>Ga0208951_1000517_pt1 | contig 17711 bp, 39 predicted proteins | sample GreLakmeMI27MSRF_FD_187702 | JGI IMG/M metagenome (GOLD analysis project Ga0208951, IMG submission 187702) | Freshwater lentic microbial communities from great Laurentian Lakes, MI, USA - Great Lakes metaG MI27MSRF (SPAdes) | ecosystem: Environmental > Aquatic > Freshwater > Lake | place: Great... | reverse complement strand
GTGGTATTGGGAGCAAGGGGAAGTGTGACCCTCTTGCTCCCTCTTTTTTATACATATTAAACAAAAACTATAGAATTATTGATATTATGCTTTATTTTAACAAAGAATCTGAAAAACTAGAGACAGCAGAGCAGAACGAACTCCTAAAGAAGTATCATTCAAACATTACAGACGAAGAAAAGTTGGAAATTAAAGAGAAATTGATTTGCTCCAACATGGGATTTATCAATTATTTTGTTACCAACTTCATTAAGAATGTATCAATTAAGACCCTAGAACCTAACGACTATTACATGGAGGCGATTTGCGGTCTGATTGAGGCTATTGACAAATTCGACTACTCAAAGAACATACCCCTCATTGGCTATGCTCAATTCTTGATGCAGAAGAGACTCGGAATACTTGTTAATAACAATATAAGACTGTTAAAGTTTCCAGAAAAATACTTTTACGAGCTTAGGGACATTAAGAATAGTATCGAAGGAGACGTTTCAAGGAAGGATATATCCTCTCAGTTGGGTATTTCTATGAAAAAAATAGAGGCGATGCTGGATTCAGAATCATTCAAGTTCGTAAATATCAATGACAAATTCCAAGATTCAGATACTTGCCTCGGAGACGTTATTGAAGATAAGAGCGCAAAGATGGATGACAAAGGCGAAGTCCACCGCATATTGTGTTCTCTGGTAGAGCAGCTTACGCCTAAAGAGAAGGCAGTCGTGAATAGGTTCTACGGCCTAAAAGACTCAGGTGGAGAATACAACGCTAAAATCGGTAAAGATTTGGGTCTTAGTAGGGAAAGAATTCGACAAATCAATAAGCGAGCCTGTGAAAAGCTAAAGGCTAAATTGGGGCTTTACAATATATCAAAAGACGTTGCGTTGGGTATGTAACGGCGGCTTTGAATATATCTAACTGCTAACCTTTTTCATTTACAAATCTACCATGAAAAAATCAATTAAAACTAATGGCATTTATAGTCCTAATGATAGGGTTTATTTATGGTGTTTTTGTTCAGCTTTTGAGAGAGATACAAAGATTCAAAAACAATGAAAACAAAGGGGAAAGTGTATTGAAAGTAACAATAAGAAAGAAGAATGATTACCTAGTAGAATAAGAGAGAAAAGACAGTAGAAGAATAGAGAAGAAGAGAGAGGAAGGAATGTAGAGTGTGTAGTGTGGATAGATAGATGTTCAAAATTCTTTTATTAAATTAAACATTTTTAATGATTCTATGCTTTTATTGGGGATTCTTGATGTTTTTGATTCTATTCTATTCTTTATTGGTTGTTATGTGTTTTGTCTATACGAGTAAATTATATTACAAAACAGATGAAATAATTGTAGAGCAGAACAAAGCTAACTAAAGTTGTATTTACCCCGAAGAAAAACATATAAAACCCCAATGATTATGATGTTTCCTAAATAATGAAAATTGTCAAAAATTGAATGAAATAAGGCTTAATAAGGCGTTCAAATAGCCCCCGAAATAAAATAATAACTAAGTTTTTCTCTTTAGCCCCGAAATAATACGATTAACATTACCCCAATCTATCAGCTTAACCTTTAAGATAATTCCCCGCTCTTTGTGTGGGGTGGAAATAATGTCATCAATATAATCAAATAAGCCTCTCTGCTTTAAATAACGATAATAAATATCTATCATGTCATTGGGGGCTTCAAGTAGATTTGAATAGCTTAAATTCTTTTTAGATACTAATGTTAAATAACGAAACATTAGACCAGAGGAGGGCGGCTCGCATAAGCCAGCGGGAATTATCAAATTCATAGGAATTACTCCGAAATACGGCGATAATTTAATCTCCAAACAACATCAGTTAAAATTTGCTCTGCATGAATAACCTCTTCTTCTGTTAGGTCTGGATATAGAATATGAAGTGTTTCATGTATTCCAGTTCCTAGAAAATCTTTACTACCCTGACGTGGGTCTATCTCAATTAAATTTTCTCCTTGGTATGCTTGACCAGAGGCTCTCTCCTTCCCTAGCTTGCGAATGATTATTTTAATTTTATCTTTTTTATTCATTCTTAACTATTTACACTTCAAAATATTTCTTGACTTAAACAAAATGCGTGTTAATATAAGTATAGATGATTAAGAAAATATACTCAGAAAAAGATAAAGAAATCTTAGAAATGGCAATTAGATATAAGTTTGCCTATGAAGAATTATTTGATAAGCTCCCCTACTGGAAGCGAGCAGTAATAAGTTCAAATACAGGGCAATTAAATAATGATAGATTAGTATCCGAATTTAGTGAAGAAGTAGTCAAATATGCAGAAGCAATGAAATAATAATAAATATGGGTGAAATAACCAAGAACGATAGATACTGGAACCTTCATAAAAAACTTATCAATGATAAATATGATAAACTTGATAAGGATTCTTACAATGAAGTGATAGCTAACCAATACTGCCCCTTAGCTATTAAGATTAACCTTGAAGTGGAGGAGCAGATAAAAAAGATAATTATAGATTAAAAAAGATTGACGGCAGACAAAGTTCTGATAGACTGTGGGGACATGAGAACAAAAGGCGCACTCGGAACGGTCACTATCAGCTTGGCGATGCTTAATAAGCTGCTAAGTGCTGACGCTCAAATCCCTGTCAGCAAGGCATACCACAAAGCCTTAATGCTAGTCAGTAGCAACTCCATAGAAGATGATGAAACCGCTAGCGTCTTAAAGTCTTCCTCAAAAGAAACGGAAGAGAAAGAAGAGCCGATTTCTGTCGAAACTTATTGACCTCAAGAAAAACTCTGGCATACTACTTATATGTTCAACGACATCATCGGACAAGAAGGAGTCAAGAAGAAGCTAGGTTTCTTTATTGACTGTTATCAACGCAACGGTGTTTCCCCGCACCTTTTCTTTGTCGCACCGAAAGGTTGCGGCAAGACAATGTTCGCCATTCAGTATGGAAAGGAAATGGAAATCGTCAAGCCAGAGAAGAAGGTTCGCTTGGTGAACTGCTCCTCCATCAAAGGTATGAAGGGATTCTTTGATAGCATTGTCATCCCGCATATCGCTGACAAGGATGTGACATTCATATTCGACGAGGCGAGCGAGTTGCCGAAGGATGTAACGATGGCTTTGTTGACCATTCTCAATCCTAATCCTCACAATTCGACTTCGTTTTCTTACCTAGACTATGCTTGTGATTTCGATTTCAAGCGGCAGACCTTCATCTTCTGCACCAGTGAAGGACACAAGGTTTTCCACGCGCTTGTTGACCGCTTGACTCGCGTTGACCTTGATAGTTATTCGGTTGGCGACCTTGGCGAAGTTCTTTGCAAGGCAATTCCCGGCGTGTCCTTTGAGAAGAAGCTACTCGACATCGTTGCCGATACCTTGCGCGGCAATCCTCGTCAGGCAACCAAGATGGGGAATAATATCAAGAACTTCCTTGGCGATAGGAAGAACTTCTCTCCGAAGGAATGGGATTCTCTGCGCGGCAGCTTGAACATCATGCCCTATGGCGTGAACGAGAATGAGCTTGCCTTGCTCCGAATCCTCCGCGAACGCACACAGGCTACGCTCACTGCTCTTGCGGCTACCACAGGAATGACTCGTTCAGCTATTCAGCGAGATGTCGAGACTTATCTTCTCAAGCTGAACATGATTCGGGTTGAGGTTGGCGGGCGGCAGCTTACCCAAAAGGGGCTTGAATTTGTCCGAGTCGTTGACGGGCATTAAAAAGTGGGGGAGGGGAGTCAAGGAGTTTTCTCCCTTCCCCCCCCTCTGGGCCGCCCACCCCTACACAAGTCTAAATACTGCCAAGAAAGGCAGTTGACAAATTCTAAAACTCTGTTACGCTCTTAGTAATGTATTTAACCAAAAGACTTAAAATTAAACTAGAAAGCCGACTCAAAGAAGTCTGCGAGCAAGCTACTAAAATCTTTGGAGTTGACCTTTCTAATAGAACAGTTCTTTATGAGTATCTAGGATACTCTGCTGCTATGGCTTACATTGAGTGTCAGTTTGATGATGAAGGATACGATAATGGTTTTGAATGCACTCTCACAGTCTCTCCGATACTGTATCCTGAGAATGTAGAAAAGTTTTTAGCAATTACCGTTCCTCACGAAGTTGCTCATTTTGTTATTTTTATTCAATACGATAATAAGAAGAGGCCACCGAATCACGGCAAGGAGTGGAAAGCGGTGATGAAGAAGCTCGGAGCATTTGATACTACTTATCACAAATACAACGTGGATACTATTAAAAGAATGAAGGATAAGAAGGCTGCAAAATTAGCTGGCAAAAAGCCTAAATAACCTATGATTTTTATCGCTTTAGTTGTAGTGTTTTGCTCTCACGTCATTTGGCAATTCTGGGTTGGATTAAAATCAACTTCAATGTGGAAGAAATAATGTTGACAGGTCTTAAATAACTGCTAATATCTTAATTATGAAAAAGAACTACTCCATCACTGAAATCAAGAAGCTCATCTCAAAGAAGTCTATTGACGTAATGATTCAAAGCGAAGCGTTCAGCGGCCAATACAAGGTTGTGAACTTGAGTAAGCATGACCCTAAAGAATGGACTGAAGATGACGGATGTGAGTATTCAGGTTGGGCTTTTGAATTGGAAGACGATTACGAGGGGGAACTCTACCCCGTGGAAGGTGTCTATGATATTAGTGTCCAACAGTCTATTAAATTGAAGTTGACAAAGTAAAATTATCTAGTAGGATTTAATTATGTATGACCTCTTGCTTGCTCTTGGAATTGTTGGTTGTTTTGTAATGACTTATCTCTGGGCTGTTTTGCTCTATGAGATTTTTATAAAAGATTGACTTGTATGAGAATAAAAGAATTGGTGGAGCATTGTGAAGAAAGAATTAGATTCCATGAGAAAGAAATGCTGCGGACAGATAATGCAGTGAGTCACCACAGACACGACGCTTCCGTAGCTGTTTATGGAAAGATAATCAATAAAATAAAATACAGTGGAGCCTGCGTTCATCCACTAGTTCAGCTTGACAACGAATAAATAACTGTTAATATCTTAATTATGAAAGACACCTACCTCATGACGGAAATCCTAGCGAGTCTGAATAAGTGCGTCCTCTCCGACTTCCTCGGCGGCGGATATAGTCTCTACTCAAATAAAACCTTTACCGAGGGAGAGTTCAATACCTTGGCGGATGTGGTTGATGCTCTTGCGAATGACCCAAGTTTCGCTATTGACAAGCAGTAAAATTCTGATAATATCTTAAATATGAAGCTACTCGAAAAGGAATTTGTAAAGAACTGCGAGGGTGTTGGTGATACTACATTCAAGCAGATGAAGAAACAAGAGTCTAATGGACTTAATGTTTATATCTATAATAGAACTAAAGAAGGTTTCAATACTTATGAAGTCTTTGTTAGCAAGCGGCGTTTCAAGGGACAACCTTTGCCCGGTGGCAATGTAGAGGCGGAAGACCGTGAGCAATACCCGACTGCTAATCACTTTGGATTCACGGCAAAAGAAGTGAAGACTATGGCTCAGGCCGAGGTTGAGTTTAAGAAGTTTCTAAATAAGAATAATAAGGAAGAGGAGAAGGAAGTTAAGCTCGTTCTAAGTTATCCGCCGCGCTTTAGTATGAAGGACTTGCTGGTTTCAAACCCTAGCTGGACACAACCTAGTGCCTATGTGCAACTCCAGAAGGATATTAAAGATGGTAAGATTAAAGAAGTTGCCAGAGTTAAGAGCGCGACTGGTAGGGGAAAACCCGCTGTGATTTATTCCATTGCTTGACAATACTCAAAACTCTGCTAATATTTATCTATGAACACTGAATACGTTATCGCTGCTATTGAATGTTTGGTTGATGCCAAGGTCAACGGCACTTCTCAAGGGGTAAGGCAAGCGCAAAAAGAACTCCGCAAGGCTTTCGGTGAGGCCGACCTCGCGCCGTGCGCTGCTAAACTTAAAGTTGATTTCGAGGAAGACCTTCCTAAAACTAGGTATGTTACTTTCTTGTATGATAAGGGTGACTCCCGCCCTACTCGCCGGATGATTCAAGTAGATAAAGATAAAGATGGTGTTATCTCTGGCATTGATGTTGATAAGGATGAATACCGTAGGTTCTCAAAGAGTAAGATTATTGGTAACATTGAAGAAATAGTTTAATATGAACGAAGAGCCAAAATACAGAATAGCCTCGATCATCTACTTCAAAGATGACGTGGAAATGAAGCGGGTTCAGGCGTGGATTAACGCTTTGAAGAAGAAAGGTGTCATTGAGGGTCACGACACGCGCGAATACTTCTCCGAATACGGCGACCCTTGTTGGTATATTCCGTAAATAATAAAATGTCAAAGAATATCCTAAATAGTCTAAATAGATATGATGATTTAACCAAGGCAGAGCGGCGGAAAATGGCTCGGCTTCTTAATAAGATGGTAAATAAGCTAATGAATAAGCCAGCTAAGAAATGCCAAAGTCTTATTGAGAGATGATAAATACAGTTTGACAGAGCGTAAAATTCTGCTAATATTTGGTTATGAAAAAATACTACGAGTTGGACAAGATTAATGTCGGTTCTACGGTGGTGATGGATGACGGAAAGTGGTTGCGTGTTGACGAGGTTGAAGGTGTCAAGTTCTGGGGAACAGACCAAGACGGACAACATGGGATGTTCCGCCGCGAAAACATTGCACGGGTTGAATGAAGGCTTGACTCTCTACAAAATTCTGTTAATCTATTAAAACTATGAACGAACTCCTTGAACTACAAAAAGAAATCGAAGAACTTCGCCACGCCAAATGGCAGCTTACTGGTCATTTGGGCTATCTTGCTGGATACTTGGGAGTGAAAGAGCCTTACAATTACCCTCTAAGTGTGAAGGCACAAAACGAACTTAGCGTAGAAATAGACAAGTTCTTGGCCGAGCTTAAACTTGACAGATACTAAAAGATGCTCTTTATTTTTCCCAATAGACTACTCCTTTGCAAAAGGCTAGCGTCGGGGTCTAAAGAAACAATGCTCCAAGGTTGAGGAGTTAAAGGTCGGGAGTAGGGATTCGGGATATATTCGACCTAATTGTTTCGACTGACGCAAATCAATTTCCGAAAGTAGTGGACAGTAAGAAAAAGTCTGGTAATATCTAATCGTTATGAACAACATCATCAAGAACATTAAAAACATCTGCACTCCCACCTACAACGTCCTTTACGCTCCCGAAAAGAGCGCGAACCCTGAGCCAGTCCAAACCTACAAGGTCATCGGTCATCCTAAGAATAATTCTTGGGTTTCTAAGGAAGGTAATCACCTCTTTACCCTTCCGATTGTCGGCAAGAGCGAAGTGCGGTCTTTTCGAGCCGACAGGGTATTGAGTGTGAACTTTGCGGTGATTTAATAATCATTAACTAATGAAAAACATCGTCTCTCTTTTCCTGCTCGTCTCAACGCTTCAAGCCGCAGAAGTTTCCGCTCCTTTGCTCAAAGCAATTCACCAAGCTGAAACGAGCGGAAGATTCGGCGCAATCAAAGGCGACAACGGCGCGGCCCTTGGGCCTTTCCAAATCCATAAAGCCTATTGGATTGACGCAACACAATACGACAAGAGCATCGGCGGCAGCTATTCAAACTGCGCGGACTATGCTTACAGCGTAAAAATTGTCAACGCTTACATGAGCCGCTATGCAAAGAAATATCTTGACGCGAACAACTCCGAAGCCATTGCGCGAATTCACAACGGAGGTTTGAACGGTTACAAAAACACGAACACGCTCGGCTACTGGAACAAAGTCAAGAAAAATCTTTGAAAAAGACTGTATAGAATTGGTAGAGCAGTTATGTGGGGGTCGGGGTTACGTGGGGGTAGGGGGACCCCCACGTAAGTCAATTGCCCCTTTTATCACACCCAGGGAGCCTTGTCAACAAGTATATTTTCCAAATCCCGCTGAGGTTGGCACGCAACTTGCTTCAAAAAATCTTCCGAATCATAAAGAAAGACGTTGTGCAGAGCTAAAGCTGTGATATACTTTGTCTGTAGTAAGAACTGAAACAAACAACAAAACGAAAGAAAGAATATGTCACAAAACGCCAAGCAATCCAACACCATCGACTTCACCGTGGCCTCCGAAGCCCTCTTCACCGCAGACGGCGCAAACTCCGGTTGGCTCGCCAATCGTCGCACCGATAACGGCGCGGTGCTGGGCGTAACGTCTGACCGCTACGGCATCATCCAAAACGCAGACCTGATTTCCTGTGCAGAAGATGCCTTCGCCAAGCGTGGCATGACGAACTACACACGCAAGACCGTCTCGACTGGTGCGGGCGAGAAGATGTATGTTTCCTATGATTTCAAAGACAACACGAAGAAGCTCAAGGTGGGCGATGAGGTTGGTATGCGTTTGACCTTGCAGAATTCGTTTGACCGGACGCTTCGTGCGTCCTTCGCAATCGGGATGCTTCGCCTTCGCTGCTTGAATGGCATGACCACTCTGGAGAAGGAAGTCGGGATGACGAAGAAGCATCATCTGAACATCAACGTGGATTTCATTGCCAAGTCGCTCGACAAGGCTGTTCAGGGTTTTGACCGTGCGGCGGCGGTTTTCGACCGTCTTGCAGAAGTTGCCGTGACGCAGGAGCAGGGCATCTACATCCTCTCGCATCTTGAAGAGGATGGGGTTGTGTCCGGTAAGGTGCGCGAGGGTATTCAAGCGGTTTGGAACGCGCCCAAGTATCGTGAGGATGAGGGTCGCAACTTGTGGAACCTCTACAACGCTATGACGCAGCACGTCACGCACGAAATTGCGGACACTCGTTTCGAGCTTGCCAATCGCGTGAGCGATGGTGTGTTGCATGAGTTCGCTCGCGCCAGCCGCGACGGTTCGCGCCTCGCCAAGCTGATGATGCCGATTGCGTTGCCCGACTTCGTGAACAACTAAGCGCGAAAGTCAAGAACAAAATGTCAGCCCCCGCGCGGGGGCTGGCATGCTTCTTGCTTGCGTCGGAACTTACGTGGGGGTAGGGGGGACCCCTATATAAGTCGTTGGCACTTACGCAGGGAGCTTCTTTACCACGAAAGGGATGAGCTGTCAAGAAAAAACTTTGTTTGGTGGTTGGCACGTTACTTGCTTACACGGCAAAAAGAATCTTCACTTTTCCGAAAAGAAACCTTGTAGTCTTCGCGGCACTCTGGCATACTATTCGCAGGTCAGAAAACGCAGTAAAACTAAAAACAAAATGAACACATTGAATCACATCAGCTTCGAGAAGAACGGCAACACTTGGCTCGGTCATATCGTCGGCACTTCCGAAGAAATCAAGCTGACACACAACAGTCTTTATAACAGTGGCGGCACGAATAGCAAAAAATTGGATTATGTTACAGCGAACCACGCAACCTTTTGGACAACACAAGGGATGATGGAGAAGTATCTTGTCACGCGCAATCTCAACATCATTCTAAACGAGACGCCGGAAAAGTTTAAGAGGAAAGTCGGCGGTGCATTGGCCGAAGCTCGAAAGCTCGGCGCAAAAGACTTTGAAGCTCTGAGTTTCGACGTTGACCCTCGCAGCTTCGCCGCTGCCGTCCATGAGTATCAATTCAACGAAGTCAAGGAGGTTCAGAAGGTTGAAAGTTTAGACAATTATCTTGTTGCCAAGGCTCGCGGAGTGTAGTATTATTTCCATCTTATGAAACACATCGAGACAATCAAAGCAGCGAAGGAATGGCTCCTCGACTGCGCGGTCAACGCAGACCACGAAGAGATTCTTGTCTGCTGGTTAATGGACGCGACGGACGAAAAGGTTATCGCAAAGGTCAATCGGGAATTCGATGGTGGCTGGGCTGGTTTTCTTCTTACATTCTAAAATTATGAAACATCGTTACTACATTAAGGTTCGGTATCCCGCAGAGCGCACGTTCTCCCTAGCGTGGGAACTGGACGCACTCTCTCACACCGCGCTGCTTGAACGAGTATTTGCAGCGTTCAATAATGGCAGCGGTCAGGAGTGCGACGTATTCCTCGGTGGCAAGGTTCGCTCCCTGTCTGTCAATGACTTTGTCGCCATAGATAATTGCTGGTATAAGTGCGAGTCAATGGGCTGGTCGCCCACTTCCGAAGCGGAGGTTAATCGTATCGAGGGCATGGTGTTTGACCATCCTGATTTCATTCACGGTGCTTGGTTCGCTCTTAATGACGTGATGTGGCTTGAAAACCAGCGCAATTTAATTTAGTATTCTATCTACCTTATGAAAAAGAAAATCGAACTGACGGAAGAACAAGCGGTGAATCTCGAAAAGCTCATTGACTATGTTTATGAGTTAGAGGCAAAACACTTCGAGGAGTATTGCCTCGATGGTGGCAAAAAGGAAAATCATATTTACTGGACTGCCTTGCAACTCAACGCCATTCTCTAAATGAAGAAAGAACAAATTGCGCGGACAGAAGGTTGCATCTTATATTATACAGACCTATATAAGAGAACCAAAGCGGAAGACATTACTAAAACCCTTGCGGGATTAAATGAGTATCTACTAGAGCTAAAAGCCCCAGTAGTAAAGAAGAAAGCTAAAAATGAAAACAAATCTTAAACCTCGGTATCTTGTTCCCTTCAACACGGGAACCCGACAACACAAGCCAAAGAAAGGCTCAGGCTCTTATAAGAGAAATAAAAGACTTGACAATTAAAGTATTTCCATAAACTCCATAAATAGGGTAAATAGAGTAAATAGAGTAAATATGCCCGAAATTTTGGTAAATACTTAATAAATAACTTTTCGTACGGCACGAGACTTACGTGGGGGTAGGGGGACCCCCGCACAAGTCGTTGACACTTACGTGGGGGTGGGGAGCAAAAAGCGTGCCAACCTCGCGGCTGGCACGGCGATTATCGCCTAGCAGTTGGCGTGCCAACTAGCCCGACGTATCCCAATTTTGTTTTAGGAGAGTCGGCTGGCCGTCCGGCCCCTTAGCATAGAACGCGCTGCCCCAGTTCGGCCCCTGCTCGGGCGTGACCTCGCGGACGACCTCGGGGAAGGCGGCGGCAATCTCGTCGAACGGACGCCGCGTCTCGGTGTAAGTTTTCCAGCAGTAAGAGAGGCGCATGAAGCCTTCGGCTTCGCTGTGCTGGCTGAGGTTGAGAACTGTAGTTGTGTTTTTCATTGTGGTGATTCTATCAGATTTTCTTCGCATTACAAGAACTATTTTAGGAACTTTGCAATTGCAATGAAGGACGTTTCATGCGGCGTCTGGCCGCAATGCTCACAACGGAGCGTTCCGTTGTCGTCTCTAACCTGATGGAGAGGTTTGGAGAAGTAGCTATTGCCAGCGAATACGCAGAAGTGACGCACGGACGCAATCTTTTCTTGCGTCGTTTCAATTTCGATACCGTTCAATTTAGTTTTCATGGTTAAGAGCGTATCAGAAAGAGGTTCCGGTTGTCAAACCTTAATTTCTCCATTCTTCGATTTCGTTTTCTTTAATCTCGAACCGTTCGCCGCTATCTGCGCGAAGGATTTTGATGTATCCACCAACGATTCCACAATCTATGACGATGAACCATTCGCCGTCAACCTTCACTTCGTTTCCGTTTTTTATTTTCATATTTAAGAGCATAGGGGTAAAACCGATGCGACGCAAGGGAATTCGCAAAGTATTTTTTGGAAAAATTTTTGCGAAAGATGTTGACAACGCGCGCGAGGTGTGGTAAGGGGATGGGGGCCCCTACGCAAGTCTCCGACACTTACGTGGGGGTAGGGGGACCCCCGCACAAGTCGTTGACACTTACGTAGGGGTGGGGTCAAAAACTCGCGCGAGTCAATTAAAAACTCGCGCAGATTTAAAAATTATTTTCTTGACTATTTCCTAGGCGTTGGAGAGGCAACGAAGAAGTAAAACACAAGGCAGAAAAGCGCGACAATCATTGTGAGTGAAATTTTGCTTGCATTTACTTGCTGGGATAACTGCCTTTGCCCTGCTTTTTCAAAACCTTCAAGGCTTCCCCGGCCTTGCTTCCCTTCGGCTGAATCCCGTGCAAAAGGAGCGCGAAAGAATTGTCCTGCGCGAAAGCGTGCGCGTCGTCGTGGTCAATCTCCAATCCTTTTTCCGCCGCTTCCGCTTCGGTGAAGACAACTTCCGCGAACTTCAAGCCATGCGCGGCAATCAATTCGTCATTGCGCCCGCCACGCGAAGCGTTCAGCTTGAAATTGGCAGGGATTTCGGCCTTGCGCTGAATCCAAAAGCCGAGGCTCTTGGTGTAGGCGTAAAAAGTCTTCGCCGGGTTACGCTTGGCAACTTCAAGCCACGCATCAAAGTAGGCTTGTGAGTAAAAGTCTCCGGCGACATGGATTCGGACAATCTTTTGCTTCGGCAAATTCGCGCCGATGAAGTCCGCCATCGCGGAGAAGTCCGCGCCGAAAGTTTTAAGCGTGTCGAAATTTTCCCAACGTGAACGGCGCACGTTTGGAAACGTCGCCTCTTGTGAAGCAGAGAAGCAGCGGAAGGTAGTTTCCGCGCCGTCTGTAATTTTGCCCGTCTCTTTATTCGCCTTGCTTAAACAATTGAGTGCGCCGGGACAAGTGAAGCCGGACGGAAGGGAAAAGGTAGCAATCTCTTTTCCGAGTTTAGCGTTGCCGATACCGAACGTGAGTTTATTCATTGCCAAGAGTATAGCAGGGCGGCGGAAAATTGGAAGGATTCTTTTTGTAAAAAGCTACTCACGACACGCGCGGTTGGCACGGAAAATGTTTTCGAAAGTTGTTGACAATTCGCGCGCGGCATGGTAGGGGAGGTAGGGGCCCCTACGTAAGTCTCTGACACTTGTGTGGGGGTAGGGGGACCCCCGCATAAGTCGTTGACACTTACGTAACAAAAGCGCACCAAACTCGCGGCTGTCAAGCAAAAAGAAAAGAAAGATTTCCTAAAAAAAACCTTGAACTCGCGCTGCGATGGGACTATTATATTGGCATGAAAGTCGATTGCTACTACAACCTCCACAAGCACTGCATCTCCATTCGTCACAAGGGTCTTGTGATTGCTCACGCTCACAGCGTCGAGTTAAACGATGTGAAGTTCGTAGTGTCGCAAGCGGGTCGCGCTCGCGTGTTGAAAGAGAAGCGGAAGAATGTTCATGCGTTTGTTCGCGGCGAGTTGGTGCGCCACAGCGAAACAACCGACAGTGAAGTGCGCGAGGGCAACGTGACCTACAACCCTTACAAGTATGATTCGTTTGTGCGTCGTGCGGATAAGTCTCGCATCACAGGAGCGCAGAAAGTTTATATCTCTGGGCGTAGCGTTTGCGCGGTAGAATAACTTTGACAAAGTAGAAAAACCTTGATAGTATTTTGATTATGGAAAACAACATCACTGAAACCGCCATTGTCGCCGATACCGCCCAAACCATTAACGCTTACCGCATCCTCGCGCTGAAGGCTTCGCTCAAACTTGAGGCGAGGGGAATGCGTCACTCGCGCGGCTTCTCCGCTTACGCCACGGCAAAGCGAGAGTTCAACCTGAAAGGCGACCGGATGAGTGTCTTGAACCAGCTCGAAAAGATTGTTGAGAATCTGCTTGACAAGCGCGGGCAGGTCAAGGTGTAGTCTAAACAGCCTTCGCAAGTCGTTGACGCTTGCGAAGGCGTTGACACTTGCGTGGGGGTAGGGGGACCCCCGCACAAGTCGTTGACACTTACGTGGGGGTGGGGAGCAAAAAACTTGCCAGCCTCGCGGCTGTCGTTTTTTAGACCACAAGGCTTGTTGCCTCGCTCGCCTTGACTTCAAAACTTGCGCCCTCGCAGTCTAAGCAATGGAGGGTTTCGCCTTCGATTTCGTCAATCACGCCCCAGCGACCTTCCGCGTTCATGATTTCGTTTCCTTCGTTCAGTGTTTTCATGTGATAGAGTATATAGAATTTTAATGCTTTGTCAAGTTGTATTCTTCCGAAATCTTGGCGGCTTCTTCGTCCGAGATGTGCGGGCGAAAAAGTTTGCCGTATCCGAGCGCGGCAAAGATGCGCTCGATGGCGAGGATTTGTTCTTCTTTTGTCATTTCTTTTGTTTCGTTTTTCATGTGATAAATATATCAGAAAAGTTTAAGGACACAAGAAAAATCTTAAAATATTTTCAGAAAGATTTTTGAGAAAGTCGTTGACAAAGCGTGTGCGGCGTGCTATAGCGGGAGTCGTTGACACTTGCGTGGGGGTAGGGGGACCCCCGCATAAGTCGTTGACACTTACGTAACAAAAGCGCACCAAACTCGCGGCTGTCAAGCAAAAACAAAAAAAAGATTTCTAAAGAAAACCCTTGTGTGCCGTGGGATGTGTGCTATTATATTGGAAGTCGGATGTGAAAGAAACATTATGAAAAAAGAAATCAGCGAATTGGTTCAGTATGTAAAAGATTGGGCGAACTTCCATTACAATGATGGCGGTTGGGATGTTATCGTGGAGTGCTGGGAAGATAAGGACATTATCAAAGTTTTAACAGAAAACAATGCAACGACAGAGAAGGAAGCTCTTGCGTCATTCAAGGATATTGTCGCGGTTTGGGCAGACCAGCAGGCAGACGCAGAAAATTCCAGATTCTAATAAAATTATGAAAATGACACTCGACGAATACATTCGCAAAGTTGACAGAATTCTACAAGTTAAATGCGGCTTTGGAAGCCCTGATTTGGCTGACTATGATTTTGCTTCCGCTTACGAGAATGGAGAGACGCCTTCCAGCGTAGCAAAGCAAATGCTTGAGAATGAAGGCTTTACAATGTAAGAAAATAAATAAAATATTCCCTTGACTTTAATAAATACAAAGTTTAAGGGATTTTTTCTTAATAATAATAAATACTAATTTCGTCAGAATTGCTATAAATACTATTAATAACCCTAATAAGGGCAAATAAGATATAAGGGTAGTTTATAAGAGCTTATGTAAGTCTTGACACTTACGTGGGGGTAGGGGGACCCCCGCACAAGTCGTTGACACTTACGTAGGGGTGGGGCAAAAAAAGAGGGCGCAACTTTGCGCCCTCCCTTGTGAATTCAATCTCTGAGCGAGAGTTTCCGAATCAGGACTGGTGTGCGTCGGCGTAGGCGTTGGCGGCAGCCCGCTGAAACGCTTGAAGCTCGTGCGCCTTCTGGTCTAGCGTGTAGCGTGCCTTGACATACCACTCAGATGGACGGAGCGGAACATCATTGCTCAACAGCGTGCGGAGAACAAGAAGCTCACTGTCGTTAAGCTGTATGCCGGATTGTTTCAGGAATGCGTTCATAGTGTTTGGTGTTTGCGTTGTCTAACTGTTACGACTCTACACCACCACAACGTCACGTCAAGGGCTTTTTAATCGTGGAGCGATTTATTTCGTTGACTTCCCTCGCTGGACGTGGTAGAGGGAGGTGGGACCCCTACACAAGTCTCCGACACTTACGTGGGGGTAGGGGGACCCCTGCATAAGTCGTTGACACTTACGTAGGGGTGGGGATCAAAAAGCGTGCCAACCTTGCGGCTGGCACGGCGATTGCTTATCGCATAAATCTTTTATGCGCCTACGCGGTAGGCGTTGCTTTTGATTTCCGCCACATAAGCGTCACCCATTTCACCATCGGGGCAGTAAGGCGAAGTAACCATGCAGAACCAGCGGGCGTAGGGCTTTTCGTCGTCGGCCTGCCACTTCTTCAAGACTTTCCAAGTCCAGCTTCCGTTAGTCCACACTTCGTAAGGGTTAGTTGTCGGGCGAGTTTTGGCGCATTCGTTTTTCATGTTCAAAGTATAGCGGTTCGGTGGAAAATTGGAAGGATTATTTTACGAATTCGAGCGATTTATTTCGTTGACTTCCCTCGCTGGACGTGGTAGAGGGAGGTGGGACCCCTACACAAGTCTCCGACACTTACGTGGGGGTAGGGGACCCCCGCACAAGTCGTTGACACTTACGTAGGGGTGGGGTCAAAAACTCGCGCGAGTCAATTAAAAACTCGCGCAGATTTAAAAATTATTTTCTTGACTATTCCCTAGAAGTTGCACAGAAGGAGATAAAGATAACGAAAGCAAGTAAAAAAATCATAGCGAGTGAAATTCTTTTGTTGACTTTTTAGTTGGCCTCGACTACGAATCCCGTTTCATCTTTTTTAGCTAATCCCTTTTCGACAAGGCCGACGATTACGTTTGACAAATCCAGAAAACGCAAATCGCTTTCGTCACCATTGACAACCGTTTTCCCTTGCCAAGTTGAAGGAAGCAAACCACGGAAGACGACGGCAACATTGCCGCCAGCGTTCAAAACATTTTGAACGGCATCCGCGTTATTTTCGGAGCGCGAGAAAGTCAAATGGTAATTTGCGGGCATTTTTCCAGCGGCAAATTGCAAGGCACGGAAGGGATTTTTCGTGTAGTCGTAAAATTGAACCGTGGGGAATTTTTCGAGAATTCCGAGCCGCTCCCATGCAACATCCGAAAGCACATTCAAACGCACGGCAAATTTTTGGCCTAGTTTCATCGCTTTCTTTACGCCCGCAGCAATTTCCTTTTCGAGTTGAACGAGGAACGCCGTTTGATTAGTGTTGAAAAATTGAGCCTTGGCAATGCGAGCCGCTTTGACGTTAGGGAATCGGCCCATTCCAGCAGAAAAGAGACAAGCGGCAGCGCAACCAACAGAGGCATGAGGGCAAAGATTTTTGCCGCTCATTGTGAATGGAGCGAGTGACAAGCCAAGGGTGAGCCAACCAAGTTTCTCGCCTTTGAGGAGTTTGGAATTATTTTTCGAGAGGAGTTTCATTTGTGGGAAAAGTATAGCAGGAAACGAGAGGAGCGCAAGGTTTTTTTTCAGCTAAAAATCGGCCGCAAAACGTGTTTGTTTGCGTGAAAGTAGGCGAAGACTTCCTCTTTCGTTTTCGCGACGTAAAGGATGACGCCGGAAGGCTGGCGAACGAGCGCAAAGTTTCCGTCGAGAGGGAGGATTTCAAATTCAATTTTCATGCTGTAAGTATAGCGGAGAGGGTAGGACATTCGCTGTCCTACCCGAAAGATTTCTGCGATTTCTTTTTGCGCGGTTGGCACGGCGATTGCTGGGGGAACTTGGCACGCTACTTGCTATGCGCGAGTCGTTGTAAGTCGTTGATTATCAAGCACTTGCGCGGGGCCCCCGCGTAAGTCGTTGACTATCAAGCACTTACGCATGGGATTTGGGTAGCGAAAAGCGTGCCAACGCGCGGCTGGCACGCCGATTGCTTACTCGCCGCAGAGGGCTTCGTCGCCGCCCCAGCCGAAGTCTTCGCGGCCCTCGTCGCGGTAGTCGTCTGCCTCGTTCGCGTTGGCGTCCGCGAGGTCGTCTGAACCGTCACCGCTGCCGGGGCAACCGCGCTCGTCCGCGTTGGTGTCTGCGGTGTCGCCCGTGTATGCTCCGAGCCAACCAAAGCCGACTTCGTTGCTCGCGGTGAGCGCGAGTTCGTGGCTGGGGTTCTGTTTGTCGAGGGCGGAGTTCGTGTTGGTCATATAGAGAGAATACTAGGTTTTGGCCGGACTACAAGGTTTTTTTTCGGAAATTTTAAGTGCCTCAATTTTACCGTCGTTTGGGGTTTTTTCCCCTTGTAAAACCCTAGCAGGGGAGGACTTTTCCCTGCCAGTCCCACTGTCTTAAGCTGTCTCGCGGTCGTGGGCCAGCGAGCTTGCGCCTTTGATGTAGAAAGAATACCACAAATCCGCGCGGACACAAGGTTTTTTTTCGGAAATCGCACGATTCTTTTTCGCACGTTTGGT
>Ga0208951_1000516_pt1 | contig 17722 bp, 11 predicted proteins | sample GreLakmeMI27MSRF_FD_187702 | JGI IMG/M metagenome (GOLD analysis project Ga0208951, IMG submission 187702) | Freshwater lentic microbial communities from great Laurentian Lakes, MI, USA - Great Lakes metaG MI27MSRF (SPAdes) | ecosystem: Environmental > Aquatic > Freshwater > Lake | place: Great... | reverse complement strand
TTTTTAATATAATAAGTATTTTTAATATAATAAGTATTTTTAATAGTTTTACTAGTTTTTAATATAATAAGTATTTTTAATAGTTTTACTAGTTTTTAATATAATAAGTATTTTTAATATAATAAGTATTTTTAATATAAAATTTTTATTATATTATTTCTATAGAGTATTATGTCAAATAATATAGTTACTACTGTTTCGGCGTTAATAGATGAGAGTAATTACAACGTTATTGACAATAATCTTGTTTGTTTTGATCTTGAACAAGGATTTATTGGTGTTCATAAATCTAGTCCAGAATATGATATAGATGTAAGTGGTACAGTTAAATGTAGTGCTTTAAAAATCAATTATGAGTTATTTAATATTGCTGATCTAGTTGAGTTACCTAATTTTAAATATTCCATAATTCCACAAACTACCAATACTTATAGTTTAGGTTCTAATAATAAAATATGGAGCAATGCTTATATACGCAATTTAAGCGTTAGTGCTATTGATGTATCTAATGTAAATCCATTAACAAATAACACCGGAAGTTTGGGTGCTTCTAATAAAGTATGGGGCAACGCATATTTAACAGATTTAAGCGTGGGTTCTATGGATGTAAGTAATAGTTTAAATCCATTAACAAATAATAATTTAAATTTAGGCAATACCAATAAAGTGTGGAACAACGCATATATAAACGATCTAAGTGTTTCTACTATTGATGCTAGCGTAAATATAAATCCTTTTTATAACAGTGGAAGTTTAGGTGCTCCTACTAAGTTATGGGGCAACGCTTACATAAAAGATTTAAGTGTAAGTTCTATTGATGTAAGCGTTAATATTATTCCATTAATAAATAATAGTTTAAGTTTAGGAAATACTAATAAACAATGGCGTAATGCTTATATTAACGATTTAAGTGTTGTTAACATTGATGTATGCGAAAATCTTGTTCCATTGACAAATAATAGTGGAAGTTTAGGAGCATCTAATAAGTTATGGCGCAATGCTTACATAAGAGATATAAGTGCTGCTGCTATTGATGTAAGTGTTAATATTGGTCCATTGACAAATCTTAGTGGAAGTTTAGGTGGTCCTACTAAGTTATGGCGCAATGCTTATATAAGTGATTTAAGTGTTGCTGCTATTGATGTAAGTGGAAACATTGGTCCGTTAATCAGTCTTAGTGGAAGTTTAGGTGGTCCTACTAGGTTATGGCGCAATGCTTATATAAGTGATTTAAGTGCTTCTAGAATTGATGTAAGTGTAAATATTGGTCCATTGTTTAATTTTGGCGCAAGTTTAGGTGCTCCTACTAAGTTATGGCGCAATGCTTATTTAAGCGATTTAAGTGTTGCGACTATTGATGTAAGCACAAACATTGGTCCATTGTTTAATCTTAGTGGAAGTTTAGGTGGTCCTACTAAGTTATGGGGCAACGCATTTTTAAGAGATGTAAGTGCTAGCACAATTGATGTAAGCACAAATGTTGGTCCATTAACAAATAATGGCGGAAGTTTAGGTGGTCCTAGCAAAATTTGGCGCAATGCTTACATAAGAGATGTAAGCGTAAGCAATGCTATTTCTATAAGCGGAAACATAATACCTCTGCTTAATGTTAATTCTAACTTAGGTTCTTCGGCAAATAGGTGGAGAACTATATTTATCGACGATTTAAGTACTAATAAAATAAACGGAGCAACTTATGGCGGTACTGGATCTTCTATAGTTATTTCAAGTATTAGTAATGATATTATTCCTTCTACAAACAACACCTACAGTTTGGGATCCTCTAGTAACTATTGGAAAAACGCATATATACGCGATTTGAGTGTTTCAAATATTGGTATAAGTGGAAACGTAATATTTAATATATGTGGCGGAAATATAACAAATTTATCTAAAATAAGTGCTGATGTAAGTAATAACATAATAACCACAACAAATAGAATATATCAAGAAATTAGCGGACACATTAATTGGAGCGCGGTTAATGGATATTATGGATTGGCAAAAGATGCTTATTCAGGTTTAAATCCTTATTCAAGCGGAGTTAAATCAGTTCAAACTTGGACACCAAGAACATCATTAAATCAAAATGAATGGTATGGTGTTTGTTGGTCTCCAGAACTTGGAATATTTGTTGCTGTATCTAACACAGGAAGTAATAGAGTAATGACTTCGCCTAATGGAATAACTTGGACTGGACGAACATCATCAAATGAAACGAATGTTTGGATAAGTGTATGTTGGTCTCCAGAACGTTCATTATTTGTTGCTGTAGCAGGAAATGGATCAAGTAATAAAGTAATGACTTCGCCCGATGGAACAACTTGGACTGGACGAACATCATCAAATGAAAGCAATAAATGGCATGATGTATGTTGGTCGCCAGAACTAGGATTATTTGTTGCTGTAGCTTATTTTGGATCAGATAGAGTAATGACTTCACCAGATGGAATAACTTGGACTGGGAGAACATCAGCAAATGAATCCACCAATACTTGGAGAAGTGTATGTTGGTCTAAAGAACTAGGGCTATTTGTTGCTGTATCGTATAATGGAAGTAATAGAGTAATGACTTCACGTGATGGAATAAATTGGACTGGAAGATTATCATCAAATGAAACCAATAGTTGGTATGGTGTATGTTGGTCTGGAGAACTAGGATTATTTGCTGCTGTAGCTCTTGAAGGAGGAAGTAATAGAGTAATGACTTCATCAAATGGAATAACTTGGACTGGGAGATTATCATCAAATGAAACCAATGGTTGGCCTGATATTTGTTGGTCTAAAGAACTAGGATTATTTGTTGCTGTAGCTAATACTGGAACAAATAAAGTAATGACTTCATCCGATGGAATAACTTGGACCGGGAGAACATCAGCAAATGAATTTTCTTACTGGGTTGGCGTATGTTGGTCTCCCGAACTAGGAATATTTGCTGCTGTAGCTTATGGTGGAACAACAGATAGAGTAATGACTTCTTCCTTAAAAGGTTGTCCTCCTACAAGTTATAACTTATTTGATAGTAGTTTTAATAGCATTGATCAAGCAGGTGCTTGGACTTTTTTAAATTTAAACGCAATAACTCTTAGAGCAAACGGATCAACAGTAAGTTCTGATGATCGCCTAAAGCATAATGAAATTAACATTAGCAATGGACTAACTGTAATAGACCAACTATGCCCAAAGTTTTATCAAAAAACCCAAGTCTTGTTAGATGCGCATTATAATGGCGATTTAAGTGGATACATATGGAATTATGAAGCAGGCATAATTGCGCAAGAACTTTTACAAATAAGCGATATAAGTTTTGTAGTTAGTGGAGGAGATATTTATGAACAACAGTATAATTTAATAACACAAACAAACGATTCAAGTAATAATCTATACGATTCAAGTAATAATCTATACGATTCAAGTAATAATCTATACGATTCAAGTAATAATCTATACGATTCAAGTAATAATCTATACACGGTAAGTAATAATTTATTAAAACAAGAACCATATAATGTAAATTATAATTCTTTATTTACATATGGATTGGTTGCTATTAAAGAATTACATCAAATAATTGATGCTCAAGAAACAACTATATTAAAAAACGAAACAATTATAAATAGTTTAATGTCAAGAATTGAAGCATTAGAAAATAAACCATAATCTAACAATCCAAATATTTAGTACAAAAATACTAAATATTTGAAACCATTAATATTCTTGTTATCATTTTTTTCACCACAATTTGTATGTAAATTTGAAGCAGGATGCGATTTAAAACCATCATCAACTCACCGATTATGCTTTTCCCCTTTGTCCGATATTATTTCTATTGGATCTGCTACGTGTTGTATTCTGGTATTAAACGGACTTTTTGGTACAATGGTATAATCAGTTCCATTTCTAGAGATTATTATTTCTTCTTTAAATGATGATTATCCTTATAAGATAATATTTCTCTCCATTTTTATATATAACTATAAGAAAAAATTTAGCACTCCTAAATAACGCTAATAAAATATTACAATAAATTTATTTTTTCTTAGATTTTTTAGAACTTGTATCTACTTTTTCTCCTAATTTAGTATTAATTGATTCTAAATACGCAACTTTTAACTCTCCGAGTTCTTTTAACCACATTTGCTCAATAGAGCACGCTTTAATAGTTTCTAATTCCGCATTTTTATTTTCATATTCATTCATTAATTTTTCAACATTTTCCTTACAAACCGAATCCATAGGCAACTTAATTAAATAATTGTAATCTCCGCCGTTTTCGCCTAAATCAAATTTTAAACTACTTAAAATACTAGAAATTTCTTGTTTAGATTTTTTACGCAAATCAATCTTATCATCTAAATTATATTGAATAAAGCGAGTCTTGTTTTGTAATACTTTAAGTTCGGTTTCCAATTTGTTAATAATATGTGCCTTACGTTTTATATAATACGCATACCGAACATCGTAATATGCGTTAATAATTTCATATACATCATCATATTTACGCAATTGCTCTTTTTCATTAAATAAATGCATATTTGTAGTACAATGAATGCTATAAAGTTTCAAATATTTTTCAATACCTTCAACATTATGATCGTATTTTTCCAATAATAATTTAGGCAATATTCCAGGATAAAATGTAATTTCAATATCAACATTTAAATCGGTGGACATGTCGTTAAAATCTTTAATATATTCTTCGCAAGATTTAGCACTTTTCCCTTTAGCATCCAAAATAGATTCTAAAAATTCTTTATAGTCTTGTGTCCAAGTTCCAATGGGTAATTCTGTTATTCTAATTTTGTCATTAGTCAAAAACTCATAACGACCTTTAATAATATACTTTTTGCGCGTACTATCGCAAGGACAAATAGAACCTTTGAACCCTTGATAGTAAGGTTCAATTAATAATTTCTCCGAAACACTTGTACTATTCAACTTTGTTTCTAAGAATTCAATAATTTGAAGTGGATTATAGCACATAATGTCGGTGCTAAACCCTGTTCCAATACCTTTTGTTCCATTAACAAGAATCATAGGAATAATGGGAACATAATATATAGGTTCAATAACATAACCATCATCTTCAACATACTCTAAAATAGCATCGTCTGCTTCGGGGAATATTTTTCGGGTAATAGGATTTAAATATGTGAAAATATATCTTTCCGAAGCAGCATCTTTTCCTCCCAAAAGACGTGTTCCGAATTGTCCTTGTGGAACAAATAAATTAATATTGTTTGACCCTACAAAATTTTGTGCCAATCCAACAATTGCCCCATTTAAACTGGCTTCTCCATGATGATAACCCGAATGTTCTGAGACATAACCGCTAAATTGGGCAACTTTAATTTCAGAGCACAATTTTTTTTTAAATGCGGCATACAAGATTTTACGCAAACTTATTTTCTGCCCATCACAATAATTAGGGATGGACCTTTCATTATCGTATTTGGAGAAATGAATCATGTCATTGTCTATAAATTCCTCATATGACACATATGATTTGGAAGTGTTTAAATACGAATTACGATCGTAATTAGAAAGCCACGCTTTACGATCATTAGCGCGTTTTTTATTAAACACCATATCAATCTTTTCACTAGTTATTTCGGTGCTTGTAAAATTTACGATCTTTTTTTTAGTAAAATATTCTTTAAATTCTTTGCTTGTGCTTGTGCCCAGACCTTTGTAATATTTAATATTCCATTTTGAAACATCATTAGTATTTTTCCATACTTCATATTCTCCATTATTATAAAATTCGATAACTTCTTTATTTTTAGTTGCTTTTAAGATTGGGGTGTTCATGTATCCAATAAAGTCAGGAATTTGAATTAATGAATTCCATTCGCTATCAATCATATTAATAACTAAACCCTTAATATGACTTCCGTCCAAATCTTGATCGGTCATAAAAATGAGTTTTCCATAGCGAAGTTTAGTATGAATATCTTGTAATGTATAAGTTTTACCGTGTTCCAGACCGAGAATTTGCTTGATTTCAGTAATTTCTTTATTTTCACCGATCTTAGTAATGCTTTCGCCTCTAATATTAAACATCTTGCCTTTCATTGGATATACTCCAATAATATTTCTATCTTCCCTAGAAAGGCCCGAAATAATGCCAGATTTGGCTGAATCTCCTTCGCATAAGATTAACATACATTCTTTAGATTTCGCAGTTCCAGCATAATTAGCATCAACAAGTTTGGGGATGTTGCGAATAGTCTTACATTTTGTTCCATCTGTTTTTTTAGCAGCTTTGTTTTCTTTAACTTCTGTTAAATTACACGCAACAGTCATAATACCCATTTTCGCCAATTTTTCGATGAATTTACCAGAAACTTCACAACTTGAACCGAAGTTAGAGACCGCATTGTTTAAGTAATCTTTTGTTTGACTATCAAATGCTGGATTTTCAATAGTGCAATTAACAAAAATCATTAGTTGTTCTTTAATGGATGCTGGTTTAACATCAACTTGTTTTTTTTCTTTAATATAGGCAGTTAATTTTTTAACAATTTGATTAACAATATATTCCACGTGCTTACCACCTTTTGAAGTATAAATACCATTTACAAAACTTACTTGACAAAACTCGTCGTGTGGTGCCAAGCATACAGCATATTCCCATCGCTCATTTGCTTCTTCATATATGCGTTCTTTTTCGCTCTTACAACCAATATACAAATCAATATAATTCATGAAAGTTTTTACTTCAATGCTATTAGAATTATATTTAACTTTAATTGATTTGTCTGTTGTTGCGGCAATATCATAAACGCGTCTTTTTAATAAAGCAATAAAATCTGGAGTTAGACCATCAATGTTAAGACGTTTATAATCTGGTTTAAAACTCACGCTTGTATATGGTTTATTTTTACATTTCGTAATTTGTGGTTTTTCTATTACATTTAAGTTGTCTTTAAATTCTTGAACATATTTTTGCCCTGATTTAGCATCAACCGTTTCAATTTTGCCCCAACTAGACCAAATTAAAACCAATTTAAATCCGAATCCATTTTTCCCCCCAACAATCTTTTTTTCTTCTTTGTCGTAATTTGTTGAGGTGCGAAGATGTCCAAAAATTAATTCGGGAATCCAAATGTTATATTCTGGGTGGACTGATACATCTATTCCATTTCCGTCATTTGTCAAAGTAATAATACCAGTATCATCTATCGAAATATCTATTTTTGTTACGGGATAATTTTTGTCCTCGCCTTTAGACGCTGAAATTAACTGTTGCATACGAATAAAATGGTCTCGACAATTTACAATACCCTCGTCAAAAAGTTTGTATAAGCCCGGGTTATAAGTTATATGTTTTTCAATGATTTTTTTGCTTTCTTCGTCGAAAACATACGCATTACAATTAATATTTTCAATAGAACCAATATATGTGTCTGGATTGTCTAAGACGTGTTGCTTATCCGATTTTTTTTGATATTTTTTAGAGAGTTCTTCTTTAGAACCCATTATTAAGTATATAATGTTTAATGTTTAATATTTATATAAAAATAAAAATCAATTTTATTTTTATTAGTTTATTTTTATTAGTTTATTTTTATTAGTTTATTTGTTTATTTGTTTAGTTTCTTAGAAATTATTATTGTGCTAAAAAAATAATATTTAGCAATAAATTTTTTTCTCAAGTTATTTTATAAACAAACGATGACCAAAAAAATTATGAAAGCAGATGACGGAATGTATCATATTCACGGACACCAGTATCCAATGTTGATTGGATCGCGTGCGCAAGTAATGCACGGAACAGCATATAAAACAAAGGGAAATTTGGTAAAATCACATTTGATGATGAATAAACGAGGTCATGTTGTATCTAAAAAAGTTTATGCTCGTGCCAAACGCGAAAAGCGATTGGAGAAGGCAGGTTATTTTACTAAAAAAGGTAAGTTTGGATGGGTAAAAAGAGAGGGTTCCAGAAAGACTTCAAGAAAGAGTACAAGAAAAAGAAGAAATTAAAGAAATTAAAGAAAAAGGAGAAAACTAATATTTAATAATATTTAATAAAAATAACTTAAGAAAATATACTAATCTATAGTATAGTTATTGAATTAACTATCTTATTCATAATTTATAAATCTCTTTTGCTATAACTTAAATCAGGGGTTTTTATTTAAGTATACAATTGCTTGATTAATTAATATCTAATTTTTTATATATTAATTAATTAACAAATTAACAAATAAAACTTGTTATTGTTATTGTTTTGTTAATTTTTTGACAAAACATTCTAACTTTTTAGAATCTTCAATAAATATATTTTTGTTTCCTTGATAAGTATAAATAATATTATTTTTTTTAAACTCGTATTCGTTAGGTGGATACAATGTATTCCATAAAATAATAATATTATAGTCTATTACAGATGAGAGATTTAATGATGGGTAAGTATATTTCATATACACAAGTGATCTAGCAATTAAACCGCGCGAATAGTTACAAGGAATGAAAACCTTAGTACTCATATTTTCATTAACAAATTGAGAGAATTTCTTATTGCTTCTTAAATTATTTGTATAATAATTTGTCAAGTATATATTATGCATGTCTTTGTTGGCTTTTAAATAATGTTTAGTAAATGATTGGGGAAAAATGTGCTCTGCTGTTAGGTCATTATATTTTGTATAACTGTTTAATTTAGTATTATTTAACTCATTATATAAATCATTATATAAATCTAAATAAATATTATTTTCATAGTAACATTGCTTTATAGTTTTAATAGAACTATACTTCAAAGGCATAACACATCTATAATTATTATATTTTCTTGCCAATAAAAGGGAAACATATAATTTGGTTTGAGAGAAATAATTAAACAATCGCATAAATAATTTTTCTTAGTATATCAATATATTATCTTTCTAATTTTTACTTAAAGATTTAATACGTTTTTTAACTAAATATAAAATATGTTATCAAAAGATTTTGATAACGCTAATGTAATGACTATAAAAACAGTTCAAATAGCACCATTTAGAATATTAATGGCTGCTTTAAAAGACATATTGTTAGAAACAAATATAATATTTACAAAAAGTGGAATAAAAATCATTAACATGGACAAAACACATACAATATTAGTTCATTTATTTTTAAAAGCCGAAAATTTTGAATTTTTTGAATGTAAGCATGATAAAATAATAGTTGGAGTAAATATACTTCATTTGTTTAAATTAATTACAACAATAGATAACGATGATACTCTTACTATTTATATTGAAAATGATGATTATAATGATGGTATAGTAACAGAATTGGGTTTAAAATTTGAAAACGGAAATATTAAACAATCAAAAATACAAAAATTAAAACTAATAGAACCTGAACAAGATGAGTTAGAAATACCAGATGTGAAATTTTCGTCTGTAATAAATATGCCTTCTAATGATTTTCAAAAAATAATTCGGGACTTAGCAAATATTTCGGAAAAAATAGAAATTAAATCAGTTGAAAACGAACTAATATTTAAATGTTCTGGGCAATTTGCTAAAGCCGAAATTAGAAGAAGTGAAAATAACACAAATATGCAAATAATTAATAAACAGCATAACAAAATTATACAAGGTGAATATTCTCTCAAGAATCTATTATATTTTATTAAATGTACAAATTTATGTAATCAAATAGAAATATATTTGGAAAACAATAGACCTTTAATAGTAAAATATAATGTCGCGTCATTAGGCGAAATTAAATTATGTTTATCATCATTGCCTTCTTCAAATAATTAATTTTTTAATTTAATTTAATTAAATAATAATAAGTCATTTAATTAAATAAAACATTCACTATTTATGCTCTTTAAAAACACATAATTGCTCTTCAATATTAAATATAGTATGAATAGCAAAAGGATCTTTATTTGATGTAAAATCATAATTAATTATATCATCTTTATTACGCATCCATATTTTAATAATACAAAAGTTTTTTTTAGGACTAATAGAAATACCATTAATATTATTAAGCGCAGATTCATCGTTGCTTAGCGTGTTGCCTAAAATTTTATATAATAAAATTTTAAAGATATTCACAATATTTACATTACTTATTTTATATGAAAAACATCCACCATTGATATTATCTTCTGATTCCCATAATGGCAATATAGAATCTTTCATAAAAAATAACATAGTTTTTTTAATAATGTTTTCATCTAAATTTTCAATAAATAATACGGCATCTTTTAAAGTAACTAAAGTTGTAATATTCTGATATCTATCAAGAGTCCAAATATTATCATTTTGATAATGTATCCAACAGGTCCATTGATTATTTAAATTATACATTATAATATGTTTTATAAATTTATTTTATAATGTTTTATAATATATTTTATAAATTTATTTTATAATATTTTATTATATTTTATAATGTTTATTTACATTCACCACCAGCATTTCTTAGTTTTCCAGGAGGACAGATATCGTAGCAGTCCAGTCCGGTTTTAGATTTATATGTGATTGGTGTTTCATTAGATGGACAAACAAATCTATCACCGTTTTTATTTAAGGAATCAATATATGCTTTTGTTTTGTATACATCATAAGAGTTTAAGTTTAAATGATCATATTCCAATTCGCTAGTTCCATTATTACCATTAATATTACTATTAGGATTTAACCTATTAGGATTTAACCTATTAGGATTTAAACCATTAAAACTATTAAAACTATTAATTAGGTTTATTTCTTCTAAATTTGATTCTTTTGTTATAGTGTTATAACGGGTTAGTAAATCACTATTATTTCCAAGAGCATTTGAAAATATTTTATTATATAATTCAGAATTAACTATATTTTTAACAAATGTATATTCGCCAAAATAATTAATTAAATTATCAACCAACCTATATTTTATAGGACTATTAGATAAATCATATATGTGTTCATTGTTATGTGATAAATCATAATAATGGTCTATGTTATGATAGAACTTTGTTCTCAAGTCATCCCTATCTATTCTATTCTTATTTATAGAATTAGTTTGTTCTGAATTGCTAGTTTTAGTTTTAGTTTTAGTTTCAGTTATAGCATTATTGCTAATGTCATTGCTAATCTTTTTAGATGTAATATTTTTATTTTTTGAATCTAAACCAAACACTTGTAATAATAGACTTGATATAAAAGTCATCATAATAATTGGTATCAATACTAAAAACCAAGCAATAACAGAAAATCCTAAATCACATAGTATATTTATTATTAATGTAAATACTATCATAATTATAAATTTTAAGAAAGCAGCATTCATAACGCCATTATAAATATCTATAAATATTTGTATTAATGAAAATCCTATATATACTAATCCGGGCCCACATAACCCAGTTATAAACATTATATTATTATATATTATTATATAAGTTAAATATAATAATATGTTAAATAAAAAAACATAGATATTTTAATTTTTGTAATTATTTAATTCAGTAATCAAATGTTTAATCAAACCGTCTTTTTCAAGCAACACCTTTTCCAACTTTTGTAATTGCTCTTGCTGAGATTGAATTATTTGAACTATTTGTTGATTATTTAAGGGTATTTCCTTACCATCTTGATTTAAAATAATTTGACCATTACCTTGTCCTGTATTTTGCTCCATCATTTTTCTTCGTTCTTCTTCGATTTCAATCATTTGTTTTAACACGTCTGGTTTATTTGAAGGATTGCCTGGTTCATAAGTTTGTAATAAAGTGTCTATTGTTTCCATATAGAATTCTTTCATGTCTTTGTCTTTAATAAATTCATCTACTGTTCGTGATGATGTTTTTTGAAAATTATTTTCTCCATGTTCTAATAGTTTCTTTTTGTCAAAAGTATTATGAATATGTGAAAATACCAATATTGTTTTTTTTGGTTCTAATTGGACAAAAGGAACACTATAATTTTTTAAAAATGCTTTTTCTTCTGCTAAAGCAGCATGTTCCTCATATTTATGATCTCGCAACATTTCTCGTTTAAAAGCAAATGTTCCTGCTGTAGCATGATTTGGACCGTATGGACCAAATTGAAACATTTTTTGAATATGCTTGAACCAAATATAGATTTCGCTTGCTCCAGCACATAAAGCATTCGGATGCGTTAATAACATATTTACAGCGTGCGAAACACGCTCTGGTGGATAATAATCATCATCATCCATATATACAATAATGTCTCCTTTAGACTTTTCATGCATCAAATTTCTTTTTTTTCCAAGCGGCATTTTAGTATCGTATTCAAAATACTTAACCTGACTAATATTACATACTAAATCTTTAATTTTGTCTGTTCCATCATCAATAATAATCCATTCCATTTTATCTTTTGGATAGTCTTGATGGTTAAAACATTTTATAGCATATTCCCAGAACGGTCGCCTATTAAATGTTGGAGTGCATATGCTTACAAAAGGTAGGTCTTTTTTATTTCCCGTTTTTTTTCTCGTCATAATATAGTTACTTGATCATATTGTTTTATATTATTTACGAATTATATTATTTACTTATATTTTGATAAGTTAGCCATAAAATTCCTAATGCTACTAATCCGCCCAATATTCCGGTTATTGTAGGGGTTAAATTACCATTTGAAGATAATACTACACTAATACATAACATTATTGTTATTAAATATGAATGGTCCGAAATTATACTAAAAAAACACCCAACATTCAAAATTGGAATAACAAATATATTATATATTAGCGACATTATCATCCATAATACTCCTATTATAGACCCTAAAAATCCTGTGCTAAGACAAAATGAATAAGATATTAGTATGAATAGAAGTAGTACTATGTTTAATAGTATATTTCTTAAACAAATAGGGTTAAATGGTTTTAAATACCGTCTTATTTCATATAAAACATTAGCAAAAAGCGCATATCCGGTGCTTATTTTAGACCCCTCCGGGGCAAATTTTTCATTATAAAACTTAGGTCCCCAATACAAAGAAAAATTAGTTAGAAGCATTGTAGCAAACATAGCAAATACTACAAACATTATCAAAAAATATATTATAAGACCCGGACCATACTTCATTTCTTTTATATTAGCATACTTTGCTAGAACACTAAATAATACACCAGTCAAAAATAAAAATACAACATTTTTAAACCCCCACGCTTTGTCGCCCCAATTTTGATACCTAGCAGACGCTGTTTTTAATATATTACTTATAAACAGTCTAGAGAGAAATAATGTATATAACAAATTTAAACAAAAAGCCTTCCATATTGCGGTGAATATTTTGGAAAATCTTGACCCAAAATCCAGATCCGCATCATAACCTTGATCAGAAAAATTTAACAAGTTATAAGGAGGGTCTAATTCTTTGGTACTATTACAAGGTTTGTATGGATAGTCATTTAACTTTGAAGGGAAAGCATAATCTATTGCGTCTAGTTCATTATTACAATCGTCTACGTATTTAAAAGTACCACAACCACTATTACCATTGTTGTTAATTCCGTATTTTAACCAAAATTCGTAGCAAGCACCTAGACAAATAGCAACAATAACTAACACAATACTTAATAGCGACGAATATAAAAACTGTGGTATTTTCATAACTCTTTTTCTAATGGGTGCCGAATGACATATTTTTCTTGGGTTCTCTCCATTTTCATCGAAAAAAGGAATGCCTATATCATAGCTATCACCATTTAAGTCAGTACTTTCAGGAACATATGTTTTACAAGTGTTATCGGGTGTTTCTACTACACAACAACCATTAGGTGCTTCTTCTTGATTCAATGAAAACTGAAAAGTCAGATCATTACATTTTGGAATTATATGAGTAGGCAATACACCTTGTAAATTACCACATATATCTCTCTTACCAGGGCAAGAAGTTCTTAGTAATTTATTACCAAATATTGGATTATCATTAAATATAGGTCGATTCATATAACAATATTAATATAACACATTATAATATTTTAAAAACATTTAAACATATAAATTATTAAATAATTAGCATGACTGAAGATATTTATGAAGCTAAATTTGATACAATTGATAAATATCTTGATTTTAAAGATGTCTTGATTCTTCCTAAAAAATCAAATTTAAATAGCAGAAAAGAAGTTGATCTGGAAAGAACGATTGCTTTTCAAAATGGAATAACTTGGACAGGTATTCCTATTGTTGCTGCTAATATGACAACTATTGGAACATTAGATGTATATAAAGTGTTAAGCACTTATAAAATCATTACTGCTCTTCATAAATTTCATAAACTGCAAGATTTACAAAATTATAATAAAGAAAATCGCGATTCTAAATTAGACCCCGATTATTTTATGATTTCTACTGGAATAAGCAACGACGATTTTAAAAATCTAACAAATACACTAGACAATTTTGAGTGTAAGTTTATTTGTGTTGATATAGCAAATGGTTACATTTCTAAATTTAATGAATTTTGTAAAGTACTGAGAAATAAATATCCAGAAAAAATTATTTTAGCAGGAAATGTATGTACTTCAGAAGGAGTAAATATGTTAAATGACTTAGAAATTGATATTGTTAAAGTTGGTATTGGTGGGGGTAGTGCGTGTACTACCCGAATTCAAACCGGAATAGGTATGCCACAACTTAGTAGTATATTAGAATGCGTTCAAGAATGTAAAGAGAGTAATCGTATTAACTCATCAATAAACTATAAATATGATGAACATAGACTAAATAAGGCTTTTATTTTAAGTGATGGTGGTATTACTTGTCCGGGCGATTTGGCAAAAGCGTTTGGTGCTGGTGCTGATTTTGTAATGATTGGAGGAGCATTTGCGGGACACGATGAGAATCCAGGACAAATTGTCAAAGATGAAAAAACGGGCACACAATACAAATTTTTCTATGGTATGAGTTCGACTTATGCTATGAAAAATAATTATGCGGCAAATAATAATACTAATTATAGAAGTTCTGAAGGACGAGAACTAAAAGTTCCTTATAGAGGTGCGTTAAAAAATACTATTGAAAATTATCTAGGAGGACTAAGAAGCAGTTGTACTTACACAAATAGTGCTAATTTACAAGATTTAGCAAATAATACTAAATTTATTATAGTTAACAATCAATACAATTCGCATTTATTATAAGCAAAACTAATAAAGCTAATAAAGCTAATAAAGCTAATAAAACTAATAAAGCTTGATATAATAGTTTATTATTATTATTAACTATTATATCTTTTATTATGGAAGCAAAACAAGCACAAACAAAAGTACTAGGATTAACGCGTGATGTTATTGATAAATTTTATACAAAAAAAGAAATAGCGCAATATATTATAGATTTGTTCGAACAACATATAGCACCAAACAATGATGATTTAATTATAGAACCGAGTGCTGGTAATGGTGCGTTTATTGATGCTATAAAATCTTTAACATGTAATTATGAATTTTATGACTTAGAACCCGAACACGAGGAAATTATTAAGCAAGATTATTTGCTTTATAATACTAATAATACTAATAATACTTATAATACTAATAATACTAATACTCAAAAAATACATATATTAGGTAATCCTCCAGTTGGTCGTCAATCTTCCTTAGCAATAAAATTTATAAAAAAATCTTGCCAATTTTGTACCAGCATTTCATTTATTTTGCCTAAAAGTTTTAAAAAAGATAGTTTGAAAAAAACATTTCCACTAAATTTTCATTTACTTTTTGAAATGGATTTACCAGAAAAATCATTTTTAGTAAATAATAAAGAACACGATGTTCCGTGTATATTTCAAATATGGATAAAGAAAACATACGACAGAGAAGTTTCTACAAAATTAGAACCACATAATTTTATATTTGTTGAAAAAACAGATAACCCAAATATTTCATTTCGTCGCATAGGAGTTAATGCTGGAACAATTGATGTAAATAGTACTAATAAAAGTGTCCAATCACATTATTTTATTAAATTTACAAATGCTAATGACTTAGAAAAAAATATTGAGTTGTTAAATACAATTGTTTATGATTCAAATAATACAGTTGGTCCTAAATCTATAGGAAAACAAGAATTAATTAAAGAATTTAACAAAGTCCTTTAATGGAGTTGCTCCATTGCGTAGTCGTCTAACTTGTATATAAAAGTCTTATCAAATATTATTTGTTTTTATGTGCTTGACTCATTTACTCATTTACTCATTTACTCAATTTTTATAAATTATTTAAAATGCCATAATACTTGTTGGACTATTACTTTTACTAATTGATTTCTTCTTTAATGTTCCGCTTAATCTTGTAGGTTTGCTAATTACTTTAGTTTTTAATCTAATTTCACTAATTTCACTAATTCCACTAATTTCACTAGATCTACTATTTAATTCCAATACATCTAATATTTTTTTATGAGTTTCACATATTTTATTATGTCTTTGCCTTACAATATTAATATAGTATTTGTTTTGAATATTCATATTTTTAAAATTAATAGAACTATAAGTAGCATTAGAGTTATTAACTAAAGCATGGTTTGATTTTATTAAGGATCCCAAGGATTTGCTTCGCTTAGACAAAGTTCTTTCTAATTTAGATGACACATATGTTTTCGGATTTGGATTTGATTTACCGCGTTTTCTTGTTAAAGAATTAGAAGTTATACTGGCAGTAAATACATTTAAGGATTCTTCATCTACGGGGATAATATTTATAGTTTTGAATTCTTCCAAACTTAATGATTTTAATTTATTTATTATTATTTGTTCAATGATGTTGTATAATTTTGGTGATATAGGCGATTTAGCCGATTTAGGCGATTTAGGCGATTTAGGCGATTTAGACGATTTAGGCGATTTTGGCGAAAGACTTCCTCCCTTTCTTGTATAGTTTTTATTTTTTCTTTTTCCGCCCGTTCTTGTTTCATCATAATATTCAACTAACTCTTTCATTGTTAATTTTTCTTCCGCTTGAGCAAGATTTTCAAAATCCAACGATTTTTCATCAAATTTTAATTCTACAGCCATACACAATACTATTATATAGTTTTTTGCTTCTTCTTCTCGGATTTTTGTATATAACGCATCGCGTTTTTCAGTATATACTTTCTTAACTATTGGTCTAGTATCTGCTTCTAACTTATCAATATGCTCTTGTGTTATATTATTATTAGCAATAATTAATTTACACATTATTTCAACATAAGCTTCATATATTTGTTGTAATGTTGTTATTGACCCATCGTCTAGCTTACTTTTTATAAATATATTACCTTCTTTACTCATTTCTATGCTAATATTATAATCTAAATCATAACCTATATCTGATTGCAAATTCTCCGGTAACCTTGAATGTGGTTTTAAAATATTGATTAATTTATGAAAAATATATTTATTATGTAATTTTTCAACACTTTCTGAATTATTAAATTCTAAAATATAGGCTCTTGTAATTTTAGGATCTCGTGTATTATTTCTGGAATAGCTTCTAAGTTTGTTAATTGCGCCAGCATCTAATCCTTCTAGTTCAGTTTCGCTTTTTCTTAGCAACATTAAATATGTTTCAAGCACTTGCGAATGAATAGTAATCCATCGCTCAACCATACCCAAAGGACAACTTTGCGATCCTTCTCCGTGAGCATTAAAAATCTCATTAAAATAATATTCCATAAAATTATATATGTATAAGTCTGTACATGAAAGTAGTAATTTTAATGATTGAACTACTAATTGTAAGAAACACCAATTACCGT
>Ga0208951_1000514_pt1 | contig 17745 bp, 11 predicted proteins | sample GreLakmeMI27MSRF_FD_187702 | JGI IMG/M metagenome (GOLD analysis project Ga0208951, IMG submission 187702) | Freshwater lentic microbial communities from great Laurentian Lakes, MI, USA - Great Lakes metaG MI27MSRF (SPAdes) | ecosystem: Environmental > Aquatic > Freshwater > Lake | place: Great... | reverse complement strand
GGCGGTTGTGGCTGCGCGCTGCGGGCGCCTGTCGCGCTCCTGGGCGCTCTGCAGGCGCTTGGCTTGTATGGCGGCGTCGTCGTCCTCAGAGTCAGAGTCGCAGAGGTCCACCATCTCCGGCTCTGCAGTCTTTTTGGCGCGCTTGGTGGTGTGGCGCTGCGCCTCTTCCAACTGGCGGTGCAGGGCGCTCTTGGGCTTGTTGGTCCCGGGGTCTCCCAGCTCCAGCTGGGCGCAGCAGCTGAGGCAGAGAAGGTCGCCAAGGAGCTCGCAGCGCCGCAGCGCCTCCGGCTTGACCGACTTTTGGCACTGCGGGCAGTGCTTGCCGCCTTCGTTGCGCGTGCGCCGAGAGGACCCCGCGCCACGCTGCGACGCGGGCTCAAACTGCTTCTGGTCGAAATCCGGGTCGCCCAGTATGGAGCTGAGGGGCTCGCCGCCCCCACCCCCGCCGCCGCCGCTCTTCTTGCGGCCAAGGCCCAGCTCGTTGCGCGCCAACACCTTGTTGCTCGTTTCCAGCATCAAGCCGCCGCCGCCGCCGCCGCTTGTGCCCTTGCCCGAAGCTGCAGGAGGCGCAGCGTCAGGCCGAGAGCAGGCAGGCGTCGGGTGCTCAACAGGAACGCACTTTTGAACGCGTCGAAGTTGCCGCCTCCTCCTGCGCTGGAGAAAGTGTTGCCACGGCCGCCCTTGACCATCGCCTTGTGCTTCACGGCAGCCACGTCGTCGGCGCCGTAGGGGCGGGCAGCGGCGGTGAGCGGGAGAACTCCCCTGCCGCCGCCAGCCGCAGCGCGCTGCTGCTGGGCGCCCCGCCCGTTGCCGCCGCCGTGTGCGTGGCCGAAGGGCTGCAGCAGAGGGCCGGCGTGAGGAGGAGAAGCGCGCGAGCGAAGCACAGCCGCTACGCACCGGCGCAGAGACCGGGTGTTGCTGTTGCCCGTGCCAGCCTGCCGGCGCAGCTGCTTGGCGGTTGCTCTGGTTGTTCTGAGATAAGCGGAGGCAGGCAGGGCGGGGCGGGGCGGGGCGGTCAGCAAGGTTCGCCCGCCCTAAACAACGCCCACCAGGGCAAACACGCACCATCAAGAAGGCGTTCGTGCCCGCCTTGCGGTTAGCAACCTCTTTCCGCATCGCGGCCAACGATACCTCCAGCTTGAGGCCTTTGGATAGCTCGCCAGTAGTCGATACGTCGTTGTATGTGCCGTCAGCGCGTAGCGACTTCACCAAGCTCTCTAAGCGGCTGATCTTCACCTCCAGTTCGGAATCGGAGAGTGTCTTGATAGCCTTGTGCTGCTCCTCCACCTTCTGCTCACACTGAGCGCGAAGGGCGGGTGGCCAAGGAAACTCGCTTGGCCAGCCGGCGGGCTCGTTGTCCACATGGATGGCGTCACCGCACCGCCCGGACATGGCGTAGCCGTGCACGGCCGGCCACTCTGTCGCGCGCTGCTCTCAACTTCCGCAGCGAAAGCAAATACCGTCTCCCTCTTGCACACGCGCTCACCGCAGGCCGCAGCGCTCAAGCAGGCCCGAGGGGCGCGCTCGCGTGTGCAGACTATGGTCGATTAGTCGTACGCACGTGGTACGACGGTGTACGGCAACAAGCGAGGAGCTTGGAAGGAGCCAAGCGGGGCCGCGGGGCTGACTGCCAGCGTTCCTCCCTCCGCCAAGCCCTCGAGGCGCCATGGACTCTCGACCGGAGTCGCAGCTGTCGACACCGTGGAGCAGTCGTGCTCCGTCTCGGTTGGACAGCACCGCACCCTCTCGCCCAGAAACTCCCATGCCTGCCGAGGCCCAGGCTGCCAGCGACGCCACCAAGCATTCGCCCCTGCGTGCGCTCCTCCACCGCGCGCTGGCTGCTGCCACTCGGCGTGAGAATGCGGAGGTGAGGCCATACACAGCGCACGCATTTCTGAGAAGAGCTGCAGTCCAGACGGACCTGACACTCTCGCTCCCTTTGCGCGCCTCGCAGATGGTGGCCGGACTGGGGCTGGTGCTAGTGCTCCTGGTGGCCTTTTTGCTGGAGCTGACGGTGCGTGGCACGGCGCGCATTGGGCGCTCAGCGACAGACAACCCCGGCTCAAACTGTTGTCCCTGCGTCGCGCCAGGACCGCAACGCACCCCGCGCCTCCTCCTCCTCCCCCTCTGGCTGGGGCGTGCTGAGCGCGCTGGCGGCAGCCGCGTCCAAGGGCGTGGTGAAAGGCGGGGCGGCGCTGCAGGACGTGTGCACGTGCGCTCACGCCGAAGCTGGCTTGCGAGCCGCCATGCTCGCCTGCGGCAAGAAGGCTGACGGCAGCGGTGAGCTGGTGCAGGCGTTGCTGCTCCAGGCGCGTCTCTAGCCTTCACCACGTAGCCTCCGTTGCGTCTCTCACCTGACTGACTCTCGGCTCACCTTTTCTTCTGGCAGACCGCTGCGCAGGCGGAGGCGCTGTCCAGCCTGGAGTCGCGCCTGCGTGGCGCGGAGGAGGCGAGCGAGGCGGCAGAGGCCGCCACGGCGCGCGGCGCCTCCGAGCTGCAGGCGCTGGCGTCGACGTGCGCCCTGGCGGACTCCCGGTCCCCAGGCGCCCGGTCTCGCCTCGCAGCCGCCGCGTCGGCCGCGCGCGAGCGAGCCCTGCGCGCGGAGCAGGCCCTGGCGGCGGCAGAAGGGGCCGCGGAAGACGCCACTCGTCGCTCCGCCCGCCTGGCGGCCCGCCTGGCCGTGGCGGAGGCTGAGCTGGGGCTGCTCAGCGCCGAGAAGGCGCTCACGGCGACCAAGCTGGCGGTGGCGGAGGAGACGCTGGTCGCCGCGGCTGCGACGTGCGGCCCGGGGGCGGGGGCGCTGCCAGAGCGCGCAGAGGCGCTGCGCCGCGCAGCGCAGCGGGACGCCCGCGCCGCCAGCGAGGCGGTGGAGCGCGCCCGGGGCGCGGTGGCCGAGTCGGTGGCGCGCGCGGACGCAGCCTTCAGCGCCAGCGCCCCTCGGGGGGCGCATGCAAAGTCCAGGCTCTGGCAGTCGCGCCTGGACCGCAAGGCGGCAGCCTCGCACCGCGCCGAAGCGGAGCAGCTCGGCGGCGGCGGCGGCGGCGGCGGCGGCGGGGCTGGGGGGGTGCGAGCGCTGCGGCGACAGGCGAGAGCGCTGCTGTCGGGCGCGCTGCGCCTCACGCTGCGCCTGCTCTGGCGGCTGCGCTACCTGGCGCTGCTGCTGGCCGCCGGCGGCGCGCTGGTGGCGGTGCAGACTCGCACCGAGGAGGCTGGGGTGGCTGGACCAGGTGGGCCAGCAGGGGGTGCGAGACCTGCCCCGGCGGGCGCATACCAGTAGGAGTAGAGCACGGGATGATGCCTATTTAAAACACCCACACACCGGGTAGCCGAAAGGCGGTGGCCTCACTGCTGTTGCAGGTAGGATGGCGCAGCCACCGTGTCCAGCGCCCCAGCCGCACGGCCCAGCTTGCCTGTGGCCCACTCGTCGCTGCTGGGCCCGCCGTACGACCCAGCGGTGCTCACCTTGTGATGCGCCTTCTCCTCCTTCTTCTCAGCCTTCTTCTCAGGCTTGGCAGCCGCAGGCGCAGAGCCTGGCGCAGCGCCAGCCGGCGCAGCAGCAGCCTCGCCCACGGGTGGTCCGCTGACGCGACCCGTCTCCACCGGCTTCATGGCTGGGAAGAGCAGCACTTCCTGGATGTTGTTGGTGTCGGCCAGCAGCATCGTGAGTCGGTCGATGCCCAGCCCCCAGCCTCCCGTGGGGGGCAGGCCATACTCCAGGGCGTTGATGAACGTCTCGTCCACGCCCATAGCCTCGTCGTCGCCGTCAGCCTTGGCCTTGGCCTGGTCTGCAAACAGCGTGCGCTGCACCAGCGGATCGTTCAGCTCCGTGTAGCTGTTCACCAGCTCGCGCTTGTTGACGAACAGCTCGAAGCGCTCCGTCATGCCGGGCAGCGTGCGGTGGTACTTGGCCAGAGGGGACATAAGCTGCGGGTGGTCGCAGATGAAGGCTGGGTTGACGCACTGCTCCTCCAGGAACTCGCCCACAAGCTTGTCCAGCAGGCGGGCGGTGGAGGTTGGCGGCGGGCAGGCTACGTTGTGCTTGATGCACTGGGCGAGCAGGAAGGCGTTGGCCTCGGCGCTCTCCAGGTTGCCCGTCTCGCTGCCGGGGATCTTGGCACCCAGCGCAGCCTCCAGCTCGCTCACCATGCTGATGCGCCGCCAGGGGGGCGTGAAATCAATCTCGATGGGCGGCTGGTCGTGGCCGTTGCCGTGGTACTGGATCTTGTAGCTCCCCTTCAGAGACAGCACCATGCTGCTCAGCATCTGCTCCGTGAAGTCCATCATGTCGTTGTAGTCCGTGTACGCCCAATACGCCTCGCAGGTTGTGAACTCCGGGTTGTGAGTGAGGTCAATGCCCTCGTTGCGAAACTGGCGCCCAATCTCGTAAACACGGTCGATGCCACCAACCACCAGCTGCTTCAGGTACAGCTCCGGCGCGATACGCATGTACAGCGTCATGTTCAGGTCGTTGTGGTGTGTCACAAAGGGCTTTGCAGTAGCCCCACCGGGGATCATGTTCATCATGGGCGTCTCAACCTCCAGAAAGCCACGCTCGTCGAAGCACTTGCGCACAAACTTGATGACCGCCGTGCGCGTGCGGAAGTTCTGGGAAACCTCGGCGTTCATGATCAGGTCCAAATACCGCATCCGGTACCGAGTCTCCTGGCTGGTCAGCCCGCTGTGCCCCGGCAGCATGTGCAGGCAGGGGGTGAGGAGAATGAACTCCACAGGGAAGATGGACAGCTCTCCGCGCTTGCTCTTGCCCGGGAAGCCGCGCACGCCCACAATGTCGCCGCGCCGGGTGCTGGCGTGCACCGCGTCGAAGTTGTAGGAGGTTGCGTTGCGCGCGTCAGCCATGATCTGCAGCTTGGCTCCATCCCCGACGAGCGTGTAGAAATAGAGCTTTGTGCCAGAGGCTCGCTTGGCCATCACCCGCCCCGCAACCGTCACCACGGTGCCCTCCAGGTGCGCCCCGGTCTCCAGCTCCGAGAAGGCGGCCACGAAGGCGGGCAGCTGGTGCGAGACGGCAAACTTGTGCGGAAAGGGGTTGCCGCCCGCAGCCTTGACGGCCTGGATGTGCTTCACGCGGTTCTCGAAGAATTTCTGGGCGCGCAGGGCACGCGGCGTGAGCGCAGGCTGTGCCATTTCTGCGCGCGCAGCCGCGTGCAGCGAGTGCACAGCAGCCCCAGGAGCGCGTTGGGGCGGCGATCGCGCGCCACGCAGGTGCGCATAGGGCAGGGGCGTGCGGGTGCGCTCCGAAACGCGCGGACAGAGCGCAGGCACAGACTGTGTTTGCCGCCGCGAGTAGCCCCGCACCGTCGGGTCGATCTCCTCCTCTTCCTCCGCGGACGACTCCTTCTTGTCCGCCTCGGGAGCGGCAGCAGCCTTGGCCGCCTGGAGGGGAGCGCGGGGCGTGTGAGCGTGGGGCGGAGGAGGGCGAAAGAGCCGCCTGCGGCGGCCTCGCGCACCTTCTCAAGAGCCTTTGCCGCGTCCGCCTTTTCCTTCTCGGCGGCCTTGAGGCGGCGCTTGTACTCGCTGCGCGGGCACGTAGGGTGTGCGTCAGCGCAGGCGGGTGCGCCAGCCGCACGCCGATGTGTTGTTAGCCACCCTGCGCGCCTCTTGCTCAGCTTCTCTCCCGGGAACTCCGCGTACTCCTTCCCCGCATCCTCCGCGTCCGCCATCACGGCTGCCGCGCACAAAGCGCAGGAGGGCGTGGCAAAGACAGACTCGCCAAAGTGGCGGCAAACGAAGAACAAAGAGGCCGCCCGCAAACCAAATTACCAAATACTGCCCAAACTGCGCCCTTCGCTTGACCAATCATGCGTCTCTTTAGGCGCAACAGCTCCGGCATCGAAGGCAGCGCCTCGCAGGGCGCAGAGGCTGCACCGAGCGATGTTGCGCCGATTAGCGAGGCTCAACCAGCGGCGACTGCACCCGCAGACGCTGCGGCGACTAGTGCCGCGACGCCCGCGACGCACTACTGCTGCCCGATAAGCATGGAGTTGATGAACGACCCGGTAGTGCTTGCCACTGGTGCGCAAGGCCTCAACTCAAGCGTCGGTGCTTGCAGGAGCGCAGCTGCGCCTGTCTCGCTGTGCGTGCGCGTGTGCTTGCCTGCGCGCGGGCGTGCTGGCAGTGACTGTCTGCGCTTGCGCTCCCGGCTAGCCAGGCTTGTCTCTGATAACCCCTTCAGGCATCACCTACGACAGGCACAGCATCACGCGCTGGCTGGACGCCGGCCACCGCACCTGCCCCAGCACGGGCGTGCGTTTGCGGCACCTGGAGTTGGTGCCCAACTACGCGCTGCGGAGCGCAATCTCGGTGCGTGCCAGCTGTGCCCTTTCCTCCGGCTCTTCCCGGCTCGCCGCTCACCCGCCGCGCCGCGCCAGGAGTGGGCTGAGGCGCACCACGTGACCATGTCAGAGCGCGAAGCCACCGAGCCGGGCGTGCCTGCGCGCCTGCGCGCCCCAGACACAGCCTCGGAGACGCAGGTGCACCACGTCCTCCAAGGCCACGACGAGATCGTCTGGGCCGTCGAGGTGGCTGCCGGCCGGCTGTACAGCGCCAGCGCGGACCGCACCATCCGGGTATGGGACACGGCCAGTCGTCGCTGCGTGGCTGTGCTCGAGGACCACACTCGTCCGGTGCTTGCGCTAGCTCTGTCCTCGACACACCTGTTCAGCGGCAGCTACGACGCCAGCGTGCGCGTGTGGGACCTGCGCACGCTGCGCCGCGCAGCGACGCTGACGGGGCACACAGACGCGGTGCGCGCGTTGGTCACCGTGCCGGTGGCTCGCGCAGCCTTCTCTGCCTCCTACGACTGCACCCTCCGCGCCTGGTGTCTGGACAGCCTCACACCAAGGGGCGTGCTCACAGGACACAGCGGCCCCGTGCGCGCCCTGGCCGCCATCGGCACACGGCTCTTCTCAGCCAGCTACGACCGCACCGTGCGGTGCTGGTGCGCGGACACGCTGAGCTGCCTGGGCGTGATGGAGGGACACCGAGAGGCCGTTCGGGCGCTCACCGTGTGCGGGGAGCACTTGCTCGCATCCGGCTCGGACGACTGGACGGTTCGTCTCTGGGACGCGCGAAGCCTCGCGTGCGTGGCCGTGTGCGAGGGTCACGACGACAACGTGCGCGTCCTCGCAGCCTCAGCCACACACCTCTTCTCCGGAAGCTGGGACAAGACGGTGCGCTGCTGGTCGCTGGCGCCCGACGCGCTCGGACGATGCGCCGCAATGCTGAGCGGACACCACGAAGCGGTGCTGGCGCTCACCGTGGTGAGAGGCCACGTGGTTTCGGGTTCCTTTGACGCCTCTGTACGATTCTGGAGCGCCGCGCAGCCGGGGTTCCCCTGCGTGGCCAAATGTGAGGGCCACGAAGATGCGGTTCGAGTTCTTGCCAGTACGGGAGAAAATGCGGAGCTGTGCTTCTCGGGATCCTACGACGGATGCATCGGCTTTCTCAGAGCACCGCCCTGCGAAGGCGATGCTGCGCCGGGGCCTGAGGTACACAGCAACGCAGTGGCGATGGCAGCGCTGCTGCAGAGCGCCAGCAGAGCCAGCATCAGCGATCCCGGCGACACTGCTGACGCGTCGTAGAGCTAAAACGAGCGGACCGCGGCGTTCTTTTTGTGTAGCGAGCGACGAGCAACAATATCATTGTGCGACTGCTGTCGCGCTCTCTCCGCAGTCTCCATATCGCACACGCGCGAGAGCTATGCTGCGCGCCGCGCACGCCGGTCGGTAACGCAGTGCGGAATGCCCCCGTCGGAAGCGAGCTCGCTCAGCGACATCGCGGAAGAGGAGGTTGCGGCGCAGGGGCTGTCACGGGTGCGCAGCGCTGCGCAGCGCTACGGCCGCGTACCGCTGAGTGTCCCCGCGCTGCGCAGTCCAGCAAATTGGGCGTTCGTCCCTGGGCGCTACTCTCGCAAGCCTTGCTTCTGCTTCCCGCGCTGCTGCTGCTCTCCGCCTTGTCTGTGGTGGCGGTGCGGTGGGTTGTTGCTCCGCCGGGTCGCGTGAGCGCCGTGCAGGCTTTGCATTTCGACTACCTCGCAAGTCCACCCACCGCAACCGCACTCTTCCCGCCCGCCCGCTCCCAAGCGCGGCTGCTGCCAGCTGGCCAGTCGTTTGACCTGAGCGTGGTGCTTGAGCTCCCGGAATCGCCCGTGAACCGTGGGCTGGGCGTGTTCCAGGTGACTGCGCAGCTGCTGACTGCGGACGGGGAGGCGGTGGCGGTGTCCAGCCGCCCGGCGCAGCTGCGCTACCGCAGCGTTGCTGCGCGCGCGGCGCGCGCAGCGACGCGGTGGCCGCTGCTGGCGCTGGAGTTGGCCTGGGAGTCGCAGACGCTACGGGTTGCCCTCTTCGAGGCCTTTCCAGAGCAGCGTCAGCGACCCTTTGCTCTCCTGAAGGTTGCGCTCATCACCCGCCCCGGGGCCGAGCGGGAGCCGCCGCCGCAGCTGTACGCTGCACAGGCGCAACTGACGCTGCGCCTCAGTGCTGCCCAGCATTGTCTCTACTATTGGCCCCTCACCTCCGCCGTGCTCCTCTTCGCAGCCGCGCTGAGCAGCCTCACGTGCGCCGTCCTGGCGGCTCTCGCGATGAAGACCGCCGCCGCCCTGCTCGCTGCCGGCGCGGGCGCGGGCGCGGGCGCAGGCCCCTCTGGCGGCGCGGAGCCGCTGACCGCGCCTCCGGGCCGCATCGGCGGGGGTGGCGACGGCGGGCGGGCGGGCCCGGGTCCCAGCAGCGTGGCGCCGTCGGACGCCAACAGTGACGATAGCGGCGACGCAGGACTGCTGTCAGAGGGTGAGGAGGCGGAGGCGGAGGCGACGCAGGAGGCGCACAGCGGCCAGGAGGAGGGCAGCGCGCCGGCACACGCCGACGCGGGTGCTGGGGGAGGGGGCCTGAGACGCCGCATCACTGCTGGAGACGCTGGAGCGGACCCCTGAAAGGAAGTGTATCGATTACGGATGCATGAGTTGTGGCACACAGTGTCAGGATGGCGCAGATAGGTCTTGAGCAGTCGATGAAGTTCAGGAGCAGGATCGATCATCTGGCTGTCGAACAGGATTAGAACACTAGAACACGTGCACGCTCGCCCTCCTGGCTTTTGCATGCGCTTGCTGCACCGTCTGACGCAGGGCACGCGTCCCCGTTGCGCCTCGCTGGTGCGCCACTGCCGGAGCTGTGCCGCTGTTGGCCCCGCAATGGCGTCTGCGCTGTCAGGCCCCGTGTTTTTTCTGGACGACTTCGCAGTGCGACAGTGGACAGACCCAAACTACAGCGGCACACGGCTGAGCTTCGACCAGGCTGAGTTCATGAGCCGCCTGCATGCCGCGCATGCAGCAGGCCGCGCCCCGCTGGTGGATGGCTATGCGCCCTTCTGCAAGCACGTGTTTGTGCCAAACTTCGCGGGCGCGCGGGTGGGCGCGCTGCGCATCACGCCCCAGAATGTGCACCTCCTTCGCTCTGGGTACTCGGCACGCACGCCAACGGAGCTGCCCGTGCTGCAGCGCTGGTTCACAGAGGCTGACGTGGCGCCAGTGCCGGAGGCTGCTTTCCTGGACGTTATCCTCTACAGCCGAGAGCAGCTGGTGCTTGAGCGAGCAGCTACCGGCCGTGCGGATGACGCGCACCCGCTTCCTGACGCTCCCTGGGGTGTCATCTCCGTGAAAGCGCAGAACGAAGCGCACGAGCTGCCCATGCAGCCCATCACGGCGCTGCGCAACGCTCTGGGGCGTGAAGAAGGGGGCTCGGGCGTGAGCATCGACCGGCATGCGTACTCCGCGGCGGTGGCGTACTGGCAGGAGCACGCGCCTGTGGTGGCCGGCGCGTCACCTTCGGGAGACTGAGGCGGAGATAGTTCGAATCGTCGAATCTTGTTGGACGAACGCATATGTCGACAGTCAGAGCGTGTGTCCGCCTCCTTTGTGTCAGAAAGCAGGTGGCTCTCGTGTGTCAGGTTCGTTGCGAGTGCTTGGAAAGAAGCGCACGTGCGCCGCCGGTGTCGCCGCCTTGTCATGTCCTCTCATCGTGGCGACTTCTTCCTGCGCGACGCTGACGAGAAAACCGTGCACCGGAGAGCTCGCGTGTACGCCGCCTGCTCTGCCGCAGTGCTGGGCTTTGACGTCGTCGCTGCCGGCGGTCTCCTGGCCTCGCTGCACGGCTGGAGCGCGTCAGGCGTGTCGTGGCGCAGCCGCGAGGCATGGGCCGACTTCCATGGCGACGGGCTGGACGCTGCGGCTCTGGCACTGGCGCGTATGGTGCTGCTACCGTCGTTGGCGTTGCTAGCTGTGCGACTTGGCTGCCCCGCTCTACAGGGCGCCCCGCCACGCAGCGAGAGGGGCCTCCGTGAGCCTTTGCTTCCCGAGGTGTCTCAGCCGACGCCCGCAGAGGCTGTGGCTGCTCTTCAAGCCTCCTTTCGCTCCGACGAGGTGCTCAAGCGCCGCCGCGCGCTCTGCCTGGCCCTGCTGTTCCTCCTATGCACCGGCTGCTCCGTCTTCACGGGCGTCAAGTGCGTCTCCTTTGCAGCCTTTGGCACCGGACGCGTAGCGCTCCTACGGGGCCTCCTGCTCGCCTCGGGCGCCGCACTGTCAGTGGTAGAAAACATCTTGCTCGCAAAGGCTGTGGACCAGGCGACTGCGCGGTCGGGCATCTTGCGGCCGGAGCTGCACCCGCACGCTCTCTTCTACACCAACGACCGCAGCATTGTGGCGCATAGCTGCGACTGCTGTCGCAAGCGCGTGACGGAGGGCATGCGCTGCGGCGTCTGCGACTTTGACGTCTGCCTTGCGTGCTTTGTGCGCCGCGACTTGGCCGGCTCGGAGGGCGGCCTTCGCGGCGACCGAGGGCTTCGCTCGGAGGGCGCAACCCCTCCCACCGCGTTCCTCATGCGCGCCCTGTTCCTGGTCAAGTCCGAGGCTGCGCTCTTCATGCTCGCCTTTTTTTGCCTCCTTGCCACCACAGCCGCCACTCTGGCGCTGCCCAATTTCCAGGGCTCCATTCTGGATTGCGTCTTCCGGGGTGACCTGCCAGCCTTCAAGCGCGACGTGCTGCTGCTCATCGTGTACTCCGTAGCCTCGGGAGCCTTCGGGGGCGCGCGCAGCCTCTGCTTCAGCCTGGTGGGTCGCCGCCTGGCGTTCGAGGTGCGCAACATGCTGCTGCGCGCGATGCTCATCCAGGACGTGGCCTTCTTCGACGCTGCAACCACGGGAGACCTCACCAGCAGACTGAGCTACGACGTGGCCAACATGCTCTCTCCCGTGCAAACCCTGCTGTCGTCCGTCATCGAGAACGCGGCGCTGCTGGTGGGCGCCATCGCAGCCTGCTGCTGGCAGAGCTGGCAGCTCACGCTGCTGGCAGCCACCACGCTGATGCCCTGCACGTACGTCACGCAGCGCTACGCACGCTGGAGCAGCACTCTGAACCGGCACATCGCGGCCGCGCTGGGTGAGGGCAACGCGGCAGCCACGGAGGCGCTGGCCAACATCAGAACCGTGCGGAGCTTATCCACGGAGCAGGCAGAGGCTGCCACGTACGAGGATCGCACGCGCCGCGCGCTCGCCTGCGGCATCCGGGACGCCATGGGCGGCTCGTTGGCCTATGCGCTGAACAACTATCTGGATTTGTTTACTTCCGTGCTCATCCTCTGGTATGGCGGCTCTCTGGCGCTGAGCAACCATGCGGCCGGCATCACCACGGGTCTCACGGCCGGACGACTGGTCACGTTTCAGCTCTATTGGGGCATCTTCAACGGCAGCTTCAAGTCGCTGCAAGCAATGCTCGCCTCTTTCACCAGAGCCGCGGGCTCTGCGCAGCGGGTGCTGTCCCTCATCGATAGCGTGCCGGACATCCCCAAAAGCGGCGGCCTGGTGCCCTCCGCGCCGCTGCAGGTTGACATAGCCCTCCAGGGGGTGCTCTTTGTGTACCAGATGCGGCCCAACACGCCCGTGCTGGACAACGTGCAGCTCAGCATCGGCGCCGGCACCGTCTGCGCGCTCGTTGGACGCAGCGGCGGCGGCAAGAGCACCATCTGCCACCTGCTGCTGCGGCTGTACGACCCTCAAGCGGGGCGCATCTTGTTCGACGGGGTGGACTTGCGCCAGTTGGACCTTTCCTGGGTGCACAACCAAACGGGCGTGGTGGCTCAGGACACGCAGCTGTTCGGCACCTCCATCAGCGACAACATCCGCTACGGCTGCCCGCACCCCTGCACGCAAGCGGACGTGGAGGAGGCTGCGCACGCCGCGCACGCGCACGACTTCATCTGCGGCTTTGCGGAGGGGTACGACACGCGCGTCGGCGAGCGCGGCGTGCGCCTGAGCGGCGGCCAGAAGCAGCGGCTGGCCATCGCGCGTGCGTTGCTGCGTCGCCCCAGGCTGCTGCTGCTGGACGAGGCCACCTCCGCGCTGGACGCGGAGAGCGAGGCCAAAGTGCAGGCGGCACTGGATGCGCTCATTGCGCAGGGTGGGCGCACGGTGGTGCTGGTGGCGCACCGACTGAGCACTGTGGTGGGAGCGGACCAGATTGCCGTCGTTGACCAGGGCAAGATTGCCGAGTGCGGCACGCACGACTTGCTGGTGCGCCTGGGCGGCGTGTATGCGCAGCTGGTGAGCAGGCAACTGAAGAAGCAAGCCAACCTGATCGAGGCGGGCGAGGACGGGGCGAAGGCGGACCTGGTGGACGCGCTGGTCGGCTAGAGGCTCCAGGATGGACTTGCTTGCGTAGAAGAACTTATGAACCGTCCTACGACAGTCGTTCTGCTCTGAACGCAATAAAGCAGGCGAGGCTGTTGGTTGCACGCAGTGTCTAGTCTAGGGCGGCGATGCGTTGGGGGCACGTCTTCATCACTTGACGATGGTGACGCTGCTGCGAGTCTTCTCCTCATTGACCGCCTGGATGCGCTTGCACTCCGCCTTGTGCGTGCCCGTGGTCCACGCCTGAGCCATACAGGCGTCGCTGCAGAAGGCCGCGGACCCACATGCGGAGCAGGCGCGGAGGCGCTTGTCGGAGGCGCCGCAGCCGGCGCAGAGGAGCGGCGCAGGGCCACCGCCGCGGCACTCCAGTAACTCGATCAGCTCCTGGTTGCCAGGGTGGTTCTGCCGTGCAATATTCAGCGGCGTGTTCCCGCTGTGTGTGGTAACAGTAGGATCTGCGCCGGCAGCGAGGAGCGCAGCACAGCAGTAGCGGTGACCGTTCAGTGCACTCATGTAAAGCGGAGTACGCCTCAGTGAGTCGCGCGCGTCAATCTCCGCAGGGCTCATTTTCTGGTTCTCAGGGCGCCCGATGAGCAGCGTCAGACAGGCCAGATGACCACCTTGGGCGGCAAAGTGGAGGCAGGAGAATGACTTGGTGTCATGCGCTGTCCGCAAGGCCCCCGCAGCCAGGAGGGCCTTCACCATGGCGTGATGACCACCCAGACACGCGAGCTGTAATGGCGTGTGGTTGTACGGACCGTCAGGGTCAGCCGGGGGGCGTTGCTTGATGGTGCGCACGTCGATGTCGTCTGCAAAATGGGGCAGCAGCAGCTTGAAGATCTCGGGCTGGTTGCAGACGATGCTTCTATGCAGCACGTTGCTGCCGTCGGTACCGTAGATGCGCAGATCCGTATGCGGGATCAGCTCGCTTGCGCAAGCGAGCTTGCCATGGTGGACTGCGGCTTGGAGAGGCGTGTTTCCACAGCTGTCAAGGCTGTTGGCCTCGGCTCCAGCCTCCAGTAAGAGGCGCACAACATCGATGGCTCCACCGTGGGCGGCAAAGTGCAACGGCGTAGCATTGCCTCGCTCAGGGATGGTCATGCTTGGAGATAGACCGTCCGCGAGCAACAGCCGCACCAGCGCGGCACTATTGCTCAGCGCGCTGTACCAGAGCATGTTCTCTTTCTCAGCGCGTGGAGTGCGGCGCAGGCCCGCCGCAAAGTTGGCCGCCTCGCGAGGGTTGGCGGCTCAGCGAGCGTTGAGGGCGGCGAGCTCGGCGCGCACGGCAACCATGGCAGCCGCATCCATTCTTATTCAGCGGTGCGTGCCTCGCACAGGCGTCGCGCGGCAGCGCAGCAGGGCGCGAGTGCGTGCGCGAGGCGGAGAGAGAGTGTCTCGCCGCGGACAAGGGTTGGCGCTCAGTTCAGCCCCCGTGCAGCCTGCGCGCCCACAGCGAAGAGCAGCGAGCACCCGGGCGAGCGTTCAGCACCCACAGGCGTCCGCGATACGCAGAAGGCGGAGGCGCAGGCGGTGGAGGCCCAGAAGCGAGCGTGCGCTCTCGCGCTGTGACACAAGGATACGTAAGGGCAAAGGCTGCGCGGAGCCAGCAAATGCCGTGAGACAGGCTTGCGGCGGGAGCGAGGCAGGACGCCTCGTCTTTTTTTTCGTGCGTTCTGCCAGCTGTCAGAGCAGTTTTTAGCGCCCAATCTGCGCAATGTCGGGCCGCGCGCTGCGCGTGACGAAGCAGGTGAACTACGGCGAGAATGTGGGCGGCCGCACGCCCGCCTGGCTGCGCAAGACGAGCGGCGTGACGAGCGGGGCGGAGGATGCCCCGGCTTCGGCCAAGCGCGCCCCGCCGGCGGCGTTGCCCATGCGCTCGCTGGAGCCGGCGCCCGGCGGTGCGGGCGAGAAGGAGAACGCGGCGTCTCCTGGCGGCGGGGCTGTCACGTCGTGGGGGTACGCGACACCGGGCTCTGCAGATGTGCCCCTGCCGCCCAGCCACGCAGCTGGCCGGCCAGTGGTCGCCAAGCCCGCTGTGGCCAAAAAGAAGGTGAAGCGTCCGGGAAAGCCGGTGGTGGCCCTGGCCACACAGGCGGGTCTCAAAGCTGCCGCGGCGGTGGCCCGTACTGCGCTTGCCAAGCCCCCGCCCAAGCGCGCCTCCACGCCCAGCGACGAGACGGACGACAGCGAGGACGACTCCCCTGCGCCCAAGGGCGCCGCGCAGCACGGACGGTCGGCGAAGCGGGCGCGCGGCGAGCAGGCGGTGCGCACGCCCCCCCCCTTATATTTGAACGCTCAGGCGCACGCACGCCCTCCCAAACTCACGCGCCACGCCGCGCAGGCGTCGCTGGCGCCCAAGGCTGGCACCACGTTCGCCTGGCCGCCCGCATCGGCGGCGGCGCGCGCACCCGCCCCTCCTCCGCCGGCAGCGGCGCGCGCCCCCACCCCTCCGGCGCCTCGCGCTGCGCCACCGGCGCCTGCCGCCACACCGCCTGCGCCCGCTTTCAGCCCCGCCCCTGCCGCGGTTGTGGCTGCTGCTGGTCGCTCGGCGGGCCACTGCGTGGGCCCTGCATCCGCGTCTGGCGAGCCCAACGGCGCGGCTCTGTCAGCCTCGGTGGCCAAAGCCAGCGCCACGCAGGCCATGGCCGCCAGCCTTGGCGCCGCCGCCGCCGCCGCCGGCGCCGCGTCCGGTCCGGGCAGCTGGCCCAGCGAGGGCAGCGGCGGCGCAGGCGCAGGCGGTGCTGGCCTGGCTCGCGCGTTCGCTCAGCTGCAGAGCGCCTACGAGAAGCTGCAGGCCAAGTACAGCCGCGCCAAGGCTCTCAAGCTGGAGGAGCTGAGCGCGCTGGGCGAGGAGCAGAAGGGCCTGCTGTCTGCGCACGGAGAGGCCGCGGCCCGCCTCGTCTCCCACTGGCGCCAGGAGGCTGACAAGAACGCCGCCGCTGCAGCGGACGCGCAGCACGCCAAGGCGCAGCTCGCTCAGCTGCAGCAGGAGCTGCTGAGCAGCCGCAAGACTGCCCTGGAGCACCAAACGGCTGTTCTGTCTGCCCAAGCGGATGCGCTTGCATCGCAGCGCATCGCAGCCGCCAATGAGCGGGCGCTGGCCGCAGCGGAGGCCACCATCGAGGAGCTGCGTGTGGAGGCGGCGCTGGGTCAGGGGGAGGGACCGCTCACCGCGGGCGCAATCGTGCAGGCCGTCGGGGCCAACGCGTTCGCCACGCCAGCCTTCGAACAGCTCACCGGCCTGCGCTGGCGCCGCCCGCCAGGCGCGCCGACAGGCGTGCACGAGTTCCTGCACCTGTCCTCGGGCTTTCGATGGCGCTTCATGCGACGCGGGGACGTGTGCGAAGACGATTCGGAGGAGGAGGAGGAGGAGGAGGAAGACCAAGAGGATGGCTTCGAGATGGCTTACAAGCCGGTGAGCGACGCGCAAGCGCTGCCAGAGATGCTGCGCGAGCGCTTCACTTTCAGCAAGGCACAGATGCCGGTGCTCCTGGCCAAGCTGCTCGCCGCGCTGCAGCGGCGGGGAGACTAGGGCCAGGGGGTGTACTATTTGCAATGCCACGGTAGACGCACAGTGCAGCGAGAGAGGCGAGGTGACCCGTCTTGCGATGGCACGAGGAGACGAGGCACGCAGCCCGGCGTAGTAAGGGTGTGGCCGTACGTTTCAGTGCCACGTCACTCGCGCCTTGCTCCCTCCGCAAGCCTGTCTCACTGCATCTGCTGGGTCTCTGCAGCGTGTGCCTGCGAGTGCCCTTGCATTCACAGAGCGAGGCTGAGCGCCTTCGCGTCTGGGCATTGACCGCCTGCGCCTTCACGCTGTGCTTATCGCGGACGCCTGTGGGCGCTGAACGCTCACCTGGGTACTCGCTGCTCTTCGCTGCGGGCTCAGGCTGCACGGACTGAACTAAGCGCCAACCCTTCCCTTGTCCGCCTTGCGCACGCCCTCGCGCCCTGCTTTGCTGCCCTTCGACGCCTGTGGGAGCCACTCTCCGCTGAACAAGGATGTCTGAGGCTGCCGAGGCTGCTCAGAATGCCGAGATCGCCGCCCTCAACGCTCGCTGCGCCGCCAACCCTCGCGAGGCGGCCAACTTCGCGGCCCTCCTGCGCCGCACTCCACGCGCACAGAAAGAGCGCTGGCTCTTGAACAGCGCGATTCTCAACCATGCCACGTTGGTGAGGCTGATGCTCGCTGACGGCTTCTCTCCAAGCACGACCTTCCCTGAGCAGGGCAATCTTTCACTGCTGCACGTGAGCGCCCAGCATGAAGCGATCGACGTGCTGCGCCTCTTGCTGGAGGCTGGAGCCGAGACCAACAGTCTTTCCAACTTGGGACGCACGCCTCTCGGGGCGGCAAGTCGCCAACGGCCAGCTCGCTTGTGCACATGAACTCATTCCGCGCACGGACCTGCGCAACTTCGGTGTCGACGGCAACAACGCGCTGCATGGCAGCATCTGCAACCAGCCCGAGATCTTCAAGCTGCTGCTGCCACACTTTGCGGACAACATCGACGTGCGCTCCAACAAGCCACGCCCACCGGCTAACCCTGACGGTCCGTACGGCAACACGCCATTAAACCTCGCATGTCAGGGTGGATATCACGCCATTGTGAAGGCCCTCCTGGCTGCGGGGGCCTCGCGGACAGCGCACGGCAACGATTCGGACTCCTGCCTCCACTACGCCGCTCAGAACGGCCACCTTGCGTGTGTGACGATGCTCATCGGGCGCCCCGACAACCAGAAAATGAGCGTCGCGGAGATCGACGCTCGGGCAAACCAGGGCCAGACAGCGCTCTACCTTGCAGCGCTGAACGGTCACCGTTACTGCTGTGCCGCGCTCCTCGCTGCTGGCGCAGATCCCGCTGCCGCTGCACAAAGCGGGCACTCGGCGTTGGATGTTGCCAAGCACTTCCACCCTGGCAACCAGGAGCTGATTGAGTTGCTGGAGTGCCGCGGCAGTGGCCCTGCGCCGCTCCTGTGCGCCGGCTGCGGCGCCTCCGACAAGCGCCTCCGCGCGTGCTCGGCATGTGGGTCCGCGGCGTTCTGCAGCGCAG
>Ga0208951_1000513_pt1 | contig 17752 bp, 15 predicted proteins | sample GreLakmeMI27MSRF_FD_187702 | JGI IMG/M metagenome (GOLD analysis project Ga0208951, IMG submission 187702) | Freshwater lentic microbial communities from great Laurentian Lakes, MI, USA - Great Lakes metaG MI27MSRF (SPAdes) | ecosystem: Environmental > Aquatic > Freshwater > Lake | place: Great... | reverse complement strand
CACCTGCTTGCTGCCCACGCAGAAGCCGCCCACGCTGCCCAGGGTGTTGCCAAGCGAGCTGGTCACGATTTCAACCTCCTGGGGCTGCAGGCCCGCGTATGCGCCGGCGCCCCGGGCGGTTGCGCCAGGGAGAGCGCCAAATGAGAGGGACTCGTCCACCAGGAGGCGGAAGCAGAACGCGCGTTTCAGCTCCGCGATGGCGCCCAGCGGCGCCAGGTCGCCGTAGTTGGCGTAGAGGCCTTCCACGAGGATGAAGCGGCGGTTGAGCGGCGTGGAGCGGTGCGCGGCGGCATCCTCTGCGCGTACCCCCTCCAGCACGCGACGCAGGTCCCCCACGTCGTTGTGCTTGAAGTAGCGTACCTCGCTGCGGCTCAGCGTGATGCCGCTCTGCAGCGCGAAGTTGACGCCCTCGTCAACTACCAACAGGTCGCCGCGCTTTGCAAACGCAGGGATCGTGCTCGCCGGAGTTGCCACGTCGTAGCTGTAAATCATAGCGTCCTCCGTGCCCATGTAGGCGCGTAGAGCCTCCTCGAGCTCCAGGTGCACGTCTGCACCAGGTGCGTCAGGGCTGCAGGGGTGGGCTGGCGCGCGCACACGCACCGATCGTGCCGTAGAAGCCTCGCGGGCCGCATGATCCCACGCCGTACTTTGAGATGGCGGCGGCGCAGGCGGCCTGCGTGGCGTGGGCGTGAGAGGGTGGGTGCAGCAACGAGCAGGAGCGCACGCGCCTGCACGTCTGCGTGCCCCGCCAGGCCCAGGAAGTTGAAGGAGACCATGTTGAGAGCCTCCACGCCGCCAGCCAGCTGCACGTGCGGGCCCGTGCGCCTGCGAGGTGCGAGCGTGAGGCGTGGCGGCGAGAGCGCACGGCAGAGTGACGCACCCGGTCACCACTGGCGGCTTGAACGCGCGCTGCGCTTCGCTCAGGGGAGGCACCAGCGGCTCTGGCTGCCACTCAGCGCACAGCGTGTCGATCTCCTGCGCGCGAGAGTGAGTGGGAGGGCAGGGCAGCAAGGCAGTGCCAGTGTCCCCGACTTGCCTCCTCCGTCAGCGGCTTTTTCTGCGGCTTAAAAGAGCGCTGGAAGAGCAGCAGCACGATGGCCGCCAGCAGCGCCGTCTCAACGAGAACGTGGAAGCCTGGGAGCGAGGCCGGTCAGAGGGCCTTGTCAGGCATACAGCCGGACGGCGCCGCACGCACTGCTGCTGGTCACGAACTGGAGGGCCACCTCACGCAGAGGACGCGCCGCCGCGCCCACGGTGGCGGCGGCCACGGAAACCGCTGGCATCGGCACGCGGCGCCGGAGCGCGTGTGCCTCAGAGCAGTGTGCCTCAACCTGAACACTGTCGCAGTCACTCACAGGGCTGATACGCTGGAGACTAGTAGAGCGCGTTCGTAGACCGCGTAGGACCCGTTGGTCACCAAATATTACCCGCGGTCAGTCGAAGAATGCATCGCCGAGCAGTACAACGGCTGCTCGATGGAAGCCGAGGCTGCTGCAATAGCGTCTGTGACGGGCGGCAGAGCGCGCGTGGGCCTGTCGATGGCTGGCGAGAGCTCCGGGCGCGGTCTGTTCGCCACTTGCGCCGTCGCGGCAGGCGAACTCGTGTTCAGCGAGCCAGCCTTCGTGGCCTCGCCCGCGCCCTTCGGCTGCTGGGAGTGCGTCTGCCACACATGCCTGAGGCGGGAGCAGGACGAGGAGAACTTGTTGCGCTGTGAAGGATGCCGTTGGGCGCACTGGTGCAGCGACGCGTGTCGTCAGGCGGGCACAGCACAGGCAGCGCACGGCAGCACACGGCACAGCACAGCAGCGCACTGTCCGGCCGAGTGCGCTGCGATGGCTGCAATGCGCTATCGCCAGCTGGACTTGCCCCCCAGCGTACTGCTCGCCGCACGTCTGCTTCGAGGCTCGGAGTCCTCGCCGCAGGCTGTGTTGGCGGCAACGCTGGTTGGGCCGTCAGCGGACACGCCGGAGAAAGCTCTCCAGGAGCTGCGAGATTTGGCACCCACCGCGCTGGCTTTGGCCGGAAGAGCGGCGACGGAAGAGACACAGGGGAGCGCGTTGACCACGCTGTGCCAGCTGCGCCGCAACGAGTTCCGAGTGCTCGACGACCGACAGGTGGTGGTGGGCTGTGCGCTTTACCCCGCCGCGGCGAGGCTCAACCACTCGTGCGCCCCAAACCTGATGGCGTGCTCTGGCGACGGGTGGCTGCTTAACCTAGAGGCGCAGCGCCCCATCGCGGCGGGCGAGGAGCTGCTCTTCAGCTACGTGGACGCGCAGCGGGCGCGCGGCGAGCGGGCGGCGACGTTGCGGGAGCAGTACCTGTTTTCCTGCGGATGCAGTTGCGAAGACTGCGCAACAGAACAGAACACAGCACCGTGCATTGAGTGAGCGTCCCAGCATTGCGGCATTCACCCCAGCGTTTGTTGGTTGAAGGACTCGAGGAACACGTTGGCCAGGAAGGCTGGCACGCTGCGACAGCGCCCGATGAAGACGTCAACCTGCCTCTTCACGTCTGGCCGCGCCGCAAGCGCGCCCGGCAGCAGCGTCGCTTCCGCGTCCCGCCCCTGCGCCGGGTCCGCCTTTGCAAGCTTGAAGACGAGCACCTCCTGGTCTGAGGCGCACAGCACGCTGCGCACGGTGACGGTGTCGCCCGGCAGCGCCAGCTCCAGGTGGTATCCGAAGATGAGGCGGCACGCGTCGCGCACCGTGGCGATGCTCTCCTGGAAGACCGCCTTGTAGCGCGCCTCGCGCTTCTCTAGGTCCGCCACCTTTCGGCGCAGCACGGTGGCCTCGGCGGCGGCCACCGCGGCAGCGGTGCTGGCCGGCTGCTGCTGCTGCTGCTGCTGTGGCGGCGCGGCGGCGGCGCCTCCAGCGTGCGCCTCCAGTCTCTGGAGGGCGGCGCGCAGCTCGTCGTTCTCGGTGCGCAGGGCCAGCTGGGTCGCCGCCTGCGCCTCCTCCTTGCACGCAACCTCCGGGTTGTGACGCAGGTGCAGCACCTTGTAGCGCTCCACGTCGAACTCGCCGCGGCCCAGGCGCTCCTGCAGGCCCGCGCAGTCGCGGCCCAGGGCGTGCGCCTCCCTCTCCGCAGAGGCTGCGCGCGCGGCAGCCTTGGACGCGGCCGCCAGGGCGCCGTCGCGCGCCGCGCAGGCGTCCATGGCCTGGCGCTGCGCCGCCTGGCACTCCTGTTCCAGCGCGCAAACGCGCTCGTGGGCGCGCCCCAGCGCCGCGCCCAGCTCCTCCTGCCTCGCCTCGCGCACCGCGCGCTCGCGGGCCAGCGCCGCCGCATCCGCTCCGGCGGGGCCCGCCTGCTGCGGCTGTTGCTGAGCGGCGGCGTCCTCGTCGTAGGCTTTGAGGAAGCGCTGCAGCGAGTCGCGCTCCTCCGTGAGCAGCCGCGCGCGCGCCTGGCACCGCGCCAGCGAGGAGCGCCCGCTCTCCGCGGCGGCGGCGTGGGCTGCGGCGGCGGCGAGCGCGTCGTCCCTCTGCTGCTCGCAGCAGCGCAGCGCAGCCCGCGCGCCGCTGGTGGATGCCTCAGCCTCGCCCTTGGCGGCGGCGGCGGCGGCCAGCTGACGACGCAGCAGCGCCAGCTCGGTGGCGGCGCCGCCGGCATCGCCAGGAGAGGCGGGGCAGGCGGCGGCGGCGGCGGCGGCTCCCGCTCCGCCGCCCACGGCGGCCGCCCCGCCTCGCTGCTGTCTCTCCAGCGCCAGGGCCTTCTCCGCCGCGGATGCGGCGTCCTGGCAGCGCTGCGCCCTGGTCTCTGCAGAGCGCAGCTGCTCCCTCAGGAGCTCCACCTGAGACGCAGCACCCTGCGCCCGCCTCGCGGCGCTCAGCTCGCCGTCGCGCGCCTGCGCCTCGGCGCGCAGCGCCGCCAGGCCCGCCTGCAGGTCCGCGCAGCGGGCGCGCAGCTGGGGCGCGTCCGCCGCGTCCGCCTCGGCGGCGTCTGCGCGTCGGCACACGGCTGCGCAGCGCGCCTCGCACTCCCCCGTCGCCCGCTGCGCCGCAGCCAGGCGCGCCTCCGCGCGCTCGCAGGCGCCTCGGTGCTCCAGCTCGCCAGCGGCGGCGGCGGCGGCGCGCTGGCTCTCCAGCAGGAGCGCACCCTCGGCGCTGCGAGCGGCAGCCGCCGACGAAGCCTCCACGTCCTCAGCCTGCCGCCGAGCAGCGGCCAGCTGGCGCTGCTGCGCGGCCGCGGCGGCCGCCGCCGCCGCCGCCGCCTGCTGCGCCTCCCGCTGCTCCGAGGCGAGCTCACGCGTGCGCTCCGCCAGCGCAGCCTCGACCACGGCGCTGCGCTGCAGCGCCTCCGCGGTACGGGCCGCCTCCTCGCGCAGGGAGGCGCGCAGGGCGAGCAGCTGGCTGGCGTGGGCGTCCGAGGCTGTCTGTGCAGTCGACTGGGCGCTGGCCAGGCTCGCCTCCAGGCCCCCCACCCGAGCAACAAGGCGGTCGTTCTCCCACGCGTGCGTGCGCGCAGCCTCGCGCAGGGACGTCTCCTGGCGTGCGTTGAGAAGGGGCGCGTGAGACAGAGAGGAGGGGACCGGAGAACCCTACCGAAGACAAACGGGGACCGTGCGTGCCTGCGCCTCCAGCTCCGCAAGCCGCTGGCTGCGCGCCCAGAACTCGGCCACGAAGTCGGACTTCACCAGATTGGCCGCCTGTGGTCCAAAACCAGCGAGCGGGCGGGTGAGAACAAGAGAAGGCAAGCCGTGTGCCTATGCTCGCTTCAAAACACAGCACTGCGCGCACCTCGTACGTGTTCACCCACGCCCCCTTCTGCTCATGCAGCGCCTGGGCGTCGGGCGGAAGCAGCCAGTCGCGCGGCGGAGGCGCCAGCTGCGGAGCGCTGCCGGGCGCCCCTCCGCTCCCGGCATTCTCCTCTGCCTCGTTGCTCAGACGCTGCCGCTTGGCGGGCACGCTGGCTGCGGCCGCGGTGGCGCGCCAGCGAGGGGCGCCCGTGACGAACTCGTCCGCCAAGGCGCGGGGGCGCACCACGCCGGGTGTGGCGTCCTCCATGCCTGCAGGCAGCGACACGCCACACGGGCCAGCCGAGCACAGCGCGCCGCGAATGATTTCGAATTTTCGACCGACGACTAAATAAGTACGAAGATTGCAGCTCGTGGAAGGAAAGACGCGGGGTTGCACGAGAGTGATGCGTCTGCGTGCCATCGTCGGCGGCTATGCGCTTGTTTGGCTGCTGTGGGTGTCTTTGCCGCGTCATGCGGTGAGCGTGTGCGTCACGTTGTTCACCTGGAGCGTTTTGAACGTCGGGTTCATCCGCAGGGCCGCGAGGACGGCCGCGCCGGTTGATGCATCCCAAAACTGCTGCTGCGATTCCGAGGAGACCGAGCCAATGCGGAGCGTCATCGTCTGCAGCGTGTTGGCGCTGGCCAGCGCGGCGCAAACGGCCGCCACGTCATCGCCAACAAAGAAATCTTCACGCTCGCTGATCTCCAGAGCAGTGAGCGCGCGGCACTCAGTCAGCAGGCGTGCCAGCTGCGGCAGCGACGTGCGCCCCAGCTCCGTGCTCAGCAGCTTGATGCTCTGCAGGCACGGCAGCGCCGCACACGCGTCCACAAAGCCGTCAAGAGTCACATCCAGCCGTGACCGGTACAGCCGCACGTGGCGCAGCGAGTCGTGCCCCGCCAGCGCCGCCCACAGCTCGTTGAAGGCCTCAGCTGCGCGGTCATCGTCGCGCTCATCCCAGAAGCCGTAGTTGCAGCTGATCGTGTGCAGGTGCACGCGTTGGAAGGGCGCCTGGCGGCGCAGCACCGCCAGCAGCTCGTGGAATGTGGCGGGTATGTGGCGCGGCACGAAGGGCTCGTCCTCGTATTCATCGTCGCCTGGCTCGCAGTCGAAGGAGTGGTCAGCCAAGATTGTGTCTACGCTCGCCTCGAGGATCGCGCGCTCCGGCGCCGCCTCCGCCAGGCGACGCAGGTCCGCGACGTTGACATGGTAGTGAGAGAACTTGGGTTTCCAGCCTTCCCATACGTCCTCCGAGTAGTTGAGCCAGAGTATGCCGAAGCGCACGCGCGTCAGCTGCGCGTTGTCAGCGAGCACCGCCAGCACGTTGCTCAGGCGCACGGAGCAGCGCTCGTCCTTGGGACGCTGGTCGAGCTTGTAGATGCCTGGGCGCCGCTCGTGGTAGAGGTCAAGGACGAGAAGGCCATGCGAGCGCGCGCACGCGGCGCGCAGCAGCGCGCCGGAGATGTGCGCCGTCACGCCGCTCGTGTCGGAGAGGTCCACGTGCTGCCACAGCGCGCGCTCGTTGTTGAGTGCCGCGCGCCACGCAGGAGACACTTCGATGCACCGCAGACGTATATCCACCGGCACTGCGCCAAAGATGAGCTTCTGCGCCGCGGCCGGCAGGTCCAGCAGGCGCATGCCGTCCGACATGGCGCACCCAGGCGGGCGATTGTGAGTTGGTCCTCCTCGCCACCACTGCCACGTCACAGTCACTTGGCCGCTCTGCCTTCCTACTCTGACTTGTGTTCTTTCCGTCTTAGAAGAGCGTAACTGCTTCGCTGGCCTCGGACACGGAGAGTTTTATGTGCTGCGATTTATGAGCGGGCGGTGAGGCGGCTGCTTGCGGGCACGCTGGCGACGCATCTGCGTCGGGCTGCACGTGTGGCTGCGACGGCCTTGATGCAGGGTGCGCAGCCTGCCCGCACCGTGGTGGTGGTTGCACTCCTCTGACAGCGACGGCTCTTCCTCTCTCAAGCAGGCGCTCTCTCCGCTCGGCCACAGCTGCGTCCGGCCAGCAGCCTGCTTCCGCGCACACAAGCGCCTGCTCGTCGCGGCCCGCGCGCCTTGTGCACCGCCGGGGCCGCTTCCTACCTGGACGGGCTGAACGAGGAACAGCGAGCGGTGGTTCTTGCTCCCCTGGTGCCCCTGCGCGTCCTGGCTGGCCCTGGCTCTGGCAAGACGCGCGTCCTCACCTGCCGGGTGGCGCACCTGGTGGCCTCGCGCGTCGCCCCTGAGCGCATCCTTTGCATCACCTTCACCAAGAAGGCCAGCAATGAAATGCGCGAGCGCCTGGACCGCGCCCTGGGCCTCGCCGCCAAGGGTGTCAGGACGGGCACCTTTCATTCAGTGTCTGCTGACGTGCTGAAGCGCCACATCGGCAAGCTTCCGGGTGCACTGCGTGACCATCGCTTCATCATCTACGACGCGGAGGATGCGTGCAGTCTCATCCGGAGATTGATAAAGGATCTGTGGCCGGTGGCTAAGAAGGAGGAAGCGCAGCGCAACCCGGATGGTTCCAAGAAGCTCCAGTCCCCGGAGGCTGAGAAGAAGGCTAAGGAGGAGAAAGAGCTGCGCAGCCCAGATGGCTACCAGGCGCTCATCTCGCGCTCCAAGAACTGCATGTCGCGCAGCTACGGAAAGACGGGCGGGGAGGCTTGGAAGGCGCTGGTGGAGGACGGGGTGAGCGTTTTTCACCCGTTGGCACCCTTCTTCCCGTTGCTATACGACAAGTACAATGCCGCGCTGGCGCGCTGCAACGCGCTGGACTTTGACGACATGCTTTCCTTTACGGTGGAGCTGCTGGCCTCACAGCCCGGGCTGGCGGCGGAGCTGGCACAGCAGTGGCCGCACGTCTTGTGTGACGAGTTCCAGGACACCAACTTTGCGCAGTACGAGTTCATCAAGCTCCTCGCTATGCAGCGTACCAGCCCGATTGCACGCAGCCTGATGGTTGTCGGTGATGTGGACCAGAGCATCTATGGTTGGCGGGGTGCACAGGTGCAGCTCATGCGCAGCCGCTTTGCCAACGACGTGGGCGCCGCCTGCATGTCGCTCTCCCTGCCCAGCAACTACCGCAGCACGCCGGAAGTGCTGGCGGTGGCGGACGCCGTACTGACTCCAGCCAGCGAGACTCGGAGTGAGCTGCGTGTGGCCCCGATGTTGCCCTCCGGTGTGCCTGTCTGCATCTGGACTATAGACACGGGCCGCTTCGAGGGGGAGACGGTGGTCCACGAAATCCAGCGCCTCCTGCTGGGCGCAGAAGGGCGATCCAAGCTGCTGGGCTCTCAGATCGCCGTGCTGTACAGAGCCAACTGGCAGTCCCGGGAGTTTGAACGCGCGCTGCTCAAGAAGAGCATCCCGTACGAGGTGGTCAACGGCCTGCCCTTCTTTCAGCGTCGCGAGATCAAAGACCTGACGTCATATCTGCGCCTGGTCGCCAACCCAAGGGACGAGGTTGCATTCCAGCGGGTGGTCAACACGCCCACGAGGGGCATCGGAGACACCACACTGGATGCGCTGACTGCGTGGGCCAAGCTGAATAAGCAGACGCTGAGCGCAGCGCTGTTGACCGACGTAGACGAGTCTCTGCCTTCAGCAAAGCTGCTGGGCATCACAGCACGCGCCCATGGCTTTGTGTGCGACTTCCGCGCCATGGTGGCCTCCTGGCAGCGCAAGGCTGCTGCGCTGCCCGTGCGCGGCCTCCTGCAGCAGATCGTCACCGACATTGCCTACAAAAAGCACCTGGAGGATGACGACGACGTTGACGAGCGGCTTGGGAATGTGGAGGAGCTGCTGTCCCTCGCCGCTACGCCGGCGGAGGGTGCTGACCCCGATGCGCCGCTGCCCACGGGCCTGGACGCGCTCTCAGGCTTCCTGGAGGACGCGGCGCTGATGTCGGCGCAGGACATGGCGAACAAGGAGCTGCCCAACAGCGTGCGTCTGCAGACCATGCACAGCGCCAAGGGCCTCGAGTTTGAGGCTGTCTTTGCGGTGGGCCTTGAAGATGACATCATCCCCTCTCCGCGGGCGCTGAAGGACGCGGGGCCGCGCTATGGCGAGGTGTACGACGAGGAGCGGCGGCTGTTCTATGTGGCCGTGACGCGCGCCAAAGCGCGCCTCTACCTCTGCCACGCCCAGTCGCGCTATATGTACGGCGAGCTCACCAGCCAGGACATCTCGCCGCTGCTGGGCGACGTGGTGCACGCGCTGGGCAGGGACGCCAAGCGCGTGTTGCTCAAAGAGTTCGCCGAGCCGCAGCGAGAGGCGGCGGCGCGAGCATACGACTCGAGTGGGAGTGTCGGCGCAGGCAAGTGGGATACAGATGCGCGCATGCGCGCGCACGTGCCACGCCCGATGGCTGCTGGTCGCACGCGCGCAGCCTCCACAGTTGCTGCTGGCCGGAGACCTCCCCTGCCCCCGCCAGCTCCGATGACGCCGCAGAGGAGCCAGGCCAAAACTGCGCAGACACTGAGCGATGGACAGGGCATGGCCGCCCTGATGGCGCAGAAGGCTGCAGCGGCGGCGGCAAAGCGTGCGGCTAAGGGCACTTCTTAAATCGACAGCTACACCGTCGCTGAGAAATCGCGGCGCATAGCTCTCCGTGTCCTCAGCCCGCGAAGCAGATAGGAATCCTCTAGATGTGGTCCGTCACCTAGCCTGTGTCTTACCTAGCCTGTGTCTCACCTAGCCTGTGTGAGCGAGAGGGGCACCTAGGTGGGCCCTCCTTTTTTCTCACCTAGCCTGTGTTTCACCTAGCCCCGGGAAAAACACAGGCTAGGTGAAACACAGGCTAGGTGACGGACCACATCTAGAGGAGATAGGAAGAACGTAGGAAGGTTGGTGGCGAGAGGCCTTCCAAAGCTGCGTGCATCTTGGGTCGACGACGCATTTTTTGGTCAGCGGACGTACTCTCACGCTCCTCTCTTGCTTGTCCATGGGCGGCGGCAAGAAGAAGAAGAGAGCTTCGAGCAGCAGTCCGGCTCCGCAGCAGCTGCAGTCGCCGAGCGCTGTCGCTCCCTCCACACCCCCGCCTCCTGCTGCTGAGGGCGACTCGCTCCGCGAAGCTGAGGCCGCACTGGAGCAGCCGCTAGAGGCGCGCGCCTCAGCAGACGTGGAGCTTGCGGAGGGCGCAGATGCCATCGCACAGTATGGCACCGTGCCGCCTGCTGAGCCCGAGGCTGCGGAGGACGCAGCGCCTGCTGCAGAGCCCGCGACTGCCGCGACTGAAGCTGCTCTTGCAGAGGTGTCCCTGTCGCCTCTGCGAGCGCAGCGGCTGAGCTTCGACCAGCAGTCGTTGCCTCCCGACTCTGACGCCGCGCGGCTGCTTGAGCTGCGCGAGGAGTACGAGGGCTTTCGGGCGAGCACGCAGGCCTTATGTGAAGAGCTGCGCGCCCGCGAGGACGAGGTTTCCCTCCTGCGCGCCGAGCTGCGCGGCGACACGGCCACCACGCATGCGCGAGGCGATGACGCGGCGTGGCGCCTGCAGCGTGCGGAAGCTGCCGTGGAGCGGGAGCGACAGGAGGCAGGCACGCTGCGGACAATGCTAGAGCGAGAGAGAGCCACTGCGGCGGCAGTGCGGGCTCAGCTTTCTGGAGGCGACGCAGCCGCGGCAGTGGCGCAGGCGGAGGAAGGCGCGCTGCGGGCGGAGCTGGCGCGGCTGCGCGTCGTGGCGGGCGAACTGGAGCGCGAGAACGAGCTGTCAAGGTCCACGGCATCAGCTCTCCAAGACGCACAGCTCAGCCTCGCAGCCTCCACCACGCTCGCGGAGCGGCTGCTGGCCGACAATGCGGTGCTAACGGTGAGTTCCTCCACTCTGCGCGCGCCATGCATCGTCTCGCCCGTGCGCTGAACACTTCGTCTGTGCCGCAGGACATAGTGAATCACCAGGCCCTGCAGCTGATGACAGAGCGCGCCGCTCACGCAGCCGCAAAGCAGTTGGCAGAGCACCTCCAAGCGGACAATGCCGTGCTGGCAGACCTTCTGGCGCAGCAGTCTGCCATTCTGGAGGCCATCCGAGCCGCGCGAGAGGCACAGCGCGGCGTCCGCGCTGACCAAGGTCAAAGCAGCGAGCAGCCTGCTGACCAAGAGGAGGCAGAAGCTGAGGATGCGGGCGGCGATGGTGTCGCCGCGCAGGCTGATGAGCCGCAGGAGGAGAACTGCGAGCCAGAAAGCGCGAAGCGGCAAGCCGCGGGCGAGTCTGGCGTTGGGGAAGTTAGAGAGCCGCCGGGAGAAGGTCCCCGGCCACCGCCGCAAGAGACCGTGGTGAGGCGCCGCTCGCTGCTGGGCTCCCTCTGGTCTCACATAGCGGGCTACGACGATGCGCCGCATGGACAAGCGCTATGAGAGATTGCTTGCTCATTGCAACTCATTCCGTCTCCGGCTTAGCATCCGTCTATGCCTCCGGCTTCTGGGCGGCCGTCTTGACGACGCAAACCGGGTAGCTGGCATGATGCACCAGGTAGTCGCTAACCGAGCCCAGGCCGATGAGCAGCGCATCGCCCACGCCGGCGAGGAAGCGCTTGAAGGCAGAAAGGCCGCGCGCACCACAGACGCACAGGTCCGGGGCATCCCCCCCGACCGCGGCGCAGATGGTCTCACCAATGTTACCGGCGGCCATGGGCGTCAGCAGCTGCACGCGCGCGTGCTTAGGCGGCGGGTGCTGCTCCAGCAGGTCACGCAGGACGACGGAGGCAGCCTCGACGGCCAGCTTCTCGGCTTCCTTGGCCTGGCGGTCGTCGCCGGAGAGGCGCGATGCGATGACCCAAGGCACATCCGCGTCGTCCATCAAATCCAGCGGCGGCGCGACGGCGACGCAGATGAGACGCACCGCCACCACGGGCTTTGTCGCCGCGCTCAGCAGGCGCAGCGCCCACAGCCACGCCTGCTCGCTGTGTGCCGACGCGTCCACGCATACCACTAGGTTGCTGAGCGGCGCCATGGAGAAGGGAGGGCGGTAATGTGTGGGGGGGTCCAAGGCTGGGCCGAGGGCCTAGTTTTCTGCTGGGGCAGCCGCAAGTTCGTTCCTGCTCTCTCTCGCAGCCAGGAGAGTCGCCGCGCGCCGCTCCGCCATCCAGGATGCGGCGACGACAGTCACGGCGCCAGAAGATGCGAAGCAGGCATACGCCACCACACCATTTGTCGCCAGGTATAGAGGCAGGGAAACAAACGCCCCAATGATGTGGCCGCACCCAATGCCGGCGATGGTGAGCGCCTCTACGCGCCCGCCAGCCTGTGGCAAGACCGTTGCGGAATCGGCCAGCAGCGAGACGATGCTCACCTCCGCGGCGATAAAGAGGAAGAAGTGGCAGACCATGCCCGCTGCGAGTCCGCTTGTCCCAGGGAAGTCGCCCACGACGGCCAGCACGGCGGCGGCGACGCTGCAGACGGCCAGCGATGTCCTCACGCAGCAAGCGATGCCGAGTCGGTCGATGACGGCCGTCGCGAGCAGCTCACCGCCAAAATCAGCTACGCCCAGCGCCACAGTTGCGGCAGCAACGCTGGCGGTGCTCAGCCCGCGCCCCTCCTGCAGCCAGACGCCGAAGCAGATGCAAGAACTGTCCACGAAGGCGACAACGATCATGATGCCAAAGGCAATCTGCCGCACGTGCGGCTCTGACAATACATCCATCCACGACAGCAGTGGCGGCTTTGGCACCGCATCTATCGCAATTTTCTCCAAGAGAGCCGAGACTGGCGGCAGCGGAGCCAGGAAGCGCAGGCCGACTGCGGGAATGAGCTGCACGATGCCGAGGCTGATGAACATGCTCTTTGGACTCACCGCCAGGAGGACGCCGGCGATGGGCATGCCAATCAGAGAACTTCCGCCCCACGCGAGCTCCACCAGTCCCGTGTACGTGCCTCTGCGATCCACGGGCACGCTCTCGCCCACCAGGCTCTGCAGTGCAGCGTCGAACACCCCCTTCAACCCCTGCAGCAGCGACGCGGCAATAAACATGCCGAACAGTGCTCCTTGAGGCACCAGACCCACGAGCAGCATCGCTACGCCCATCACACCCAGAGCTGAGCACATGAGGCGCTCGATTCCGACTCTGGCTGTAATAGCTGGCGCAGTGAGAGCAGTGAGCGTGAAGACGACCTTGTTGTAACCCACCAGCTGCGTGATGAGCTGCGTGCTCTGGCCGACAAGTCTTCCGAGCGCAGGTGCGAAGGGCCCCAACACGCGGTTAGAGGTGCAGTTGCAAAGCTTGGTAAGCGACCAGCAGGAGAGCCGCAGCGCTGCCGCGCGCTCTGCTGGAGGCAGCACGCGCGCCAGCCAAGAGCGGGTCTCTGAAACAGCAGCACCCATAGCGCCAAATCTGGGCGGGTGTCGCAGAGCAGCGGTGTCGCAGGAGTGTGCAGAGCAGCCGCCAGATGCCCCGCGAGTTGCGACTGTGCGCCTGGGTCAGCGCCAGCCGCGTATCCAAAGCTTGGTGCGTGACTTATGCCAGGAGACCGCGGTGGTGACTCGCGCAGAAGCGCATAGCAGGCACGGAGGTGCAGTGGTTCATCGCATGCAAATTTTGGCCACCTCGCGGCGGCGGCGGATGCATTATTTGATTCATTGCTTGCGAGGCGCTGCTGCAGTCCTAACCAGCGCGTTGAACAACTGCGCGTGCAGAATATATAGGAAGAAGGACGAGCCGCGTGCGCGAGATGAGCTCCTCGCTCGAGGCGCAGCACGAAGTCGAAGTCTACGACATCCGCGCGCACACCAAGCGGCTGCGCGCAAGTGCGTCTGCCAGCGCCGCTGCCTGCGCGTTGGCGTGCCTGACTCTGGGTGCCCAAACCTTCGCCCTTCTTAGGTCTGCGCCGGTCTCGGTCTCACGGTGGCGCCAAAGAAGAGGAGACGCCCTATCCGGACTGGGCGGGTTTGGACGAAAACCTGCTGCTGCGTCTCTTCGAGCTAGTGGCTGCGATTCCAGACGGCTGCGAAGTGGTGCGCCTGTGCGCCTGTCACGCCTCCTCTCTTCCCCTTGCCTCTGCCGCTCGCAGTACGGGCAGCCTGCTGTGGCGCACGCGACGCAGGGTGCACCTCTCCGCGTGTTTACTCCTCTCCGCCTGACGCCTCCCGTGTCCGGCCGGTTGTCTACACAGGTCTCCATGGCCGGCCGGGTGTGCCGCAGCTGGCGCGTGTCCGCGCTGGAGGTGCTGCTGCGCGACACTGCAATGTCGCGCCCGAAGCGGTGCGTGTGCGCGCGCGGCGTCAGCTGCAGAGCGTGAGAGCGAGGAGGCACGTAGAGGAGCAGTGCAGCTGACACTGACACACTCCCGCAGCCCCGTCTACGAGCCTTTGCGCCTGGGCGCGCCAGCGGCCACGTCTACCCAGGCGACGCAGGTGCGTTCGCGGCGCGCGAGCAAGCTCGCCAACGCAGGCGCGCTCACAGTTTGTGTCCCTCACAGGCGGCCTGCGTGGGTGCGCTGAGCGGCGAGCAGAGCGACGGAGAGGCCATCAGCAGCCGGGAGCAGCAGCACGCTGCGTGCGCGCCGGGCGTGAGCGACGAGCCACCACCGTGCAGGCGCCGGGGCTCGGGGCGGGGCGGGGCTCGCCCGCGCGCCACCGCGCCGCCTGCCCGCCGCACAGACTCCGGCGACACCGCGCGGCGGCCGCGCCAGGAGGCGCGGCATGCGGGTGCCGCGCGGCGGGTGCCGGGCTCCTCCGCTCGGCCGGGGGCATCCTCGCAGGCCGCCGCTGGGGCTGCAGCGGGGCCCGACTCTGACAAGGAAGACGAGGTGCGCTCTGCGCGGCCTGCAGACATTACTGCGTCTGTGATGCTTGCTCACGCTTCTTCGCCAGGTGATGCAGCAGCAGGCAGCGGTTGCGGCTCCTGCTGTGGCGGGGCCGACCACGGGCGGGGACTACTGGCGCATGCGCGTGCGCGCCATTGCGGACGACGCCATGGCGTTCATCAGCGGCCGGGCGCGCACCTCCGGGGCAGGCGCGGGTGCGGGCAGCTGAGCGACGAGCAGCATGGTGGGCGTGGACAGGGAAGGATGGGAAGTAGATGGAGCTAGGAATGGATGCGCGCAGATGGATGTCGTTCATGTCGAACGTTCATGTTGAACGCTCGCTCTGCCATCATCCACCGTGCCAGTCACTCGCTGTAACGCTCGCGCGCATCCTCCGGCTAGACGTTGCCGCGCTCTGTGGACGCGCAGGCTACATAGAGACGCCACAGGAGGCATGGTGCGCTGCGTGCGGCGGTTGGCGCACTTGGTGTCTGGTGGCGTGCCTGCTCCCCCCCGCGAGCTGCACTCACGCGCGCTTCGCCGTAGACGGACTGGGCCAAGTGGGACAAGATCGTGGCTGATCTGAGCGACGAGGAGGAGGAGGCGGCCCCCCCACCGCGCCCTGTGGCGAGTGCAGAGGTGACGCCAGTCGGCGTCGGACAGTCGCTCACAGGCGCGGATACCGCGCGTCCTCTGTCACCCCCGCACCGCCCGTCAGCTGACTGTCTGCATGCAGCCGAGGGGCGCATCCAGTGCCTGGCGAGGCCGGGTAACGCGCGAGGCAACGCGCTGAGCACCAACGCCCAACCCGTCCACGAGCGGCCGCTCACGCAGTTCTCCTGGGCGGACGAGGGCGCGCACGTGGCGGTGAGCGTGCCTCTGGGTAGCCTAGCGGGCACGGCTGCGCAGGGCGGGGGCGTCGCTGTGGAGGCGCGCTGCTCCTTCACGCCAACCTCCTTCGACCTGCTCCTGGTGGGCCAGGGCGGCGAGCTCCACCGCCTGCGCGTCACAGACCTGCCATGCGGCGGCCTCAGCCCGCAGGCGCGCCCGCTTTGGCTGCGGGCGGCCGCGGCGGGGTGACTCACTCGCACGTCCTCCGTCGCCGCCTCAGGCCTGCCGCCACAGAGTGGAGGCCGGCCCCCCGGAGCCCAGGGTGGTGCTCACCCTGGTCAAGGCGCAGCCGGAGGCGCGCTGGCTTACGCTTGGCGAGGCACAGCGTGCGGTGTCGCGCCCATCCGTGACGGTCCGCGTCCCGCCCTTCCCTCCGCTCGCCCGCGCCGCTCACGCACCCGCGCCCGCAACCACGCGCAGCTCAAAGACTACCGGTGGTGCGACGAGAAGATGGGCGTGCGCATCTGGGTGAGCGTGCCGGGCGTGCACTGTGCGCCGGAGAGCGCAGTGACTGTTCGATTCCGCGAGCTCTCCTTCGACGTCACAGTGCGCGACCTGCACGGCAAGGACTTCTACTTTGCGGTGCGCCGCCGTACAGCTGCATGCCGCCAGGGTGGACGCGCTGAGGCGCCGCCACGCACAGGTGACGGAGCTGCCGATGGAAGTAGTGGTGGCCGAGTGCGCCTACGTGGTGGAGACGGACACCGTGAAGCTGTATCTGCGCAAGTGGGCGCGCACGGGGTGGCGCAAGCTGCAGCTGGCCAGATGAACAGCAGGGAGGCAATTCGGCGTTCGCAGGTCGGCCCTTGGACACGCGCTTCTAGTTCATGACCCCGTGAGAGAACAACGTCCAATGCTGTGCACTCGCGTGCAGCATTTCTTCTGGCGTGTCTCGGAAGCCGCGCCGTCCTCGTGCACGCTTGCAACGGGCGGTATCGATCGTGCTCTCGCTGTGCATTGCACTGTGCATCGTCGCGTTCGCGCTGCTCGTGTCACGCATCCTTGCGCCCAAGATGCTGCGCCTTCTGGGCTTCGCGGACCGCACGCCCATTCGCAATAGCGCGGAGGCTGTGCAGCAGCACCGCCTTCCCAAGGAGAATCCTGGCCTGCCGTCCCAGGCACGCGCAGTGGACAATGACCACCCGGCTGGCACGCCCGGCTGGCACGCCGATGGTTCCAAGACGGTGCTCCAGCAGGTGCGCAGCGCATTGCGCGCAGCATTGCAAGTGCAGCCGTTTTACGCGTTACTGCCACGCCCGCACCCGCGCCGCGCCCGCGCCCTGATGCAGCACGTGGACTTCTTCGATCCTGACCACGATGGCATTATCATGCCCTGGGACACGTACACGGGCTTCCGGCGTATCGGCTATGGGCGTGTCATCTCGTTTATGGCTGTGCTGCTCATCCACAGCTCCTTCTCTTTCCCGACGTGGCCCGACTGGACGCCACGCCTTTCGATGCCCATCTTCGTGGAGCGCGCGCACCGCATGAAGCACGGCTCTGATTCGGACACGTATGACACGGAGGGCCGATTCACGCCTGAGCGATTCGAGGAAATCTTCAGCAAGTACAGCACTGTCAGCGGCAAGGATGGCAAGCCGGCACTGAGCTGGGACGACATTAACGACATGATCCACGGCAACCAGAACATCAACGATTTCGCTGGCTGGATTGCGACGCGCAGCGAGTGGTGGATCCTCTGGTGGGTGGCCAAGGACGAGCAGGGCCTGCTGAGCAAGGAGCGCATTCGGGCGACGATGGATGGCAGCATCTTTCCGATCCTGGAGCAGGAGGCCTCCACGCGCCGTGGCTACAGCGTCTATCCGCAGCTCAAAGAGGCGAACAACGCGCCCACGCCCGCGCACGGCCGGAGCGAATCGAAGAAGAACTCTTGAGGCAGCATCATCGACCAGATTCAGAGCGGCCATGGCAGAGACCAGAGACGCACAGTGATGCATTCATGCATACGTAGCTACTCGTCGATCGTACGTTGTCGGTCATCAGCGCGTCGTGCGTCGTACGACGTCATCAGAGCTTCGCGGGATCTTCAGAGCTCTCTCCCTTAGTGTTGCCTGTGTCGTCCGTGGCACACTCACACAGGAGCACGCGTGCACCGTGCATTTCAGCGTTCCAGGAACAATGCAGGCTCTCCAACCCACCGCCTCGTCGCTGCAGCGCGCCGCCTCTGGCGCCGCCTCTGGTCGCCGTTGCGCTCCGGCTCGGCGTGCGTGCTGCGCCGCGCCGCGTTTGCGTAGCCAGCGCGGTGGCAGCACCCGGTTGCCCGCGGCAACGCCTGTCTCCGGCGCTGCTACGACCGCGGACGCCTACCGCCGCCTGCAGAACGGCTCGGACGTGCGTGGCGTGGCGCTGCCGGGCGTGGCTGGGCAGGACGTGACGCTCACGCC
>Ga0208951_1000512_pt1 | contig 17792 bp, 16 predicted proteins | sample GreLakmeMI27MSRF_FD_187702 | JGI IMG/M metagenome (GOLD analysis project Ga0208951, IMG submission 187702) | Freshwater lentic microbial communities from great Laurentian Lakes, MI, USA - Great Lakes metaG MI27MSRF (SPAdes) | ecosystem: Environmental > Aquatic > Freshwater > Lake | place: Great... | reverse complement strand
CAGCGCCAGCTCGTAGTCTGGCCGCAGTGCGTCAACCTGGGCGCGAGCGGGCGCGCGCCGCGCCAGGATCTCAAGCAGGCAGCGCAGGAAGCGGGCGGTGCCTGCGTCGTTGCCTGCGCCCGGGTCGGCAAAGTGCACCTGCAGGCTCTCCACCTCTGCGCTCAGCTCCCGCGCGCCCCGCGAGTCGTCGTTCAACAGCACGCGCAGCATGCGGCTCAGCAGCTTGTTCAGCGCGAGCTTAAACTCTTGGTTGACGCCCCAGGGCGGCTCAGCGTCGCGCGACACGCCAGGATGCTCCGGCGCAACAGCTGCGAGTGACGCCAGACGCTCCAGCGCAGCGCGGCTCAGCTCCTCGTCGGCGGAGGAGCCGGAAGAGCTGCCCTTGCGCACCGCACGCAGCGCGAGAAGGACGCGTGGTGACGGCTGGCGTGCTTGACATGGAGGGGATGAAGCAAACTGCGGCCTCTCTCGCACTTGACGGGCCGCGTGCGAAGCAGGACGAGAGCAACTGGGTTGCACGCAATACGAGCATCCCATGGCGGCGAGGTCTGCTTGAGAGCACGCTCGCTGTACGACCACCACCAACTGCACAGTATTGCACCCGTCGCCTGCTGGTTGCCGCTCTGTGCGTGCAGGAGGTGGAGGGCGCGTGACAGCGCTGGTGCAGCACTTGAGCGTTCATTCAAATCGACAGCTCCTCATGGCGCAGCGCGACTGTCTGGGCTTTGAGTGCAGCACTACGGCCGCTTACCATGCAAGCATCGCTCAAGCCGAGGAGGCCTGGACTGCGCTGGTGCGCGAGCACGGTCTGTCAGTGTTGGAGCGTCCAGACTCTGCCCTGCTGCAGCAGCTGGCACGCGTGGGTGTTGGCTGCGCGCGAGCTCGTCGCACGCTGTGGGTGGCCTGGTGCGGCGGTTGCGAGAGCGTCGCGGCGTACGACGCTCTGTGTGAGCGCGCAGAGCGCTGCGGCGACCCCGCGCTGTTCGCCTCTCTGGCGCAGGTGGACTTGGACTTGGAGCGCACGTTTCCGGAGCACCCGGCTTTCAACGCTGGCGCCCACTGCGGCGCGCTGCCCTCGCTGCGCCGCGTGCTGCGGGCGCTCAGCGTGGAGGAGCCGTACGTGCAGGGCCAGAACTTCGTGGCCGCGTTCGCCCTGCTCGCGCTCGCAGCGCCCGCAGCGCCCGTAGACGCAGCGTCGCAGTGCCTTGGCTTCCGAGAGGCCGAGGGCGCGGCCTTCGCAGTGGCGCGCAGCCTGCTTCACAACCGTTTGCGTTCCCTATTCTACGCGCCAAGGCTCGCCACGCTCCGCTTTGACCTCGCCAGAGTGGCCGCCTCCTACGCCGCCAAACAGCCCGCTATCACTTTCACGTTGGCCGAGTGGAAGATGGACGTCTCTGCGTTCCTGCCGCGCTGGCTGCTCAGCGTCTTCGTAGGCTCTGCGCCTTCGGAAGCGGTGCTTAGGTTTTGGGACGTGATGATCGCCTCACCGCCGCAGATTGCGCGGCGCGCGTGTCGTCATGCGGCGATGCACCTGCTCATGGCTGCCTCAGTGGCACTCCAGACAGCGCAGGAGCCCGCGGCGGCTGCGGCGGCGTTACGCTGCGCCGGCGGACAGCTCTTGCGCGTCGCGGCGCTGGCAGAGGCTGTGTTCTCGACCGATGACGATGAGGCTGCTGCGTGCGGTGGTGACCTTCACAGCACGGCAGTCACGCCGCTGCGGGCGCGCAACGGCAGTCCTTCATCACAGCGCAAGCGCAAGGCCCCGACCGAGTGCGCTCCTTCTGACCCTTTGGGAGCGTTGATGTGCACCCCGTTTGGTGCTGCGCTGAAGCAGGTGTTGTCACTGGGCGATTGGGATGCGCGGCATCGCGCGAGTGTGGCGCCGCCGCCGCCGCCAAGCAGCGCCAAGCGCGCCCGGCGCAGCGAAGAAAGTGAGCTCTGGATGCAAGCGACGCCCGTTCGCGGCGCGGCACAGGCACCGCATGGCGGCGTGGCGGTAGAGCTGACGCTGCTTAAGCCGCGCAAGCTGTGATTTGGTTGATTGATTGAAGGTTAACACTCACGTAGCGTCTATAGGAGGGGGGCATCCGTCGCTGTCGTGCTCTCTCTGGCAGACGCACGACCGCCTCTGGATGCGCCATAGCGCACATCTGGCGCCTCTTCGGCCGGTCCCGCAGACACCACGGCGCAGGCGGCCGCGTAGTCCGCCGCCTGCCTGGCCCTGCGGGCTCGGTCTGCCAGTGATGTCGCCTCGGCGCTTGCTCGCGCAACACCCCCGGGCGAGTCCGCCTCCACGGCGCGGGCAGCTGCCGCGCGACAGCGCTGCGCAGCCTCGGCCGCCTGTGCTGCAGCCTCCGCCGCTCGGCGACTGTCCGCCTCCGCGGCGTCGGCGGCCGCGGCGGCGCCGCGGGCGTGACTCGCAGCCCAACGCTGCTGCGCCTCGCCGCGGCCCTGCAGGCGCGGCGGGCGGTATGGCAACCCAAAGGCCTCTGCAGCGGCTTTGCTCAACCGGTCCGGAGACGGACGATGCTGATGCTGATGCTGATGCTGATGCTGCTCGCTTTCGCTCCCTCGGCCGGACCGCTCGTCTGAAGGAAGCACCGCGCCCAGAGGCGCCTTGACTGTGAGGAAGAGCAGGATGAGGCTGCTGTGGGTGTGTCAGTGGCGGAGTGACAGCGCAGCGTCAGTGCACTTCATAGCAGGCGCACCCGGCTGCCACGCCGCTCAGGCCGCGCGACAGGCGTCGCAGCGTCCAGAAAGCGCCTGAGTTTGCGTGAAACAGTGCGCGTCAGCGGGCACAGAAGAGCACAAACGTGGTGCTCTCCAGGCGCCAGCCACGCACCTTGCTCAGTTGCGCCCGTCGCCTCGCCGCGCATGTCCGTGCCCCTCCAGGCGTAGCCCGTGTGTGTGGAGCCGGCCGGCTCGCGCCAGCCGCCCTGGCTGTGCTGCGTGGCACTCCGCCATTCGGAGGCACGCCAATCTGCCTGTGACCCTCCCTCCCGACGTCCGCTACCGCCTGCGCGTCGACGAGGGTCGCTGAGCAGCTGGTACGCTCGTGAGACCTGTAAAAAGAGTCTGTCCTCAGCAGAGCTCACATCTTCACAGTCGTGAGCAGTGGCCGCACCTCTCCAAACCGAAGGGTCGCGGCGTCCAGAGCACGCTGTCCTTCGCCAACGTGACGGTCTGGATGCCACCGCAGCGCCTCGCGGAAGTAAGCTGCGCGGATGGCTTCCTCTGACGCGTTCGGTGACACGCCCAATATGCGGCAGGCGTCCTCGCTCATCGCCCTCTTCTAAGGACCCGCATTGCAACGGATAGCGGCACAAGCTGGAGGGGAGGAAATGTCACTGACACACTGAGTCGAACAGTCGTCGAACACTCTCCACTCCGTGCTCCTCTTCCTCCTGATGCGCGCGCTTTCAACCCACGCCCTGCGGTGACACAACATGCTTACTGCGCGTCGCTGCGTGCGCTGCGTGCGTGCAGCGCGCCTGCATTCCTCGTTGGGCAACATCGGGCAGCCAACGCCAGAGACACATCCGCAGTTGATGGCCGCTGGCGAGGTCACTCCCGGCGTGAGCGCCCGTGAGTACGCCGCTAGGCGTGCTGCGCTGGCGTCATCCATGCCTGAGGGCAGCGTTGCTGTGTTGCTGTCGGCTCCGCCTTTACGCTATCACGGCACTGTGATTCCCGTACCCAGCGCGTATCGCCAAGACAGCGACCTGTTTTATTTGACCGGCGTGGCGCAGCCCGAGTGTGCCGCAGTGCTGGAGAAGCGAGGTGGAGGGGCGCACTTGACGCTCCTCACGCCGCCTGTGGATTCGGTCGACCGCACCTGGCACGGCCCGCGGGTGTGCGCGTCGGCGGGGCTGCACTTTTTCGGCGCTGACGAAACGGCAAACAGCGAAGCCTTGGGTGCTGTGTTAGACGCAGCACTACGCACTGCAAGAGGTGCTCTGCTCTGCGACCTGCCTCAACCCGGCACTAGCGTGATGCACGAGGCGCTGCGCTGCGCTGGCGCGCGACTGGCGGCTGGCTCCGTCTCTCCTCTGCGCCCTGTAGTTGCGAAGCTCCGATGGCGCAAGTCGCACGCAGAGCAGGCGCTCATGCGGGCCAGCGCCTTGGCTGCCGCCGGCGGACTTGCCGCTGCGGCTGGCGCCGCTCGCGCCGGACGCACAGAGGCTGCGCCCGCTTCCGCGTTTGAAGCGTTTGTGCGCAACGCGGGCGCTCAGCGGCTCGCCTACCCCTCCGTCTGTGGCGCAGGCGATGCCGCGTGCGCCGTCCATCATGGACGTTACGACGGCGCGTTGATTGGCGGCCAAACCATGTTGATGGACGCGGGATGTGAGCTGCATGGCTACGTGTCTGACGTCACACGCACCTGGCCCTTGTCGAGGCGCTTCACCAGACCGCAGCGGCTGTTGTACGATGCGGTGAGAGGCGCACACCGCGCGGCGTTGGAGGCTGTGCGTCCCGGCGCAACGCTGGCGCAGCTGCACGCAGCCAGCGTGGAGCATTTGTCAAGGGCTATCTCGGATTTGGGACTCATCCCAAATGCCAGTCACGCACAAGTAGCTCGCGGCGCCTATTTTCGGTTGTACCCGCACGCGCTGGGGCATTTCCTGGGCCTGGACACCCACGACACCCCTTCCATCCCGCTATCCACGCCCCTCCAGCCGGGTGTGGTGCTCACCATCGAGCCTGGGCTGTACGTGTGGCCCGATGCGCTGGACGTGCCCGCAGAGTTTAGAGGTCTCGGGGTGCGGATCGAAGATGACGTGCTGGTCATGCACGAAGGCTGCGAAGTGCTCAGCGCCGCCGCGCCCGTGGACGCGGAGGAGGTGGAGGACTGGGCGGAGGCGGCGCGGGAGTTGTGCGCAAGGCGCGACGCGCTGATGTGAGAAACTTGAGACCACAACTGAGTTATGAGTTCCACCTGCGAAGCACAGCTCTATCAGAGCGCGTCTCTTCCTCCGCGCTCACTGCGGCGGCTGCGGCTGCGTGAAGGGCACCATGCGGTCTCTCGTGGGCTCCGCTAGGAGCGCCTCTGGTAAGATGTAGGGGGGTGGCGGGCTTGCTTCGCGCTTGCCGTCGCCCTCCGCGAAGTACGCGCCGTCGTGCAGGAAGTCTGCGCCGAAGAGCCAGAAGGTGAGTGTGAATAGGAGCGAAAAGAGCGCCATGAAGGGCAAGAAAGGAAGGAAGAAGCCAAAGCCCAGGCGTAGGAGCTCCCAGCCGCGAGGCAACAACCCTTCCAGCCCCTCCGCCCCCAAGGCGCGGCTCTTGGCCAGCTGTTCCGGAGTCTCGCGGTCGGTGGCCCAGCGAGGAGGCCGCGGCGGGGCGGGCTCGTCACGTGCAGTTTCCCCTCCCGCTGCGTCGCCGCGGATGCCGCGGCGCTTCAGCTCGCGCTTGAACGCGTCGGCGGTGTCGTCGGAGCTGCTGGGCGCGTCTGGGCCGCGCAGCGTCGCTCAGTTGTGGCACGTGACGTGTTGCGAACGTGTCAACGCGCACCCTCCCGAGACTCTTCGTCGCTGGACCCACGCACGCGCACCGGGGCGCGTCGCCGCGAGCTGGACGCACAGGGGCGGGTGCGCGCCGACGACGCAAGCGGACGCGCGTGGCAGAGCGAAGCAGCGAAGCACACCCTCCCACTCGGTGCCCGCGCTTGCATGGCGGGCTGGGACGTGCGACAGCCACCACCACAGAGACTCTGCGCTGTGCACCAGCGTGCCAGGCGCTTGAGAATGATATCTCTTGGTCCCGCATCATCAGCAGACCGACGGCGCATGCAAATCAGTCGCTGGTGTATCGTCAGAGAGAGTGGTGGATTGCATTGCGGCTAGCCAATGGTGGTTCAAGCGCGCATGCGCAGCAGTGTGAGCGGCTGCGGTGTAGTCATCCAGCCCTTGTGGAGTGGTCGTGACTGCAGGAGCTCGTCTTCGTGCGTGCCCAGCTGTCTGGCTGAGTCATCCCTCAGGAATGCGCGCGCGGGGCGCTGCGCGTCTCTGATGGCCGCCAGGATGTTGTCGTACAAAGGCACGGCTGGGTCAAAGCTGCCTCCCAGCACGGGGGGCAACGCGGAAACGGGGAGCCCCTCTTTTTCCATAGCCTTGTGGAAATCCCCCGGCCCGCCGCACAGGCGCACCTTGGCCGCCGTGTCTGGGTGCAGCAGCGGCCTCAACGCCGCCCACATAAACCGCGCCGCTGGGCTGGTGTGCACCAAATAGCACCGCCACAGCGTCTCTGTGTAGTAGTCGCTGCACACCGCTGACATCGTCTTGATGACCCGCCTCGCCGCGCCGTTCAGAAACAGTCCAGGGCTTACCCCGCGGCAGTCCAGGATGTAGATGTGCTTGCGGTACAACCGCCCACAGGGGGCACAGGCGCGCTTGGCCGCTTCGAGCGCTTCCATGGCTTGCATGCGGTGGCGCACCAGCTGGTCGTACGAAAGGGCAGAAAGAGCTTCCACGTCAACGTCTTTCAGCGCCTCCAGCCACACTAGGTGGCCGTGCGCGTCCGTGCCGCACAGCACGCCGGGCCAGGCGGCGTGGAAGGCTGCGGCGCCGGGCAGGTGGCGGCTGAGCACCTGGACGAAAGAGGGAGAGAGTGGGAGCGTGAGCGGTCTGAGAACGAGGGAACCTTTTTTGGAATGAGCTGCGCCACTCGCGCCGACGCCAGCCCGGCCAACCGACCAGCCCCGAGGCTTGTTAGAGCTCAAGCAGCGGGGGAGCGGTCGCCGAGGCGCCAGGTGCGCCTCCCGCGCGTAGTTTGGGAGGGCATGCGTCGTACCGTGTCAGCCTCGTGAGCGTTGCGCCACGCCAGAGTGCTCTCCAGCGCTACGGCGACGCGCTTTGTTTCCCCGCGCACGCAGCGCGCAACCAGCGCGGCCAGCTCCGCCTGGTCGCCGTAGGCGTGGTCTCTCAGCTTGGAAGGGCAGCACGCGAGTGCTTCAGACCCCACACGCAACTCCTCCGCACTCAACGGCCGGTCTTCCTCCAGGCACGGCGCAGGCGTCGTCATGGAGGCTGCGAGAGGGCGTCCGCGATGGTTTCGTATGACTTTTTGGTGGTCGTACGTCGCTGTCGCGTCACGTCGTCGTCGTTTGTCCAAGCGAGGCAAGGCCCTCTCATCCTCGAAAACGTCGTGGTCAGTGTTTGTCGCGCGCTCACGCTCGCGCGACAAACGCCTTGCTGTGCCAGTCCTGTCGCCGCGCGCTCCACCATCTGGTGTGCGGAGCTTAGGAGAGACAGTCTGTCTCGAGGAGTGGAGCGTTCCGTTCAGGCGTTCAGCGTTGTGCATCGACCCGTCCGCCTATGGCTCCTCTCAGCGAGCATACGCCCCGCGCCTGGGCGGTGCCCACCATTTGGTCAGCGCCCTCGGACCTGGAATCTGACGATGGTGGTGAGGTTGAGGAGCGGTCGGCGCGGCTGGCTTCGGCGGAAGTGCGAGGGCCACCTTTGGATTTGTTGCATCCCCTACCAGCTCCCATCGGATGTGAGGCGCTCTTGGATCGCCTGGTGGGCGAGCTGGACACGCTGGGGGGCGCATGCACTCGCTTTCTGCGCCGCACTTTGACGCACGCCCCACATCAACCGACCTTCACTGCGCTCAACGTCGTTGTGTGCACCTCGCTCTTGCTTTGGATGTTCGAGCCCTTCCAGGGCATTTGGAGTAAAATTCCGCCAATCACGCTGTTCGTATGGGGCGGTCGCGCGGACGCTCGAGTTCTCGCTCAGGGCGAAGTCTGGCGCTTCTTCACCTCGCTGCTGCTGCACTCGTCGCTTCTGCATTGGCTGACCAACCTGTTCGCCTTCATCCCGCTGGCCATCTTGCTGGAGCGGCGACACGGCGCCCTTGTGCTGCTCGCCGTCTACGTGCTCTCTGGAGTGGGCGGCAACATATGGTCAGCAACCTTCGAGCAGTGCGAGGTTGTGGTGGGCGCCAGTGGCGCCATCTTGGGCATCACCGCCGCCACCGCAGTTGACGTGTGTCACGGCCATCGAAGCATGAGGCTCCTGACCACGCGCGCTTGCTTCGTGCTGGGCGCGCTGGTGGGCATCACCACAGCCGCGGCGAGAGGTAGCGTAGGAACGAGCCACTGGAGTCACTTGGGGGGGTCGCTGTGTGGTTTGGCCAGCGCACAACTGCTCTTGCCGCTGCTTACGCCTCACACCGTACGCATGCCGCCCATGCAGCTGGCGCCGCCCCAATGCGCCGCGCCTCGCTTCGTGTTGAGGATGACGCTTTCGTGTGCCGCAGCGGCTGTGATGATCCTTACCTTCTGCATCTTGCCAATCAACCTCATGGGCATGTTGCCTGCGGAAGCGTCCTTTGGAGGTCAGCAGCCCAAGATGTGCGCGCGTACGTGCACCGGCTGGTGCGCGTGCGATTGGGGGGCTGCGGATGTGGGGGCGCCCTGCTTGATGGCGAACCGCGCGTTCGGCGGCGCAGGCGGCAGCAGCAGCGGGGACGATTTGCTGTTGGCGCTGCGTGGATGAGCGCTGAACGGTGTGTTGAAGTGACCTGCGCGAGTCGTACAACAGTCGAGCACGCCTCGCAGGACGTCCAAAATAGGTCAGTCCTTCGCGCCTCGCCTTCTCCGTGGTCAACATGCACACCCTCGCCCAGCTGCCGGCTGCGCACGGCCGCGCCAGTGCAGGCGCAAGCACGGCGCGTGGGTCCGCGGAAGTCAGCACAGCGGGCGCCTGTGCGCGCTCAGCGCCGCACACACCTTCCGCGCACGTTTGCGCGCGGCGAGCGAGCGCGACTGAGCGCCTGCGTGAAGTGCGCGCGCGACTGTCCAACCCGGGTGCGTAGAACAGCAGGGCGCGTGCAGAGAAGGGTGCCTACCAGTCCCATGATGACTCACCACTGTGACTCGCTTATGCCCCCTCACAGGAGCCTCACCCGGGGCCAACGAGAACCTCGCACGAACAGTGGAGCAGGCGAGTGCCCCTGGCGCAGCCCTGGAGCTGCGCGGGCGGCTGGCCCAGTCCCAGGCGGCCTGCTCGTGAATGTCGTGAACTGTAGATCTAGAGGCCGACCTCTGACGGCCGTGCGCAGGCTATGACTGCCAAGCCGGTGACCTTCAAGGAGTCAGACGTTCTGCAGGAAGCGATGCGCACCCTGCTCAAGCGGCGCATCAGCGGGGCGCCCGTTGTCAACGCTGCTGGCCATCTGGTGGGCGTGTTGTCCGAGAGCGACGTGCTCTGGAAGGAAGCGGGCATGCCCGACGACGAGTGGATCATCCCGCCGCTGCTACTACCCATACTGGACCAAGTGGTCGCGTGGCGTGACAACGCAAAGTTCGCAGACGAGGTGCGCAAGGTGCTGGCGCGCACCGTGGGCGAGTCGATGACGAGAGGCGCCGACCTGGTCACCGTCGCGCCAAGCGCCACGCTGCAGGACGCGGCAAAGCTGATGTTGCGACGCAAGGTGAACCGGTTGCCAGTGGTGGATGCAACGGGGCGCCTGGTTGGCATTCTCACTCGCTCGGACGTGGTCAAAGCACTAGCAGACGCCCCTGGCAATTCAATTCCACCTGTGTGATGACTCTGCCGTCGAGCGTGGTGTCCGGCTGTCTGAATTACAGAGTTACCGTTGAGCGTGGTCGTACGTTTCGTTGCCACGTCATTCGCGTCTCGCTTCCTCGGCAAGCCCGTCTCTTGACATTTGTTGGTTCTGCGCAGCCTGTGCCTTCGAGCGCCCTCGTTCACAGAGCGAGGCTGCGCGAGCACACTCGCTTCTGGGCCTCCACCCGTCTACGCCTCCGCCCGCGCTCTCTCGCGGCGCCTGTGCGTGCAGTAGGGCTGCTGTGGTGCTCGGTGCTCTTCGCTGTGGACGCGCAGGCTATACGGGCCGAACTGAGTGCCAACCTCCGCCCTAGCCGCTCTCTCCGCCTCGCGCACGCCCTTGCGCCCTGCTGCGCTGCCACGCGACGCCTGTGCGAGGCACGCACCGCTGAACAAGAATGGATGAGGCTGAGATAGCCGAGTTTACGGCCGTCAACGCTCGCTGCGCTGCCTCTCCTCGCGCGGCGGCCCACTTCGCGGCAACACTGCGCACCATCACACACGCAGAGAAAGAAAGCATGCTCTTCAACAGCACGTTCTTGAACTACTCCACGCTGGTGCGACTCCTGCTCGCCGACGGCTTCTCTCCAAACACTGTCGACCCGGCACAGGGCAACACTTCTTTACTGCGCGTGGCCGCCCAACGCGGATCGATCGACGTGGTGCGCCTCTTGCTGGAGGCTGGTGCTCATGCAAAGAGCACAGACATCGTTTGAACCACGCCGTTGGGCACCGCAATCAACGAGGGTCAGCTTGCTTCCGCACGTGAGCTCATTCCGTACACGGACCTTCGCATCTTCAACGCCTCTGGCAACAACGTGCTACACGCCAGCATCATCGGCAACCAGCCTGAGATCTTCAAGCTGCTGCTGCCCCACTTTGCAGACGACATTGACGTGCGCACCATCAAGAAACGCGCCCCGGCTTACCCGGACGGTCCGTACAACGCCACGCCATTGTATCTCGCGTGCCATCGTGGACATCACGCCATGGTGAAGGCCTTGCTGGCTGCAGGGGCCTCACGCACAGCTTGCAACAGCACTTCGTTCTCCTGCCTCCACTTCGCCGCTCAACACGGGCACCTCGCCTGTGTGACGATGCTCATCGGGCGCCCTGACAACCAGAAGATGAGCGCCGCAGAGATCGACGCGCGAGACGATATGGGGCGCACACCGCTCTTCGTGGCTGCAATGAACGGTCACCGCTACTGCTGCGCCGCGCTCCTCGCTGCCGGCGCTGATCCTGCTGCCGACATACCGGATGGGCGCACGGCGCTAGATGCTGCGAAGGATTGCCACCCGGGCAACCAGGAGCTGATCGAGTTGCTGGAGTGCCGCGGCGGTGGCCCTGCTCCGCTCCTCTGCGCCGGCTGCGGCGCCTCCGACAAGCGCCTGCGCGCCTGCTCCGCCTGTGGGTCCGTGTCGTTCTGCACCAACGCCTGCCTGGCTCAGTTCTGGCCGGTGCACAAGGCAGAGTGCAAGCGCATCCAGGCGGCCAACGAGGAGAGGGCTCGCAGCCGCATCATCAACCACACAAACCTTACTGCGCCGCTCTAGACACTGCTGCGTGCAACCTACAACAGCGGCCTGCTTCATCCGCTGTGCTCACGCACAAGGACATCGATCATCGCTCCTAGTTTTAGCACGGTGGAGCGTAGTCCTAGGATAGATACTCAACCATTCCAGCTGACAATTGTAGCACATCATTCCTCTGCGAGTCCCCGGAGTGCTTCGCTGACCAGGTCAGCGACTGCAGCTCCATCCGTGGGCGCCGCGCCTGCGCCTGCATCCGCAGGCATCGACAGCATCGTCGTCGGCGGCGGCGGCGTTGCGTCAGCTTTCAGGCGCGCCAACAGGTCCGCCGCGTGTGCTCGCCACAACGTCTCCCTCTCTGCGGCCGGGCAGCGACCGAAGCGTGCGTCCGGTCGCAGCAGCTGCTGCGCCGCATGCCAGTCGCACAGCGGGCCGCCGCCTTGCAGCGCAGCCGCGGCCGCCTCCTCCCTAGGCATGCGGATGCGCTCGCTCAGCATGGTCACAAAGTCTGCGCAGCCCCGGGTCACCAGCGCCGCGACGTGCTCCCGGAACATGCCTTCCCGATCAGTGCGGGACAGTTCGGGGGGATCGCCCCGCCCTAGGGCGTCCCGCTCCAGGCGGGCCCCCCACTCCTCCCACCGGGCATCGCACTCCCTCACAGCCTCGGCAAGCAGCGTGGCGTACTCCCCCCGTGCCTCGCCCAGGCGCGCTCTCGCCCGCTCGCGGCTCAAATGCTCAGCCTCCTGAGCCTTGCGCTTGCGCACCGCAGCTTCGCGCGCCGCGCCTGGCGGCGGCGGCGCCGCCGCCGCCGCCGCGTCTGCGGCTTTTTCGATCCCGGCTGATGCCGCCACGGACGCGGCCCATGCTTGAAATGCGGCCTCGCGCGCACCTCGCGGCAGCGCCTCGTACCGGGGGTCCCTTCTCTCCACTCGCTCTTTCGCGCGGCTCCACTCCTCCTGAGCGCGCACCCCCCGCGTCGCGGCCATCAGCGCGCAGAAGCCAGCCACGGCCGCAGCGGCGGAGTGCGAAGGCACGCCCGCTGTCACGGCCGCCGCCACCGCTGCGTCTCGTAGCGTCGGCGCAATGCGCTCCGCAAAGATAGCGGCTCGCTGGTCAGCGCCCACGGCGGTCCATCGGACATCCGCGTGCTCCTCCGCAAACGCCTGCACGTGGCGCAGCGAGGCGTCCGGCGGGAAATCTCCCCTGGGGCCCCGCATCGCGCACTCTTCAAGCAGCGCTCGGAACGCCGGGGCGCCCGTGGTTGACCCTGCGGCGGCGGTGGATGGCTTTGATGCGGATGCGGATGCGCGTGCGCCACAGGCTTTGAGCTCCTTCACGAAGGCGTCGAACAGGCTGCGCCGAGCAGTCATGGCCGACACGGCGGAATAGCGCGCATCCAGCGCCAGGCGTGGCAGCGCGGCTGCCCACGAGGTGTGTTGCGTGACGCCCTTATCCCGAAGCAGTGCGGTGAATGCCTCGGCGGCTGCTGCGGCTGCCGCAGTCTCAGCCCGTCGCTTCTCCCTTTGCGCTGCGAGAGCCGCCTCCTCCGCGGCGCGCGCAGCCTCAGCGGGCTTCAAGATGTCCTCCTCTGTGAACGTGGCGTCGAAGGTGTCGTCCTCCAACTCTGCGGGGGCCTTCAGCGCAGCCTCGGCGGCTCGCTGCGCAGCCTCGCGCGCGCGCTGGGCGTCCTCCGCGCGCTGCGCTGCGGCGCGCTGCGCCTCCGCGGCCGCCTCTCTGAGCCTGAGCGCGGCGGCGGCGCGGGCGCCCACCACTGCGGGGGGTTCGCTCCAGCTGAGCTCGCCGCTGCTCTCGCGGAAGAAGTAGCGCCGCCCGTCGTCAGTGTGCACCTCCGCCCAGTCGGGGCAGCCCTCCACCGCCGTGGAGCGCACCGGCACCGGCCCCGCCGCCCCCGCGCCCCCTTTCTCCACAAAGCCAGCCGGCTTGTCCCAACTCACTTGTCCAGTCTTCGTGTTGTGGTAATACGTCTCCCCGTCTTCGTCCACTGCGGACAGCCAGTCGCTCGCGCCAGGCGGCGGCGGCGGCGGAGGCGCAGGCACCAAGCCGTAAGGCCCGCTCGGGGGATACAACGGAGCGCCGTAGTAAGGCTGGGGCCAGCCTGCAGCAAAGAAGGGCGCAGCAGGAGGCAGACCGTAGGCAAAAGGAGGCGCCATCCCGACTGAAGGAGCCTGTAGTTGCCAGCCGGATGGCGGTGCGTGCCAGGAGGCGTGCGGTGGCAGAGTGTGTTGCTGCGCTGGCGGCGCGAACGATGGCGGCGCACGGGGCACATCAGGAGCCGTCTCCTGAGACTCCATGACGCCCCCGAGGGCGTTGTGCACTGTGTGTGTACGGAGTAGGAGCATCATCGAAGATGCAGCCAGCGCACGCATCTTTTGTTTGGGCTGCTACGCTGCGTGCCCATCCGACGCGATGTGGTGTCGCGTATCGGGTTGCGCCCAGTTGAGCGCACGCAGATCGCGACGGTGAGTGAAGCCGTCATGGAGGCTGCGAGTGTGTCTTTGAGCGAGACGCAGCGTGCATCGAGGCAGCGCTTGCTGCTCGCTGTCGCGGCTGCGCAGAGCTGCGCTTTTCTGAACGCGGTGACTGCGGTGTCGTCGGAGGCGATTTCCCGCGAAAGAGTGGACGTGTCCACGTTTCAGGCGAGCGCAGCTCGCATACGCTGCGCTCCGCTCTCACGCTCTCACGCTTCTCTCTGCTCGCACGGCCGCAGAGTTTTCTAAACTACACTCTCATGGGAGTGGTCTACGCCACTCTGCGTTGGCGTGCGCAACCGGGTTGGCCGCCCGTGCTTGCAGCCCCTCTGCGGAGCTACGCACTGCTGGCAATCGTGGACGTTGAAGCAAACTTCCTCATCGTCAAAGCCTTCCAGTACACAAACATCACCAGCGTGACGCTGCTGGACTCAGCCAGCATCCCGGCGTCCGTGCTGCTCAGTCGCGTGTTGCTGAGGGCGGTCTACACGCGCACACACCTGGTCGCGTCTGCGTGCGTGCTGTGCGGCTTTGCGCTGTTGGTTGCAAGCGACGGGCTATGCGGTGGCGGCGCACGCGGATCCACGGCGCCGTCTCCGCTGTTGGGCGACCTGCTCACGGTCGCAGCCGCGTGCCTCTACGCCACAAGCAACGTGCTGCAGGAGCGGCTGCTCATGCACGCGCCTCAAACCGAGGTGCTCGCAGCCTTCGGGTTGCTCGGGGGGTTGTTTTCGGGCGTCCAGTGCCTGCTCCTGGAAACAACCACGCTGGCACGGGCGCCCTGGGGCGCGCCGTTTGTCACGCCGCTGCTGGGCTTTGCCGTCGCCATGTTCGCAATCTACTCCCTGGCGCCAACCGCGCTGCGCACGGCCGGCGCGGCGGCTTTCAACCTCCACATGCTGAGCTCAGACCTCTGGGCCGCCGCCGCGCGAGCGGCGCTCTTCGGGGGCTTCGGCGGAGGCTGCGGCGCTGCGGGCTTCTTAGCTGCTCTGGCTGCGGTTGCTGCGGGACTGGTGGTGTACGTGAGGGCGCCGCCGCCGCAGACAGAGGGGGGGGAGGAGGCGCCGGAGGAGGCGCAGGGCCTGCTGGCGGCCGGGGAGGAGGAGATGCTCGAGCGAACAAGGAGCGCTGAGGAGCGAGCGCAAACGCGTAGCAGAACAGACGACACCTGAAGATGCGCATGCGATGGTGATCAGACGTGGGCTACTATAACACAAACGCCCAGAAAGACGCAGCTATAGCGAGGATGGCATGCGATGGTTGGTTGCACTCACACGTGCGCGTCATAGCGGGGCTTGTTGACGCGCAGCACAAAGTATGTGCCCAGCCAACATGCGGCCAGCAGCCCCGCCAGGGTCCACGCGCTGCCGATGAGTCCCAGGCCCGCGCCCGGAATGAGCAGCTCCACAGCCTGTGCGCCGTCCTCCACGCACGCGCCCGCTGGGCCGTCGCAGTCGAAGGTGCGGCTCTCCGGATACTCGTTGCGCACCAGGGCGACGTACGACCAGCGCATGTACGCGATGTCACGGATCCATCGTAGAAAACCGGGGATTGCGGATGGCTCAACGAAGAAACCGCCGAACAGAATGCTGATGACGAGCGGAATGGGCGCCACCGCAGATGCGATCTTCTCGCTGTGCGTGGCAGCCGTGAAAAGGAGTGTGATTGCTTCAGCGTTGAGCTCCACCAGGATATGCACCGCGTAGAATATGAAGAAGGCGCTGGCGTTGGCACGCAGTCCTGCCGTCCAGTAGATGACAACGCTGTGGAGAAAAGACCAGAGCGCCACGCGCGGCAACTCCACAATCAGATGCGCCACGAAGTATGGCGAACATTTGTACGCGCCGCTGATGCGCTCTCGTAGGACTAAGCGGCACTCTGAAGCAAAGGTGAAGACCACTCCAAATACCCCGCTGAAGCTGTGGTTGACGATGCTGAAGAAAAGAAGGCCGCCCAGGTTGCGCACCTCGCTGACTTGACCTCGGGGGTTGTGGCCCACCTGAAGCCAGATGAGGCCCAGGAGGAGAGAGAAAAGCGTGGTGCGAACCAGGTTGATGCCGTTCTCCAGGCGCTGACGCCCCGCCAGCCGCGCGGCGCGCGCGAACAGCGCAGACAGCTCCACCAGCCAGCGGCGCGCGGCAGCAGCTCGCGGCGCGGCGGGCGCGGTGGACTGCGCGTGCGCCTTTTCTGCATCAACATCCGCGTTGAGAGCAGCTTCCCCTCCGTGCTCCCTGCGCGGCCCCGCATCCGCCGCCGCCGCACGCAGCTGCTGCAGCGCCTCAGCTTGGTGCCCCTCGTACGCGCTCGCCAGCATCTGGATGCGCTTGCGCGACGCCGCTTCGGCGCACTCCGTCTGGAAGGAAGGGCTGATGACATCCAGGTAGAAATCAGAGGGATTGGTGTGCTCAGGCATGCGAAATCTGTGCTGCTCAAAGAAGCGCAGCGCATGACCTGCCAATCCAGAGTACATCACCAGCCCTTCGGACAGCAGCAGCAGCACGTCGAATAGCGCTGTGATTCCCGACCGAGGCTGGTGGATGCAAACCACCACTGTGCGCCCAGTGCCTGTGAGCAGCTTCAAACTGGCCATGACAGCCTGTGCGTTGAAGGCGTCCAGCCCAGATGTGGGCTCATCTAGGAACAGCAGCGGCGGATCCACCACCAGCTCCACGCCCAGGCTGAGCCGCTTGCGTTCGCCGCCCGAGATGCCGCGCTTCAGCTCGCCGCCAACCGCTGTGTCCATCGCCGCCTGCAGGCCCAGCGTGCGCACCACCAGTGCCACGCGCGCGGCGCGGGTGCGCAGCGTGGCTCCGACCGGCATGCGCAGCTTAGCCGCGAACAGGAGAGTTTCTTGCACCGTGAGCTCCCCAAACAAAAGGTCATCCTGCTGCACATAGTTGCTCTTCCATGCACGCCCGCGAGTCTCGCCGTTCAGCAGCACCTGGCCGTCCACGCGCAGGTTGCGCGACACAACGAGCCGTCGCGCGAGGATGTTCATCACCGAAGTCTTGCCAGAGCCGGTTGCTCCGAGAATGGCCATCAGCTGGCCTGGATATACCGCGCCGCTCACACCGCGCAAGATGTGCCTTGTCGCGCCACCTCGAGCGAGCGTGAGCGAAAGCTGCCAAGGTTGCGCGCGTCAGACGGCTATGACTGTGTGATGAGCGGCATTTCTGGCCTGATTGAACTCGAGCTGCTGCGTTATTGCCGGCACGAACAGGCCCAGCGCATGTGGCGTCGCGCCGCGCTGCGCGAGGCCCACGTCGAACACATCCTTGCAGTCCTGGTCGTCTTCACCGCAGTCCTCGACATCCCTGGGAAGGCTGCCAGCCTCCGCGATGACCATCTCTGCGAGCTCAGTGCCAGGCGAGCGCAGACACGCACCACACGGCGCGCGAGAAAGACAGTTCCGTCGCATATCATCCCAAGGCGGAACCACAGAAAGGCCGAAACCAGAAGGCTTTCGGCTGGGACCCCCAACTGCACCAAGACTGCACCAAGAGGAGCTGACACGCTCTGACGCTCAGCTCCTGGCCTGCGCTTCCAGATCCCGCCGCTCCGCCACCAGATCTGCCAGCATCTCCAGCGAGGTGGCCTCCAGCGCCAACACAGCGGCCCTGCGAAGCCCTTCCTCAGCCTGCGCGCTGCCCGGTGCGCGTGCGTCCGCCTCCGCAGCCTCGCGGCGCGCCTGGGTGGCCAGACCGCGCGCCTGGTGCGCCACCCGTCGGGCTTCGAGGAGCTCGTCGTGTGCGTGCGCGCGCACTGCGCCAAGCGCGCGCTCCACTCCGTCGTCGGCTGCGCCGGAGGGCGCCGCTTGTGGCTGAGCGGCGCGCAGCATCTGCGCGCCACGCACGGCGGAGTACTGAGCTTCCTGTCGGGCGCGCGCCGCCGCCAGGGCGGCGCTGGGGGGCTCAACAGACGCCGTAGACGGTGCGGCACTCTCCGCGACGGCCGCCAGCGCCGCCTGTGCCGCCTGTGCCGCCTGTGCCGTTTCATCTTCCACCTGCTGCCGCCGCGCCGCTTCGGCTTCCGCAGCCGCCCGTGCGGCGTCCGCTTGAGTAGCCTCCTCCAGCTGGCGCTGCGCCTCCAGCAGCGCGTCGCGCCGCGCCTCCAGCAGCTCTTCTTCCGCCTCCGCCACCACGCGCACGCGCCAGGCGGCCACCCATCGCGCCGCATCGTCCGCGCGCGCCTGCACGTCTTCC
>Ga0208951_1000511_pt1 | contig 17804 bp, 13 predicted proteins | sample GreLakmeMI27MSRF_FD_187702 | JGI IMG/M metagenome (GOLD analysis project Ga0208951, IMG submission 187702) | Freshwater lentic microbial communities from great Laurentian Lakes, MI, USA - Great Lakes metaG MI27MSRF (SPAdes) | ecosystem: Environmental > Aquatic > Freshwater > Lake | place: Great... | reverse complement strand
GAGCTTCGATAATTGCCATTGAGTTTCTCCTTCGTCACTTACACATTTTGTGCCGTAGACCTCAACGCTGAAATCGCACAATCTTTACAGACCTAATCCTACCGCGCCTCGATAGCGCTTATTTGTTCGCTTACTTTCATCGCTTCTTTGCGCAGCGCCGCCTCAGCATCTATTCCATTGGCATGAGCCCATGCAATAACGGCCAGTAGCGCCTGTCCCACAGCGCCCTCATCAGCATCGCCTTCGATATCTGCAGTAGATGGGGTGTGGAGATCAACGTTGTATTTTTCGGCGCGATATAAGAGTTTTTCAATTAAAGGCAGCGCTGGCTGTGACATTGCGATTCCATCAAGGGCAGAGGTTCGACCTTTTTCTTCCCTTTTTATATCTTCCCAGTTTTGTAGAACATCTTCTGAGCTTTTTACTTCAACACCAGCAAAGACATGCGGGTGGCGCCTAATTAACTTGTCGGCAATGCCTTGGGCAACATCTTCTATTGAAAATGGATCTGTGGGGTGATCCTCGGCCATACGTGCGTGGAAGTAGACCTGCAATAAAACATCACCGAGTTCTTCTCGCATATCAACGCGATTACCAGCAGCAACTGCGTCCACAAACTCATAGGACTCTTCCAATAAATACTTAAGAAGGGACTCATGCGTTTGCTCTGCATCCCACGGACAACCACCAGGAGAGCGCAGTTGGTCCATAACTTCAACTAGGCGTTGAAGCTGTGAACCCTGCGTCATCTTTTAAAGCTTTACTCTGTTGGAGTAACAGCAGTGCCTGCTGCATCTGAGGCAACAACATCTGCCACTGTGGCATCCCACTTGCCATAACGTGGGTTAACAGTCACGCCTAACTCTTTAGCTTTAGCAACAACGATCTTTGAAATTTGAGCGCCCATGTCAGCCTCAGTTACACCTGCAGCAGTAAGGGTTTGGGTAATTTTGTCTGAGATTAAAATTGCTTCGATGTATTTATCAAAATCATTAGGAGCAATACCTGCACCAACGAGAGCGTTTGGAAGTGCTTCTTGGCCACCTACTTGGTCAATGATGCCTTGGCGGCGTGTATCAATTTCTGCCTTAGAGACTGAAAGCTTAATTTCTTTGCCAACTTCAAGTAGAAGTACGGTTAATAAGTGAAAACGAAGTTGACTACGGTTGAGGATTTCACCAGTTTCAAGTTGCATCTGTGAAGTGTCAACACCTTGGCGCGCAGCAAGAATTGCATCAATGCTGCCTTGCACTGTGGCTTGTGTAATCTTTGTGCTGCCTATAGTTGCTGCAGAACCCACCTGGGAACATCCAGTTAGTAGGAGCGTGGTTGCAACGGCAACGAGGGCCAGAATCTTCTTCACTATGAACTCACTTTCGGTGCTTCGCTAAGTTGGTTAACTGCCTCGACGACCCAGGCCAGAAGAGAAGTATCCACTATCTCAGGCTCATTCTGCGACGGATTCCACGCGGGGCCTTTGGCTAATGCAACTAAAACGGTGCGAGTAGCCGGTTTATAGAGTGAACCGGGATATAAACGTGACAAACGCAACTGTCGTGACTCAGGCAGAGTTAAAGGAGCTAATCGCAGATATTTACCTTGAATAACTACTTCAGTTAACTTCACAATCTTTGCTTGTGCTCGAAGTTGGGCAACTCCCAACAACGCTGCTGCTTCCTCAGGTAATTCTCCGAAACGATCAAGTAGTTCAGCACGGATTGATTCAACATCTAGCGGGTTTTTCACATCAGCTAAACGTCGATAGAGATCAAGGCGCAATCTCTCCCCCGGGACATATTCACTAGATAAATGGGCATTAATCGGCAGTTCGACTTTACACTCTGCAACTCTTTCTTCAGTCTCAATAATCCCCTGTTTGTAATCTTGAACAGCTTCACCCACCATGCGCATATATAAATCAAAGCCCACATCTGCAATATGGCCAGATTGTTCCCCACCCAAAAGATTTCCAGCACCGCGAATCTCTAAATCTTTAAGTGCTACTCGCATTCCAGAACCCAGTTCAGTGTTGGCCGCAATAGTTGTTAATCGATCATGTGCTAACTCAGATAGCGGTTGATCTGCTGGATATAAAAAGTAGGCATAAGCACGTTCTCGACCACGGCCCACACGACCACGCAACTGGTGAAGTTGAGATAAGCCAAACATATCGGCCCGTTCAACAATAAGAGTGTTTGCATTTTGAATATCTAAACCACTTTCAACAATGGTTGTGCAGACCAAAACATCAAAATCACGGTTCCAGAAAGCAAGAATGACATCTTCGAGGGCGCCTTCACTCATCTGCCCGTGCGCCACACGAATGCGTGCCTCTGGTACTAACTCTTGCAACCTAGAGGCTGCTCTATCAATGCTCTCAACGCGATTATGTAAATAGAAAATCTGCCCATCACGTAAGAGTTCACGGTGAATAGCTGCAGTAATTTGAGCCTCTTCTGCTGGGCCCACGTATGTAAGGATGGGATGGCGCTCTTCTGGCGGTGTAGTAATCGTGGACATCTCACGGATGCCAGTTACTGCCATCTCAAGGGTTCGTGGAATTGGCGTTGCAGACATGGCTAATACATCCACAGTGGTGCGCAGCTTCTTGAGTGACTCCTTTTGCTCCACACCAAAGCGTTGCTCTTCATCCACCACGACAAGACCAAGATCTTTGAAGGCAACATCATTTGAAAGAATTCGGTGAGTACCGATGACAACATCAATAACTCCAGCGGCAAGACCTTCAATAACTTCTTTACTCTCTTTGGCGGTATTAAAACGTGACATCCCTGCAACCTTTAATGGGAAACCTGCATATCGCTCAGCAAATGTCTTTATATGTTGTTGCACTAACAATGTTGTTGGCACAAGGACAGCAACCTGCTTCCCATCTTGCACCGCTTTAAAGGCTGCGCGGATTGCAATCTCAGTCTTTCCATAACCCACATCACCGCAGATGATGCGATCCATAGGATAGGGACGCTCCATATCTGCCTTCACATCATTAATAGTTGATAGCTGATCTGGTGTTTCAATATAAGAAAAAGAGTCCTCTAACTCCCGCTGCCATGGGGTGTCAGGTGAGAAAGCGAAACCAGGAGAACTAGTGCGCGCTGCATATAAACGAATAAGTTCTCCTGCAATTTGGCGCACAGCTTTACGCGCACGGCCCTTAGCTTTTTGCCATTCCCCACTACCAATGCGGTGCACGGTAGGTGTTTCCCCACCCACATATTTACTTACTTGTTCAAGTGCATCTGTTGGAACAAATATGCGATCACCTGGTTGGCCGCGCTTGGCAGGTGCGTATTCAATGATTAAGTATTCGCGGGTCACGCCGGCAACTGTGCGCTCCAGTAATTCAACATAACGGCCAATTCCATGTTGTTCATGCACCACAAAGTCCCCAGCACGAAGCTCTAATGGATCAATTGCCTGCTTGCGCTTGGTTGGCATGCGCTCTGAATCTTTAACACTCCCCTTACTGCCAGTTAAATCCCGCTCAGTTATAAACAGGATTTGATGCGCAGCACTTTCAAAGCCATGAGCAATGATTGAAGTGGTTAAGTGCACTGTGCCCTTGGTAGGGGTGGCTAACAAATTCTCATTTACTTGCACGGGCAAATCAGCTGCTCTAAATATTCCTGCATATCTCTCCAGCATTCCGTGACCATGAGTTGCAAAGACAACAGTGAAATGTGATTCCACTGCAGTTCGTAACTGCTCAATCGTGCGCTCAATATCCCCGCGCATGGGATCTATTGCGTTGTAGTCCAAGAACTCTGTGTCATCAGCTAAATCACTACCAAATGGGGAGAGTGAACCTGTTGCTACTTTCTGGTCAGTGATTTCGCGGGCTAATTCTTCCCACGACATATATGTTCCAGAACCATCATGAATAGGTGCCACGGCGCCATGTGCGGCATTACTCCATGAGGCATTGAGGAACTCTTCATTTGTTGCCAGTAAGTCGGCTGCCCTTGATCTAATTCGCTCTTCATCAATAAAAACTATTTGGGTGTTGGCTGGCATGCGAGAAATAATTGTTTCAGTCTCATCGATAAGCAGAGGAATGAGGGATTCCATGCCTTCAAAACTCATGCCTTCGCTTATCTTTTCAAGTAGTTCAGCAGCTGCCGGTAATGAATCTTTGAGTTCAATTGCACGGTGCCGAATATCTTTATTGATAAGAAGTTCTCGGCAGGGATAAATTGCAATAGCACCCACAACTGGTTTCAAGGTGCGCTGATCGGCCACTTCAAAGTAGCTCATATCTTCAATCTCATCACCGAAGAAATCAATACGGATTGGATAATCATTCAAGGGCAGAAACAAGTCAACGATTCCACCACGCACTGCAAATTCACCACGGCGTTCTACTAAATCTGTTCGTGTATAGGCAAGGGTTGAAAGATGGCGAACTAGTTCATCTAGCGATTGATCTTTACCAATTTCTAACTGCAGGAGCTCTTCTCTACCTAGAGTTCCGATGATGCGGTGAATCGCACCACGAACAGGTGTAACAACGATCGGAAATACTGATTGATTCTTTTCTAACTCATAGAGAGTTTGAATTCTCTTAGCAACAGTGTCACTTCGAGGACTTAAGCGCTCATGAGGCAGAGTTTCCCAAGCAGGGAATTCGACAACATTGGAATGGAGTTCACTGAGTTCATTAACAAGATCTTCACTGCTACGGCTAGAACTAGTGACAACAAGTAATGGGTGATTAGCAGCGCGAGCTGCCAGTAGAAATGGATAGAGCGGCAAAGGCGCCACAATATGAGATGCATCTATCTGCGTAGGCAGTGATGAGATTAAGCCACGCACTGTGCACCTCCCTATAAACGCCGTTAGGCCCCGTTCCCAAAAGGGAGGGGGCTAATGGATTCATTGTAATTTGTTCGCACCACCTACGGCGACCTGAGAGGATTACCCAATGGAAACCAGCGGATTTAGCGGTGCAATAGCGGCAGATGAAGCTGCTTTGCGTAGCGATGTCCGCAGGTTGGCAGATTTACTGGGTGAGACTTTAGTTCGTCAAGAAGGCCCAGAGCTTTTAGATCTCGTTGAAAAAGTTCGTAAATCTGGTGGCGAGGATGAAAGCGTTGAATTGCTTGCATCATTATCTGTTGAAGATTCAGTGCAGTTGGTGCGCGCTTTTAGTACCTACTTCAATTTAGCAAACGTGGCAGAACAAGTGCACCGTGCCCGTGTATTAGCCGATGCTCGCGCTGGTGGGGGGTCGTGGTTAGCACGCGCCGTAGATAAAATTGAAACCGCGCTCAAAGCTCAAACACCTGGACATGAATTAAACGTTGAAGAGATTTCTACCTGGATTAATGAAATGTCAGTACGTCCAGTATTTACTGCCCACCCAACTGAAGCAGCTCGCCGTTCAGTGCTCAGTAAATTGGGTCAGGTTGCAGATTTACTAGAAGATGGACGTAATGCTTCGCAAACAGATCGCTTAGCCGAAACTATCGATCTGCTCTGGCAAACAGATGAACTACGTGTTGGCCAACCTGAGCCACTTGATGAAGCGTTGAACGCTTTGTATTACCTTGATGATTTATTCCGCCAAACTGTTCCTGAAGTTCTCAATGACTTTGCGCGCGAAATGAAGCGTATTGATGTTGTGGTTCCAGTTACAGCACGTCCGTTATCTTTTGGTAGCTGGATTGGTGGAGACCGAGACGGTAACCCAAATGTGACCGCAGAAGTAACTACCGATGCCATGGTTCTACAAGTTGCTCACGCAATTCGCGCCACCATCGATGCCATGAATTCACTGCGCCAAGTACTTTCAATCTCAACACGCATTATTGGTGCCACACCAGAGCTGACTGCATCAGTAGAGGAAGATCTAAAACATATCCGTGAATTTGAACCACGTTTCTTGCGTCTTAACGAGCAAGAGCCTTATCGCTTAAAAGCAACAGCAATTGTTCATCGCTTAGGTTTCACTCGTGATCGCCATGCAAAAGGTGCCGCGCACGTCCCTCACCGCGATTATGCAGATACAGATGAACTTCTTAAAGATTTAATGTTGATGCGTGATTCTCTCTTTGCACATAAGGGTGAGTTAATTGCTACCGGCCTTCTTGAGCGCACAATCCGCACAGTGGCAGCCTTTGGAATTACCCACGCAACTATGGATGTTCGTGAGCACTCTGATGCTCATCATCACCTTTTGGCCCAAGTTACTGGTGTTGCTGGCTATGGTGAAAAAACGCATGAAGAAAAGTTTGAGATTCTTACAGCCCTATTAGCTGCTGATACCAACTTAGATGTAACAAAATTGGATGCAGGAGCACAAAAGACTCTAGAGACCTTCTTTGCAATCGCAGATCTCATTGATCGCTTCGGCTCACAAGCAATTGAGACCTATATCGTTTCAATGACTAAAGGTGCCGATGACTTAATTGCTGCAGTGGTTATTGCCCAGCAAGCAGGTCTTGTGAACTTGAAAAACAAGAAAGCTCGAATCGGCTTTGCTCCACTGCTAGAAACCGTTGCAGAACTTCGTGCCTCAGGTGAAATTCTTGAAAAGCTCCTCAGTAATCCTGCTTACCGCGCTCTCGTAGCAGTACGCGGAGATGTGCAAGAAGTCATGCTGGGTTATTCAGATTCCAATAAAGATGCAGGAATTGCAACTAGCCAGTGGGAAATCCACCGCGCACAACGTTCTTTGCGCGACATCGCAATGAAGCATGGTGTGAAGCTGCGTTTGTTCCATGGTCGTGGTGGCTCTGTTGGTCGCGGTGGTGGGCCAACATATGAAGCCTTAGTTGCACTTCCTTGGGGCTCAGTTGATGGTCAGATTAAAATGACTGAACAGGGCGAAGTAATCAGCGATAAGTACGCATTGGCTTCCCTTGCCCGTGAAAACATTGAATTAACACTTGCTGCATCATTAGAGGCAACAGTGCTTAACCGTGGTCCACGCCAATCAACTGTAGATCTACACAGCTGGAATGAATGCATGCAGCTAGTGAGCGATAGTTCATTTTCTACATATCGCACTCTTGTTGATCATCCAGATCTTCCTGCTTATTTCTATGCATCTACTCCTGTTGAACAGTTAGGAAACCTCTTCTTAGGTTCACGTCCATCACGTCGCCCTGATGCAAGTAGTGGCCTTGGTTCATTGCGCGCTATTCCATGGGTATTTGGTTGGACACAATCACGACAGATTGTTCCTGGTTGGTTTGGTGTGGGCTCTGGTTTAAAGGCTGCGCGTGAGGCCGGAAAAACAGATGTATTAAAAAAGATGATGGGTGAATGGCACTTCTTCCATACTTTCATTAGCAACGTTGAAATGACTTTGGCAAAGACTGATTTAGCTCTTGCTCGCGGCTATGTTGAAACTTTGGTTCCTACGGAACTCCATCACTTCTTAGATCAGATTCAAGCTGAGTTTGATTTGACTGTGGCTGAAATTTTGAAGTTAACTGGTAAGAAATCACTACTAGGAGATCAAAAGATCTTGGCTCGCACATTACAAGTCCGTGATACTTATCTTTCACCTATCCACTTACTGCAAATCAACTTGCTCAAGCGTGTGCGTGACGCTGGAGATTCAGCAGATCCGCTATTGCGCAGGGCGTTATTGCTCACTATTAACGGTGTGGCAGCAGGACTTAGAAATACAGGTTGATTAAGAGTTATAGGACACTGACAATCTGAGCTTGTTTAAAGAAATAATAGATGGGATGAAGACTCGAGTTGGCAATCATCCCATATATATATATAAGTAATTGATATAGATGTATTAGATCTGGCGCACGCACCAGGAACAGAAATACCAGAAGCGGGCGGGCTGACAAGTCGTGTGTGATGTATGAACCAATCAGCGATTTTGCGACAAAGTAACCTGCATTCACGCTCAAACTGAATAAAGATACTCTCTAGTATTCAAGACAAAGGCCTTGTTGAGTTCTATCATTTTTCCTATGTCCGGGGATTTCCGGGTACTTTTAAGGAGAATCGATGAGCTCGTCTAATAAAGCATTGGCACCTTCCCAAGTAGAAACACGAAGCGTTGACTTCGTCCCCCACTCAGAACGATTTGGAAAATCCCGTGACTTAGGGAACGTCTGGTTCGTAGGAAATGTAAACCTCGTAGCGATGGCAACCGGTGTTGTTGCACTCTCACTGGGTGGAAACCTGATTTGGACAGTTATCGCAGTTGTGCTTGGTTCACTTTTCGGAACCTTCTTCATGGCATTTCACTCAGCACAGGGACCACAACTCGGACTTCCTCAGTTGGTGCAATCACGCGCTCAGTTTGGCTATATCGGCGCAGCCCTGACCGTGTGGGTCTTTGCCCTCGTTAACTACATCACCTACAACACATCTGATGCAATTTTGTCAGGTGCTGCAATGAATGAAATCTTCAAGATACCTTCAGAAGTTGGATTCTTTATTGCCGCTGCTATTGCAACAGTTATTGCAATCTATGGTTATAGCCAGATTCACTTCATTAACAGAATTCTTTTCTGGCCATCAATTATCACTCTGGGCGTTATGACAATTGGAGTAATCCTTCGTGGTTCATTCCCAGCCGGCGCTTTTGATCTTGGTAACTTCCAGATGGCACCATTTATGACAGCATTCGTAATCATCGCAGGATTCCAACTTGGTTGGGCTCCTTATGTTTCAGATTACTCACGCTACTTGCCAGCATCAGAAGGTGTTCGCTCAACATTTAAGGCAACATATCTAGCCAGTGCACTCTCTGGTATCTGGGTATTTGGTCTTGGCGCATTTGCATCAGGTCCTGATGGAAAACTCGCTCCAGTTGCTGCATTTAAAGCTGTAGGAGATTCAATCTTTGCAGGCTTTGGAACAGTGCTTCTCATAGTTCTCTTGGCTGGCCTTCTCGTTGTTATGTCAGTAAATGCATACGGCGGATCACTGACACTTATCTCAATGGCAGATTCAATCAAGAGAGTGAATCCAACAAAGCAGGCTCGTTTAATCGCACTCTTGATTATGGGTCTGACAGTGTGGGGCATTGCTCAATTCGTTGGAGAAGATCGCTTTAATGGTTTCTACGCAAACGCTCTTGTCTTCTTGGCATACCTCTTCACGCCATGGACTGCGGTTAACTTGGTGGATTACTTCTTCGTTCGCAAAGGCGTTTATGTCATCGGTGAAATCTTTAAGAAGGACGGAATCTACGGACGTTGGGGATGGCGCGGAAACACTGCATACCTCGTTGGCTTTGCAACAATGATTCCATTCTTCGTAACAACACCATACACAGGACCAATTGCTAAGAGCTTGGGAAGTGTGGATTACTCACTCTTCGTGGGTCTTCCAGTAAGTGCAATTATTTACTTAATCCTTGCTCGAGGTTTAGACCTTAAGAAGGAAGCAGCAATGGCTGCAGCAGAAGGAAACTTAACAAAGCACTAAGAAATTAATACGGCGGAAGCCATCTACTTTTCGGAGTAGATGGCTTCTCCGTTTCTATAGGTATGTAAAACTGTCATATCACTAACGGCGTGTGGATCAATTTCAAATGGATTCTTTGGCAAAACAACAAAGTCTGCATTAAATCCAGGGGCTAATGTGCCCCACGTTTTTTCACCAAATGCCTGGTAGGCAACTTCACTTGTATATGCAGCAAATGCTTCTGGCATTGTTATTGCTTCATTTGGAATCCAACCACCAGCAGGTGATTTCTCAGGAGTTTGTCGGTGCACTGAAACAGGCAAACCTTCTAGAACTACCTCTGATGTCACGGGCCAGTCACTGCCAAATGCGACACGAACGCCATCATTTCTCAGCGAACGTAATTGATACTGACGAGCTGTGCGCTCTGGTCCGATGCGGGGGGCTGAAGAAATGGCTTGCATTGGATCTTGGCGACACCACAGTGGACCAAAGTTTGCAATCACACCAAGGTCGCGGAAGCGATGAAAGTCAGCGGGATCTAATAACTGCACGTGCACAATTGTGGGACGACGATCCCAGGCAGGATTAGCTTTTTGTGCACCTTCGATGGCATCCAGTGCTGCACGAATTCCGGCATCACCGATTGCGTGTATATGTGTTTGAAAACCTGCTTTATCAAATACTTCAACTGCGCGGAATAGTTCTGGCCATTGCCAGACAGGCATTCCATGACTGCATGGATCATCACTATATGGCTCCAGCATTGCGGCTGTGCCACCTTCGATAACACCATCTGCAAAGTATTTAATCGTGACTGCAGTTAGGTTTTTATTCTTAGAAGATGATTCAATCTTTTTGCGCATTTCGATGATATAGGCCATATCTTTTTCCCACGTGCGCGGGTCAGCGCGAAATGCCAAGTTAACTCCTTGTGTCAGTACGCCACGTTCTTCTGCCGCCAAATATGCCTCAGCCATTCCTGGATCAATCCACGCATCTTGCCACCACGTGATTCCAGATTTTGCGTAACGTGCACATGAATATTTGATTGCTTCAATTTCTCGTTCCAGCGATGGCTTTGGTGCATGATCCATAATCAGATTTACTGCATCCCATTCGCGCATGGTTCCCATGGGCGAACCATCTTCACGGCGTACAATTGTGCCGATTTCCAGATCAGGAGTATTGGCATCAACTCCTGCAGCTGTAAGAGCTGCGGTATTCACCCAAATGGTGTGGTAATCAATTGCGTTCAATACAACTGGGCGATCAGGACAAACACCATCTAATAACTTTGCATCGAAGTTTCCATTTGGCAATAATGCGGGGTCATACGTGCCACCAATAATCCACGGTAAATCTGGATTAGCATCGGCAAATCTTTTTACTTCAGCCAAAATTGCATCAACGCTTGCTATATCTGTTACTTGTGGCCCGAAGTGTTGGCGACCACCAAAGATTGGGTGGCAATGACCATCACCAAATGAAGGCGAAACAAAGGCACCGCCTAAGTCCACTTTCTTATCGTGTGCAGCGCTTTGTGCTTCATCTCCGATAGCAACAATTCTCTGTCCGTCGACCAACATCGCACCAAAAGTTTTACCTTCTACCTGTCCTGGCCAGAAGGTTGCATTCGTAAAGAGCGTGCGTGACATTGTTTTCCTTTACTTGTTGCTGTTCTTGTTTGCCGAGGGACGTCGTGTTTTAAAGAAGGATAAAAGTGTAAGCCGGTCATGTTTTTGGTCAAGTTCAGCCACAAGCTCTGCTGAGCCGCTCTTGCTTGCACGGGCCAAAATTCGACTGTATTGATCACTACTGAGGGAGGAACCATAGAAATTGATCCCAAAACCCCTAGTTATTACCAAGTGAACTAGATATCGTTGGAAAAATCTCTCGAGTACAAGGACCGGAGGTCTGTGCCAAAAGAATGACTACTGGTTATGTATGGGAAGAGATCTACGGTTGGCATAACACGGGTAACTCCGCTGGAGCAGCCCCTGCCGGATTAAATGCACAACCGTATGAGCATTTCGAGAGCGCTGATTCAAAAATTCGCCTTGCGAGTGCAATAGAAGTCTCAGGATTAAGTAAAATATTAAAGAGAATTCCTGCCATACAGGCATCGGTTGAAGATATCTCCTTAGTCCATCCAAAAGAATATATAGATCGAATTAAGCGAGACAGCGCTACGCCCTTTGGTGGAGATGCTGGTGACGGTTTGAGTCCTTTCGGCACAGGTTCATATGAAATTGCTTTGTGGGCAGCAGGTGGCGCAATTGCTGCAACCAAAGCTGTCGTATCAGGCGAGGTTACAAATGCATATGCATTAATTCGACCACCGGGACACCACGCTCGTGTTGAAACCGGCATGGGTTTTTGCATCTTTGCCAATGCTGCTATCGCAATTAGATATGCGCAAAAGCACTTAGGAGTAAAGCGCGTTGTTGTTATCGACTGGGATGTTCACCACGGCAACGGAACTCAATCTATCTTCTATGCAGATCCAAATGTATTAACAATTTCTATACATCAGGATGGTTTATTTCCACCTGATAGTGGACACGTCACTGAGCAGGGCGAAGGTGCAGGAGATGGATACGCAATCAATGTTCCACTTCCAGCAGGTAGCGGAAATGGTGCTTATAAGAAAGCACTTGAAGAAATTGCCTTTCCGGCAATTGAGAAATTCAAGCCAGAATTGATTGTTGTGTGTTGCGGATTTGATGCTGCAATGACCGATCCACTCGGCCGGATGATTGTTACGGCCACCGGATATCGCGAGATGACCGCAGCACTTAAGAAAGTCGCTGAAAAAGTATGTGGTGGAAAAATCGTGATGACACACGAAGGTGGATACTCACCTACGTATGTTCCATTTTGTGGTCTTGCCGTGATTGAAACTTTGGCTGGTGTTGAAACAGAAATGAAAGATGCACTTGCAGAATTTTGGGATGTATTACCTGATCAAAAACTGCATGATTGGCAGGAAGAACGAATCCAAGCAGTTAAATCGCAGCTTACGTTCTTAAAAGAAGTGGGTAAGGGCCAATAAAAATGAGCCCAACAGTTATCCGCGGAATCTTTGATGTATTAAGCCTTTCATCAGTTTTGATTCTCTTGGTGATTGGAATGGCAATTATTGTTGGGATGATGAAAGTCTTTAACATGTGTCAAGGTGAACTAGTTTTACTAGGAGCGGTCACAGCTTTTCTTTGTGGCAAATATCTAGATAATTTGTGGATTGGAATTATTCTGGCCCCAATAGTTGTGGGGCTTTTTGGCTTATTGCTTGAACGAACCATTATTCATCGCTTTTATGTAAACCCACAGGGCGCTCTCCTTGCTACCTTTGCAATTGGTTTGATTATGCGTGAATCACTTCGCACGAGAATGTCAACACAATCTTCACCCGTTGACGCACCGATTCAATCTTCAATTGATATCGGAGGAGCAAGCCTCCCCATCTGGCGCATCGTTATCATGGTTGTCACCTTGCTTTTGGCACTTGCTATCGGTGCAGTGCTTCTTAAAACCAACCTTGGGATGAAAGTTCGTGCAACACTTGATAATCCAGATTTAGTTTCTGTTTCAGGCATTTCAACTAAGTGGATGTATGCCGGAACCTATGCTCTTGGATCGGCACTCTCTGGTTTTGCTGGCGCAATGATTGTTCCGCTACAAACGTTATATCCAAATTTGGGTTATGACAATTTAATTTTGATGTTTATCGCAGTAATGATTGGCGGACTTGGTCAATTTGGTGGACCACTTGCAGGTGCGGCGTTAATTGCAGTTCCAGGTGCCATCCTTGGTCAGTTTATTAGTCCAGTAACTGGACAAATTTTAGTTGTGTCTCTAGCAATCATATTCATGCGCTTTCGCCCAGTCGGTATTTTCCAGAGGGGGCGATAAGTTTCAAGTGACTTTAGATTGTGTAAGCAAGCAAATCCTGTTCAAAACAAGCAAAAAATATATAGGGGGAAAAATGAATAAGAATATATTCAAGAAGGGAAGCACTCGTCGCAATACTGCGATCTTGGCATCTGCTGTTGCAATGCTCGGCGCTTTGACGTTTGCTCCTGCGCAAGCAGCACCTACCGTGAAAATTGGCGTGCTGACAGATATGACTGGCGCATTCGGAATTGTTGGAAAATCTAACAAAGCTGTTGCACAGTTTACAATCAATGAAATCAATAAGAGTGGTGGCGTTCTTGGCCGCAAGCTCGAAATGGTTTTGGCGGACAGTGCCACAGATCCAGCAGTTGCCACTCAGGTTGCAAGCAAGCTCGTTAATCAAGACAAGGTTGCTGTTGTAGTTGGTGGCGTTGCTAGCTTTACACGTGTTGCAATCCGCGACGTGATTGCAAAGCGCGGCAAGACTCTTTACATCTGGCCAGCATCATATGAAGGCAACGAGTGCAGTAACAACGTTTGGAACACAGGCTCTGCACCAAACCAACAAGTAGACCCAGTTGTTAAGCACCTGCTTGCACAAGGAAAGAAAACTTTCTACTTGGCAGGTAGCGATTACCTTTACCCACGCAACATTCTTGCTCGCGTGCGTCAGGTAGTTCTCGCTGGTGGCGGTTCAATCGTTGGCGAAGAATATGTTCCACTTGATATGACAGATCCATCAAACCTAGTGAGCAAGGTTCTTGCTTCAAAGGCTGATGCTTTGTTTGAGGTTGTCGTTCTACCAGGAACAGGACCATTCATTAAGGGTGTTGTTGATGGCGGATTTAAGGGAACAATAGCTGGAACACTCTTTGATGAGGGAATCAACCCAATCATTGGAAAGCAAGCCGATGGTTTGATTGGTGCACAGGACTTCTATCTTCCTGTTGCTGACGCTTTCACAAAGGCAACTGTTGCTAAGTTCAATAAGCAACATCCAGAAGCTGCAGGTTTGTTCTCTGCGACATTTAATGCGCCAGCTTGGTATCGCAGTATTTATCTTTGGAAAGCTGCAGTAGAAAAGGCAAAGTCCTTCGATACTGCAAAGGTAAATAAGGCAATGGATTCAATTTCACTGAAGCAATCAATCGGTGGGCCTGTTTCATTCGCACCCGGTACTAAACACCTTAACTTGCCAATGTATCTCGGTAAGTCAAATGCTGATGGCTCAAATACCATTCTAAAGAGCCTAGGAACTATCGCTCCTTACGAATGCGCAAAGAAGCAGTAAGGTAAAAACAAAATAATAAAAAACAGGCTAAGGATCGGTATCGCTATACTTCTTGCGATACCGATTCTTAGTCCTGTACTTTTTGTGGCAGGAAATGATTACCTGACACAAATTGTTACTCGCATTCTTATTTATGGAATTCTTGTACTCAGTGTTGAAATGTGTTGGGGGCAGACAGGCATTTTCACATTCGGCCAAGCAGCCCTTTTTGGTATTGGCGGTTATGTTGTAGGCCTTGTCACAACCAAGTCAACAATTACCGACATCGGAAAACTTCTTCTTGTTGCAGTTATTGCCGGTGCTTTAGTTGGCTTGGTACTGGGTATTTTCCTATTCTCTGGGAAACGCGTTGGCGAGTTATATGTCGCTCTTGTGACTCTTGCTATTTCATATATCTGCGAAAGATTAGCTAATAGCTGGACCTTGTTAGGATCTGGAAACGGTATACCAGGAATTCCATATCCAACGATCTTTGGCAGAGAAATCGGCTCAGCGATGGGACTCTTCTTTCTTACCTTCGCAGTATTTGCCATCGCACTAATCCTTTGCATCATCATTGTGAACTCTCAATTTGGCTTAACTATGAACGCAGTGCGAGATGATGAAGAACGCGCTGAATTCTTTGGATACAGCCGCTCGGTTGTCCAAATTGCAATTTTCGTGTTTTCTGCAGCTCTTGCTGCATCAGGTGGTGCACTCTTTGCAGTTTCTGAGGGATTCGTATCACCGTCTATGAGCGGTCTTGCACTTTCTACAACCACAGTTCTTTGGGTTGTTTTAGGCGGTCGTGGAACTTTCTATGGACCACTGATTGCTTTAACTGTTCTACAAGTGGTCAATATTCAAATGCAAAATGCTTTGCCAAGTTTGTGGCCGATATTGGTTGGATTCATGTTGCTGGTCACGATGATTTTCTTACCTAAAGGACTTACATCACTGCCAGCAAAAATTCGCGAATCTCGCCGAAAGCGCGTTCAGATATGAAACTTCTAGAAGTAAAATCCGTGACAAAGAAATTTGGTCCCCTGGTTGCCGTTGACAGTGCATCGATGTTCATTGATGACAATGAAATTGTGGGGCTTATTGGTCCTAATGGATCTGGAAAATCAACATTACTTCACACGATTTGTGGCCGAACCTTTGCAACGGAAGGAAGCATTTATCTGAAGGGCAGTGACATCACTACTAAAACTCCACAAATTCGTGCCAAATCTGGAATGGCTATTAAATTTCAATTAGCACGCATCTACCTAGAGAAAACCGTGCGCGAAAATCTTCTGATTTCACTGCAAGCCAAGGAATCCATCTGGAGACAACTTCGAAGCGCATCGCTTAAAGCATTTGAAGTAAAAATTTCTGAGTTGGCTAAAGAGTTCCAACTTGAAGAGTATTTAAATGAACCAGCAAAATCGCTTTCACATGGACAACAACAATGGCTAGAAATCGCAATGGCAATGGCAGCAGACCCAATTCTGTTGCTACTTGATGAACCAACCGCAGGAATGAGTCCGAAAGAGCGGGCAGATACAGCATCACTAATCAAGAAGGCATCAGAAAAGTGTGGTGTGTTAATTGTAGAACATGATTTAGATTTCATTAAGGAACTATGCAACCGCATTTCTGTTCTACATCATGGCAATATCGTCGCCACCGGAACACCTACACAGATTGAAAATGATCCAAAAGTGAAGGAGGTTTACCTCACCCGTGTCTAATGATTATCTAGCAATCAACAATTTAAGTGGCGGTTATGAGGCTAGCCAAGTGCTCTTTGACCTTTCCTTTGCAATTCCAAGAACGGGTGTTACCGCCATTGTTGGCCGGAATGGTGCTGGAAAATCCACTCTGCTTCAAACAATCATGGGATTTATCAAACCAAGTGCAGGGTCAATCTCCTTTGAGGGTAAAGAAATCACAAACGCCTCTACTTATGCACGAACTCGACTTGGTGTTGGGTATGTACCACAAGATCGTCCAGTGTTTTCTGATCTATCGGTACGTGAGAATTTATTAATTGGAGCATCACGATTACCAAAGAATGAGCGTACAGATCTTGCGCCTGTTCTAGATATTTTTCCAAAGCTTGCCGATCGTTTAGATCAAAAAGCTGGGACAATGAGTGGTGGAGAGCGAAAAATGGTTGGTATCGCTCGAGCGTTAATCGGACAACCAACTCTTCTGGTTATGGATGAACCAACAGAGGGTGTGTGGCATGGAGTTGTCGATGAAATCCAAGAGCGATTGATTGGATATGGCAAGAATAACGCTATTTTAATTGTTGAACAGAATCTAGATTTCACAATTGGAATTGCATCGCAGATTTTACTTCTTGAGCGTGGCGTTATATCTCAAAGAGTTGCTGCCACAAATAAGAGCGAGCTAGAAATGCTGCGCAAGCGCCTTACTGTTTAAGTTCGACCCATATTTCTTACATCAAGAGTTATAACGCGTTTGTGCTCGCTCTAAGCCTTCGTTTATCAAAGACTCAACAACATCTGCTCCCCGAACAATAAATTCACCTAAATCTTTTTGTTCCACCTTGGAGAAAGCTTTCAAAACAAAGTCAGCTGGATCTTGTTCTCCCATAGGGCGACCAATACCTAAGCGCACGCGGTAATACTCTGCAGTGCCAAAAGCTGACGTCATAGATTTAAGTCCGTTGTGGCCATTGTCTCCACCAGCTAATTTTGTGCGAATAGCTGCAAAGGGAATATCTAACTCATCATGTAGGGCAATAATCTTTTGTGGCTCAATAGAGTAAAAATTTGCAAGGGCTTTAATTGGCCTACCAGTCTCATTCATAAATGAATGTGATTTAGCAACAATGACTGGGTGTGTATCAACACCAACGCCTAACTTAAAGGCTGCAATGTGTGTGCGGGATTTGTGTGAAGATAATTTAACGTTGTGGCGTCGAACTAGTTCATCAATCACCATCTGGCCCACGTTGTGACGGGTGGCAGCGTATTTATCGCCTGGATTGCCCAGGCCCACTACCAACCACGTCATAACGGTAAGCGTAAGGGTTAAGCGTCCTTCTTTTCTGCATCTTCTGCAGGTGCTGCCGCATCAGTTGCTGCTGCCACTGGAGCAACTACCTCTTCAACTGCTGTGGACTTCTCAGACAAGTGAACAACGATTGTCTTTGGATCTGATTCAAGTTCAACGCCTGCTGGAAGCTTCACATCTGATGCATAGCGTGATTCACCAG
>Ga0208951_1000510_pt1 | contig 17861 bp, 15 predicted proteins | sample GreLakmeMI27MSRF_FD_187702 | JGI IMG/M metagenome (GOLD analysis project Ga0208951, IMG submission 187702) | Freshwater lentic microbial communities from great Laurentian Lakes, MI, USA - Great Lakes metaG MI27MSRF (SPAdes) | ecosystem: Environmental > Aquatic > Freshwater > Lake | place: Great... | reverse complement strand
TAAATGTTATATTTCTTAATTACGTTTATTATATATTTATGGGCGTTACAAATGATAAATTAATATTATTATTAAATTACAGTATAAATTTAAATGGGTGTATAATAATTAAATTAGTCCAATGGTTAAATAATCATATAACACTTATAAAAAATGATGAAAATAAAAATTCTGCTATTACAAAATTATTTTCAAACTATTATGAAAATTGTAGCGTTCATAATTTGAAGTATTCAAAAAATTTATTTTTCGAAGAATTTGGTTATTTATTTGATGATTTATTTATAATAGATGAAACTTATCCTATTAAATCAGGTTCTGTTGCGCAAGTTTATAAAGCATATTTTAAAAATAATGCTATAAATACTATAAATAATGATTTTAATATTAATGATTTTAATATTAATGATCCAATTGCTATTAAAGTAGTTCATCCTGAAATAGAATATCAAATGTTGTTTCCTATTTATTTTATAAAAATTTATAAATTTTTTGTTACTAATTTTACATTTTTTAAAAAATACGATACTATTATTAATTATGATTCATTTTTTTTTAATTTGAGAAATCAAATTAATATGACAAATGAATATAAGAACAATGAATATTTTTATAATAAATATATTAACAATGATATTATTGTAATACCAAGACCATTAATACAAAGTAAAAATTTTTTAATTATGGAATATATTGAAGGTGAGTTTTTAGAAAAAACGAATGTTAGTAGTTATAAAAAACAAATTTTAATGTCGTTTCTTAGTATTTTTATTAAAGATACTTATATGTTTGGAAAATATATACATTGTGATCTACATGATGCTAATTGGAAAGTGTTAAAAGTAAGAGATGACGAGACATGTAATAGTAACGCAACTAATGATGATTCTTTTACTTATAAAGTAATTATATATGATTTTGGTTATATTATAGAAAATAAGTTAAATGAGCATATTAAAAATTTCATTTATTACTTGGATATAAATAACACTTATGAAGTTGGTAAAATATTATTTGAGCACGTAGAAAATTTGAAAATTGAAGATGTTAACTCATTGGAGTTTTTACATTATAAAGAAGATTTTATTAGTAAATTTAAACACTTTACAGAGTGTTGTTATCCATATACAGATAGCAATCTTTTGGCTTGTTATAATTTTTGTCATAATTATGAATACAAACTTAAGAATAATTTATTAGATATATTTGTTAGTACTATGTTGCTAAATAAATATTTTAAAAAATATTTGTTTTCTGATAGCAATAATGATAAAAATATTATCTTTAATGAAAAAACATATTACAGCAGTGTTTATAATATAAACTTATTATATGTTTCTATATGTGAAAAATACGATATTTTTCACAATGTCAAAGATTTTTTAAACGCTAAATACATAAATAATACATTTTTTATTGAAAAAATCAACTATAGTAATAGTTATTTTAATTCATTAAAAGAATATGATAATTTTGATATTTAAACTATAAACATTTATAACATAATGAATATGAAATTAGTGGAACTAATGATTTATTTGATTTTAACTCATATAAATTATTATTTGTTTCCCAAATAATCCATCCAGTTCCTTTACAATATTTACAACATGTTGAATTAGTAATTTTTAATTGTTTTTTATTAATATACATATTAATATATTCATTTTCAAAGTTGCTTTTATGTATAGTATTTACATTAGTAAATAGATTTTTTGATAAAAATTTATTTACTAAAAATTTATGCTTTAATAAAGTAGCATATAACATAGTAATTTAAATAATAAATAATAAATAATAAATAATAAATAATATTTGATTTTTATCAATTTTTATCAATTTTTATCAATTTTTATCAATTTTTATCAATTTTTATCAATTTTTATCAATTTTTATCAATTTTTATCAAATTTTATCAATTTTTATCAATTTTTATCAAATTTTATCAATTTTTATCAATTTTTATAACTATAAAAATTGATAGCGCTTAATATTTTAAGTTATATTTGATTTATATAATGGAAATTGCTAGCAATGACGAATATATTTACTCATTCTTACTTGAAGTAGATAAAACTATTGCTAGCGGAAATATTATATATGTAAAGAATGCTATTATAAATTATAGTAAATTTATAGATATAAGTTATATTACTTGGGCAAATTTATTGATTTTAGAAATTATACAAGAAAAATTAGAACATATTGAATTATAATAATATATATATGTAAATATATATAATTATAATATATATTATATAATATATAATATAACCCATGGATTCACATATACCTTCTGAAGAAATTAGTCAATATACTAAACAAATAGCTTCGGTTATATTCAATAAAGGGTCAGAGTATATTACACAAGTTTTAGGCGATGCGGAGACACCACAATCATTTAACTTAGAAGATATTATTATATCTACAGAAGCTTATGAAAATAATTTTTTACAAGAGTTGAATACTTCAACTACGGTAGGCAATGGTGAAACTATAAACTTAAATAATCAAAAATTATGGATATCTTGGTACTATCAAATAGCAATATTGGATAGTATTTGTGAAAATATTCAATCATTTTCTACAACATTAATTGATCAGAAAAACTTATTTCTTAATGATTCAAAAACGATGGCCGCTATTGAAAATATAAGTTATAGTGCTGGTCCTGCTTCTACAGGTCATCCGGAATTATACAGAGAAATATTAGACGTAAATATTACAGGTACAGAAAATAGTTATAGTACATATTCTTATAAATTGTATATTAAGGCATTAATAAATTATGCTATAAGTATAAGCGTTAAAGAACGTATTCCTGTAAATAGAATTAAAGAATATATAGAACAATATTCTCCCCAAAAAAAAAACTATATTTTGCCTAATATTCAAAACTCATATGAAAAATTAGTAAAAAGTGAAGATTTTAATAAATATATTAAAATTATCGAAGAATCTATAGTTGAAGGACTTAAAACAAGCGATATGTTTACGGAAACGCCTAGTACAGTAGAAGGAGAACCAGAAGGAGAAGGAGAAGAAGAACCAGAAGGAGAAGAAGGAGAAGAAGGAGCCGACGACTACGCTCCGCTTAAGTTGCTCGATGAAGCAGCAGCAATATTAAAAGAAAAATTAGAAGCAGAAGCAGCAGAAAGACTAAAAGAAGAAGAAGCAAGAAAAGAAGAAGAAGAAGCAAGAAAAGAAGCAGAAGAAGCAAGAAAAGAAGCAGAAGAAGCAAGAAAAGTAGCAGAAGAAGTACAAAGACTAAAAGAAGAAGCACAAAGATTAAAAGAAGCAGAAGAAGCACAAAGATTAAAAGAAGCAGAAGAAGCAAGAAAAGTAGCAGAAGAAGTACAAAGACTAAAAGAAGAAGCACAAAGATTAAAAGAAGCAGAAGAACAAAGATTAGAAGAAGCAGAAGAACAAAGATTAGAAGTACAAAGATTAGCAAAAGCAGCAGAAGCAAAAGCAATAGCAGAAGCAGCAGCAATAGCAAAAGTAGCAGAAACACAAAGATTAGAAGCAGAAGCAGCAGCAATAGCAGAAGCAGCAAAAGCAGAAGCAGCAGCAGCAAAAGCAGCAGCAGCAATAGCAGAAGCAGCAAAAGCAAAAGAAGCAGAACAAAAAGCAGCAAAAGCAAAAGAAGCAGAACAAAAAGCAGCAAAAATAGCAGCAAAAGCAGCAAAAGAAGCAGAAGCAGCAAAAGCGGCAGCAGTAAATGCAGAAGCAGAAGCAAAAGCAGCAGCAGAAGCAGCAGAAGCAGCAGAAGCAAAAGCAGCAACAGAAGCAGAAGCAACTAAAGCAAAATTAGAAGCAAAATTAGAAGCAGAAGCAAGATTAGAAGCAGAAGTAGAAGCAGCAAAACTACAAGATATAGCAAGCGATGAAAATGTAGCAGCTATTAAAAAAACACTACTTGATACATATAGTAAATATAAAGCCTTATTTCATCAAATTAATTTTTTAAAATTAATGACTATTGTTTCGTATCCTGACGTTTATAAGGATTTTATAAAGAACGCAACAGTGTTGAAATTGAAGAGCGCTGATTTCTTGGACTATTTATTTATTGATATCACTAAGTTAATGGAGATAGAAGGCTATAATGCTCGTTTTAAGATTCAAGAAGATAATAATGTAATAAGCAACTATAGTAATAGAGATACAATTATATATAATTTACACAACCCTGATAATAAAAAAACAAGCTTAATTTTTGTTTATATGCTTTCTAAAATATTGGCAAATTCTATTGATCAGGCGGCTAGTGTATATGAAACCCCCCTATATGTACAAAGTATAGCTTTCTATTCCGATCTCTTAAGTAAAAATTATGTTTATATTAACAACGCATACAATACCTTGCTGAGATCAAAGATTGGAACTATTGATGTTGAGTATAATAAAATTGTAGAGCAATATAATAAAATATATTCATTCGTGAGAATAGGCCAAAGAACTATCAACCTAAATCCTAGATATAAATATTCAAAATTTGTTAACTATAGACCTGCCTTTTTAGAGTTAGATTACATTAATACAGATAAAAAAAATGATGAAATAAAAAGTGATGTAGCATCGTCTCAAGAAAAATATATTTTTGGTATGTATGATGGTATATATAACCCAGGTCTAAATAATGAGTCAATTTCTGATGATTTTTTTAATAGATGTTTATGGAATGAACAAGGCAAAATTTTAAAAAATAACATATGTGTTATTGGAATTGGACAGTCAGGTAGTGGTAAAACTAGTTCTCTTATTAGTTTCAATAATAAAGATGAACATAAAATTGAACCTGGTATTTTAATTGAGGCATTAAATAATCGCAAGTTTAAAGGTACATATAAAACGATAACATTGACTATAACTGAAATTATATTAGACCCCATGAAAAAACCCGAAAATATTGACGCAGTCATCAGTAAGTTTTATAAGATAAAAGACGCGTGTGAGCCCACAAAATATAAAATTGGTAGCGCGGGTAATTGGGAACTAGAAACACGTGTAAAAAGCGAGGACGTGTCTGATGAAGAGAAAAACGCATTAAAAGATATAGGGGAATATATAGTATGGGTTATGGACAATAAAAGGTTAATTCATCCTACTCCAAATAATCCTGTTAGTTCAAGAAGTCATATGGTTATATGCTTGAATTGTATTCCTGATGAACCTAAAGAAGCAAAAAATATAATTTTTTTAGATTTGGCCGGAAATGAAAATGAATTTGAATGCAACAAACCTGCTGTTATTGTTAAATTTTATGAAAAATATATGAAGGAAAAAGACCTAACTAAATTGAAACAGGTGTTTGAAAATAAAGATGTAAAACTACATGAATATTGTTCAAAAGATAAAATTGCTACAATAAAAGAAAGTGAAACTACTATTGTTGGGTCAAACGATAAAATTTATACACTAAATACAACTGCTAGTACTATGGAGGAGTATATAAAAGAATTAGAGGGTGCTCTCGACAAACTTGCCGATTTACCAGCGAAGATAAATTCTATTGAAGAGATTATGAATTTTCTTAATCAAACAAAAGTACATCTATATACTAAAAAAGGGCCAGGTACATTCATTGAGTATTTTCTTGGTACTGGATTAATTTATATTCCACTTAATATATTCAGATTAATAAAGGATGAAACAGATGAAACAATTAAAAAGGGCAAAAAGGACAAAAAGGACAAACAGGACAAACAGGACATACCCTATACCTATGATGGTGATACCTGTGTAAAAGCATTAAATTATATTATAGACTTAGATAAGCTTTGGAATGATTATCAAGAAAAAAAAACAATCCTAAAAATTACTAAAACAGAACTAAATAGTAGTGGAAAATCCGTACTAAGAACCAGAATCATAAAAGCTAAAGACTTTCCACAAATTCTAACATCCTCTTCTCATTATAGAGATATACCCGATGTAAATAGTAATCCGCCAACAAATAAAAACAATTATTTGTCAGAACAAGCTACAAAAACTGGAATAGATATCTTCAAAGTATTAATGAAACAAATACTTATTGAAATAAATGCTCTATTAACTACAGAATCATCACTTACATACGAATTAGTAGTTAAACCCGACGATACCTTTGGTGATATAAAAAAAGAAATAATAGCGAAAATAGCACAACGCACGGCAGAAATAGATTGTGACATGCCAAAACTACTAGCAATAGCTGAAGAATGTAAAAAACGCAGATATGAAGGATTTATGATTAATAGGAGTATTAGAGATATGATTAAAGAAATTAAATCCCTTATGAGAGTTAAATTGATACGAGAGGACAACAAAATTAGTTATATGCCTTTATGTTTTGAAACACAAATATATGAAAATTGTTTAGATCCATTAAAAGACCAAAAAATATATGATACGTTTTATGATACACCAGAAACAAACACAGAAACAAACTCATCGATAATATTACAAACAATACGTGATAAGACGGTTGATTTACTAAATTTAGATTTTATTGTATTTACAATAATAAATGTTTCTGATACTACAAATAATCCACCGGACCCTCCTTTCGTTAATATAAATGATCTTATAAAATATACACATATTATAAAAAATGATAAGGAAATGGAAAGAGCATTCAATATAGTACTTGAGAAATTACAAAAATATAACTTTTACTATCCAGAATCAAGAAAAACCTATATTGACCAAATTCTAAAAATAAAGGCTAAACCTACAGGTAAAGAAAATGCGTTGATAGAATTTATTAATAATGTTAATCAAACAACTCTTATTGGAACACTTGAATCTTCGGACAAATTAAAACATTATATATTTAATGATATCCCTTGTTTAATTACAGAAAATACTGGTACTTCTACACCACAAGCCGGGGGAAAACACCAATTTATTGAAGATAGTAATCATATGACTGATCAAAATAGACATGTCAGCACTCGCAAGAAACAATCAACAGGATCAAAACGAACCCGTAAATCTAATAAGGATTATCGTTATTCTTAGTATCAATAAAATGATTATAGTTATTTGAAGAATTATTAATACTTAGTTCTTCTAATTCAGATAAATTAAAAAAGTTAATTATTAATTTATCTCGCTGTAGTTGATTTAAATTTAACAAATTGGGAAAATTTGTTATTTTAGTAATATTTGGTAAAAATAAAAAAGCATACTTTTCTAAATAACGCATTCTATAATTAGTTGTTGAAAAAATAAACAGAGCAAATTTTGTCGAGAGAAATGCCTGTATTTGTTTTAATTCGTCCAATGAATAATCATTTATGGTTAAAATATAATTATCACGACTAGATATACCATAGTTTCCCGAACTATCTAAGTATGGAAATCCATACATTTTATGAGCCAATATTAGTTTTGGTATATTTGCATAATGTTGTAAAATATTTGAGTAATTTTTTATTAAAATTGGTGTTTTATTTGAGAGATTTGTGGTTTTAATATTTAATATAGAAGTATTTGTGTCTATGTCTCCAAATATTGATTTCTTGGGTGGACTATTTGATTTATATACTTTTAAATAACCAACTTGATCAACATAATACAATAGTTTATTTATAATAGCGATTCCGTGTGTAGGAATTGGATAATTAGGTTTTAATACATAAGTAATATAAGATTTATGAATTTTATCGTAAATTGGTATTGGATTTATTGGGGGGACTTTCCCGTAGGTTCCACAAAAAAAACAAGTAGGGGTTTGTGCTTGATATAAAAATTCTTTTTGTGTTTCACTTGTTGAGAGACAATGTAAATAATTTATTGTAAAATTATTATTTACTAAAATATTATACAGACCTGCTTTGTCCGGTTTCATCCATAATGCTGGTATTATTAATGCTAAGTGTCCGTTTTTTTCTAGCAAGAGTAAACTTTTTTTAACAAATTCAACATATATTTGTTTTCCATCTTCTGACTTTTTGATAGAATTATTTGTGGGAGTTTTTAATGCTCCATTAATATTATATGGCGGATTGCCAATAATAATATTAAAACGTTGATTGGCATTTAATAAGTCATTGGCATTTAATAAGTCATTGGCATTTAATAAGTCATTGGCATTTAATAAGTCATTGGCATTTAATAAAAGAAAATCTGATTTTATAATATTTGTTTTATGGGAAAAAAGCGTTTCCAATTTATTAATATGTGGAATATATATTTCGCACATATAAAGCATATTTTCTAAGATATGTGCTTTGCGTGTTTTATTATCTGGAATTGCCGTCTCTAAATTGTTCATTAGACGATTGTAAAGATTTAAAGAAAATGCGCCATTTCCAGCGCCAATATCTAACCATTTTAATGCTGGATTTTTATAATGTTCTAATGGTATTAAATCCAATATTTTGTCAACTAAAGAATTAGGTGTATAAACTATACCATAGTTATTTTTATCTTCTTTTGAAAGCAACATAAATATAATAATAAATATATAATAATAAATATATACTAATTATTATACTATAACATAAAAGATGTGAAAAAAATATTGATTTATAGATTTATTGATTTATTGATTTATTGATTTATTGATTTGTATCCATAGTTTCAATAAACTTAATAATAAATTGTTCGTTTTTTAATACTGAGTCTAATACTGGTTTATAATGCTCTCTAAACATAGCGCGAGATTTGTCTTCTTTGAATTTTGATAATGGAAACCACTGAATTTGTTTTTTTTCAAATAGTCCATTATATTTTGTATCAATTTTGTCTTTTAAATGGAATTCTGCGAAGTTATTAACATTTGTAAAATATTGTGGTAATTTTTTATCATAATTTGTTCTAAAAATATAACTTGTATATCTATCAAAAGTAATTGATAATATGAAATTATTGTTAACAGTTGTTTCAAAATCATTTTCATCTCCTAGAAATCCATTTAATTCTTCAGTTCCTTCTCTAATTGCTGTTTTATAGGGTTTTTCGCCTTTATGTTGTCCTCCACCAAAGTCGCACCACAGATTATTATTTCGTTCTTGTCCTAATAATAGAAATAATGTTCCTTTATAAATTGCTACTGGTAAAACGCCGGCTCCCATAGTAATTAATTACTTGTTGCGTGTTTGTAATTATATAAAAAATATTTCAATTTTTTAAATAAACAAAAAACAAAAAAAAGAAAAAGTTTCTTGTCTTTTTTATTTTTATTTTTATTTTTATTTTTATTTTTATTTTTATTTTTTATTTGTTGGTTAAGCAAAATTGTTTATGCGACTTTAATACACTTGAATTGATTTGCTGTCATCAATTTATTTCTAGTAAATGGAAAAACAACTTCTGTTTTGAAGACGTTCTTAACTTCTGTTTTATTAAGAATCTCATAATTGGGATTATTTACTTGCTTGTGAGCATTCCTGTTTACTAAGAGTGGCCAGAACTTTTCTCCTTGATACTTGAACTGTGTCTTTGTGTTTGGATCCAAAATATCTTCTTGGAGTTGCTTGGATTCAGTACTAGCAAACCACTCGTCAAAATGGACGAATGCTTCGCGACGATTTTTGGCCTTGTTGAAAACGAAGTCAACACGCATTACTTTTCCAATATTATGCGTCTTGAACATCTTAATAATATATTCCTCGCTCGTGTTGCTAATAATTGGAATATAGAGCGAAAGAACCGACATTTGCTTGATTATTAGTTAGTATTAAACTTGTAATGTCTTTAAATAATTATTTTTAAAATGAAATCAATTTTTTTTATGTATAACAAAAATAGTAATAATTTTTGTAATAATTTTTAAAATTGATAAAAATAATTATCACATTTTAAAGTTTTAATACAAAGAAAAGACCTGTTATAGCAAATGAATAATTACAAGCGAAAAAATATTACTTTTATTAATACTTATGAACCGCTATTGTCTAATAAATATAAATTATATGATAGTTATAATAATCCTTTAAATTGTGATAAAATAGTGATTTCGGATAATCATGTATGTTTTGATGCTCTTGTTAATAAAGAAAGCATATTTGTTTTGATTAAATTTATTAATATTATTATTGCTAATAAACATTTATTCGGGGATTTTAAAATTTATATACATATTAATTGTAAAGGTGGTATTTTAACAGAACTTGTCCCTTTTATTAATTTTAAGAAAACTTGTGCTTATGAAATTGTATCTATTATTGACATAGAATGTTATGATAGTGGATTTATTTTGGCATCATTATGTAATTATAGAATTATAAATAAAAATGCTAAAGTATACATATCTAAATTTTTAGTAAGCACTAAAGGTGATTATTATTGGAATTATTTTAATCAATGTACTAATCACGAAATAATGGACTTTAAAATATTGTTTTATGATATTTTATGTGATGTTGTGGAGTCTAATTTAACGCGTGAAAAATTGGATACTTATTTACAAAAAAATATGGTGATTGTTTGGGATTGTAAAAAATATAAAAAGTTGGGTTTTGTCGATGAAATTATTTAATTATATAAACAGTCAAAGGTCATAATAAAACTCCAATCCATATTGTTTAAACTGAACGGTCTTCCATATTCGTCTAATAATTGGATTTTTAATTTATTTATATCTGTTGGACCAAAATATTCTCTAATATATTTTTGATTATAATATATATCTCCAGCATATGCTCCTTGTTTAAATCTCGTTTTTTCTTCCAATAACGCTAATATATTAATGCGCGTTATAATATTTGGAGCAACAATAGAGTCGGAAGCAATTGAAAAATGATTATGAGAACTAGACTGAAAATCGTCTATTGCTATATAAATATAGCGCGGATAATTTATATGACATATTGCCGTAGAAATAGCATACAAATTGCTTGCGTCCACTATTATTGAGCTGTTTCTAAACCCTAATTGCCATCCCAATTTTTGGTATAAATCATTTGAATAGCAATTAGTACTTTGATTAGTACTTTGATTAGTACTTGGATTATTTATATTAAAGTTAATTTTTATTTTGTACGAATCCAAACTATTATTAGAATTATCATATCTAAAACAACTATATCCTGATCTTGGTTCTATTATAAAGTTTAGATGATTTGAAATAACTATAAAAGATGCGTCTTTTATTTTATCATTTACCTCGCTTATAATATTATATCCTATTGCGCGATTATTACTTGATGATGTTGATTCGTATAAACCAGGACTTAATTCTATTATTAGTGGAGAATTCAATGTTTGATTGTTTGAAGTGTCTAATATTTCAATACTAAAAACATTGTTATTATAATAACTCGAAATGTTATGGTAAGTTAGTGGTATTTCTATAGAACTAATTGACATTGAAATTGCGCGTGAAACTGTTTCTGGTAATTGCATAGTATAGTTATGACTCATGTTGTCTGTTAATTCATAATTATATCTAAAAATACTGTCTATTGTATATGTTTTTTTTAGTGTTGATTTGTTTGGTTGTTTATAGATTCCTATTTTTGATTCATTAAGATCTATATAAGGGTTTCCATTATATTGTTTTATGCTGTTGTTATTTCCTATTTCTAAAGAAGCAATTAATTTATTTTTTATATTATCAAGAAAAATGAAAAGTTCTGTTTTTTTTGATTCACTAATATTGCTTTTGTCTATACTATATGCTATGCTTTCTTTGGCATTATATATATTTGCAATAGTGTAATTTTTTTGTAGTTTAAATAAATTTTTTAGTTCATCAATATTGTAAGTATTTATATCTAAATTAATATTGTTCATTGATTATAAATTTATAATAATATAATAAATTATTATTAATATATAATTTATTATAGTTTATATTTGTAGCAATGTTTTATAATTTGTTCTAGTAATTGAATTACATGCGTGTTTTTTTCGATCTTTTGGCTTTTCTACTTCTTCTAGTTCTTCTAGTTCTTCTAGTTCTTCTAGTTCTTCTAGTTCTTCTATATTTTCCCCCACGTGGAGTAGTTGTCATCTCATTAGCAAGGGGTTTCAAAAGGGCTTCCAATGCCGTTATAGCATTATTCATTGCATCACTAGTGTTATTAGAATTACCATCCTCCCCATTAAGAGGATGCCTAATATTGTACTCTTTTATCAAGGCTTCATACGCAGAAGCGAGGTTCTTCATTTCATCCTCTGTCGGGACTACAACTGGCGGGACTACAACTGGCATGACTACCTCGGCTGGCATCTCTTCCTCGACTGGCATCTCTCCGTCGTCTGCCATTTTATAATATAGTACTATATTTTAATTTATTTTAATTTATTTATAAATTCCTAAACTTATACTATGTAATAAATAGTTTGTCTTTTTTAATAAAAATTGAAATAATGAAATAATGAAATCTGGAAATTAATTTACTAAGTATTTTTAACGTAAAATTGAATATATAATGAATACACAAATAGAAGATTTTATTAGTACTAAGAATAATAGTGGTGCTGAAAATTATAACAACATTGATGTTTCTCAATGGAATGTAGACGGTTGTAAAAAAATATTTGAAAAGTTATTATTGTGGATTAGTGAAAATTCTCATATTTTAAATAGTGCCGATAATAATGAATTAAATAAAAAATTTGAAATTGAATTCAATAAGCAAGTTCGTGTGTCAAAAATTACAGGTATTAGAAAATCTATTTTATTAAATGTCTTGAATAATGTTTATAATAGTTCTGATTTTGATGTCGATTTACGTATTTATTTGCCGGTTTTAAAACTGCTTTTGCGGAAAAAACCGATGCGTAACATTTCAGGTATTACTAGTATTACTGTTATTACTGCGCCATTTCCGGATGGACAAAAATTTAGTTGTAAGCATAATTGTTATTATTGTCCTAATGAACCAGCACATGAGGGCAATAATTGGCAAGCACAACCGCGAAGTTATTTGTATTATGAACCTGCTGTTTTACGAGCAAATCAACATAACTTTCAAGCAATTGGTCAAATGTTAAGTCGTTTGGATACATATTTTAATAATGGGCACGTTATTGATAAGTTAGAAATTATTATTGAAGGTGGAACATATACAGAATATCCTGTTACTTATTTACAGCGCTTTCATCGCGATTTATTTTATTGTGCTAATATTTATTTTGATTTACGTAAAACTTATGCGAATTATGATAATTGTTTAAATAACAAACTGGATTTAGAGGATTTAAAAAATATTCGTAGTCCATTGAGTGTTGAAGAAGAGATTAAAATAAATAAAACTGCTAAAGTTCATATTATTGGAATTTGTATTGAAACACGACCAGATGCGTTAGATGATGACTGGTTAAAGCGTTTTAGACAGTGGGGGGTTACGCGAGTTCAACTTGGTGCTCAACATGTTGATAATGCTATTTTAAAGAAGATTAATCGTGGTCATACTATAGAGCAGTTATTGTGGGCAATCCGCTATTTAAAAGATAATTGTTTTAAAATAGATATTCATATTATGCCTGATTTGCCAGGTGCTAGTGTTGCTATTGATAAAGCAATGTTTGATTATGTTTATAAGGTGGTTTGCCCAGACCAAATGAAGGTTTATCCTTGCCAAACTGTTCCATGGACGGTGATAAAAAAATGGCATAATGAAGGAAAATATGTTCCGTATTTTGATAGCGATCCTAAATTATTGATTGATGTTGTGCGTTATTCTATGGAGACTTGTCCTAATTGGGTTCGCTTGCCTCGTGTAATTCGTGATATTCCGTGTTCTGTTTATGTTGAAGGTGGAAACAATATTGGTAATATGCGACAAATAATTGATGCTATGCTTGAAGGTGAAGGTGTTTGTTCTAATGATATACGTGCTCGCGAAATTGGGCGCAATAGCAAATATTATAATAAGTCTGCTAATTATAATAGTTATTATTATAGAGGAAATGAAGGGGATGATTATTTTATTGCCTATGAAAGTTATGATTGTAAAGCGTTATTTGGGTTTATTAGATTGCGCATAGTTGAGCAAAATAACAATATGACTATTTTTAGTATTTTGAAAAATCGGGGACTAATTCGAGAATTACATATTTATGGTACTACTACTGCGGTGAGTAGTTTTGCCAAGAATGGTTGCCAACATACTGGTATCGGTAAAGGATTATTGAAATATGCTGAGCGTAAAACTATGGAAAATGGACTTTATGGAATTGTTGTAATTAGCGGTGAAGGTGTAAAAGAATATTATGAAAAAAGAGGATATAGAGAAGTTGATACATTTATGGTAAAAGATTTTTGGTTTTTACAAGTTTGGTTTTATTATTTAAGAGCCAAAATAATTTATTATTGCGGTTTGTGTTTTTAATTTAAGATTTTATATTACCATTTTGATCTTGTTGGTTGTCTTGGTGTTGGTGGAGGGGCATTAGGACGTCTAGTTATTGCGTCTAGGTCTTGGTCGACGAATTCGTGCTGTTTTAGGATGTCTAGTTGCTGTCTCATTTTTTTCATATCATCTTCATCTAAAAGCATAATAGCCATTGCTGAATAATTATGTAAATCAATTAAAGTATCTCTTAGTGATTCACTATCTACTAAACTTACACTTTTTGTTGAAATAGATTGAGCGCGTGCGATTTTGTCTCCCATTCGAACTAATACGCCCACAACACCATAATTAGCAAACGCATCTCCATAATCTTGGTTTTTTCTTTTGAATAATTCTAAACCTTCATTTTGGACTAAACGCATTTGTGAAACTCTTGACAAATTTGTTTCACTTTTTTCTGAAGATTCGAGAGTTAAATTGAATTTGTTGGTTGCTTCCATTATGTATTAATATTTATAAATTATTTTTATATAATAAAAATATATCAATTTTTTTATTTTATTGTTTTTTATTTTATTGTTTTTTATTTTATTGTTTTTTATTTTATTGTTTTTTATTTTATTGTTTTTTATTTTATTGTTTTTTATTTTCCTCCGCAAGTTTTACACGATTTACTTCCGGTAATTAATAATGGCAGCATTTTTCTATTTGATACTGATCCTAATCTTAGTAGAGGTTGTGTTTTTTGTTGTACTTGTTGTGTTTGTTGTATTTGATTATATGTTAATTGACTCTGTGAAACTAAATTCATTTGTAATAGTGGCATAATAATATTAATATTATTTAATATTATTATTTTGATTATTTATTTTTTTTAACAGTTAGAAACACAATTACTGTTTTGAGTAGTTAGCGAATAATATTTTGTTTTATTGCCTCTCAGTGGTAATGGTTGAATGGTTTGTGTATTTTGTGTTTTTAATGTGGTTGATTTTTTTTTTGCTAAATATCTTGAATATGAATTGTGTTTAACATCTACGCCTTTATTTTCTTTTTGAGATGTTTTAACATTTATCGAAACATGGCCATGTGGTTGCGTTCTATCGCTTGCGTTGTTCCATGGTTTTTTAGTAATACTATTATTTATATCTTGTACTACATTTAATGAACTAATTACTTGTGTATAATTTGAACTTGAACTATATAATTGATTTTGTATTGCTTTTTGAATTTGAATTGTGCTATGAGAGCTTGACGCATCTATTGGACAAACAATAGGTTTTTTATATTTAAAATTGGAATTAGTATTTGAAAAGTGAGTATCACAATTTGAGACTTGTGAAAAGGGGTGAATTAAAAATGAGGCTTTTGAATTTAAGTATATTTTATTTTGTACTGTATCACTTATATCACAAGTAAGTATATGATTATTATATACGAAAGACTTGCTGCGTATAGTTGTTTTTAATTTTGTATTGTAATTATAAAATGTGGTATCTAAAATAGGCATAATTGCTATAAATTAACATTATATTTTATATTTTGTATTTTGTATTTTGTATTTTGTATTTTGTATTTTGTATTTTATATTTTATAGTTTACTTGATAAAATTGAAATATTATTTTAATAGCATTATAAAAGTTATTAATGAAAAAATGAATACTAGTCAAAGAGTTGAAAATAAATTTATATGTACTTATTGTAAAAAAATTTATATTCGTAAAGCATCTTATAATAATCATTTAATAAAATGTAAGTTGTGTAGATTTGCTAGTGATTGTGGAAATAATAAATGTGTAAATAATATTAACTTTACTAATAGTAGTTCTGAACATGTTAACACGGAGTCTCTTGCTAATGACTCTGTTAATATTGGGTCTGCTAATAATGATAATAGCAGTGCTATTAATATTGACTTACTAAAAAAGGATTTAAATATACATAATTTATTTGCTATGGTAATAATGTTATATAATAAATATGAAAAGTTGGAAAGCGAATATACTGAATTAAAAAAATATGTTAATGTTACTAAAAATAAGATTAACATATTAGATTATTTAAATGAAAATTTTAAGCATGATTTTATGAGAGATGAAGGAACTAATATTGTAAAATTTATGGATGAATTAGTAATTGGACAAGATCAATTGGAGAAAATATTTAAATATGATTATGTTGATGGAATTTTTAATATTATTTGCGATTACATAGATAAATTAAATGTTAAGGGGTCATTGTTACCTATTAAATGTTTTAATACTAAAGAAAATATTTTATATATATTTGATGGAGAGTTATGGTTAATTATGGATGATGTTTATTTGCGAAAGTTTATAAAATCTTTTGATAAGAAAATTTTGACGAAATTTGTAGAATGGAAAAAGATTGCTGAAAAAACTATTGATACAGAGATTTTTGGAGAGATTTATATTCAAAATATGAAAAAAGTAATTGGTGGTAATTATGAAAAGAAGAATCCTGCTTTAATGATTAAAAATCGGTTATATAAACATTTAAAAATTGATTTACAGAGCATTGTACGCTATGATTTTATTTAAATCTCTCTTTAAGTTGAAAAAAAAAGTTTGAAATATTATAATATAGTCATATGTTAATTGTAATGATAAAAAATCTTTATAGTATACTTTTTAGTATTATTTTTAGTATAATACTTGGAATGTTTTTTTATAATCATAGTCATAGTCATAGTCATAGTCATAGCGAAACAAATATATGTAATAAACAATTAACAGATAATGAATACATAACTCATATGATAACACATCACGAAGTTGCTGTTAGTATGAGTGAAAGTCATTTAAATAATACAAAAAATCCAATAATTCTAGATATATTGAGAGATGTAATAAGAACACAAAAATATGAAATATATTTAATGAAATCATCAAATATGGTTAATAATACCAACGTGGAGTTAAATGATGAAATGAGTATAAAAAACATTCAAATGGATAAGTCATATATTTCTACACAAGGGGATTTTATGAAACCTAATACTCCATATATAAGCAATACATTTTGCGACCCTGTATTTTTTAATATGTCTCATAATAAAGACTTACATACTATGACAGATACTATGTATATACAACATATGATACCTCATCATCAGGTTGCTGTTGATATGAGCAAAAAAATATTACAAACATCAAATAATGACTTTATTATTTATTTAGCATATAGAATAATTCGTAGTCAACAATCGGAAATTACTAAGCTATATTACTTAAAAACATCAGAAAATATGTTTGAAAGCACTATTTTATAAACATTTAAAAAGTTGATTTACAGAGCATTGAACGTTATGATTTTATTTAAATCTCTCTAGTAAGAAGAAAAAAATTGATTTGTTTATTTTTATTTTTTGTTTTTATTATTTTTTATTATTATTAAGATTGTTATTAATTTTAATTTTATTAAAGACATTTGTACTGATTTATAATGAATGCGCTTTTGCTAGAAGTGCTACCATTGCCTAATGAGATTGTGGAACTTATTTATGGGTTTATGAAAGTGAATGCTGCCAATGCGATTGGTTCTTACTTTAAAACAGCAAAGCAGTCTTATGATGTGTTTGTATATTTGGCAAATTATAGAGT
>Ga0208951_1000509_pt1 | contig 17866 bp, 28 predicted proteins | sample GreLakmeMI27MSRF_FD_187702 | JGI IMG/M metagenome (GOLD analysis project Ga0208951, IMG submission 187702) | Freshwater lentic microbial communities from great Laurentian Lakes, MI, USA - Great Lakes metaG MI27MSRF (SPAdes) | ecosystem: Environmental > Aquatic > Freshwater > Lake | place: Great... | reverse complement strand
TCCAAACGACACAGTAATTGTAGCAGACGCACACCAATATTTATTAGACCATTTTAAAGAATTCGATTTTATTTGGAGTTCTCCACCTTGCCCAAGTCACTCAAGAGCAAGATATTGGAATAGTTCAAATTATGATACGACAACCGAAGCAATTTATCCGGATATGAAATTATATCAAGAAATTTTGTTTTTACAACATTATTATAAAACAGGAAAATGGGTTGTTGAAAATGTTATACCTTATTACGAGCCATTAGTTCCTGCAATAAAAAGAGGACGGCATTTATATTGGACAAACTTTAAATTACCAAACGATTTAAAAGATAGAAGATTTGCTATTTCATCTGCTAAACAAGAATTAAAAGGATTATGTGAATTTCACAAATACGATTTTACTAAATATAAAGGCGAACAATCAATGTTAAAAATGGCTCGTAATTTAGTTGACTATGAAGCAGGTAAAACAATTCTTGAAACTGCATTAGGAATAATTAAAAAATCAAATACTAACCAAACATCAATTTTTGATTATGAAAACGACTAAAAAATGTTTTAACTGCAAAGAAGAATTTACACCGTTCAGCACACTACAAAAGTTTTGTTTAAAAAACGAATGTATAAAAGCAATGGTTGAAACACAAAAGTTAAAGGAATGGAACAAGAAAAAAAAGAAGTTAGTTGAAAACTTAAAAACTGCAAACGATTATTTAAAAATTGCTCAACAGGTGTTCAATAAATTTATTCGTGTTCGTGACGCTGGAATAAATTGTATTTCGTGTAACAAACCTTGTAAAAAAGAAAATGCAGGACACTACTATTCGCAAGGCGGACATAGTAACGTAAGGTTTAACGAAGACAACGTACACTTGCAATGCGAAGCTTGTAACACTTATTTAAGCGGTAACCTGTTAAACTATCAAATAGGTATAGAAAAACGAATAGGAGCGCAAAGATTAATGGAACTTCAGGCGAAAGCACACGAAGTAAAGAAATGGACAAAAGACGAATTAAAAGAATTAATAGAAACCTATAAACAAAAATTAAAATGAATTATAACAACGACTTTAAACACGATTTAGAAATAGGGCAAGTATATGAAAAAGAACTTGGAAACTTACTGCAAAAAAAAATAGAAGTTAAACGCGACTTTCGTTGTTTAGAAACTAAAAACGTTTTTGTAGAATATGAAAGCAGAAACAAACCTTCTGGAATAGCAACAAGCGAAGCCGACTATTATTGTTTTTGGTTCAGCGATGTTCATTGCGTAATTATAAAAACGGACAAATTAAAAGAACATTGCCGTAAATGGGTAGGAACAAACCGAGATGTTTTAGGCGGGGACAATAACACAAGCAAAGGTGTTTTACTACCAATAACAATTTTTTTTGAAAATATTTATTAAAAATAGTTGTTTATTAAATAACTTTATTTATATTTGCATATATTATTAACTTAAATTATTTAACTATGAAACATTTATTTAAAGCATTAGCAGAATTTCAACAAGAAGTGCCAGTTATTCACAAAGCAACACAAGGTTACGGTTACACCTACGCAGACCTTCCGAAAATCTTTGAAGTTATTAACCCATTACTAAAAAAACACGGTTTAGGATTTACACAACTAATTAACGGAACACAAATTGCAACTTGTTTATTTCACGTTGAAAGCGCAGAAAGTATCGAAAGTAAAATTGACATACCGCAGGGAGTAATTTTAAAAGGAATGAATGAGTTCCAAGTTTTAGGAAGTGCAATTACTTACTTGCGTAGATACGCGTTAAGTTCAATGCTTGGTTTAGTTACGGACAAAGATACGGACGCTTCTGGCGAACAAGTAAAACACGAACCTAAAAAAGCTACAATAGACAACGCACGTTTTCAAAAAGCTATTGACGCAATTAGCAAAGGAGAATATACAGTTGAGGAACTAACAACAAAGTTTTCTTTAACTGAAGCACAATTAAAACTTATAAAGGTATGAAAATACGTTGTTCAGCATTGGGGCGGTTGATGACCGCTCCACGCAATAAGACAGAACTATTAAGCCAAACGGCAAAAACGTACATTCAAGAACTTGTTTTGGAACATAAATACGGAATAAAAAAAGAGTTTTCAAGTAGGTACACCGACAAGGGTTTACAATGCGAAGACGAAGCAATTAGTTTAGTGAATGATGTTTTGGGTTTAGGGTTTATATTTAAAAACGAAGAACATTATAACAACGACTTTATAACAGGAACTCCAGACGTAAACACGAATGAAATTTTATTAGACATAAAATGCAGTTACGAAGCTTCAACCTTTCCGTTCTTTGAAACTGAAATACCAACACCCGCATATTTTTATCAATTGCAGGGTTATATGTGGCTTACGAATAAAACCGAAGCATTACTTTGTTATTGTTTAGTAAACACTCCAATAGAAATAGTTGAAGACGAAATTAGACGCGAACATTGGAAACATTTTAAAATTGACGAAGACGCAGAAATTAGAGAGTTTGTAGAAAAGAAACATAACTTTGACCAAATACCAGACAACAGAAAAGTTAAAGTATTTACTATTGAACGCGATGAAACTGTAATTTGGGCAATACAAAACAAGGTTGAAGAAGCACGAATTTATTATAACAATTTAATTGAAATGATATGAAAGAAAAAACAATTATTATGATGTATTTTATAGCAATTTACTTTTTTGCTATGGTTGGGTTGTTTAACTTTTTAAGCTGGTTAATATGAATAAAGAAATAGCAAAAGAATTAAACGCTCAAGTTAAAATAATTGCAGATAGGTATTCAAACGCTAATCGTGAAATGAATTTTAACAAAGAATTGTTTACCGTAGACAAAGTAATACCAACAAGCGACCATACAGCAGTAGTTGTATTTAAAAAAACAAGTGGTAAAAACGGAGTTGCATTATTTTATTACATACCAAACGGAATAAGCAAAGGTTGGAAATACTTTTTTCCTACCGACTCACACATTACAGGAATGAGAGCATTTGAATTATACAAATTAATGGCAGAAAACGATAATTATAAACACAATTTTTAAATTAAAACAATGGAAACAAGAAACAACACAGGTGCAATTTTTAAGAACGAAAACAAAAAAGCGGAAAACCACCCAGACTACAAGGGAAAAGTAAACGTAAACGGCAAGGATATGGAAGTAGCGTTATGGTTGAAGACTTCAGCAAAGGGAGTTAAATTTATGTCAGCTTCATTTAGTGAGCCATATATTAAAACAGATGAGCCACAAAATAAGCCGTTAGACGTAAACGACGATTTACCATTTTGATATGTACATACAAGACGAACAGTTAAGAACTGAAGTAAAGAAACTTTTAGCGTCTAAAACACGAAACAGCATAGTTAAAAAAATACAGGACAAAGGAAACAAGTTCCATTTTTTCCAGCTTACAAATTTTCTTCAAGGCAAAGACGTTTCGTTATCAACGCTTAAAAAAATAGATTACTTCGTAAATAAATAAAATTTTCAAGTTAAAAACGTAGGCGCAGACTTAATTGTTTGCGCTTTTTTTTGTTATAAACAACTAATTGTTAATAAATTCGTCTTGTTATTGTTGAAAATTTAATCATACATTTGCTTAATATCTAAACAATGAAAATTGGAATGGTTAAATAAAGTTGCAAAGCATCACAAAGAATGGGTTAAAATAGTTAATTCATTTGGCGAATATTTTTTTGCCGAAGACATAGTCCAAGAAACTTATATTATGTTAATGAAGTGGAGCAGCGAAGAAAAACTATTTAAAGACGGAAACATAAGTAAAGGTTATATGTACTTCGCTTTAAAAAATACCTTCCTTCAGCACATAAACAAAAAAAACAAAATTTCATTTATATCATTAGAGGAAGTTTGTAACGTTCCAGAAGAAAACAACACGGACGAAAACGAAGCATACAACGACTTACTTAACAATATAGATTTAGAATGCAACAGTTGGCATTGGTACGACAAACAATTATTTGAACTTTACAAAAACACGAATAAAAGTTTAAGACAAATAAGCGCAGAAACAAACATAAGTGTAACAAGTATTTTTAACACGGTTAAAACGTGTAAAAAACGAATTAAAAATAACATAGAAGAAGACTACCAAGATTTTATAAACAAAGATTACGAACTAATAAAGAAAAAATGAAAACAAAAAGTAAAGGACTTGGCGATACAATCGCAAAAATTACAGAAGCAACAGGAGTAGACAAACTTGTAAAATTTATTGCAGGTGAAGACTGCGGATGCGAAGAACGAAAAGAAAAATTAAACAAACTATTTCCGTATGCAAAACCTTTGTGTTTAACGGAAGACGAATTTAATTATTTGGACAGTTACTTTAAAATAAATTCTAATCAACTAACAAGCGAACAGCAACACGAATTAATTAAAATTAACAACCGAGTATTAAACCAGCGTTTAACTTTTTCAAGTTGTTCAAGTTGTCTGCGAGATTTAGTAAGTAAGCTTCGAGTAATTTATAACGAATACAAAGAAGAAAATGCGGTTGACTGAAGCAATAGCATACTTAAATAAAAAGGGAGCAAACAAAGAATGGATAGCAACCAATATTAAACATTTAGAAATTACGCAACCTTTAAGAAATTTAAGAAAGAAAACACAAAACGAAAATAAAAATTTAACCGTGAAACAATCGTGAAAAAATGGCAAATGAAGAAAATTTAAAACCATTTGGAAAAGGCAATAATGCTAATCCAAACGGACGTCCAAAAGGAAGTAAGAACCGAGCTACAGTTGCAAGGAAATATCTTGATTTAATCTCCAAACAAAAAAACGGACTTACAGGCGAAGTTGAAGAATTAAGCCAAGAAGAAGTAATTACTTTAGCAATGTTAACCAAAGCAAGTAAAGGCGATGTAAATGCTTACAAGGCGGTTATGGATAGCGCATTTGGACAACCTAAACAAACTACCGATACTAATTTAAGTGTTTCCGACTTTGATGTAAAAGACTTATTTCGAATTGATAGTTTTAAACCAGAAGTTTAATTGTTTAGGTAGTCCTTCACGTTACTTTATTGTAACAGGTGGTCGCGGTTCGTCCAAGTCTTACAGCGTAACAACGTTTTTATTATGGCTAACGAAGGAAAGCGGACACGTTATATTGTTTACACGTTACACACTTGTTTCGGCTTCCATTTCAATTATACCCGAATTTATAGAAAAAATTGAGTTGATGCAAATGGAACAAGATTTTGTCGTAACAAAAGACGAAATAATAAATTTACAAACAGGAAGCAAAATAATATTTAAAGGAATAAAGACAAGTTCTGGAACACAGACTGCAAACTTAAAATCTTTACAAGGAGTTACAACGTGGGTACTTGACGAAGCCGAAGAACTTACAGACGAAGACACGTTCGACAAAATAGATTTATCCATAAGGCACAAGACAAAACAAAACCGAGTTATTCTAATTCTTAACCCTACGACAAAAGAACATTTTATATACGACAAGTTTTTTGAAAGTAAAGGAATAGCACAAGGAGCAACACTAATAAAAGACGATACTACTTACATACATACAACGTACTTGGATAATATAGAAAACCTATCCGAGTCTTTTTTAAAACAGGTTGAATACATAAAAGAACGAAGACCTGAAAAATACAAACACACAATACTTGGCGGTTGGTTAGATAAAGCTGAAGGAGTTATATTTACCAATTGGAAGATAGGAGACTTTAAAGAAGTTGGTGTAAGTGTATACGGACAAGACTACGGATTTAGTGCAGACCCTACAACGTTAGTCAAAACAAACATAGACAAAGCAAACAAAATCATTTACGTTAAACTACTGTATTATAAACAGGCGTTAACAACAAGTCAAATAGCAAGGTTAAATAGTGAGTTTGCAAACAAAGATTTAATAGTAGGTGACAATTCAGAACCACGATTAATAAGCGAATTGAATGCTTTAGGAAACAATGTCGTTCCTACAATTAAAGGTGCTGATAGTGTAATTTATGGAATAAGTTTACTTCAAGACTACGACTTAATTATTACTGAAGATAGCATAGATTTAATCAAAGAACTTAACAACTATTCTTGGTTGGAAAAGAAGTCAAAAACACCAATAGACAAACACAACCACGCAATAGATGCTTTAAGGTATGCAGTAGCATATCAATTAGACAATCCAACAAAAGGTTTATATTTTATAAAATGAACGATTTAGAAGTTATGATGCAATGCGTTCAGATTTACATATACCAAAAAAAAGGTGTAAAGGTTAGAATTTACCTTCGAAATATTCACGACATTAATTTATTAAAACAAGCTTATGAATACATACAAAAAAACGAACACAACAAAAACACAAATAATTAATTATTAAGATATGAAGTTAGAAATAAACGTACCGTCAAGTTTAAACGAAATTACTTTAGGACAATACCAGAAGTTCTTAAAAACACAAGAAGGAAGTAACGACGAAGAATTTGTTGCTCAAAAAATGATTGAGTTATTTTGCGATATGCAGTTAAAAGATATTGTTAAAATGAAACTAACAAGCATAAACGATTTAATAGCACACTTCACAAATATATTTAACGTAAAGCCACAATTTCAACCAACGTTTAAAATAGGAACACAAGAGTTCGGATTTATAACTAATCTGGAAGACATAACATTTGGCGAATATGTAGACTTGGAAAACAACTTACAAAATTGGGACACTTACCATATAGCAATGGCGGTTATGTATCGCCCAATAACACAAAAATTTAAAACGCAATATAAAATAAGGGACTACGAACCAATGGAAGAAATGCAGGAGTTAATGAAATTTGCACCCGTTGACGTAGCAATAAGTTCAAGTGTTTTTTTTTGGAATTTAGGAAGCGAATTGTTAGAAGCTACAGTTACTTATTTGGAGAAGGAGATAATGAGGAACCCGACAATGGCGGAGACTTTAGCGACACAGCTCAATTTGCAAAACAATGGGGGTGGTATCAAGCAATTTATGGACTTGCAAAAGGAGACATTACAAGATTTGACACAGTTACCAGCTACAGACTTACTCAATGTCTCACCTATCTTACCTTTGAAAAACAAAAAAACGAAATTGAACAACGACAATTAAATAAATTACGAAAATGACAGGTTATTACAATTTATTAGACAAATTAAAAACACACTTTGACGCAGACGCAATTGTAAACACAGTAACACAAGGCGATATATTTAAGGTTGATTTAGCAAAGCAAACAATATTTCCTTTGTTGCATATTATGGTTAATAACTGTACGTTAAGCGGAAACACTACGACTTGGAATATAAGTTTAATTGCAATGGACGTAGTAGATATTTCCAAGAACACAAGCACGAATATATTTTTAGGTAACGACAACGAAATTGATGTACTAAATACGCAACACGCAGTATTAAATAGAGCATACGAATTAATAAGACACGGAAGTTTAGCATACGATTTATTTATGGTTGAAGGCACGGCAAGTTTAGAACCATTTACAGAACGTTTTGAAAACTATATGGCAGGTTGGACAATGACACTTGATATTGTAACACCGAACGAAATGACAATTTGTTAAGATGAAACAAAGCGAAGTACAAAAAGAACTTGAAAAGTTTAGAAATTACGTTATTGCTGAAGCACGAAAGAATTTAAGCAACGACAAAAAAAACGTTTCTAAAACACTTTATAATAGTTTGAAAGGAAATGTTAAGGCGATGCCAAATTCGTTAAGTATGGACTTTGAAATGGACATTTACGGGCAGTTTCAGGACAAAGGAGTTAAAGGAGCAAACCCAAGTTTAGTAAAAAACGGAAAACAAAAAGCGCCAAACAGTCCATTTAGTTTTAAAAATAAAATGCCACCTATGGAACCTTTAAGCAAGTGGGCGCAAAAAAAGAATATAAGATTTAGAAATGCAGACGGAACATACGCAAAGGGTGGGTACAAAACGTTAGGTTTTTGGCTACAAAAAAGAATATACGCACAAGGAATAAAACCAAGTTTGTTTTTTACCAAACCATTTGAAGCTGCATTTAAAAGACTTCCAGATGAGTTAATAGAAAAGTTTGGACTTGACGCAATGAATTTATTTAAAGAAACACAATTTAAAAACGAAAAGAAATAATGGCTAACATATTTGCACGGTCACCGTACTTAATTAGAGTTGCAGAAGCAGGACAAAACGGCTCAAAGGTAGAGTTGTTTATTAAAAATACAGGTTCGTTTTCAACGTTACCGCAATACACGTTAAGTAAATTAATACCAGCTTCAAACCAAGTAGAAACACTTTACGACATAAGTCCATATATACAGGAATACATTAGATTTTTAGTTGCGCCGCCAACGCTTACAAATTTAGCGACAAACCCGACGGCTCAAAGATGCGATGTTAGAGTAAAACGTTACAAGTTATTAAACACAACATACACGCTTTTAGACACGACGGATTATTTAGGTTTTGACGGTTATACATATTACGAAAGTGGTTACAATTTTGATTTAGGAAACTATGCACTTGACCAAAAAAATTACTATTATAACCCTACAAATGACGCGGGAATAGTTCGAGTTACAACAGGGGCAAGTTTCACGGCACGTTACACAAATTTAAGCACCGCAGTTGTTACAAGTTTATCAATACCAAGTTCAACATATGACATACCACGATTACGAGTTGCAAACCAAAATGACGGTAACAAATTAGAAATATTAAATTCAGTTTCAGCAGTACAGGCAACGTGGTTTTTTTACCCGTTAGAAGAATGTAAATACACACCTGTTATAATTGACTTTGTAAATAAATACGGAGCGTATCAACGTGAGTTCTTTTTTAAGGCAAGTAACGACACAATGAGCGTTGAAAACACGGAATACAATTTACTACAATCGGACAGCTACAACTACAACGTTATAGAAGGACAAAGAAGAATGTTTAACACTAACGGCAAAAAAAGTATTAAAGTAAATACAGGGTGGGTAAATGAAAATTTTAGCGACACAATTAAACAAATAATGTTAAGCGAAAAAATATTAATAGACAGCAAACCCGCAAAGATTAATACTAAAAGCACCGAGTTATTTAAGAGCATAAACACGAAACAAATAAATTATAGTTTAGACTTTGAATTTGCTTACGATGTTATAAATTCGATAGTATGATAAAAGTTGCAATTTATGTTTATGTTACAGACGAAGTAGATATTTCAAATCAACTTGTAAATGCTTTTCAAATAAGAGTTGGCGCAGCAGGTGGAGTTATTGAAGCTTCAGAATGTTTATTAACGGAATTAGAAAGCATTGGTTATTCTGGAACTATACCCGTAGCAAAAATACTTGAACTATTTAATGACGAAAAAATAAGCGTAAATTCAACAATACAAAACATATCGGACATATCTAAAATATATACCGATTTTTCACAAGGTTTTACAATTCCTTGTTCAACAGTAAACAACGAAATATTTCAGCACTTTTACCAAAACGATGTTGATGCAACAATAAGTTACCAATTTAGATTTGACGCATATATTGAAATTGACACAAAATTATTCAGACGTGGAAAAATACAATTTGAAAAAGCAAATTTAAAAAATGGTTATCCAGATAGTTATTCAATTACATTTTACGGAACGGGAGTAAGTTTAAAAGACACGTTTTTAGAAGACAAATTAAGCCAATTAAATTATTCAACATTAGACCATAACTACACAAGCGCAGAAGTTTTAACACGAGTAACAAGCGATGCAACAGATTACAACGTTCGTTATCCGTTAATTACTTCAAATAGAGTTTGGCAATATGGCGCAAGTGTTCCAATACCACAAGCAAACACGCCTAATTGGTATTTATATCCAACAAGTAACGTAAATAACATTAATCACAATACAGGCGCAATAGTTTACAACGAGTTATTTCCAGCGGTTCGTGTTGCAAGTATTTTTAGTTTAATACAATCGGCTTACGGAATTACGTTTAATGGTTTATTTTTAACTTCAGACTATTTTAGAAAAGCATTTTTACTTTACAAAAACAAAGAAAGTTATCATTACACAAACAACCCTGTAAATTTAGATTTCACTTCTTCAAGTGGAGTTTTAGCAAGTGCGTTTAACACAACAACAAATAGTTTTACACGAATAGAATTAGCAGGAACTTTTACAGTATACCATAGCATTTTATATTCTGTTACTTCTTTAAGTGTTTCACCCGCAGACTATTTTATTGACCTTTACATTAACGGAGTTTATTCTTCAACAAGAAGTGGAACAACAGTTTATGCTGGTTCGGGTTTTCAATTTTCAGAATTTGTTCAGCCAAATCAAGTTATAACTTTTAAAATACGAAGTTATTTAGCAATTACTATTGGCATAACTTTTCAATATAAAAGACAATATTTTAATACTACTTTAATTCAAGAAGTAGGTAACGCAGTATCAACAGCAACAACAACTTCGTTTACTGATTTAGCAGGTTTAGCACCCGATTTTAAGATAGTTGATTTAATTACAGGAATATGTAAAGAATTTAATTTAACAATTTATTCAAACGAAAAAGACGTTTATACTTTTGAAACAATAAACAATTGGTATCAAGGCGGAGCAGTAATTGACATAACCGAATATACAGACGTTACAAGCATTGAAGTTGAACGAATGAAGCTTTATAAGTCCATTGAGTTTAAGTATCAAGACAGCGAATGTATGTTAAACAAATACTTCCTTGAAAGTCCGTACAATGCAAATGGACATAACTACGGAGATTTAAAACAAGGTTTTGATTTTGACGGTGGAGAATATAAAATAGAAAGTCCATTTGAAAATATTTTACAAAATAATTTTGGTAACGGCTTACAAGTTGGCTACATATTAAACAAAGAGTTAGCACCGTATATTCCGAAGCCAATTTTATTGTATCAAAACACGAAGAAAACTTTAACAGGTGGCGTACATTATTATTGGTCAGGTTCTGGAACACAAACAGCATACATACCATTTGGACAAGAAGCAGAAGTTTTAACGCCACAAGGTTTATTGCCCGTATCGTTAAATTTTGGTGCTGAAATTTCAAGTTATTATAACGCAGTAAACACGAACACTTTATACAATTTATATTACGCAAGTTACATTAGTAATTTATACAACCCTAAAAATAGATTAGTAAAAGTAAAAACAATTTTACCCGTATCGTTATTGACTAATTTAAAGTTAAACGACAGACTTATAATAAGGGACAAGCGTTATTTTATTAACGAGATGAAAAGCGAACTAACAACACGCGAAGTTGAATTTACTTTAATAAGCGATTTTAACCCTGTAAAAACAACACCGTTTTCACAAGTACCAGATGACGCAACAACGGAACTTAAATTTGCAATAATATTTTCTAACGATGTTTTTAAAGTTACGGCAACGGCAAATGTTGGAGACGTTACGTTATCTCAAAGCGTATTTACAAGCGAAGGTTTTTTAACTGTAACAACGCCTAATTATAACATTGGGCAATTAGTAGAAATAAGTTTATTAAGTGAATTTAACAACGGAAACACGGAAACAGATTACATTATAATAGAACAAATATGATAGAGAAAATAATACAACTTTTAATGGTTAGTAACTTTTATGGAATAAGTGAAAACATAGATATTGCAAAGGGTAAATATAAATTTACTACAAGCATAAAAGAACAATGGAAACAAGCGCAACGCAAAAAGTTAAGATATAAAAAACTAAAGTAAAATGGCTGAAAAAAAAGTAATTGAATTAGAAGTAAAAGAAAATTTAGGCAATTTAAAACAACAACTAAAAGCAGCGCAGGTTGAAGTTCAAACGTTGGCGGATAAGTTTGGAGCGACTTCAGCACAAGCAGTTGAAGCGGCAAAGAAAGCGGCTATTTTAAAAGACAAAATTGGAGATGCAAAAGCGTTGACTGATGCGTTTAACCCAGACGCAAAGTTTAAAGCGTTAAGCGGTGCATTAACAGGAGTTGCAGCAGGGTTTTCTGTTGTTACAGGTGCAATGGCAGTTTTTGGAAAACAAAACGAAGACGTAGAAAAAGCGTTGTTAAAAGTTCAAGGCGCAATGGCTTTGGCTTCAGGCGCACAAGCAATTGGAGAAAGCATAGACGCATTTAAACAACTTGGAGCGGTATTAAAAGCAAATACAGTTGTACAACAAGTTTTAACTGTTGCAACACGAATTTACAACGCAGTTATGGCTGCAAATCCTATTGGAGCAATCATAGTAGCAATTACAGCTTTAATTGCAGCGGGTTACGCATTAGTAAAAATGTTTCAGTCTTCAGCAGACGCAAACGAAAAAGCGGAAGGAGCAATCAAAAAAAATAATGAGGCATTAAAAGAACAAACAAAAACAATTAATAAAACAAACGAAGCGTTAAAAACAAAAAACGGACACGAATACGAAATGGCTAAAGCTGCGGGTGCAAGTTCAAAAGCTTTAAGGGAGTTATCATTAAAACACGCAGAAGAAGAAATTGCATTACAAAAAGCAAGTTTAGCAACAGCAAAAAATACTTACGAAAAGGAAAAGAACACGTTAGCAAGTTATAAAAACGCAGGGGTTAGCGATGAGTTAATTGCAAAGCAAAGGGAACTTGTAGACGAAGCACGAAAAGCTTCAGCAGAAGAACGCAAAGACTTGGAAGCAGCAGTAAAAAATAAAGCGGATATTGTAAGGAAAAACGCAGTAGAAGTTCGTCAAGAAATAACCGACAACAACACGAAAATAAAAGACGCAAACAAAACGCATAACGATGCAATTAAACAACAAAACGAAGAAGCGGCAAAAGCTGAATTAGACCGTATTAAAACTTTAAACGATAGCATAAATTCATTAAAAGAAGAACTGCGAGTTAGTAAATTAAATGATGAACAAAAAGAAGTTGACGAAGTATATAATAAATATACAAAACTAATTAAAGACGGATTAAATGCAAATATTGATGTTACAACATTAGAAGAAGAAAAGCGTTTGGCTTTATCAGCAATAACTAAAAAATATGATGATTCAGACGCAAGTAAAAGATTAATAAATTCTCAAACTATTATTTCCGAAATGGTAGCAGCAGGGACTAAAAGACTTGAAGGAGAAAAAGCAATAAGCGAAAAATCAATACAAATAGCAAAGGCGGAAGCTGAACAAAAAGCCGTTATACAACAACAAAATTTAGATATAGCATTAAATGGAATAATAGTTACTAAAGGTTTATTTGAAAAATCAAAAGGACTTCAAAAAGCTGCTGTTATAGCAGAAAGCGCAATAGGTATTGCAAAAATGATTATAGCAACAAGAGCAGGAAATATTGCAGCAAGGTCATCAGGAACTGCTTTATCTATTGCAACAGGGGGTGCGTCAGTAATAGCAGCAGAAGCACAAATTGCAAGAAATAATATATCTACAGGAATAGGAATAGCTGCAAACATAGCAGCAACTGCAAAAGCATTAAGTGCGTTAGGCGGTGGCGGTGCGCCTTCAGGAAGCGCAGGGGGTGGAGACGGTGGCGGTGGCGCTCCAAAAATGTCAGCACCACAATTTAACGTTGTAGGTCAAAGCGGACTTAATCAATTAGCAAGTCTTAACCAACAACCGATACAAGCTTACGTTGTTTCAGGACAAGTAACTTCGCAACAGGCGTTAGATAGGAATAGATTAGAAAACGCAACTTTAGGCGGGTAGAAAATACAACAATTATTTTAACTTTTAATTATTTAGATATGCGAATAGTAGAATTAATCATTGACGAAAAAGACGAAGACAGCGGAATTTCCGCAGTTTCAGTTGTAGAAAGTCCAGCAATAGAAAGCGACTTTTTAGCACTAAAAAAACACGAAATAGAATTAAAAGAAGTAGATGCAGAAAAGCGTATTTTAATGGGTGCGGCTTTAATTCCTAACAAACAAATTTACAGGAAAAACGAAAAGAACGAAGAATACTATATTTACTTTTCAGAGGCAACAGTTAGAAAAGCAAGTGAATTGTTTTTTATGAATAGCAACCAAAACAACGCAACGTTAGAACATAACGAAAAGTTAAACGGAATGTCAGTTGTTGAAAGTTGGATTGTAGAAGGCAAGAACGACAAAAGCACGAACTACGGTTTTAATTTACCGCAAGGAACTTGGATGATTTCAATGAAGGTAAACAACGACGAAGTTTGGAACAAAGTTAAATTAGGCGAAGTAAAAGGATTTTCTATTGAAGGTTATTTTGCAGATAAATACGAAATGAGTTTAATTAATGAAGATGAAATTTTAATAGATAAAATAAAACAAATAATAACGGAAAATGAAAACAACTAAAGAATTAATTATTGCAGATATTACTGCAAAAGTAGAAGCAAAGTTAGCAAGTCAAAAAGTAGAATTAGGAGTTATTCAAGATTTAAATAAAAAAGCAACTGACTTATCAAATAAAATATTAAATAACAAAGCGGTTTTATCCGATGCACTTTTAAAAGTTAGTTCGGAAGCAAAAAAATACGCTTCTGAATATGATAAGTTGCAAGTTGAAATAATTAAAATAGAAAAACAAATAAACGAATTAGGTATAGTTTCACCAAAAGATTTAGATAGTGCGGCACAAATGGCTTTTAATTCATTTAAAGTAAATCAATACGTTTTAGAAAATTCAAAAGGCATAAAATAATTTAGCAAATGGCGAAGCAAACTAACGTTAAAATTCATCTTAAAAAACCGAAAGTTAAACGTGCAGGAGTTCACGCGAAAACACGAAATAGCAAGTTAAAGTCAAGTAAAAATTACGCAAAAACTTATACAAGACAAGGACGATAAGTATAAAAAACAAGTAAAACACGAAATGCGATTTAATACGGTTTTAATGCGATTTAACGAACTTTAGTTTTATATTAAGGTATAATACGTTTTTTCAGAGAACTGCGTTCTTCAATGCAGTCGTGGGTTACAGAGGTACTAAAAAAATAACAAAATGGAAAACAAAAAGAAAAAAGACGCAGAAAAAAGCCGTACAAGTCCAAAAGGTGGCATACGCGGTTGTCTATGTAAAGACGGAAAAACATATAATAAAAAGTGTTGCGACGGAACATTAAAAGCGCAGGGAATAGGCGCAGTTTAATTTAAAAATACAACAAATAATAAACAATTAAATTATACATATATGAACACACTACAAACTATTTACAACAAGTTAGCAGACAAGACCGAGTTAGCAAAACACGAAGTTCAGTTATCTTTATTAGATGACATTAAAAAATCAGAAAATAATTTATTGGATGGTATAAATTCAGTAGTAAAGGAACGTGCAATAATTGAAAGCACGAAAATTAAAATGGGTCAAGAAATTGATAAAGTAAAATTTTTAGTTGATAATTTAGAAAAAAATTTAAATAAATTTAATGCACAAGCCAAAGATTTAGGAATTACTCAAAAACCAAATGAAATTGAGAAAGCGGAAGCAATGATAATTTCAGTAAAAAAGGATGTGCAAAATATAACAACAAAATATTTAAAATAAACAAAAATCAAATATGAACACGCTACAAACTATTTACAACAAGTTAGCAGACAAGACCGAGTTAGCAAAACACGAAGTTCAATTAGGAGTAGTTGAAGACATTAATAAGGCTTTAGCTGAAGCAAACGCAATATTAAAAGTATTAATTGCTGATAAACCTATTTTAGCAAATGCTGATAAAGCTATTGCAGTTGCAATTGCAAACGCAGATAAATTAGTGCAAACTTCTGAAAAAAATGTACAAAAGGCAAGTGCTTTTTTACCAAAAATTGGAACTATTTTAGACAAAGCAGATGTCGCTGCAAAAGGATTAGGATTAGATAGCAAAGGAATAACAGGTTATTCTGAATTAGATAAAATATATTTTGCAATAGAAAAAGCTGAAAAAGAAGTTGGACTATATTATAAATTTCAAAATTAAACAAATCAAATATGAAAACAAGCGTAATTAATCAAATCAAAACACTTTTAGGAATGGAAGTAAAATTGGAAACAATGAAGTTAATGGACGGAATAACAATTTTTGAAGCAGATGCTTTTGAAACTGACAAAGAAGTTTTTATTGTAACTGAAGACGAACAAAAAATACCAGTTCCAATCGGAGAATATGAAATGGAAGACGGACGTATTTTAGTAGTAATTGAAGAAGGAATTATTTCTGAAGTAAAAGAAAAAGAAGAAGAAGTTGTTGAAGAAGCTCCAGAAGTAGAAGAAGAAGTTGAAGCAGAAGCAACACCAAGCGCAAAGAAGACAATCGAAAGTATTGTTAAAGAAACATTTTTTGCAGAAATAGAAAAATTAACACAAGAAAACATTGAGTTAAAAGCGAAATTAGAAACGTTGTCGAAAGTTGACGAAGTTACAAACGAGGTAACCGAACTTGCAGACATAGCGCCAATTTCATTTAACCCAGAAAACACGAATGAAGTAGAAACATTTGTTTACGGTTCTAAAAGACCAAAAACAATTATGGACACAATTTTAGAAAAAATAAACAATTAATATTAACAATTTAAAAACTTAACAAAATGCCATTTGGAACAAATCCAGTAATTACCACAACTTACGCAGGTGAGTTTGCGGGTAAGTATTTAGCAGCAGCTTTATTGTCTGCACCAACATTAGAGCAAGGCGGAGTATCAATACTTCCAAACGTTGCTTACAAACAAGTTATGCAAAAAGTCGCTACAGGTGATATCGTAGCAAACGCAACTTGTGATTTCACAGCTTCAGGAACGGTAACACTAACTGAAAGAATATTAACAACAGAAGAATTTCAAGTAAACATTGAACTTTGTAAATTAGACTTGGCTCAATCTTGGCAGTCAGCAGAAATGGGTTATTCAGCGTTTAAAACGTTGCCTAAATCTTTTGCAGATTTCTTAATTGCACACGTAGCCGCTAAAGTAGCAGCTAAAATTGAAACTACAATTTGGAACGGAGCAAACGCAACAGCAGGAGAATTTGACGGATTTAAAACTTTGATGTTAGCAGACGCAACAGTAATTGACGTTACGTCTCCTTTGACAACAACTTTAGACGCAACAACTGTAATTGGCGAAATTGGACGTTTAGTAGATTTAATTCCAGCTTCACTTTACGGAAACGAAGGTTTAAGAATTTATGTTTCTCAAAAGATTGCTAAATTGTACGTTCGTGCATTGGGTGGTTTCGGTGCTTCAGGTTTAGGAGCAAACGGAACAAACACACAGGGAACACAATGGTACACAAACGGAAGTTTAACTTACGACGGTATTCCAATTTTTATGGCTAACGGACTTGGAGCAAACAATATGATTGCAACAACTGTAGACAACCTTTATTTCGGTTGCGGACTTTTAAATGACAGCTCACTTGTTAAAACTATTGATATGTCAGATATTGACGGTTCAAACAATGTAAGAGTTATTTTACGTTACAACGCAGGTATTCAATACGGTATCGGTTCAGACGTTGTTCTTTACGGAGTATAACATTAAATAAAAAGCGGGGGTAACTCCGCTTTACATTATTCACATTAAAAAACAAAAACAAAATGGCTTGTTTATTAACACACGGTCGCGAAGAAGTTTGTAAAGAGTTTGTAGGCGGTATTAAGTCAATTTACTTTATTAACTACGGTTTAATGGGTGCAATTACTTTTGATAGTTCAACAGACTTTGAAGACCAAATTGACACAGTAGCGGGAGCGTTTACACTTTTTAAATACGATTTAAAAGGTGCAAATTCTTTTGAGCAAACAGTTACAAGTTCAAGGGAAAACGGAACTACATTTGTAGAGCAAACTTTAACTTTTACAATTAAAGGTTTAGACACAGTAACTACAAAACAAATG
>Ga0208951_1000508_pt1 | contig 17878 bp, 11 predicted proteins | sample GreLakmeMI27MSRF_FD_187702 | JGI IMG/M metagenome (GOLD analysis project Ga0208951, IMG submission 187702) | Freshwater lentic microbial communities from great Laurentian Lakes, MI, USA - Great Lakes metaG MI27MSRF (SPAdes) | ecosystem: Environmental > Aquatic > Freshwater > Lake | place: Great... | reverse complement strand
GAATACGTTGGAGAGGACGGAGGAAGCATAAACCTTGAATTTGACATTTCAGAGAGAGATAGTTTATTTAAAGAAGCGGCAGAAATAATAGTTATAGCTCAGCAGGGCTCGGCATCATTATTGCAAAGGAAGCTCAAATTAGGTTACAACAGAGCTGGCCGATTAATTGATCAGTTAGAAGCATCGGGTATAGTTGGGCCTTTTGAAGGTAGCAAGGCAAGAAGTGTAAATATTACAGACCTAGCTTCATTGGAACAATTCTTCAACAACGAACAAAACAATAATTAAAATGAAAAAACTAGCAACCTATATTATTTTACTCTTTGTGACTTTTTTTGTGAACTCCCAAGATAAAAAAGCTAAAGATTTACTGGATCAAGTAACCACTAAAATTAAATCACACCAAAACATTACTATCGATTTTAAATATACACTTAGTAATAGCAAAGAAAATATCAATAAAGAAAGTAAAGGAAATGTTATTATACAGGATAATAAATATGTTTTAAATTTGATGGGAATAACAAAAATTTTTGACGGCAAAAAAAATTATACAATCGTGCCAGAGGATGAAGAAATTACTATTTCAAGTGTTAACGAAAAAAATGATACTGAAATTACTCCTTCAAAAATGCTGACTTTTTTTAATAGTGGTTACAAAAATTATTGGGACATACTACAAGATGTTAAAGGAAGAAAAATTCAATACATAAAACTCGTTCCCATCAACACTAAAGACCAGCGAAAAGAAGTATTATTAGGTATTGATTCTCAAACTAAAAATATTTATAATGTTATAGAGATTGGAAAAAATGGCACTAAAACAACCATAACTGTTAATTCTTTTAAAACCAACCAACCTTTATCAAAAAATCAGTTTACATTTGTAGCTAGTAAATATCCAAAATACTACATCAATAAACTAGATTAATTTCGAGTGAAAATACTTGACAAGTACTTATTAAAAACCTTCATAACAACATTTACATCTGTATTTGTTATTCTTTTTTTCATTTTTGTATTACAAGTAGTTTGGCTTTTTATTTCTGAACTCGCTGGAAAGGATTTAGAATTTATAATGATTTTAAAGTTCCTTCTTTTTAAAATGCCAAGTATCATTCCGCTTGTACTCCCATTATCAGTTGTTTTGGCTTCAATTATGACTTTTGGAAGTTTTGCCGAAAATTATGAGTTTGCAGCTATGAAATCATCTGGAATTTCATTACAACGATCCATGAAATCGCTTATTATATTTATTTCTTTGCTAAGTGTCCTTGCATTCCTTTTCTCTAACAATGTTATTCCATACGCCGAATATAAATTTATAAACTTTAGACGTAATATTGCACAAGTTAAACCTGCTATGGCTATCGCCGAAGGACAATTTAGCCAAGTGGGCGCCTACAATATAAAGGTTGAAAAAAAAATAGGTGAAGAAGGTAGATTTTTAGAAGGAATTACAATTCACAAACTTTCTACAATGGGTCCTGGAAGTAATACCGTAATAAAAGCAAAAAAAGGAGAACTGATTAGTAATGAAAATTCGAACGTCTTGAAATTAGTATTAAAAGATGGAAATTATTATGAAGATATTATACCAGTTAAATATGAAGATAGAATTAAAGTTCCTTTTGCGAAAAGCGAATTCAAAACCTATGTAATAAATATTGATTTATCAAAATTAAATTCATCTAGTTTAGATGAGGAACAGATAACTAATACTAACACAATGCTCACCGTTGGCGAACTAAAATTCACGCTTGACTCACTTCAAAAAACGTATAATAGAGATGTCGTTTCAATTGCAGAAAATATGAATTTCCGTTCAGCAATTACCAATTCTAATCTAAATCCAACTAGTACGACACCAAAATTTACCTCATTAAACATACTCGATAATTTTAAGGATGCAAATGATAAATCACAAATCCTAAGAGTTGCCAGTAGCACTATTGACGCCACTAATTTTTCATTAGATAATTCAAATTTTGAATTAAATAACAAACAAATAAATATCAACCAACATTGGATTGCGTTTTACGATAAATTTGTAATTGCGTTTGCTTGTTTATTAATGTTTTTTATTGGAGCTCCTCTAGGCGCTATTATTAGAAAAGGCGGTTTAGGATTGCCAATTGTCTTTGCTATTCTAATTTTTATTATATTCCACTTCATAAATACTTTTGGAAAAAAAGTAGCGCAACAAAATGAAATATCCCCTTTTCTAGGATGCTGGATGTCTACCCTTGTTTTAATGCCACTAGCAATTTTTTTGACAAGAAGAGCCACAAATGACCGTGGTATAACAATTAATTTTGAACCGGTAACAAATTCGTATAAATGGTTTTTAAATACTATTAAATTAAAATCTAATTCAAAGTTATTTTCATTGTTTAAAAAATCTAATTCATCCGAAATAGTAGAAATGAATATAAAAAGTGATGTGAATTATGAGTATTTAAACAAACTTGGATCCCAGTATAAAAAAATTAGTTTTATTGCCTTACTGGTATATTTTATATTACTCCTAGCGTCTTTTTATGGTAAGCCTACAAGTTTGATTGGAACTATTATAATTATTGCAGTGTCAATTATTTTTTATTTGGCACTAGTGAATGCGCAAGTAAGATTAAAAAAAATTACCAATGAAGTCAAGTCAAAAAACGATATTTCTATGTTTATAATTGTGGCTGCTGGATTTCCATTTTACATCTTATTTTTTTTATACAATAATGCAATGGTTAATGAGATTTTAAAGCAACAAAAAAACAACACATTCTAATGAGCGATATAAAAATAAAACTCAATACAATTGAAGAAGCCATTGAAGATATTCGGCAAGGCAAAGTCATTATTGTTGTTGATGATGAAGATAGAGAAAATGAAGGCGATTTTCTAGCTGCGGCAGAAAAAGTTACTCCAGAAATGATCAATTTTATGGCTACACATGGCAAAGGTCTAATTTGTGCCCCATTAACCGAAAAACGATGTGATGATTTAGAATTACATTCGATGGTGAAAAACAACACAGATCACATGGAAACCGCATTTACAGTTTCTGTAGATTTAAAAGGACACGGAGTAACAACAGGAATTTCAGCAGCTGACAGATCAAAAACGATACTAGCCTTAGTAAATGATAAAACAAAGCCATATGATTTAGCAAGACCTGGGCATATATTTCCACTAACAGCAAAACAAGGAGGTGTTTTAAGAAGAACGGGGCATACGGAAGCCGCAATTGACTTTGCAAGACTAGCAGGATTCAAACCCGCTGGCGTAATTGTAGAAATTATGAATAATGACGGATCAATGGCTCGCTTACCACAACTGGTTGAAGTAGCCAAAAAATTTGATCTAAAATTAGTTTCCATTGAGGACTTAGTTGCCTACAGAATGAAACATGACAGCTTGATTGATAAAAAAGATGATTTTGAGATTGAAACGCGTTTTGGTAAGTTTAGATTACGAGCCTATCAGCAAACCACAAATAAGCAAGTGCATCTTGCTTTAACAAAGGGAAGTTGGAATATTGGGGATCCAATTTTAACAAGAATCAATTCCACTCAAGCGAATAATGATATTCTGAATGCATTAACTTCACCAATGGACAAGAAGCTAGAAGATGTCTTTAATCGAATAATCAAAGAAGAAAAAGGCGCAATATTATTTATTAATCAGGAAGTAGATTCCTCCGACTTACTTCACAGATTGAATGAATTAAAGATTTTACAAGCTGGGGGCGATTTTAAAGCTCCTCAAATACGTATGGATGTGAAAGATTTTGGAATAGGTGCTCAAATCCTTCACGATATTGATATTTCTAAAATACGATTAATTTCAAATAGTACACAAGCCAAAAGAGTTGGGATGATCGGATATGGTTTAGAAATTACTGAATATGTTGTTTGTTAATACACTAGCGAGTGAATCCTGCTTCGCCATTTCTTTTTAGCTTGACTTTATAATTATCACATTTGTTACAAGTGTAATCAGATTGCCATGTTAAGGTAAGTTCATGCACACCTTGGGTTCGTCCAATTCTAGAAGTATTCAAATCATAGGAATAACCAAAAGTAAACTGTTCTTTTTTAAAAGATAATACTGGATTTATAGAAGTAATCAAATGACTTTTAGAACTACGCCCTTCCGGATTTGTGGCGGCAATTGCACCAAAAGAGAACATGGGAAGTTCAACTATCGCTCCAACATCTAAACGATTGTATTGAGCTTGGCGCATGTAATTGAAGGTGAATAAAACATCTGATTCATCAGGAATAAAACTCAAATATGACCTACTTAATGTTAGGTAATATCCCCCATGAACCGACAATAACATATCCAAAGGAACATTTTGAGTTCCTGTAAAAGAAATATCTGGCCTATTAATGTGTCGTAATGCCGCGCCCAACCATAGCTCTTCCTTATCTACTACTACACCAACGGAAAAATCCATAAAATCTATTTTATCACCACTATTCAATACACCCGGGTCAATCGATCCGACACTTATAGAACCATCGTTTATGTTAATTTGATCTTCCAATAATAAATTTGAAAAATTAAAATTTTTCCGACCATATCCCCCTTCCAATCCTAGGCGTAACCTCCATTCATAATCCAATTCAACACGATAAGATACAGCACCATTTAATTGAAGATAATTATAATTGGTGAAAACTTCATGATGATTTAATATAGTTCCTCCTACAGCTAATTGATCGGTAACCATATTATTTGCGTAACCGTATCGTGTGTCCATACGGCGATTTCCATCGGGCCATTGCCGCCTATTAATTATGCCCGCATTCCATGCATTGGCAATACCTGTAAATGCTGGATTAAAAGTTTCAGGAACCAATAGATATTGAGTGAAAATTGGATCCTGAGCTCTTAGCTGTGCTGAAGAAAAAAACAATAATAAAAATATTGAAATTCGAATAGGGTAATTCATGTATGCTTTTATTTAATTAGAACGAATGTTTGATTTGAATAAACTGTTGTGCCATAAAAAGTCTCACCTTTAACTTTACAATAGTAATTTCCATTTTCAGCATTAAATCCTTTTATTGTAGCATCCCAACCAACTAATACATCACCCGTTTCAGAGTATATTAAAGAACCCCATGTATCATAGATATCCATTTGTACATTTGACAATCTTTTCGTAACAGGTCTTATAGTATCATTTAAATCATCATTATTTGGTGTAAATGCAGTAGGTACTACTAAGACATAACCTTCTTCAACAAACAAACTAATGGTTTGAACGTATACACAACCAAACGGATAGGTGACAGTTAGTGTAACTATGTAATCTTTAGCAATATTATAGGTATGTATCGGATTTAACTCTGTTGAAAAAGTACCATCACCAAAATCCCATAAAACACTTACAAAATCTCCAGTTGCTGTATTTGTAAATTGAATTGGATCTCCAATAGCATATATGCCATAGGTAGCAAACCCGAATGAAGATTGATTAAAACTGGCATAACCTAAAACCGGCGTATCAACATTAACGGTGTAATTAGATTGGCATCCAATATTATCGGTTACTTCTAATACCACAGTCCCATTTACATTGGTTTGCATAATTTCATTGTTTACTCCACTTATTGTACCGCTGGACCATTGCAATTGATATGCAGGTACCCCTCCCACTACATTTGCAACAAAAGTTTGATTTACATAATGAGTTTCACAATCAAATGTTGTTTGGGTACTTACATTTATTTGTAATGGTTCTGGTCTAATGATTGAATATTGTTTAGTATTAGTACATCCATTTAAATCGGTAACTGTTACTTGATAATTACCTGAAGTAATAGAAAGTAGATCTTCGGTAGTCGATCCATTTGACCAATTATAACTATATGCAGGCGTTCCTCCAGAAACTATTAAATTAATTGCACCACTATTTGGATTTAAACAATCGAAGGCATTGGTAAGAGATGCCGTAACAATTAAAGGTTGTGGTTCTACAATTGTAAATGTTCTGAAAATAGTACATGGTGTACCATCTATAATTGTAACCGAATAGGTTCCAGGCCCTAGATTATTTCTAGTAGTTCCAGCTGTACTGCCATCACTCCAAACTAAATTTATAGCTGGTATGCCACCTACGAAATTTAAGTTTATACTTCCATCATTAGCTCCAAAACAAGTAATATTTCTTACCACTGGATTCACTGTAAACAATAAGGCTTCAGGAATTACAATAGTTTCTGTTTTGATACACCCCACATTATCTGTTACTGTTATGGTATAGTTCCCTGCAGATAAATTATTCTGAGATAAACTGGTCGACAAATTGCTCCACTGAAACTGAAAAGATGGATTTCCTCCACTTAATGTAACGGACATCGAAGCATTGTTGGCGCCATAACAAGTAATTGGAGTCGTTGTGTAGGCAATAATTATTTCTGTAGACTGTGTTATGATTACTGATAAATTTTTTTCGCATCCATTGGCATCTGTTACTGTTAAGTCATAATTTCCTGCTGGGATTCCAGTTAGATTCTGATTTATTGAAGTAAATCCATTTGGTCCAATCCAGGAAAAATTATAACCAACTCCTAGAGTTCCTCCTGTTACATTTACATTTATGGCTCCCGTTGCTGCACCATAGCACAAAACATTAGTCTGGCTTACCAAACTAACAACTAATAACGGCGGTTCAGTAATAGTAAAGCTTGCTGTTTTTGGACCGCAATTATTGACATCGGTAACTGATACTTCATAAGTTCCAGGGGCAAGATTAGAAATATCTTCAGTTATTGCGTAAGGAGCTGTATTCTTAGTCCAGCTGTAGCTATAGGCTCCGGTGCCACCAGACAAAATAATATTGATACTTCCGTTATTAGCATTGTAACATGTGATGTCATTTTCGCTATCCACCGCGATGACAATATCAGCAGGTTCGGTAATGGTATACGAATTGCTAAAAGGACAACCGCCTGCATCTGCAATTGTTACATTGTAAGTACCAGGTTGTATATTTGAAATACTTGTAGCTGATGAAATAATACTTGTCTCTGGCTCTGGCCCTGTCCAGCTAAGCTGATATGGACTGCCCGAACTAAAAGGAATTCCTCCTGTTATGTTGGTAGAGATGGAAGCGGTATTAACCCCAAAACAAGCGTTATTAATCACTGCTACATTGGGATTAATGGATGGGTTTACAGTTACCGTAACGGTAAAACTATTTCCGGCACAAATCCCTGACGTTGGGATAACAGTATAGGTAGCTGTGGCCGGACTTGTAGTCGTATTTACTAAAGTTTGACTAATTGAAGTTTGTGGAACAGTTTCCGATGCCGCGCCTGTAATATCTGTTGCAGCAGGATTTATTGTTGGTGCTGTCCAGGTATAGGTTGTGCCAAGAGGAATAATATTTCCTGAAGTAGTTGACGGACTAACTGTAAATGTGGTACTACTGCAAATCACCGTTATTTCTGAAGCTATAACCGGATTTTGGTTTATGGTTACTTCGGCAGCATTCGTAGCTATGATTGAACATCCACCGGTTATTGCAGAAAAGGTCACTACGCAATAATAATAAGTTGTTCCTGAAACCGCAGCGGGTGGATTATAGGTTGCATTGGTAGCTCCTAAAAGTAAAGTTCCACCTGAATTTGAGTTGGTTGTATTGGAGTACCATTGATAAGTTGGTGTTCCTAATCCGTTAGCCGTTGTAAAAGATAATAATGTTGGACTTTGTCCCAAACAAATTGTACTTGATGTGGGCTGAATGACAATAGCCGGTGCTAAATTGACCGTTACTGCCGCTGTGTTGGTTGTAGCGTCACAGGCAATTCCGTTAGGCTGGGATATAATACAATAATAATATAGTGTTCCATCATTATTGGTTGGCGGCGTATATACCGGATTAGTTTCGCCTGTTATGGCAGTACCCGAAGTTGTATTGTTCAAAGTTGAAACATACCATTGATACGCATAACTGGAGCCTATCCCACCAGAAACTGAAATTGAAAGTGCCGCAGGTGTTGCACTCTGACATAATGTTTGATTGGCTGTTGGCTGTATGTCTACTGTTGGGTCATTTGCTACGATTATTGTGGCAACGTCACTCGTAATAGCACCACAACCACTTCCTGAAAAGCTAATTATTACATAATAATAAGCATTTCCAGCTGTAGTAAAACCTGGTGGTGTGTAGTTTGCATTTGTGGCTCCGGTAATTAAAGTTCCTCCTGTGTTGGAATTGGAAGTATTGGAATACCATTGATAAGAAGGCGTTCCCGTCCCTCCTGTAAAACTTACGCTTAGTGGAATAACAATAGTTCCACCAACACATATCGCTTGGGAAATTATCGGATGCTGATTGATAGTTGCTCCTGCGTTAACGGTTATTAATGCCGTATTGGTAGCTATCGTGGCACAGCTGCCCGTAATATTTGGGAAAGTAAGTAAAGCATAATAATACATTGTTCCAACCGTATTGGCAGGTGGTGTGTATGTAGAATTTGTTTCACCTGAAATTGGTGTCCCAGTAGTAGTATCGTTGCTTGTGTTGGAATACCATTGATAGGTTGGCGTTCCGGCGCCAGTGCTAAACGTTAGGGATAATAACGTTGGAGTTCCACCGGAACAGACAGTACTTGATTGCGGTTGGGAAAGAATGGTAGGAGATGCATTTACGATTACTGCCGTCGAGGCACTTGTAACACTACAACCCGGTGTAGCTTGTGAAACAATGCAATAATAATAAAGTGTAACTACTGAGGATGTCGGTGGACTATAAGTTGCATTAGTAGCTCCGGCAATACTAATACCTGATGTTGTATTATTGTTCGTATTACTATACCACTGGTATGTAAAGCTTCCGTTGCCCCCGGAGGCAGTTACTTCAAGGTTTGTTGGTGTTGCTCCTTGACATAAGGTTTGTGTAACAATTGGTTGAGCCGTTATTGTGGGGTCACTAAAAACAACAATTTCTGCAATATTGCTTGTAACCAATCCGCAACCATTACCACTCAAACTGATGGTAACATAATAATAAAAAGTGCCAGCAGTAGTAAAAGCAGCTGGTGTAAAACTGGCTGAATTTGTCCCTACAGGAGTACCTCCCGTTGTAGCATTACTAGTATTACTGAACCATTGATAGGTTGCTGTACCCAAGCCACCGGTATAAGCTACTGTTAAAGCAGCAAAAGTGCCTCCAACACAAATACTTTGAGTGGCAGGTGGTTGAGTGGTAATAGTTGGTAATGGATTTATAGTAACGGTAGCAACAGCTGAAGTTAAACCTGAACACCCGCCCGAGGATAAGGATATAATGCAATAGTAATAAAGTGTACCTGCTGTAGTAGCTGGTGGATTGTAGGTTGCATTAGTGGCACCCGGAATCAATGTTCCGCCAGTAGTAGAACTCGCAGTATTAGAATACCATTGATACGTAGGGGTTACTGAAGATGAATTTAAAGCTACGGTCAATGGGGTTGGTGTGCCTCCCAAACAAACAGCACTTGAAGCCGGTTGTGTTGTAATTGCTGGAGCCGGATTAACTGTAATCACGTAATTCACGGGAGGGCCTGGGCAACCACCAACGCTAGGTGTAATAACATAAGTTACGGTTCCTGGACTTGGGTTATTGGTTGTTATAGTTTGAGTAGGAATTGTATTTGTAGTTCCCGAGGGAGTAAAACCACTAATCCCTGCGGTAGCAGTAGCAGTCCAACTAAAGGTCGTTCCAGTTGGGTTTGCTGTCAAGTTCACCAAGCTTGTGGTTGAACCCGAACAAATGGTCTGACTTAAACTTGTGTTGGTAATTAAAGGAGCTATATTGACGGAAAAAGTTTGGGTTGCCGTATTGGATGGGCCACATTCATTTGAAGCTACTAATGAAACCGAATAGGGACCGCCAGCAGGGTAATTTATCGTTCCGGGATTTAGACTATTCGAACTTGACGGAGTTCCTCCGGGAAAACTCCAGGCATAGGTTAAAGTTCCTCCAGACGGAGCACAATTAACAACAGTTCCATTGGGAGTAATTGCAGCACTTCCACAAGAATTGCTAATGGCTGTAATACTCGCTGTTGGTGGCTTTTTAACAGTGACTATTTGTATTGTTGTTTGGGCTGGTGTACACGAATTTGTTACAGTTAATCTAATGCTATAAGTTCCCGGTTCAGTAAAATTATAAGTTGGATTTGCTGAAGTTTGATTTGGAATAGTTACAGTAGTGGTGGCACAATATAATGGTGTATGAGTTACCTGCCATAAATAAGTAGGAGTAGCACATTGATTAACAATACTTGTAGTATTTGTGGCTGTAACATTAAAGGGGATACATCCAGTATTGTTGTTTAATGTAAATTGAGGTACTAAGGGAGATTCAATGCAGATTGTTTTTGTTATTTGATCAATCCCACATCTGTTTCCAATTTTCATAGTTATTATATAATTTCCAGGAATAGAAAACGTTGGGCAAATACTTGAAGAACCACTTGTCCACGCATTGGTATTTGTGGAACCAAAATCATTTCCAAGATTCCCACTCACTAATGTAAACCCTGTATTTGGTGTAATCGTCCAAATAATTTTAGGAGTTGAACAACTAGTCGAAGAAGCTGAGTCTCCGCCAGTAGAAGTATTTGTAAAGCAAATTTGACTATTTGTACATTTTATCGACTGTGGTAAAGTAAAATTTGCGACTGGTGGAGTTGAAATTCTAATAGGCACTACTGTAGCAGATGATCTATCACAAGGGTTTTCAGCTACTATGCTCGCATAAAACGAATTTTGGAAACTTGTACCAACAGTACTTGTCACATTACAAGAATTTATTAAAAATAAATGAGTAACATCAGAAGGGGGAGGATGATTAAATACAATTGGAAGAGATCCATCATTAAAAGTGACTGTATAAGTTGTACCTGGTGGATTGTTTGCTGTTCCGGTAATTGGAAAAGTTAAAGGTGACGATATGCAAACATCTGTATTTCCTGGATTTCCAAAACCTACGGCTGGATTATTTCCGACAAAAACTTTATAAATTTTAGTCACATTACATCCATTTAGAGCTGTTATGGAGTAAGTTAGAGTCCATAATCCAACGGCATAATTATGACTTACAGTATTCCAGTTGCTGCTAGAATTGAAATTTAATGAAGTATCACCCCAATTTATTGTATAATTAGTGTTTGTTGATAAAGTAGTTGATGTATTAAAAAAATCAATTTGTGTTGGCTGATTACTGCATATTTTAAAAACAGGAAAACCATTAAATGTGTCAGCAACGGCTGTGGAATTCAGGGAAGCAACTGCCTGTGGATTAATATTCACCACTGCAGCTTGTCCAGTAATTGTTTGTTCCGTAATTGGTAATGTTGCATCATGAACACGAACTAATAAATAAATAAACTGTACTGCTGTACCTGTTGGAACAGCAACGGTAACACTATTTCCTGAAGTTGTTTGTATCGTTTGATTTCCAGGTGTACCCGTTACGGTATAAGTAAAAGTATAAGGTGCCGTTCCTCCACTTCCCGTAAAAGTAATTAAAGGACTAGCAGCATTTTGACAAACAGTTGTAGTCCCTGATATAGAAGCAGAGGGCGCAGCTAATCTTTCTAAATTACTTGAAGTACGTTTTAAATTAGAAGGACTTGAATAGCTATTAAAAGATAAAAATATAGTAAAAAATAAAATCTTGTAAAACTGTTTCATGTGACAAATAATATTATTTAAACCATGATTACTAATTGGCTTATTTTACAAAGCTAATTTTTGTAAGAAATGCTTACAAATTTATAAAAAAAATAAGTTTTCTATGTTATATTATTGTGAATTATACATTTAGCAGATTCAGCCTCCAAATGCAAGTTTTTACTTCAAAAAACCTATTCTTGGCTACCCGACAATTCATCAAACTTGGCGCGCATAGTTGGATTGCCATTTGTTAGTTTCTTTATTGTCAATTCCTCCGTTTTTTCATTAGCCAAACGAAGGTTGTTTTCAGAAGACAACAAGGCCGCTTTTGTTTTTTCTAACTCTTTTATGGTTTTATCTATTCCATCAATGGCATCATGAAATTTTCTACTGGCTAAATCATAATTTTTCGCAAAACCCTCTTTAAATTTATTCATTTTTTCTTCGAAGTTGGTAATGTCAATATTTTGACTTCGCACTAAAGCAAGCTCCGATTTATATTGTAATGAATTCATTGCTGCATTTCGTAAAAGCGTAATGATAGATATAAAATTTTGAGGTCTTACCACAAACATTTTTGGAAACCTATAAGACACATCTACAATCCCCGCATTATACAATTCACTCTCCGATTCGAGCACTGAAACTAAAATAGCGTATTCACATTTTTTATCTATACGGTCTTTGTCTAATTCTTTTAAAAAATCTTCGTTACGTTTTTTTGTAGCAGTAGCATCCGATTCATTTTTCATTTCAAACATGATGGATATAATTTCAACATCATTATCGTCGGTTTCTCTATAAATATAATCCCCTTTACTTCCGCTTCTAGCATCATTATCTTTTTCAAAATAAGCTGTTGGAAAGGCTGTTGGACGCAATCTGTTAAATTCATTTTCACAATGTAATTCTAAGGTCTCACCAACCATTTTAGTAGAAAGTCTAGACTTCATGTCTTTAACACGAGCAATTTCTTCATCTTTATATTTAATAATTGCTTCACGGTTTTGAAGCTCTGCAGCAAACTGTTGCTTTAAGGTGCTTTCGCTATTTTGCTTTTCGAGTTCCTTGGTCTTTATTTCATTGGCATAGGCATCGCGCTCTTTTTCAATTTTTTGAACGGCCTCAGTAATAGATAGCTTTTTTTGCAATTCGGCATTGTCTAATTGAGCTTTTATTTGTGCTATTTCGGCTTCTTTTTTTGCCAAATTATCTTGTAATGAATTCTTTAAATTGGCCTCTGCTAATTTAATGGCGTTTTGCTTCTCCACTTCAGCAAGGGTAAGTCTTTTTCGCAACTCTTCCTCAAACTGGTGGTCTCGAACCTGTTTTAAAATGTCAGCAAAACCAGCTTCATCAACTTTAAATGCTCTTTTACAATTGGGACAATTTATTTCATTCATTGTGGTTATATATAAAGTTTAAACTTAATTGAAAATTGAGGAAATTAAAAATACAAGCGTTCGTTGAGAAAACACCTGGCAGGAAACTAAAATTCTTTTTTAATCAATTACATAAAAAAATAAAAAAATAGCAGTATTTGTCTACGTCTTAATCCATCAGCACGGCCTATTTGTCTTCCTGATCCGTCATATATTCTATCTCCATCTACTCTTCCTATTTGACTTCCAGAACTATTATAAAGACGCTCCCCGTCTACCCTACCCAATTGTCTGCCCGACCCGTCATAAATACGTTCAGCATCAACTCTACCGATTTGTCTGCCTGATCCATCATATAATCGCTCTCCATCAACTCTTCCAATTTGCCTACCCGATCCGTCATAAAATTGTTCCCCATCAACCCTACCAATTTGTCTACCTGAACCGTCATACATCCTTTGGGCATTGGCAAAACCAAAAGAAAAAAACATAACTAAAATTAAAATAATGCGTTTCATATTTATCTGATTTTTATTCGAATATAAAAATACCTTTTTTTGGGGGGAAACACGAAAGTTTTATATTATTTTTTATTCAATTAAAATTGCTACTGACCACATTCAAAATAAGGAGAATTATAATTTATAGCTGATTTATACAAATTGTCACATTGAGCACGCCTGTGCTGACAAAGGAAGTATCAAAATGAATCCTTTTTAATGTCTTCAATACTGCCTTAGTCAGTATAGGTGGAGCTCAGAGTGATATTTTTGTTCTGAGTCATTATAAATTTCCAGGAAAAATTCTGTAATAAAAGATTTTGATTAATGATGCCCAATGGGTTAAACTGATAAGTTCACACCTTAATCCAATTTTGATAAGATACTACAGTATCCATTTTATTAAGTTTAAATGGCATATCATTATTAAATACTGAAGTTATGACTGTAAATTTATCCAGTCTACACATTTCAAAACTTAAACTGTCAATAAAATTTTTAGTATATTGATCTTTGAATTTAAGTGCACCCTTTTCAATTTGGTGAATTAAGAATGTGTCTTTATCAAAGGAAACAACTTTGCTTCGGATTGGGAAAAGGGGAAAAAAAGTGTTTTCAGCTTTAAGTTCTAAGTAATCAAATTTTCTTTGTCTTTTACCATCAATAAATATTTCAATTTGGTGAAAATTGAAGGTATCCATTCCAATAATTTCAAAACCTTTTAAATCTTGGAAGCTCTGATACTTTTCTAACTTTAAGTGATGATAAAAATAGGGGTCTAAAATAGCGTCTTGTAAAGTACTTTTTAATCGATTTGCAACATTTGAAAAATACTCAAATTCAATCTTATCCAATTCAATTTTCTTGAAGGTATGAAAAGTGCCAATAAATTGAAGATTTACCTTATTCACAGAAAATATTTAACAATTCAAATTTAGTACATAACTCAAAGTTTACGCTATTTATTTGTATTTTTTTTTATGACCGTCACGCAGATGTAAACAAAGCGATTGTACCTAATTAATTCTCTACTAGCAATTATTTTTAAAATGAAAACACTTTGTCATTAGGAAACTAGGAAAGAATTTAATTAACCAAAAAATAATTTGAATATTTGCAAATCTATAAAGTTTAAAAACCAGCACCCTAAAATGAAAATTATTATACTTACTCCAATGGAAATTGAACAAGAAAAAGTGCTACATGCTTTGTCCCGCATCACTAATTTAAATCACAAGTATGAAGTTATTGTTTCTGGAATTGGTAGAGAGCAAACGGCCAAATCGCTTATGGATTTACCCAAACATGATCGATGTATTTTAATGGGATTTGCAGCAATAGTGGGTAAAGAAAATAAATTGCCTTTAAATCTAGGTTTTGGAAAACCAATAGAAATAACGAACGCCTCTTTGTTTGGTTTTGAAGGCGGATTATTTGAAAACGGCGCTCCAATAAAAACAGAACCGAAATTAAAGCTGCCTTGTCTGGCTTCTCTAACCTCAGACAAGTTTATTACAACAACAGATTTACCATTGCAAACAGTGGTGAATATGGAAGATTATACTTTCATGTTTTTAAAAAAAACGGAAGATTGTATTGTTAGAATAATATCCGATTTTTTACCTCATGAATCAGAAATAGATTTTTTTGAAGAAGTCAAAAATATTGATTTTCTCGATGCAATAATTCATATTGATACGCTATTAATTAAAATAAATTGAAGTAACAAAAGAAAAAATAGTTCATTAAAAAAGAGGTGTTTTCATAAATAATAACAAATAAAAAAAATGGGTTAAAAATAATTTTTAACCCATTTTTTTTTACAGAAATCTAAAGTATAAAAAATATTTTTGCCTTTAACCTATTGGGGATAGATTGTTATATTTTTGCTACTTTATTTTTAAGCTTTTTTAAATTTCCTGACTATCATTATTAGTAGTTGAAATTCTCCTTTCGAATTTATTATGAATGATAGTTATAAATAGACCATAAAGGATCGCGCAAATAATCAATAAATTATTTACCAAGCCAGTTGTTGAAAACGATATTCTTATCAATATAGTTGAAATAATGAATCCAGAATTTCTCATTACTTTATAAAAGTCATCTGTAAGGTAAAAGGAAAATAGCAATAACAATACATCGGCAAAGATTAAAATATTAAAAAACTGCTCAAAAAAGATGTTATTAATATTTGAGAATGAATTTGTAGTATTCACATCACTAAAAATTATTTCATTAATCCATATAGTGAAAGAATAAATAGCAAGGAAAATAAATATAGGTACTAATAGCAATGCCAATATTTTCTTTATTTTTATAAAATTCATTAACGACAAATTGCTTGTAACGCTAGCATCTACTATTTTTTTTTGGGGTTGACTCTGTAAATAGAAAAGATATATTAGAAAAAACATAAGTAAAGAAGTTGCTAAGTCGTAAGAAAATTGCAAATCATATTTAATATTAAACCAGTCCCCTGTTAGTCGCAAATTGGAAAGATCCTTGAATAATCTTCGAATAATGATTAAACACATTATTTCATATTGTTTACTTACATATTTTGTGAATGATTTTGGGAGAAAAAAGATCAATAAATATACTTCGTATAAAAGTATAAATGAAAAAGGAGTATATATTGCTGCAATAGGATTTGTTAATAGATTAGAAGTTGTATCAATAGAAATAAATTTCAGATCTACTAGATATATAATTAAAAGATGAATAATAAAACTAGCAATAGCGATAGACAAAATTGCTTTTTCGATTCTTTCCTTTATTTTTTCTGAGAGAATACTTTGATATAATTTTTCAAACATTTTTATCTATTTTTAAGATTTACGCTAACAAATTGTAATTAATGTTTTGCATTTGTAAATACTTCTTACGTAAATTAACTTTAACCCAATGATTAAAGCTGGAGTTTATTGAGAGATCTAAACTATTTTTTTACTTTCATTAATTAAGCTAATCTACAAAAAATGTTTCAATTGAAAGCAAGCTTTTATTTTTAAAGATTTTTTTTGCTCCTAAACATTCATTTGGAGTGTGTTGTGAAATTTGGTTTTTGAAAACACGCTCTTAGTTTTTGACTAAATCAGTACACTTTTTGCTGACGATTTAAATTCAGCATAATGCAAATAAAAACTCTCCGATAAAAATATTCACTTTATTTCAGTTTATAGGAAGTACTTCTTCCACTTCCTTGTTGTTCTAAAACATTTTTTTTAATCAAGTCCTGTAAATCCCTCAAAGCTGTATCGGTGGATGTTTTGACAATTTTCGCATATTTGGATACGCTTAGTATGCCAAAGAAATCATCCATAAGTAACTGAAGTATTTTCTGTTGGCGAGCATTAAATAATGTGTCTTTATTCGTTTCCCAAAATTGGGCACGAGCCATTGTTTTTTTGACAGTTTCATCTGTTTGCTCCATGGAACGCATTAAACAATCTAAGAACCAAATTAGCCATGCTGTAATATCTAGGTTACCTTTTTGTGTCTTTTCAAGTATGTCGTAATATATGTTGCGTTCTATTTGTATCTGAGCTGACATTGAATAAAACCTTTGTGGGCTTTTATCTGCTCTAGCTAATAACATATCGGTAATAGCTCTAGCAATACGACCATTCCCATCATCAAAAGGGTGAATAGTAATAAACCATAGGTGTGCAAGACCTGCCTTTAAAACAGCATCAAGGTCTGTATATTTTTCAATCCAATCTAAAAAAGCATTCATTTCACTTGGTACTTTAGAAGCAAATGGTGCTTCAAAATGTACTGTTTCTTTTCCCATAGCTCCCGAAGTAACTTGCATTACATCATCGCGCCAATCAGCAGTTTTTATTTTATACATTCCGCTTCGTCCTGTTGGGAACAATGCTGCATGCCAATTAAATAGCCTTTCATCTGTCAAAGCAGTATCGTAACCTTGCGTAGCATCTAACATCATTTCTACTATACCTTCTACATCTCGTTCAACTGGTAAAGCTCCAGCAATTTCAATCCCTAATCGTCTCGCTATTGAAGAACGTACTTGTTCAGGGTTTAATAATTCTCCTTCAATCTCACTTGACTTCACAACATCCATTGTAAGTGCCTTCAACATTGTTTCTTCTTGTATCCGAAAACCAAGAACTTGCATCTGACCTAATATTTGTCCTTGACGATACCTAACCAAACCTATTATTTTTGTTATAAGTTCAGCATCCCATGTAAATTGAGGCCAGTTTTTTTGTTCGTATATATACATAATCACCGCTTATTTGCGGTAAAAATAGTGTTTTACTGCCGCATTATCAAATTTAAGCGTTATTATTT
>Ga0208951_1000507_pt1 | contig 17924 bp, 10 predicted proteins | sample GreLakmeMI27MSRF_FD_187702 | JGI IMG/M metagenome (GOLD analysis project Ga0208951, IMG submission 187702) | Freshwater lentic microbial communities from great Laurentian Lakes, MI, USA - Great Lakes metaG MI27MSRF (SPAdes) | ecosystem: Environmental > Aquatic > Freshwater > Lake | place: Great... | reverse complement strand
GCTCGCCTGCACTATTTACAACAAAACTTCCGTCACCATTAAACACGTCTTTAAGCTCTATTTTTGACCTATTATCGTTAATATTTAAAATATTTATTAAAAAAATGATTTCTTTGAAGTCGTTAAACATTGGTGTTGCTGACATAAATAGCAACTTTAAATTGTTAACATTTTTAACTAAATTCATCAATTCGTTGGACACTAATTTATTGCTGTTATCTTTAGACTGGCGTATATTATGTATTTCATCAATTATGATTAATCTATTATTAAAATATTTTTGCAATTTCTTTTTAATCAGCATTTTTCGCTTAGTGTTATTTGGATCGTCGGTTAATAACTGATTTGTAATGTTGGATTTTTTCATTATTAAATTGCCGAATTGTGTATAACCCATAAATAAATAGTAATTTGATATAATGTTTTTAACTATTTTTATCACTTTTTCACGTGATAAATTTTTTTGCAATATATTAATCTCATTTAATATGTTTTGACCTGCGCAATTATTAATAGTCCAATATCCATTGTGCAACTCTAATTTAGACTCGTCGAATAATTGTAAATAAAAATTTTCCTGCACATTTGGAGAGGCTACAATAATAATTCTATCATTATAGCCCATATATTGTAAATATTTTCTGGTTTCTTCTGCTACACCTATTGCTGAGCACGTTTTTCCTGTTCCTAGTCCGTGAAATAATAAAAGGCCATTATATGGTGTATGTATTGATAAAAAGTTTTTTATAAATTTTTGATATGGTGCTAATTCGAAAGCCTTATTGCATATTTCATTTGCTTGCTTTTCAAAATCTGTGTCAATATTTATTTTTATTTTATTTTCCATAAGCTCTTTGTTGTGTGCTATTTTAATATTGAAAAATTCATCATCGTGATGAGGATATAAATATTTATAATTACTGTTTAGCGGGTTTTTTAACTCCTTTGCATTTAATAACTCTAAAGCATTTAAATAAAATTTTAAATCTGTTTTTGTATTTACACCACTTTCTAGGCCTTCTAACTCTGATTTGTCTATAGTTATTTTGTTTATATTCTCTCTAAATAGTGAGGCTAAATATAAATTATTCTTTTCTTTTGTTTCAGGCTGTTTTATACTTGAAACAACGTCTTCTGTGTCGTCTTCTTCTTCTGGTGTTTCCTCTTCTTCTGTTTCCTCTTCCTCTGTTTCTGGTGTTTCCTCTGTTTCCTCTTCCTCTAGTTCCTCTTCTTCTAAACTAGTCTCTTGTGGTTCAACTTTTTTTCCTTCGCCTAAGTCTGTATTCTCAATTAGTTCTGGTTCTGGTTCTGGTTCTTCATATTCTGGTTCTGCTTCTTCGGCTTCATCTTCTTCGGCTTCGTCTTCGCTTGCATCCTCTTCTTGCTCTGCATCGTCTGTTTCCTCTGTTGCTTCGTCTTCATCTTCTTCTTCTTCGGCTTCATCTTCGCTTGCATCCTCTTCTTGCTCTGCATCTTCTGTTGCTTCATCTTCTTGTTCTTCTGTTTCCTCTTCCTCTTCCTCTTCTGCTTCCTCTTGCTCTGCATCTTGTGTTTCCTCTTCCTCTTCTTGCTCTGTTTCCTCTTCCTCTTCTGTTTCCTCTTCCTCTTCTGTTTCCTCTTGTGCTTCCTCTGCTTCCTCTGCTTCCTCTTGTGCTTCTTCTGTTTCCTCTTCTGCTTCTTCTGTTTCCTCTTCTGCTTCCTCTTGTGCTTCCTCTTGTGCTTCTTCTGCTTCCTCTTGTGCTTCTTCTGCTTCCTCTTGTGCTTCTTCTGCTTCCTCTTGTGCTTCTTCTGCTTCCTCTTGTGCTTCTTCTGCTTCCTCTGCTTCTGCTTCTGCTTCTTCTGCCTCTTCTCCTTGCTCTGCTTCTGGTTCTGCTTGCTCTGCTTCTGGTTCTGCTTCTTCTGCCTCTTCTTCTTCTTCTTCTTGGTCTGCTTGCTCTGCTTCTGGTTCTGCTTCTTTATTTTGTTCCGGTTTTTTCGAACTAAATAAATTACTTAATATATTCATTTACTATATATTAAATATATAGTTTATAAGTTTTTAATAAATTATTTAAATAATTTATAATATTTTTTTTTTCATAATTATATTCTCTTAGATAATTAGATACATTGTGTATAGAAACCCATTTAATTTCGGTAATTTCATAAATTTGATAATTATTCTTAGGAATATAGTTGTTATTAATTATACCAATAAAGTATTTATGCTTATATGATTTATAATTAGAACCGCTAAATATTTCCTCATATGGCACAATGTTATTAATAATAGCAATATCTTTTTTTTCATATCCAGTTTCTTCTTCAAACTCTCTAAGGGCACACACTATATCTTTTTCTTGATAATTGCGACGTCCTTTTGGAAAGCCCCATTCGGGTTCAATATATTTTTTATCACATAAATTCACCAAACTTTCTAAATCATAGCTTTCAAAAATATTTGAATAGCCATTTTTTAAGTTAATAAATTTACTTTTAGATGTTTTTTCCTCATTTTTATAAGAATTATTGGTGTTATAGTTCCATAAATATTGCCATATACTATCAAAATCATTGTTTAATATAAATTGTCTCTCATTTACAGTCATATTATTTAATAAATTTGTAATATAGTTTTTATCTTCTATGGAATATTTTCCACGCATAAAATCTACAAACGATAATGTATCTTTACGTTTTATTATGAAAATCTCAACATCATTTTCTAATGTATTTGTTAGTGGATTTACTTTTTTTGTAATCCTTATTGGAATAATGCCAATACTTGTTATAGGAACTTTGCATTGATGAAATAAATGACCCAGCTTACCGCAATTATTACAAAAAATAAATTTTTTTGTATTCATTTATAAATTTATAGATTTATAGATTGTTAATTATAATGTAATTATGTTTTTATATATTATTTTTTATTTTAGTAACATTTTATTTTAGTAACATTTTATTTTAGTAACATTTTATTTTAGTAACATTTTATTTTAGTAACATTTGTTAATATAAAATCTATATTAATATAAAAAATATTATGACCAATAATAGCATATTTAACCCTATTATTTGGGGTCCTCATTATTGGTTTGTATTATATACAATTGCTTTGTCATATCCGTTAAATGTAAATGAGAGCACAAAAAAAAAATATTATGACTTTATAACAAATTTGCCTCTATTTATACCTGTCCCCGAAATAGGAAATACCTTTAGTAAATTTTTAGACGCATATCCAGTAACACCTTATTTAGACTCACGAGAATCACTTATAAAATGGACACATTTTATACATAATAAAATAAATAGCTATTTAGGTAAACCCGAAGTATCATATTATGATGCTCTAAACAACTATTATGAAAATTATAAATTAAAAGAACTTAAAAAGAATGATGAAAAGAAAAATAGGCACAAATATATTTTTGGAAGTGTATTGTTAGTTTTATTAATCCTAATAATATATTTATATATTAAATAATACTAATCTAATACTATGAAACTTGAATTGCTTATTTTATTAATAACAGTTTTGGTATTAGTCAATACATATTTTGAAGGTAAGTTACTTAGAAAACTAAAGAAATATGAAAAATATTATAAAATGGTTTTTTTCGCTTTTGTTGGACTATGTATTTATTTATATATAAAAAAAGATCCGAACAATTATAAAGACTTTGTAACAAACTCAAATGGGTATATAAAATATTTACCAATTGATAGAAATACTGCAAGTATTATTACTCCAATTATTGATTTTACGTCGAGCTCTATTTCAAAAGAATTAAATAATAACATTAACGTATACAATAATCCTAACAATCGCAAATCAGTAACGTTTTCAAATCCAAATCCAAATCAAAATTACAATCAAAATCCAAATCACAATTTATCAAAACAGCAACAAAAGATTTTATATTCCGGAAATACTTCTACTAAGCGAAGCGTAAGTGAAACAAAAAAGAAATATGTAGCGGCATCTCAAAATTGGCATTGTAAGCAATGCCAAAAACAATTACCTGCGTGGTTTGAGGTAGACCATGTTATAAAACTTGAATATGGAGGTTCAAATGCTATAGATAATCTGGAAGCATTGTGCAGAGACTGCCATGGTAGAAAAACAGCATGTGAAAATTTATAACGCTATTTAAATAGTTATTGCATAATTACTAGTTTTCGAATAATTAGTAGTAATTAGTAGTAATTAGTAGTAATAATATTATATAGTTTTATATTATATTATATTATATTATTATGTCATCTGATACTAATACTAATGTTACAAAATTTAAAGAGCTATTCAATTCTAGTAGTGAAAAAATAGGTGAGTTTTTTAAATTTTTAAGCACAATTTTTATAAGAATAATAGACAAAACAGTTAATGGATTTAAAATAAAAGATAATCCACATAAATATTATACTTATTTTATTAGCATAGTACTTATAACAATATTATGCTTATTTTATTATTTAAATGAGAAGCAAAATCTATTTGCTATTAAAAATAGTAAATATGAGATTTTAGTTACAATAGTGTTACTAGGATTTAGTATATATTGTTTCCTTTTTTTTGTTTATAGAAATCATAGTGATTGGGATAAGCCCCTAAACGAAGATAAAACCAAACACAATAGTGATACAGCATATGCTGATATTTATAAGACAGCACGAAACATTATTGACATCAAAGACGACAAATCAGCAACTATAAATAAACCAAACTTAAAAGCCACAGTAACAAGCCCATTATTTAACGTAATAAAATATCTTTTTTATTTATTGTTGCTAATTAGCTTACCATTATTCCTATTAAACTATACTTTCTATTTGCATAAAGTTAATGACAATTTATTAAACATTACAAAAAATATATTACTATTATTAATATTTTTAATAGTATTAGCAATAATAGCTAAGCTTTTTTCTATAAAAACATCATCTAATGGGTCAATCTATTGTGAAATAGAAACAACACCAGGAAAAAAACCCGCATACACAGATTTAATAAAAAGTTATGCCAAATATTTTTTATGCATATTTAAAAATTTTGTATTTTTTATTCCTTGCTTGATTGTTATTTTAACAGATGAAATAAATAATGATATTAGATTAACACCTTCCTCTGTTTATATATTATTTTTCATATTACTATTATTAGTGTTGTCACTAATTTTTTTACCTATGCTATTTAAATTTATAAGAACATTTAATAAAAGCGATATTTTGCAAGGTAGTGGGCCTTTTTATTTAAACGAAGAGAAAACTTTAGGAAAATATCAAAACTTAAATACACACTTAAGTAGACCTATAACCGTTCCCAACATCACGGTCGAAGAGCATAAAAAACCCAATGAAGAGAAATTAGATAAAATAATGGACGCTTTTAATATGGATAAAGATGAATATAAAAAACAATTAAATTCATTTAATTCCTCTATTGGTGCTGGTATTAATAGAGGTAATAGCTCCGACTCTCGCTCTATAAAAGACGCTAGTGCTAATAGTTCAAATATTAAAACTCATTCATTTACACTATTTAATGATATAAATAGCGCCTTTAATATTAAAACAACATACTCTAATTCAATAGTAAGTAAAGAAAAATTTCCGTATAATTATACTTATAGCTTAAGTTTCTATATTTATCTTAATCCACAGCCGGAAAATACCTCGCTAGCATATACAAAAGATACTGTTTTATTCAATTATGGTTTTAAACCTGTAATATATTATAATGGTAGCTCGCAAAAAATAATTATAAAATCAAGAACAATTAGTAATAGAGGCGACCAATTAGATACAATATATGAGATGACAAATCCTAAGTTCCAAAAATGGCTGTTTTTTGTAATAAATTATGACAATAATATGATAGATGTATTTATAGATGGTAAATTAGTAGGTTCAAAAGAAGACGTGTCACCTTATTTTAAGGGGGATGCTATAACTATTGGCGAACGAGATGGCATTCACGGAAGCATAAAAGAAATTTATTATTATAATAAAGTAAGAACACCATCTACAATCGAATTATTATACAATTTATCAAAAAATAAAACATAATTGAGAGATTTTAAATAGCACATTTTTCTATTCTAATTCTTATTTTTATTCTTATTTTTATAAATAAAAATAATTTAATTTAATTTAATTTAAGAGATTAAATTAAATATTTTTAAATTAAATATTTTAGTGTTAATAAAAACATTATAATATTTTTTATATATATATTTATAATGGCTATAGTAAATATAATAATAATAATAGTTCTTGTAATAGTTCTTGTATGGGGACTAAATAACTTATTTTTCAAAACAAATATAATTTTTGACATTATGTGTGATGCCAGTGAACTAGCTCAGGGAGTAAATAGTGTTAGCGGTTTATTCTCAAGTAACAAAAATGTCGTATTTGCTAAAGATATACCAGAAACAAGTTCATCTAATTTTATGTTAAGTGTGTGGTTTTATATAGAAAATTGGGGTGATAATATATCTTCTGAAAAGAATATTTTATTTATGTCACATAAAGAATTTGCAAAAACTGTTCCAGACTTACAAAATACAATAACAGGTATTAGTAGTAAACGCACAATGCCTACGCCAACAAGCACCGCTACCGTTTATAAAAATATAAATATTGCATTAGATAAATATGAAAATAATTTATTTATTGATATTGAAACATATTTAGACAAAGCACAGAGTGTTAGTCAACCCGGTCAAACAAATTATACAAGATATAAAATCCCTAATATTTCTGTTCAAAAATGGAACAATTTAACTCTTAGTGTAGATACTCGCACACTAGATGTATATTTAGACGGTAAATTACGCAATTCATTTATATTACACGGATTATATAAAAACCAGAATGAAGATCAATCTAAAAAAAATATATATATAGGAAACATGAAATTGACCAGTTCAAGTACCAATGCTGGTTTTGAAGGATATATTACACGCATACGCTATGAAGGCCACTCTATTAATCCACAAGAGGCTTATAAAATTTATAAAAAAGGTATTAATTCAAAACTCGCAACATCTATATTTAATAAATATAGATTAAAAATCAGCTTTCTCGAATATAACAAAGAAAAAGGAACAATTACATTGTAATTCTTTATTCTTTATTCTTTATTCTTTATTCTTTTATTATTTTTATTTTCTATAAAATAATAAAATCATTAATATTATTTATTATTTATTTTTTATTATTTATTTTTAATTTTCTATAAAATAATAATATTATTATTATTATTATTATTATTATTATTATTATTATATAATAGTAATAATATGAATCCACCCGAAGGAGTTTTGGACAATTTAAAAAAAAATATGAGTTCATTAATTCCTTATCAAAGCGATAAAAAGAGCGTGCTAAATGATTTCTTAGCATCTAACACGATGATATCAAGATTAACTTTCATATTAGCAATAATAATAATTTTTTCGTCTTTATTTTACATTGGAAGCAAAGTTATATTTATTATGTTATCTCCGTCAAAAACACCATATATTATAAGCGGTATGAAAGACGCGACAGAAGCTTTAACTATTACACAAGCATTAGGCTCAAAAACATCTATTCCACTTTTAAGAAGTATCAATCAATATGAAGGTATTGAATTTACTTACTCATTTTGGATTTATGTTACTAATTTAGAATATAAAGACGACTCCGATTATATGCACGTATTTAATAAAGGTTCGCCACCCAATTCAGTAGGTGAAGGTGGGTCTGGATTATTTGGACCAAATAACTCTCCAGGTGTATATTTATATAAAGGTAAACGTAATTATAGTGATGACTTAATGGATAGCTATCCATTATTAGGTATGTTAGTAAGAATGAACGTATTTCATAATAATAATAGCGTTGGAAAAGCATATTATGATGACATATATGTAGATGCTATACCTATAAAAAAATGGGTAGGTATTGTTATTAGAACAACCTCTCAAAATATTGTTGATATATATATAAATGGTAATTTAACAAAACGGCACAAGTTATCAAATATTGTTAAACAAAATTACGATAATTTATATATTAATTATAACGGGGGATTTGCAGGAAATATATCTGACTTAAAATATTACAACTATTCTATTGGAACCTTTGAAATTAATTCAATTACATCAAAAGGACCTAGTCTTAAAACCAAGAAAAATAGTAATATTAATAAATCCAAGCCTCATTATTTATCATCCGAATGGTATTTCAATGATACAGATGTATTAACATAAACATAAACATAATCATAAACATAAACATAATCATAAACATAAATATTTTATATACATCTTATTAATAGATTTTTAACATTTTAAATAGTTTTAATATTAAAAATCTATAGTTACATTATAAGTATGGTAAGCATAGATAGTAAAAAAAAAGAATATATTATTTTGTCTAGTTCAAACACAAACACAAACACAGGACATGGGACAAATATATATATGAGGTCACAAATTCTAACACAATCCTCTAATACTAATGATAGTAATACTTTTTTTAAGCGCGATTATGGTAACACTAATTATAAGGATAGAATAATATTATCTCAGAAATTAAAAAATACTGGTGCTGATAATCAAGCAACTATTAATGCAATTATGATTACGCAAAATAATATTAAAAATAATATTAAATTTATTCACTCTTCAAATAATACAAATAGAAAAATATTATTTATTAAAAATCAAAACACTAGCGACAATTCAAAAAATTATTTACTTAATAACATAGTGAATACCGACTACACTACTTTTTATCATTTAAATTATTATTTTAATAACTATTTTAATAATATAACAAACTACAAAGATTATTTTAACATAAGTATAAAAGATTTTATTTATAAAGATAGTTCTGCAAATAGTGATATAGTTTTTGATGAAACACGTTTTAGAATTAGTGATTTTTCAAGTATTCCATTATTTTCAAATTCTAGCACTGATATATCACTAATAAATTATGTAGCTTCAGATTTTTCAAGTTTATTTATTAAAACTGATGCAAGTATTAACAGATTAATTTTGGACTCGTCTTATATAATCAATACTAATATATATTCATATAATAAACTTACATTAGATTTTAAGAATGTAAATACTTATAGTTTTGATTTATATAGCATTTCAGGTGTGCCAATTCAATTAAACGCTAATACACTTTACTCTAATTATAATAGATTAAGCACTATTACTACATTTATGATAAAGACAAACAATTTTGATATTTTGAATACTAAAAAATCAAATAGCAAGATTATTTTCGATAAAAACAATATATATTTAAATAATGTAAGAGCATTAGACGTATGTTCTAATTTTTACATTGCTAATCCAGATTATAAGAATACAACACGTTTAACCAATACAATATTTTTGTCATTGGGTAAAAAAATCACAGGTATAACACAATATGACTTATATAATAATATTCATATAGTTTCCAAAAATGCTAGTATTTTCGATATTTCAAAAATAGTTTTTTCAAAAAATATTAATGCTTCAATGTTATCATATACTAATACTAAATATAATACATTAGTAACGAGTAAAAACAACCTTTATTTATTAGATTTCACATTTAATTATAAAAACACTAATTATAACAATAATAATATAAACAATGCTATAAATTACAATGCTAGTTTATACAATTACGTTGAATATAAAAACAAAAAACAATTTGATTTTAATCTCTCAAAAATAATAGATTTTTCGTATATTAATATTAATGTTAATAACTTGAGCAACAAGTATTACACAAATAATCCATTTATTAACAATGTGAATAATTTATTAGCAATAAATAATAAAGACCTTAGTGCTATTGTTACTGCTAGTTATGAAATTATGAATAATGCTTTGCGATTTAAGTTTAAAGACCTAAATTATGACAATACTATTTATAACTTAAATAATGCGATTACTATAGCGAGCGATTTATATTCATCTATTGTTGATTATGATGTTCGTTATAATTATGGAAACTATTTTATAACAACAACAAAATTAGATATACTTTTACAGGACAATTCTAATTCTAGTGTATTGAATTTAAATAAGAATTATCCTTTTAATTATCCTTTAATTACAAATTATGACAATTATTATAGTAGAATAAATTTTTATAGCTTGCAAGTTGTAAATTTATTTATTCTTACTATAGGGAGCGATTTCGAAAATGTAAATTGTATTTTTGTCTATCACGACCCAGCAACAGAAACAGATCCTAGCTTTTTATATCCATATAATAATATTGAAATCAAGCGAGATACTGAAATAGATACTTTAGAAAAAGCAATTATCGTCTTACCGGGAGCTAGAACAGCTATAACAAATAGCACATTTATTCCTGCAAAAAATGGTAGCAATTTATCAAGAAAAATGATACAAGGATTAATAGGTATGAATAATGTTCCGAAATTATTATCAATTGTTCCGTATGATAATAATTTTACTAATGGACGCGGTTTTGTTACACAATATCAGATTGGTGACACTTGTAATGATAATGAAGCTCTAATTAAAAATAAGATAAATGCGATTAAACATTATTCGGCTAAAGATAACGCTACAACACCAAATAATACTCTTAAAAATGAAAATTATGCTAATATAGTAAGGAGCAGTGCTCGAAGTAGATTATCGCAAACTTGTATAGAAAATTTGAGAGCAAATTTAGCAGCTGGAAGTCAAAACACAACTACAACTAGACCTAGAGCTGTCATAACACCTTTTAGATTATTTGGTTAAAAATTGGCTGTTATTCTTAATTTCTTAATTTAAAAAATTGAAATTAATTGTATATTTAAAAATATAGAATTAATTTAATACACATATTAATAAGTAAGCTATGGAAAAGCATAATGTTAATGCGGAAAAGCATAATGTTGCTGCGGAAAAGCATAATGTTGCTGCGGAAAAGCATAAATCTTTCAGATTATATGATTACAATGCTTACGATGGGCATAATAAATCCGAATTGCAAAATAATAAATTAATGAATGTTCAATTTAATCCTTACAAAGACAGCAAAAAGTTTATTATTCAAGCATTTGGTATTAATGAAGCAGATAAAACTGCATCAATTATTATTGAAAACTTTTATCCATTTTTCTACATTTTGGTAAATGAACAATGGAATGAACAGCGCAAAAATTCATTTTTAGCTCATTTAAAAAAAAAGGTTGGAACTTATTACGAAGACAGCATACTAAGCTTAAAGCTTGTAAAGCGGCAAAAATTATATGGTTTTGATAATAAAAAACTCCATACTTTTATAAAAATCTCCTTTATAAACACAGGTATATATAATAAAGTGAAAAAACTATTTTATACTGATACAACAAGCAAAGACAGTGGATTTGAAAGAACATTAAATGACGAAGGTTATGTATATAATGACGAACAAGGAACAACAAACTGCTATTTATACGAAGCAGATATTCCTCCATTATTAAAATTCTTCCACAATAAAGAAATTATTCCAAGCGGATGGATTAAAATGCCATCGCATAAAGTTAAAAAAATAGCAAATAAAACAACGCATTGTGCTTACGAATATTGTATAAATTATGAAGACATTGTTTCATACAAAGAAAAAGAGACCCCAGTAAAGTATGCTATTTGTAGTTTTGATATTGAAGCGAGTAGCAGTCACGGAGATTTTCCTCTTCCAATAAAGAACTATAAAAAATTAGCTACAAACATCCTTGAAAATTATTACTCTTGTAGCGATGAATTTAGATCTAATTATGATATTAGTATGTTAGGACAAGAGGTTTTAAGTGCGTTTGAATTGACAGATCATAAATTAAATTATATTGCTAAAGTTTATCCAAAAGAAAAGAATTTGGCTGCGCTAAATTTTGAAAATTTAATTGATAATTTAGCAAACTATATTCCTGCAAACTTTAAGAAGAAGACAGGAAATGACACTATTATAGAACTAAGTGAGTCGGAAGAGGAAGACACAGAGGCAGAAGACGAAGACGCAGAAGACGACAATGACGACAATGACGACAATGACAAAAATAGCGACCTTAACAATATTGAGGTCAGTAATGCATTTAAGCGCAAAAAGAGAGTAAAAGCTTACAATAAAAAAAACGCTACTTTAATCGAATTAATTAAAGATAGCTCGTGTGAATATAATACAAAATTATATGAGTTAACGGAATCATTTAAAAATACTGGGTTTCCAGAGCTAGAAGGTGACATTATTACATTTATTGGACTGAGTTTTATTAACTATACCGAAAAACAGCCATATGAGCGTGTGATTATTGTAAAAGGTGGTTGTAAAATTCCCGAAAAATATGAGTCTTGGGCACAAGAAAATAATGTTACTGTTTTAGAGCGACAAACTGAGAAGGAAGTATTATTAACATTTACAAAACTAATAATAAAATATAATCCACATATTATTACGGGTTATAATATTACGGGTTTTGATTTTGAATTTATGTATAAGCGGTCGCTCGAATTAAATTGCGCAAAAGAATTTCTCAAATTATCGCGTAATAAAGACGAAGTTTGTATATCAAAAGATTGGCGCACGGGTTGTGAAGACATAGAAAATAATAAGATCATTTTAGCAAGTGGTGAATACAATCTTAAATTTATTAAAATGGCAGGACGCGTTATTATTGATATGTATGTCGTTTTCAGGAAAGAATTTACATTAAGTTCTAATAAATTAGACTATACATCAAGTTATTTTATTAGTGACAACGTAACAAGTATAGAAATTAATAACGAAACTAACACAACTAAAATCAATACTAAAAATTTAACAGGTATAGCTGTGGGTAGTTATATTAAGTTCGACGAGCAAGGATTTAGCTCCAATTTATACAAAAAAGGCAAAAAATTTGAGATTATTGAACTAAACAAAACAGAGCAATGGTTTGTGATTAACAGTGCAGAAGAATTATATTTAGCAAATTATAAATATAAATGGGGTTTAGCAAAGGACGACGTAACACCTCACGAAATATTTGCTCTTGCTAACGGTTCGGATTATGATAGATGGACAGTTGGAAAATATTGTTTGGCCGATTGCGACAATGTTATTTGGCTATTATTAAAAGTGGACGTCATTACAGATAAAGTGGAGATGTCTAATTTGTGCAATGTCCCGTTAAGTTTCTTATTATTACGCGGACAAGGTATTAAATTGCAAAGTTATGTTTCTAAAAAATGCGGAGAAAAGAACACTCTTATGCCTGTAGTTAAAAAGCAGAAAAATGGCGGAGGCTATGAAGGTGCTCACGTTTTCAAACCTAAAACAGGTATTTACTTAGACGAACCGGTTGCGTGTGTTGATTATAGTTCGCTATATCCTTCGTCTATTATTTCCGAAAATTTATCACACGATAGCAAAGTATGGACAAAAGAATATGATTTAGCGCATAATTTAATATGTGAGCTAGGTGAAAAAGACGAGCATGGTAATTTTATTTATGACAATTTATATGACTTGGGTTATAATTATGTTGAGGTCAAGTATGATACTTATAAATATGTTAGATTAACCCCAAAAGCAGCTGCTAAGAAAATTGTAATTGGTTATAAAATTTGTAGATTTGCACAATTTAGCGAAGGAAAAGCAATTATGCCATCAATTTTAGAAGACCTACTTTTAGCTCGAAAAACAACGCGAAAGCTTATAACATTGGAAAACGACGAATTTATGAAAAATATTTTGGATAAGCGTCAGTTAAGTATTAAAGTAACTGCTAATTCATTATATGGCCAAATGGGTGCAATAACAAGTGCTTTTTATGAGCCAGATGTTGCTGCCTCTACTACAGCAGTTGGGCGCAAATTACTATTTTATGGTCGTTCAATTATTGAAGAATGTTATGACGACATTAATGTAACGCTTAACAATGGGACAACTGTAAAAGTTAAAGCACAGTGTGTTTATGGTGACACCGACTCGGTATTCTTCAAATTTAATTTGCGCAATCATGAGACGCTTGAAAAAATTGTAAATAAAGAAGCGCTAGTTTATACTATTGAGCTTGCAAAGCAGGCAGGCGAATTAGCAAGTAAATTTCTAAAAGCGCCTCACGACTTAGAATATGAAAAGACCTTTTATCCGTGGATCTTGTTATCTAAAAAGCGTTATGTGGGCATTTTATATGAAGACAATCCAGATAAAGGAAAAATGAAATATATGGGTATTGTATTAAAACGGCGCGACAATGCACCGCTAGTAAAAGATATATATGGAGGAATTGTTAATATTATTATGAACGAAAAAAGTATTAGTAAGTCCGTTAAATTTTTGAATGAGTGTCTTGGTAAATTAATAGGTTGTGAATATCCTATTGAAAAATTATTAGTGACTAAGTCGTTGCGTGGTTATTACAAGAATCCTAAACAAATTGCTCATAAGGTATTAGCTGAGCGTATTGGTTTGCGTGACAGTGGAAATAAGCCGTCTAGCGGAGATAGGATGTATTATGCGTATATAGTGAATAGTAATAAAAAGGCTTTGCAAGGCGAAAAAATAGAAACTCCCGATTTTATTAAGCTAAATGGTCTAGTGCTTGACTATAGTCATTATATTAGTAATCAAATAATGAAACCGTTATTGCAGTTATATGCTTTAGACTTGGAAAATATGAGCGAATTTAAAAAGAAGCGCGGAGTAACACTACAGTCGTGGCATAATGAATTGGCAAAATTACGCGAAAAATGGACTGACTCGGAAAAATATGAGAAGAAACTTGAAGAGTTAAAATGTAAAGAAATTAAAAGTTTATTATTTGACAAATATTTAAAAGATTGTAAATAGGTCTTTTGTCTTTATATTGTTTTATTAAATATTTAAAAGATTTGTTTATTTGTTTATTTGTTTATTTGTTTATTTGTTTATTTGATATATTAATATAGCGCTATATTAATATATATATTTTTTATATAGCTATGGTTAATAATATAACACATAAAAATTTATCACATTTTTCGCATAAATTCAATATAAAGAAAACAAATAAGGTATTAAAAAATGTAAATACAAAGTCTGATTTTAAGAAATTAATATTGAAAAGCGATTATATACAAAATAAAAAGCAAGTATTTAACAAAGTTATTGACGTAGATGCAAATATCACAAATCAAGAAAACAGTGGTAGATGTTGGCTGTTTGCGTTTTTAAATATTATTCGCTATAAAATGATTAAAAAATACAAGTTAGAGCCTAGCTTTGAGCTTTCGCAAAATTTCTTATTTTTTTATGATAAATTAGAAAAGGCAAATTATTATTTAAATTATATTTTGGAAAGTTATCCTACTAATTTAGAAACATTAAAATCTGAAACAGAATTAGGAAAATTAATAAATTTGTTAGATAAAGTAACAGATGATGGGGGTCAATGGAATATGTTTGTAAATTTAATAGAAAAATATGGAATAGTGCCTAAATCAAATATGAACGACCACTTTCACAGCGCTAATTCTAAAGAATTAGAGCAATTTTATGACGACTTTTTGCGAAAATGCGCGTATAGAATTAGAACTATGTCTAAAGGCGACTTATTGAAAAACAAGACACAACTATTAGAAAGTATGTTGTTTGATTGTTATAAAATTTTGGTCTTATTTTTGGGTGAACCGCCCAGTAAAATAACTTGGGAATATTATGAAACAAGCGATAAAAACAAATCCTTAAAAGCTAATAAAATTGCCGAAATAACTCCTCTCAACTTTTACAAGAAATATGTTCCATATAAAGCACAAGAAAAAATTTGTTTAATAAACTATCCGTGCAAGCAAGCTCCGTTTTATAAATTATATAATGTCGAAATGACATTTAATATATTAGGAGCAAGCGAGCAAAACTTCATTAATGTTCCTAGCAATATAATGATGGATGCTGTTAAAAAATCTATTAATAATGAAGAAGCTGTATGGGTGGGGGTCGACTTTGATAAATATATTTCAAATGATCACGGATTTTTAGATAGCGAAGGATTTGACTATGAAGACGTTTTTGGTTTTGACAATTATATGAAAAAATGTGATGCGCTAAATTATAGGCAATCTGGGCCAAATCATGCTGTTGTTATAAAAGGCTATAATTTCGACAATTCAAAAACAGACGGCTTTTTAGTGGAAAATTCTTGGGGAGACGAAAAAGGTTTTAAAGGCAATTATTATATGTCAAAGACGTGGTTTGATGACTATATGTATCAAGTTGTTGTAGATAAAAAATGCGTTCCGCAAAATATATTAAATGTATTAAAGCAACAACCTACGCTATTGCCTTATTGGAGCCCGTTTGGTGCTTTATTAAAAGGTGGTTACTAAGGCTGTAGTTAAAAAAATTGATTTGCAACTTTAAGAAATAAATGTATAATTATCCAAAACTACTAATCTAATGTCTTCAATTGAACGTAATCACATCGGACGTAAGATTGAGTATCTGGTTTCTCGTTATGCTAATGATAAAATTAAAATCCCCGAACACCAACGCAATGCAAATGTTTGGACTGAACAAAAGCGCAAGTTATTTATTGATTCATGCAAAAGAAATATGCCATCTCCTTCTATTTTGATTTATACTGATGAGAACGATGAACAATGGTTTGAAGATGGTCTTCAGCGTGTAACAACATTGAAAGACTTTATTCAAGACGAATTTTCGGATTCATCTAATAGAAAGTATTCGGAATGGTCCGAAATTGAAAAATTTCGTTTTGGAAACTATGAGATTATTGTTGTTGAATATAGCGGAGCAACACCGGAAGAGCGTGTTATGATTTTTGACAGATTTCAAAACGGAAGTCCATTGAAAACAGGCGAGCGTCTTCATGCATTGAGTTATACTCCGTTGGTAAAGTTTACAAAGGAGATGCTTATGAAGTATACAAATAGTGACGGACAGGAAATGAGAGGGAAGTATCTTGACCGCGCGCAAGTTGTGTGGGGTGCAATTAAATGCGACAACACCGACAAGCGTTATGATGAACTTCACAAGCTAGTTGCGTTGATAAATGGAATTGCGCATGGTTGGAAGTCTTGCAACGGTATTACAAAGTCATATGAGGAGCTACGTGAAACTCTAATGACGCCTATTAGTAATGAAATGAGGGACACGGCAGAGCGAGTTATTGATGAATTGCTCATTATTTATGAGGAAGCAGATGTAAGGTATCCGCTACAAGGCAAGAAACATCTTAATGTTCAGAAAACTATTGGAAACTTTACAGGTGCGATTGTGTATTCATTGAAAATGTATCCAAATGACTGGGAACGTCTCCATAATGGATGGCTAGACTTTCTTGTTAGTTATCGCAAGGATAACACTTTACTTGAAACCAAAATCAAGAAAAATGTGGCAGACTGCCGTAATTGGACCGAAGGACGCTGGCAAACAACATACAAGCATGTATTCAATATTGCAGGACAAAGTGAACATATCAAAAGCCCTCCATCTGAAGACAGCGATGAAGATGAGTAATCACTAATGCTAGGAAAAAGAAAAATATTTTTTTTATATAATTTCTCAAGAGTTTTTTATTTATAATTTCTCAAGAGTTTTTTTTTATAATTTATTTATAATATTATTAATAAATTATATAAAACTTATTTGAGTAATAAGCTAATAACATTGTGAAGATTAAAATGGAGTCTTTAACAAATGCAATTAATATTCTTAATATTAATGTAAATGCAAATGAAGAATGTATGATATGTAAAGACGAATTGCAATGTGGACAATGTTATACATTACCTGAATGTAATCATAGTTATCATACACATTGTTTAGTTAGTTGGTTTAGAAACGGTGACTCGCGTTGTCCTTATTGCGGAAATAAAGGTGTTAATAATAAAAACAATGAAACTTTGCGAAATGTAAGAGGCAAATATTTTACTACAGTATATGAAGCACAAATGTTA
>Ga0208951_1000506_pt1 | contig 17938 bp, 15 predicted proteins | sample GreLakmeMI27MSRF_FD_187702 | JGI IMG/M metagenome (GOLD analysis project Ga0208951, IMG submission 187702) | Freshwater lentic microbial communities from great Laurentian Lakes, MI, USA - Great Lakes metaG MI27MSRF (SPAdes) | ecosystem: Environmental > Aquatic > Freshwater > Lake | place: Great... | reverse complement strand
CTTTTTATTTTATTTTATTTTATTTTATTTTATTTTATTTTATTTTATTATTAATTATTAATTAATTAATAATATTTTTCAAAATAAAATAATAACTATTATTATAAAAAGAATGCCTGGCAAAAAAATTTCGAAATTTGGTAGCAACCTATATACAAATAGCACAAATGTCTTTGGATCCATGGCAGGCGCAAATTCAACTGTTGGTGTAAGACCAAATATTACAGGACTAAATGGTTACAAAGCATCAAATTTACCCAAAAATTACGAGTTAAATGGTTGTGGACGTAATAAAAGTTATGCCGACAATAGACAGTGTGCTATGTTCTTAGGAAAAAAAGCAATAACTTTATATAATCCAGTTCGCAACAGACATATATTAGGTTAAATATTTATTGCCAAATTAATATTATTAAAGTATAAATAATACTAATTTAAATAACTTTTATTATACATTAAATAGTAATGCAGTTGTTAATAGATTTGCGAGAACCGAAAACATTAATTAATTATATTATTTCTTTAAACGAAACTTCAAATACTAAAATTACAATTATTCAAAAAAATTTAGACGTTGGTGATTATGTTTTTTATGATGAAGTAAATGCTAAAGAGTTATTGATTATTGAGAGAAAGTCTCTTGCTGATCTAGAAGCATCTATTAAAGACGGTCGCTACAATGAACAATCATTTAGATTAAATGAAACAAACTTACATAACCACAATATAATTTATTTATTAGAGGGAGCAATAATTAACTATAACCATAAATTTAGAACTACATTATACTCGTCCTTGTTTTCTCTCAATTATTATAAAGGATTTTCTGTTATTAATGTTTTAAATCAAACAGAAACAGGGGATATATTATTGGCTTTTGCTTCCAAACTGCTAAGAGAAAATAAACCTGGGTTTTATTGTGATGTAAGTAATATATATAACAACGAAACTAATAGTGCTAATTATATTAGTACACTTAAGGCAACAAAGAAATCACATATAAATAGCGAAAATATATTTCAACTTATGTTGATGCAAATACCTGGAATAAGCAATATTTCGGCATTAGCATTAGCAAATGAATTTAAAAATATGGAAACTTTATTACATGCTTTGAAAAGCAATAATGTTGAACAATTAGAAAATATAAAATTGGCAAGCGGGCGCAAATTAAATAAAAAAATTATTGCTTCATTGAAAGATAATTTAGTTTAGTTTAGTTTGAATAATTTGAAACATACATATATTATATACATAATATATAACTATTATGTCCTATCCAAGTGAAAAATCTCAATGGAGAGCTAGTACATTTAGCGAACGACAACCCCGCGAGATATCTACACAAGCAAAAGAAATAGCACGAAAAAAAGCACAAGCAACAGCAGAAAAAGCAAGAACGACAACAATACAAGGAGCACCAGCAACAACAACGCGAAAAGCACCAGCAGCACGAGGAGCAGCAACGCGAAAAGCACCAGCAGCACGAGGAGCAGCAACACGAAAAGCACCAGCAGCACGAGGAGCAGCAACACGAAAAGCACCGCAAGCACGAAAAGCACCAGGTGCACGAGGAACAGCACCACCAGCACGAGGAGCACGAGGAACAGCACCACTAGCACCAGGAGCAGCAGAAGTAGCAAGATTAGAAACAGAAAGAAGAGAAGCAGCAAGAAGAGAAGCAGAAAGAGCAAGATTAGAAGCAGAAAGAGCAAGAGAAGCAAGATTAGAAGCAAAAAGAGCAAGATTAGATACAGAAGAAACAGCAAGAGCAAGAGCAAGAGCACTAGCAGAAAGAGCAAGAGCACTAGCAGAAAGAGCAAGATTAGAAGCAGAAAGAAGAGAAGCAGAAAGAGCAAGAGCATTAGCAGAAAGAGCAAGAGCATTAGCAGAAAGAGCAAGAGGAGCACCAGCAGCACTAATACAAGTACAACCACCAACACCAGCACCAGCACCACCAACAGCACCAGCAGCAGCAGGACTAATACATGTACAACCACCAACACCAACACCAGCACCACCAATACCACCAACAGCACCAGCAGCAGCAGCAGCAGCAGAAGAAGCAGAAGTAGCAAGATTAGAAGCAGAAAGAAGAGAAGCAGAACTAGCAAGAAGAGAAGCAGAACTAGCAAGAAGAGAAGCAAATATACAAGTATTACTACCCAGAGAATCTAAAGTAGCAACTAGATTACTTTTAGTAAGTACAATTTTAATAAAAAATATATTAAGACCACCAACAGGAGTACCAGGAACAGCACCATCACAAACACCACCACCACCACCACCACCACCACTACCACCAGCACCACCACCACCACCACCACCACCACCACCACCACCAGCACCACTACCACCACCACCAGCACCACTACCACAATCAACACTACCACTACTACCATCATCACTAGCAGGACTAGCACAACTATCACAACTACCACAACTACCACCAGCACCAGCACCAGCACCAGTAGCAGCAATAGAAGCAACATTAGCAGCATTAGAAGCAGCAAGAGAAGCAGTAAGAGAAGAAAGACAAGCAGTAAGTGCAGCATTAGTAGAAGCAAGAGCAGTATTAAGAGAAGCAATAACAGCATTAAGAGAAGCAACAAGAGCAAGAGAAGCAGCAGAAAGAGAAGCAAGAAGAGCAAGACAAGCAGCAGCACAAGCAGCACAAGCAGCACCAGCAGCACCAGCAGCACCAGCAGCACCAGCAGCACCAGCAGCACCAGCAGCACCAGCAGCATTGGAAGCAGTATTAGCAGCAGCATTAGCAATATTAGAAACAGCAAGAACAAGAGAAAGAGAAACAGCATTACAAGCAGAAATAGCAAGAGGAAGAGAAGCAGTATTAGCAGCAAGAGAAAGAGCTTTAGAAGAAAGAGAAATAGAAATAGCAAGAGCACTAGCAGAAAGAAGAGAAGCAAGAGAAGCAAGAGAAGCAGAAAGAGAAGCAGAAAGAAGAGATGCTGAAAGAAGAGAAGCAGAAAGAAGAGAAAGAGAAAGAGAAAGAGAAGCAAGAGAAAGAGAAGCAGAAAGAAGAGAAAGAGAAAGAGAAAGAGAAGAAAGAGAAAGAGAAGCAAGAGAAGCAAGAGAAAGAGAAGCAAGAGAAGCAAGAGAAAGAGAAGCAAGAGAAGCAAGAGAAAGAGAAGCAAGAGAAGCAAGAGAAAGAGAAGCAAGAGAAAGAGAAGCAAGAGAAGCAAGAGAAGCAGAAGGAGCTAGAGCACTTTTCGCAAGAGAACTGTTATTTTTAACAATATTAACTCATATAAACAGACCACCGCCATATCCACAGAACGCTCCTGGCGTACCTGCTGCTGCCGCCGCCGCCTCTGCTGCCTCCACCTCTGCTGCCTCCACCTTCATCTTCTATCCTCCGTATTCTTCTCCTATACCAACAGGCAAAGGAGAAGAAGAAGAAGACGGAGAAGAAGGAGAAGAAGAAGAAGGAGAAGAAGAAGAAGAAGAAGAAGAAGAAGAGGAAGAGGAAGAGGAAGAGGAAGAGGAAGAGGATGATGACGATGATGCCAATCCTGCCGCCAAGAAGGCTGACGACGACGACGACGACGACGATGACGAAGGCGAAGGCGAGGGCGAGGAGGCGGACGATGATAATAATGAAGAAGCAGAACCACCAGAAGTTCCTATTTCTTTAGAAATACTAAAAAAATTGTTAGCTAGTTTCAATAACATACCATTCTTTTGTAGTAAAGAAATCGAGAAAAAATTATCAAAAATAGATAATATAATTGATAATGCCAATAATGATTTCACTACATTAAATACACAATTACGAACTTACAAGATTAGTATAGGCAATGGTTCAATTTCTATTGATTCATAAAAATAATTACTATAAAGAAAAATTTAGTTTAAATAATTATAAACATATATAATATATCATATGGATAACAAGGATCTAAGAATTAAAGAATTTGGTTTGACTAATAAAGCTGTTTTATGCTATATAAATTCTGCTATACAATTGTTATGGCGCATTGATGGTGTGCGTAATTTTTTTCTGGAAACAAATAGTGGCTATATTCAAGCATTACAGCCTTTTATTAGAAGTTCGAAGTTTTATGTTGCAAATTTGGCTAATGAAGATTTTACAAAAAGTATGAGCGCGTCACTTATAGTAGATGATTCAGATAAAAATAAGCGTATAATCGCAATAAAAGTACCTATATATAAAAATTTGTTAGAAGCACTAATGACATTATTTAAAAAAATTAGTACAAACAAAAAATCTAAGAATCCAATAAATATGACAACAATACATATAACAACCGACGAGACTGTTCTACACTGTATTGATGTTTTTTTACGAAACTTGGAGGCAGATGGAGGAGTTGATGTACAAGATGATGTTGTGTCTATTATTCAAAAATTTTTACAAGCACTAGAGTATTTTATGAATAACATGATTTACAAAATATATAAAGAATATACATTTGTAAGTACAAAAATTATATCAATAACTGGTACTAATGAAGAAAAAGTAGAGATGGAATCAAATAAATCATATAGTCCTAATTGGATAGTTCCTATGCCTGAAATAATAAATACAGACATCACGAATTTATCAGATCTTATAAAAGAATCACAAAAAGAAGTAGAATTGGAGGGCGTTTCTCCTACTCCTGATAAAAGTTATGAAAAAAATACACCCGCGTTATTTGTAGAATCAAATACTGTAATAATTACAATGGCACGCGCCGAGACTATGGTTTCTGCTATACGAAATAATGTAATAATACCAGATAAAAAATTACTTATTGGTGATAAAACATACACATTACAAGGATGTATAATACATTTAGGAGTGCAAGGAATTACGAAAGATGGTGTGTCACATTCTTATGGACATTATGTATTTTATACTTATGATAACACTGGAGCACCAATAAAACGAATAAGTGATAATACAATCCAAAAATTCATAAGCGATAATTTCGATGAGATTAATACAAGAGGTTGTGTGTTTTTATATAAAGTCCTTTCAAAACCAGCAGCAAAACCAGCAGCAGCATTAAAACCAGAACCAGAATTAAAACCAACACCGGAATCTATTGCTCAACCATTTATAACCCATGCTATGTCTCGAATTGCAGAACTACAAAAAAAACTTTTAGCTGATGGTAAATTCCATGTCGCTATTGGAGGTGACGCTGAAAAGAACACACAAAGTCTCGGCACAAAGTTAGCATTAGGGCAGTGGCATACAAATATGGACTCAGAATATGAACCAACAGAGGTGAGCGCAGCACATACTTTATTTATTAATACTTTACAAATTGAATTTGATAAATTGCGTAAACAATTCGATGGACACGTGTCATATATATGGATTAATGCAGAAGAGATAGGTAAGGCAGATGAAAATTATTATTTGGTATGGGGAGCCAACGCAGATAATTGGAGAGGTAAAACAGGAGAACCGATAGAAGGAGGTGGAATGGCATCCGCTATGAAGAGTCACAAAGAAGGTATATATGGTATTATTACAACACCATACTTGCCTCGAGACATGATTAACTGTCCAACTGTTCTTACAAGTATAGTTAAGTATAATTATATATGGGATATGGTTAAATCTAATATACCTATAGAACTAAAAAAAAAAACAGAATCCGATCAAAAAAAATATAAATATGACTTATATAGAGCACTAGTTTTAAGTAAATACTCATCTACTAAAGACGGTCTTAAACCTGAAAGTGAAGCAAAAGAAATAATTCTAAAAATTGGCAGGTTCTTAAACATATCTGATAAAGAACATCGACAAGTAATGAATGAACTAAACTCAACTATAAAAGATCCGGCTATTAAAAAACAAATAGCAGAAGATATAAAAAAACAAATAGCAGAAGATATAAAAAAACAAGAAGAAGCAAAAGCAGCAGATGGAAAAGCAGCAAAAGGAGAAGCAAAAGCAGTAAAAGCAGCAAAAGGAGAAGCAAAAGCAGTAAAAGCAGATGGAAAAGCAGAAGAAGAAGAAGATGATGGAGAAGATGATGGAGAAGATGATAGAGAAGCAAAAGCAAAAGCAGAAGAAGAAGAAGAGGATGAAGAAGATGATGGAGAAGATGATGGAGAATTCGCACGTATTTTAATAAACGGTTTTAAAAAGTTCCCCTTTTTAACAAATGCCAAAATTGAAGAAACTTTGAATACAATAACAAAAAAAATTAGAGAAGCAGATTCTGAAGACGCCTATGTTAAACTAAATGAAGGTAAAATTACTATTAATTTTAAACCACAAGAATAAATTACAAAATTAGAATTAAATATATATTATTAGCAACATAATATTATATATTTATAATATGAGTAAAAGTTATAATATGAGTAAAAGTTATAATAAAACCAAATCATTAAAAATGACTATTCATCAAACAAAAAAAAACACATTAATAGTGAGTAAGCATTCCAAAAAAATGCTTATTATTTATAAACCAATATTAAAAAAATTGGAAAAAGAATCGGCATTATCACAATTCGGCATTAAAGAAAATAGTATAATGCGTAATTTTCTAGCATATATATATTTACAATTTAGTGAATTTAATAAGATAATAAATACATTAAATGTGTCTAACTCAAGATCTTTAAATACTAATGTAAGCGAAAAAATAAAAGCAATAATAAAAGATCATTTAAGTACTAGTAAATATGTAGATCCCAATATTACAACTTATATTAGTAATAATATAAATAACTGTAAAATAATCAGTTATGAAAATACAATTAATGCTAAAAAATTTATTTTTGAGTTTATTATTTATGATAAAATTAATATAACTAATTTAGATAACATTGTAAAAAATATGTTGGTTTTTTTACAAATATTAATAAAAATATCTAAAAATTCAAATAATGAAACAAATGAATGTTCAAACGACGGACTAAGTATTACTTTTTTTCTAACACCTTTTTTAAAAAAAATGAATATTAGTAAAACTAAACCTAAAACTAAACCTAAAACTAAACCTAAAACTAAAGAAATATTAGGTGCTAATAATGTAAATAGTGGTTTCAATTATACTTGTTTAACTAGTGGTTTAATATTTATTTATAGAAAGCAAGAATTCTTCAAAGTATTTGTTCATGAAGCATTACACGCCTACGGAATAGATAGAGCACTTCAAGCAGATTTTAGTAAAAACAAAAATTATAATAAATTTATAAAATTATTTGCTTTTGCTAATTTACATACAGCAAATGTTGGTATAAATGAAGCAATGACAGAATTTTGGACAGCACTACTATATTTATGTGTAAATAGTTATCAGTGTTCTAAAAATTTGGCAAACTTTATTTATAATTTTGAGAGATTATACAAACTAGAATTAGCGCACGCCTTATATCAAATAAGTAAAATTCTTCATTATAATGATTTAACATATAGTAGTTTTACCAAAAACTCAAACTCAAACTCAAACTCAAACTCAAACTCAAACTCAAACTCAAACTCAAAATATAGAGAAAATACTCATATTTTTTCTTATTTTATAGTCAAAACAATGATGTTGCTCAACCATGAGCACATGTTAAATTCTCAGTTATTTGATTTAAATAATATTTCAAACGCGAAGACTGTTGAATTTAACTCATTCATAAATATTAAATTGAAGTCTGATAGTATTAGTATAAATAAATTATTTGCTAATGTTTATGACTATACAGTTGATCCACTATTTATTAAAATTATGAATACTATTGAAATGGAACATAGAAAACATTACAACAACTATGCTAATATTAAAACATACAAACTAAACAAAACACTAAAAAGTAAAACGCGTAAATTTTTAAAACATAAAAGCAATACAAATAATACAAATAATACAAATAATACAATAAATATAGAAAATTATATGTTATCTAATTTAAGAATGATGATTTATGATTATACTATATAATAAAAATATAGAAATAAAAATAAAAAATAAACTAATAATAGTAATATATGGATGAAGTTAATATTATAAAAGAGGACAATATAACTATCGACGACAACATATATAAAAAGAAAAAGAAAAAGAAAAAACGCAATGACGAATCCGTTAAAAATAACATATTGGAATATTATCTTAATTTACCTATTAAAAGTAAAAAAGCATATATAAAATTACACGCAAAAGATTTCAATATACCCAGTTATAAGGAGTATAATAATTTATTAACAATACAGTATGGCGTTTCGCAATTAAAATTAATTGCGAAATATTACAACTTAAAAACAAGCGGAAATAAAGAATATTTAAAAAAATGCCTACATAATTATTTATATTTTAGTTGTAATATAATTAATATTCAAAAAAATTTGCGTTGTTATTTAATAAAAAAGTATATTAAAATACACGGCCCTGGATTTCATAATAAGGCAATATGTGCTAATGATGTTGATTTTTGTTCATTGGACAGTTTAAACAATATTCCATATACTCAATTTATTAGTTTTAAAGATACAACTGATCACATATATGGTTTTGATGTGTTATCTCTCTATAACTTGTTTGTTAAAGTTACAAAAAATAATAAAATTAGAACAAATAACGAGTTAAATAATAGCAATACTTCATTAAATGTTCAGAATCCATTTACTAATATATTTTTTTCTTATAAAGTTTTAACACAACTGTTAGAGTATATTAGATTGAGTAGTTTATTAAAAATACATATTGACTTAAATTATGACGATTTAGCGCATCTCTCAATAAATAAGCAAACGGAAATGAAAATTTTAACATTGTTTCAAAGAATAGATAGTTTAGGGAATTATACAAACATTAAATGGTTTTTGGATTTAGATAAATACGGTTTGGTTAGATTTATAAGAGAATTATTAGATATATGGAATTACAGAGCAAATTTAAGTCAAGAAATTAAAAGAGAGATTGTTCCTCCTTGTGGAAATCCGTTTTATGATGAAACTATGAATATTAATAATTTGCCTCAATATAATTTTACACAAATTAGAAAATATAGTATTGCCATTATTGATTTAATGATAAATAAGGGAATCAATGAAAATTCTTGTGTTTTAGGAAGTTATTATGTTTTATGTGCTTTAACAATGGTGTCTAGCGAGGCAGCAAACACTTTACCTTGGTTATATCAAGCAGTTAGTAATTAATTATTTTTTTACTACAATATATAAAAATTGTAATTTAAAAAAACTATAATTTTTTTAAAACTCGTTCAAATTTAACCCATTTTAGCATTTTAAAATAATATATTTTTTATTAATATATATTTATTAATAAAACAACTTAAAAGAAATTTTTTATTATAGAGTATAAAAATGCCTCCACACAAGAAAAAATCTGAACAAACTACCCCCGGCGAAGTTGTCCCCGTTGAAGTTGTCCCCGTTGAAGTTGTCCCCGTTGTAGTTCCTTCCGAACCAACAAAGAAATCTAAATCTTCAAAACAAGTAAGCGATCCGGTAGCAGAAGTAAAACCCAAAGCAACAAAGTCTACCAAATCTAAAGTCCCAGAGATTGTTCAAACAGATGTCCCTGTTGTAGTTTCTGAGATGGAAAATGTAGTTGTTGCTAGCGATGCTTGTGATTACTCTATTACAAACGGATTTTCTGAATTCATTACTAAATTTCAAATAATGATAACTAGTTTCAATGCGTTAAAAACTGAATTACGTGGTTTAGAAAAAATTACTGTAAAGCAGTTAAAAGTTGCGGAAAAACTAAGCAACAAAAAACGGCGCAAGGGCAATCGTGCCCCCAGTGGTTTTGTTAAACCATCATTAATTAGTGATGAACTTGCTAACTTTTTAGACAAACCCTGTGGAACAGAAATGGCCCGTACTGATGTAACACGTGAAATAAATAAATATATTCGTGCCAATAATCTCCAAGATAAAAGCAATGGTCGCAAGATTAACCCAGACAAGCAATTAACTCAATTATTAAAAATTGAAGATTCAGTAGATCTTACATATTTCAATCTTCAAAAGTATATGGGACCTCATTTCCCCAAAGTTGTCAAAGTTGAACCAGCAGTAGCAGTTGCTTGAATAAAAATCTAAAAATCTAAAAATCTAAAAATCTAAAAATTCGTTTTATATTTATTGCTTAATACAGCAATAAATATAAAAATAAAGTCATAGTAAAAAAATTGAAAAGAATATTTAATATAATTCTTAAGATATCAAGTTATCAAGTTATCAAGTTATCAAGTTATCAAGTTATATTAATTATGATTAAACCAGCAATAAATGCTATTATTTTAATGATGATGATTGCATCAATTTTCAATATGTTTATTACTATTAAATACGTATTAGAGTATATGTTGCTCCCCAAATTGGTACCGTTAATTTGGTTTCTAATTGTTATTCCTACATCATATTACAGCACAATGTTAGTAGCGCCGTTATTATATTAAAAAATTTTATGTAAGATATTTTAAAGGATTCATATATTTTTTTTCTGATACTTATTATTTATTATTTGTCAGCAAACAATAAATAAAAATAAATAAAAAATAAATAAAAAATAAATAAAAAATAAATAAAAAATAAATAAAATAAAAATAAAATAAAAATAAAAAATAAATAAAATAAAAAATTGATTTAAGAAAATAATAATATAATTATTAACATTGTATAAAACAATATGGCAACTATTGTATCTGGTGCTTCGTTCAATGCTTCTACTGATTATGTGTATACTAAGACTAAAGTAAATGCCAATAACGGTAAGCAAGTGGGTATTCTTAACAAGACTAATATGAAATCGTTATATATTAGCACACCTCTTATGCTTACTTGGGGTGTAAATGAATACACAGATGACAAAACTGGAAAAAAGACATATGATATGGCACTTCAATTTCCAAATCAAGAATACGATAATCAAGAATGTGCAGCATTTCTTAAGAATATGCAAGAAATGGAAAAGCGCATTAAAGATGATGCTATTATTAATTGTAAAGAATGGTTAAACAAACCAAAAATGGTTGCTGAAGCAGTTGAAGCATTATGGACACCTATGTTAAAATATCCAAGAGACAAAGCAACTGAAGAACCCGATCATTCACGAGCACCATCATTAAAAGTTAAAATTCCATATTGGGAGGATGTCTTTAAAAATGTCGAATTATATAATGAGGACAGCGTTTGTGTATTTCCAAATGATGATAATACTCCAATTGGCGATTTTATTGTAAAGGGAACAAACGTAGCAACAATTATTCAGTGTGGAGGTATTTGGGTTGCCAATGGAAAATTCGGTGTAACTTGGAAATTATTCCAAGCAGTAGTAAAACCACGAACAACGCTTAGTGGAAAGTGTCATATTGTATTATCGGAGAAAGACAAAGAAAAATTAACTGTTCCAGTAGATGATGATGAAATTGTCAATGTATGTGTTAATAATGTAACAGAGGTTCCAGACAGCGATGACGAAGTTGAACAAAGCACTGTTAAACCATCAGAAGTAAAAGAAGAAAAAGAAGAAAAAGAAGAAGAAGAAGAAGTTCAAGCAAAACAAGTTCAAGTAGAAGATGTTCCAAAAAAGAAACGCATTGTAAAGAAGAAGCCAGATGAATAAGTGAATTTTAAAACAATTTTAAAACAAAAAAATAGCATATTAGTGTAAGACAAAAAATTATATAATTTTTTTATATAATTTTTTTTATATTTAAAAATTATGATAAATAAATATGAAAAATAATATCACTTTTATAACTATTATCCAAAATATTATAAGTATTTATTTTAGATAATCCTTGATTCTTGATACTATAAATTTGGTATTTACTGAATGTTAATTTACTAATAGGTATGTTAAAACTATGGTTTTCAATAGCAATAGTTATATTAGCACTGTTAGTTTTTAATAAATCTATTATATTATAAAATGTATCAGTATAAGTATAATGAATATTATTATCAATATCTATTGATATATTAGAATCTAATAATGGATCAATTTTTATAATATTATTTTCAAAATTCAATTCATTATGCCATAAAGGAATATAAATAATATCGTTGTTTACTTCTAATTTATAAATATCACTATTTAATAAATTAACAATATTAGGTGTTAAAATATAAATATTATATTTAGATAATTTATCTTGTAATATTGTTTTAATAATTGTAATAATATTATTTGATATAACATTAGCGCTATTTTCAAATTCACATTCTTTCTTATATTTTAACAAAAAAATATATAAATCTTCCAAAATAACTATAGAAAAATTATCTAGCAAATTTGCTAAAACAGTTTTGATATGACTATTAGCATAATGCTTAATATCTTCAGTGCTATTTGAATAGTTATTAATTATAAAATTAATAAAATTTAAAATATAATAATTATATTCATTTGTTTCATTTGTTTCATTTGTTTCATTTGTTTCATTTGAGTTATTGGTATGTGTCTCGCTACTATCACTAGTTTCTTTAATAATTATTAATTCTTTTAAAATATTATAAGCATGATTAATATTTTGAAAGATCAATGTAGATTCTTCATTATTAATATTTTTATCCGGATGATATATTAAACACTGTATATGATACTGTTTTTTTAATTCATTAGAACTTATATTCTTTATATTATAAATAGTATAATTTGTAATATTTAAAGTAGCGATTGCTTCACTTATTTTCATTGTTTTCATTTATTAATCCTATTAAATATAGTGTAAAACTTTCTAAATGAAAAATAGGTCTATAATTATTGTTATAATTTTTAAAAAAAATCATGCTATTAAAAATTAGATCACTTATCTTATTATTAAGTATCAATTCTTTTTGAATTAATGTCTTTATTATATAATAAAAGCAGTCATGACAATTTAAATGATATATCAATATATCATATAACAAAGTACGTATATTTTTAATATTATAATTAGAGTTGGTTATGAGTTCTATGTATGTATCACATATTGATTTATGGTGTTCAATAAATTTTAGATTATTTGAAATATCTAAACAACTAAAAATATTCGGGTTGTTTATTTTATTACAAAGTTGTTTTATTGAATCGTCATCATTATTACTATTAGTACTATTATTACTATTATTACTATTATTACTATTATTACTATTAGTATTAGTAGCATTTAAATATTTAAAAAATTGTTTGTTGTTTTTATTACATAAGCCATATATTGTCTTTTTGTTTAATTTTGAAAAATATAACACTTTACACAAGTTTATTATTTTGAATGGTATAAAACTTATACTTTCTGTTATTATAATGTATTTTATAGTTAATGATGAAAACAACTCTTTTTGCATATAATTATACAATAAATCTAACAAATCGTAATTAATTTTGTCAAAATTACGAAAAACAATATATCCTTTTTTGTTTGCCGATGAAGCAATAGAATTATATATAATTGTATATATATCATTCCAAGAAGATTTGCTATTATATATGAAATTTTCTACATCTATTTCATAATGTATATCACTAATTTTTATATAAAAATCTGTTTTTACTAAATTAATATGTAGTTTTTTCTCATATTTTAGATTACTAGGACTAAAACATTGTAAAAGTTTTAATACGCTTTTGTATTTATAAGAGCAAGAAGGTCCATAAAAAATATAATTGTCAAAGTTAGTAGTTGTATTCTCCTTAATATTTGTAATATTTTTTATTATTAGCAATAATTCTTTGTTAAAAGTATAGTTGCTGTTTTCATTTATAATTTCAATATAATTTTTTTTTAAATTCATTATTTTTGTTATGTATATAAATTTAAATTTATATACATTTTAAATGAAATATTATTAATATTTAAAACTATTATTAATATTTATAATAGAGATATAAATATGATTTGTGAAAGTTTAAAAACTATTGATTATGATGCCATAATAATTAATGAACCAATAAAAAATAGTGTTTTACAATACAATTACTTTTATAAATTGCTATATTCGACACCTATAGTAGTATTGACTAGTATATTTCTATTATTTGAATTAAATAATGTAATACTTGAGAATGATAAAGCGCTATTTAATAAAAATACAATTAATGATAGCGTTTTTAATAAACTCAATCAATTAGAAGAATATATATTAAATTTAATTAATAGTCAAAAAACAAAACTATATAAATTTAGAGAATTATATGAAAACCAATATTTTAAATATTCATTATGTGATGACGTTGATAAATTTAATAACTACAAATATGTTAATACTTTAGATGGAAAAACTAATAAATTTGTATTAAAAATATCTGGTATATGGGAATCAAAAGATAATATAGGATTAACATTTAAAATAATTATTATTAATAAATGTATTAAATTTATTTAACTTATTTGACTTATTTATGAACCTGATTCATCTGTTGAAAAAACATCTAAAGTAAAATGAATCATTATTACAAATACTAAATTTATAATACCTAATATACTTACGCCCGCTTTGCTTAAGAATACCTGCGTATTGTTTTCATTTGGTGTATTTGCTAGATAATATAAATATGCACTAATACCAAGTACTTGAAGTATTATAAAAGTTACTGACATATATGAATATGTGCGATAATCGGGCGAAACAGCATTCTTATTTATTCTAGTAAAATATGAAAAATTCAAAAATATTGAATACAAAACTATAAACAAAGTTAAAGCAATAGGACCTATGTTTCTAAACATAGCCATTTTACTACTAGTTCTTGATGTAAGATTTATTCCCATAAATACAAGAATACTTAAAGCTATTGCTGTCAAACCATAACCCCATATAGAACAAGTAGCAGGACCTGATGCACCGGAAACGGAAGGATTTTCAGAAAAAGATAACTTTATAATAATTCCAGCAAAGGCTAAAGCTATTATACACATTAGATCTAAGTTGTTATTAAACGATAATCCAACAGCACCTTTTCCTCGTGATGTTGCTTCTTTTTCTTCTGGTGGCATATGTAATTAATATATATTAATATTATTACTTAATAATTTAATAATTTAATAATTTAATAATTTAATAATTTAATAAATAATAATTTAATAAATAATAATTTAATAAATAATGAGTATATATTTAATAAATATAACTATAAAATATATACAATGAATCATCATCATCCCTTAATAAAGACGAGTCATAATTTTGTATTAGATAGAAAAGTATTATTTATTGATAGCAATGACCGAGATATAGAGCGCTGGCCAAGTGCTTCAGAGTTTGAAATAAATTGTCCTCAAAACTATAATAATGTTGAGTCATTACGATTGTCAAGCATTATGTTGCCTAATTTTTTTTATAATATTAGCGAACAATTGCGAACAAATAAAATGATTGTCGAGTATAGTGGCTCATCAACTATTATTACTTTAGATGATGGTTATTATAATTACACTCAATTACAAGATGCTTTACAAACCAAGATTAGAGCAATACATAGTGACTTTACTACTCTTTTTAGTGTTTCTTATAACCCAATTACTCGCAAATTCACTTTTTTACATACCAGAAATAACGGAACAGCATTTACATTCAGATTTGATTTACCTATTAACTATGATTGTGCTAAAGATAACTATAAAACAGATGTATATGCTCAACATAGCAATTGGGGTTTAGGTTATATTTTAGGCTTTGATAAAATAAAATATACTTCTTCTAGTATTATTCAAACTGGTGGTCATACTCATCAGCAATTAATTGCTCCTAATCCAATCGATTTAGAAGATAATAAATGTATATATATTGAATTAGAAAAATACAATAAGTGTGATGAAATCAAACCTTTCTTATATTATAGTTATAATAATGCTAATTCGGGTATAGTAAATTCGGCATTTGCTAAAATCCCTGTTTATCCATTTCAAGATAATAAAGGTTTAGTAAATGACGGATATTTTGAAAATATTAGTTATTATCAACCACCAATTGATAAAATATCTAAATTTAAATTAAAGTTTAGATATCATAATGGCATGTTGGTTGATTTTCACAATTTTAATGTTTCGTTATCGCTAGAAATTAATCAAATTCGCAACGAAATGAATAATTATGAAGTTAGGAGTCCATATAAAGTTTGAACTCGTTACTTTAGTTAATTATTAAAGTTTATTTTCTCTAATATAGCAAGTTTCACATAATGGAATGTATTCACTAGTTCCTATTAAAATTTGAAAATAACTATTAACAATACGATGACTATAGCAAGACTTCTCAATGCATTTAGCACATTTACCAGTCATTTTAAATACGCGTGTAGCTTTAACTAATAGTTCCATCATTGTTCCAAATCTCTCTCGTTTATAATCTAAATCTAGTCCGCATAATATAACATTCTTTCTTAATGTTTCATTTAAATATAATACACTTTCAAGTATTGTTTCAAAAAACTGGGCTTCATTTATAAAAATATAGTCTGCGTTTGTAATTAGTTCTTTTGTTTCACTGTTACTAATAAAATCATCTAGATCTGTAATGCTATAACAATCAATTGCTAATCCATCGTGCGAAATAATTTTATTTTTACCATAACGTGTGTCTAATTCATAATTAATAGCAATACAATTTTTATTTTTATTTTTGGCTAGTGTTGTATTGTAAAGTTCTATTAATTTTGTAGTTTTGCCAGAAAACATTGGTCCATAAATCAATGTAATACTCATTAGTATGCGTTTATTATATTATATTATGTTATAAATAATAACAATTTATAACATATTTCAATTTTAATTAACAAAATCTATTTTTTATAAAATATTTACATATTATAGAAATGGAATGGACCGATGATATTGATACTGTATTAAATAATATTAGGATCAATTGTGTTATTTTGAGCAATTTACATAAACAACGCTATTTTGAATTACAATCATCACTCAAATATTACAGAATGCCAGTGATTATATTAAATGGTATAAATAGCATATTTGCTGTAGGTCTTCAACCATATATATATCAAGGAACAATTAGTTTAACAAATTCATTAATAGCTTTAACATGTGGTATAATAGGTAGTATTGAGTTATATTTAGGGATACAAAAAAGATTAGAAAATGATATGATCAGTCAGAGAGATTATTACCTTCTTTCAATCGATATATATAAGACTTTAAGTTTAGATAAAACTAATCGGCCCACACCCAGTAAAGATTATTTAGAAAAAAGTTATAATGTATATACAAAATTGATTGAGAGTTCATCGACACTAGCAAAAGTTAAGGGAGATAAATTAATACAAATAGATTTTGATAATGATGTAGAAAATATTGTATTAACTCCTATACCAAAAAAAGGGAGAGTAGATTTATCTCCTAATAATATTGATTTATCAATCACAGATTAATTCATTAAAAAATGATAAATGTTAAAAAATGATAAATGTTAAAAAATGATAAATGTTAAAAAAAATTGATAACTATTTTTTTTATGAAAACATTTATCATTATATTATCACAATGACGGGTGATAGTATTAACACAGAACAAAATCCAGGATTTTTATCAACTATGCATACTATGATTGATGATTTAGATACTATTTCTTCGAATATTGATGAAATTATTTATTTAAGATTAGTAAATGGACTTCTACGCTTATACAATATACATAATTCACCCAATCAATCACCTAATAGTGTTACTAGCAATTCGATGGCGAGGGCTATTAATCAAAGGCACAGTGAAAGATATCGTGAAAATTTTCAAGATAATAATGAACTCCAAATCACAAGGAATTTAGCAGAACATTACGGAAGAGTTTATGATAGTAGTGGTATTCTTATAAGTAATGATGGTTATCCTATTAATGCTAATACTGGAAACACTGGAAATACTGGAAATACAAATACAAATACAAATACAAATACAAATACAAATACAAATACAAATACAAATACAAATACAAATACAAATACAAATACAAATACAAATACAAATACAAATACAAATACAAATA
>Ga0208951_1000505_pt1 | contig 17942 bp, 12 predicted proteins | sample GreLakmeMI27MSRF_FD_187702 | JGI IMG/M metagenome (GOLD analysis project Ga0208951, IMG submission 187702) | Freshwater lentic microbial communities from great Laurentian Lakes, MI, USA - Great Lakes metaG MI27MSRF (SPAdes) | ecosystem: Environmental > Aquatic > Freshwater > Lake | place: Great... | reverse complement strand
GAGCTGTTCGCCCCGCGTTCTACCGCGTTAGTAGACCTCTAAATATAAGGCAACTTATAGCCGCCAAGCCGCAAAAACGCTTATAATAAGCTTATAATTGTCACGGATCCCATATTTGCCATCCCAGATAACCAACGCGCAGCCACCGCCACCGTGTCGCCCGTGGAGCGTTGTTTTCTTTCACAAAGATTCGCGCGCATGGCGTACGTTATGTCCCCACACAATCACCGCGCCGGCGTACTGTTGGCACCGTTCAGGTAGAGCACCTGGCCCGCCATTGCAGCCGCAAAGATGATGAGCAGCGGCGCGTTCTTGTCCTTGCTCGTGGTTAGCGTCATCAGCGTGCAGGTGAAGATGAGCGTGTCCATGCCGTTGTGGATGGCAACCTTGGTGAGCTGGCACGCAGTCTCTGCGATGAGGCCGATGACCGAGGCGGACACGCCCTCGAGGAACGAGTTGAAACGCGGGTTCTTGCACAGGTACATGAACGCCTCATGGAAGCCCAGCACCATGGTAAAGCAAGGGAGGAACATGCCGATGGTCATGAGCAGGGCCCCAGGCACCCCGTCTGCAATGAAGCCGTCCCACGTGACGAACATCACCAGCGGGGTTGGCACAAAGTTAACAACCGCAATGCCGTCCAGGAACTGAGGTGCCGTAGGTGGGAGGGTGAGTAGCGCAGGGGAGCTGACGGGCGACGACGTACCTGCTGAGGCGTGATGAAGTGGTTGATTGTGACGAAGGAGCGGTACACGTACGGCACCGCGGTGAAGGCCCCTCCGAAGGTCATTGTCCCGGCCAGCAGGCCCGTCACAAAGATTGACCCCTGCTTGCTGTCCGTCTGCGTGCCTGCAGCCAGCGCCACGCCATCCGTCAACCCCTGCACAACGCACACGCGCACTCAGTGCCAGCGCAGGATGAACGGACGCCGTGAGGCGGCCGCGACGCGCCTCCAGAGAGATGTAGATGACGTTCCCCACCACGCCCAACACCAACAAGATCCAGCCGAAACTCCAGTGCCCACTGTGCACAGCACCGCGCGTGAGACTCGTTGATGCGACGCCAAAAGAAGCTCGCGCAGGACGTGCCTGTGGTGTGCAACGTGCACCAGCCCGGCAAAGGCGAGCGTCACGAAAAAGGGCGTGCCGAACAGCGTGAGCAGCATGCCTGCAGCCTGCGGCCATAAATGTATGCGTTAGACCGAGTGGAACAGGCGCCAGACGTGGTGCACGCACCGCCAGAAAGAAGAGGATGGGCGACACCTCCTTGCTGCCAGACCTGTGGTCCACAAGCGCATGTTCCGAGATCTTGAACACGGCCCTCAACGCCATAGCGGGCACGCAAGGGCTGGGCGGCTGTCAGCCAGAGTGTGTGACACCGCAAGGGCGCCAGCTGTGCGCACCGCACGGCGTTGAAGGAGGCGAGGAAGCCCGGGTTAAGGAACAGGTCAAACTTGGTGTAGAGCCAGGCAAAGAACATCATGATGCAGAAGCCTGGCGCACGAGTCAACAACTCGCAGCGAGCCAGCCGCGTGAATATGCACTGCCGCAGCGCGCGCTGCCGCAGCGCGCGACGCCGCAGCCGCACACGCGCCTGGCAGGCAGAAGCCCAGGCCGCCCAGCAGGCCGCCCAGGCGTCCCTTGGCGAGCTGGCCGAAGAAGCAGGCGAGCTCGGTGGCTTCCGGGCCAGGCAGCGCCTGGTAGACTGCAAACACCTGCGGCGCCGTGCGCGTGAGCTCCACCGCAAGAGGAACGGTTCGCTGGGCTGCAGTGCAGGCCAGGGGCGGCTCGGGCACGTTTATACTCGCGCAGCTGATGTTCCACGCTGCCTGCAGCCGTGCCTTGTTGAACTCGGGAATGGACACCCACTTCTTCTCAATAACCATGTCCTCCTTCATCATGGCAATCTGCGCAACCTGGGCGCGCCAAGAAGGAGGAGTAGGTGAGCAAAGACAGCTGTCGGCTGGAGCGCCACTCGAAGCGGCAAGCTCGCGCTGCTGCTGTATCTGCAGGCGCACCGGCCCTCCGACTGCGAGGCAGCCGAACTTGAGGAACATGAGGAAGATCTGCGGCGCAGGAGAGGCATGAGTCAGGAGACGGTCAGCGCAGCGCTCCCGCGAGGCCTTTTTCGCGCCTGAAGGTACGACATGTTTGCGGGCGGCCCGAACTCGGGCTTCTCTGGCTCCTTGGGCGCCTCCTTGGGCGCCTCCACGTCCTCCGCTTGGAGACCCACTGCGCGCGTCTCCCCCGCCGCGGGCTCCTCCGCAGCCGCAGGCGCTGCTGGCTCAACCTTCACCACCTGGGTCGCCATGCCGGGAGGCTACGGGCTGCGGCGACACGCACGAGCCGAGCGGCGGACGGGCGCGCGAAAGTGCACAACTTTTTTGAAGTTGATTGACCAAGCAACAAAGATAGAGCAGCCACCAGCCATCCCCCGTCATCGAGCGAACAGCGAACCTATGACGCTGTGCTGTCTCTACGCGGCGTCGGTAGTGGTCACCCTGGTGCGTGAAGCATTCCGCGTTCAGCTCGAGGAGCTGCGGCTCTCCGCATCAACCTCCGCATGCCCCTGCCAGCACAAGGCTCAACAGGTCAACAACGAATGTATAGAAGCGCGCGTACAGCCACATCGTTCAAGCGTCCCCGATGATCTGGTGGATGGCGTCCGACACCGCATCCTCCTGTGCGCGCACAGTGAGCTTCATCGCCACGTTGCCCCCTTGGTCCTGCCCCAGCTGCAGCCGCGCCAGCACCGCCACATCGCCCACGAAGACGCCCGAAAGCAGCGCGGTGTGTGAGCGCGCGTTGCCCGGCACCACATCGCTGCCCTCGCAGGCGTGCATGCCCAGGGTTGCGCTCACAGCCTCCAGGGTGTCCTGCAGCCCGTCGCGCGGCCCAAGGCCGTACTCCTCCGCGCGCTCGCTGCTGGGCGGAAGCTCCTCCCAGGCTTTGCGGAAGTTGGAGACGGGTTGGCGCCGGATGTAGTCGCAGGCGGAGAGGTCCACATCCTCCAGGGTGTACTCGTCCGTGTATCCCTCCGGCTCCGCCTCGCCGGTGGAGGGGTCCACCTCCTTGATGGTGAAGCGCAGGGTGGCTGAGAACTTGGCCTGGCATGCGGCGCCACCCGCGCGGCGCAGCGCCGTGAAGGTGCTCGCCGCGCGCGTCAGCGGCACGCTGGCCAGCGGCACGGTGGCCTCCTCCTGCAGGTCGCAGTCCGTCTGGGGCGTAAGCGCGACGGTGACGTTTTCGAGCACCTGCTCCTTGATGGTGTTTTGCACCGCAAACTGGAACACCAGGTGCTCCGCAAACACGTGCTTCGTGAGCGTCACCTTGTACTCCGTCTCGTCCTCGGTGAGCTGGGTGGGCGGGGAGGACTTGAAGAGGGCGCCGAAACCGGCAAAAGCTGGGATGGCGGCCAGCACAACCTGCGCCGCGTCGGCGGCGGCTTCGGGCGGCGGCGCGGCGGCGGCTGCTGCTGCGGCGGCGGCGGCCGCCTTGCGGGACCCTGGGGCGGGCTGCGGCTCCGTCTTGGCTGCGAGCGCGACTGCAGCATCGCTGCCCTCAACGGGCACCGAGGCGAGCGAGAAGGGCTTGTCGGTGGGGCCCGACAAGTAGCTCCGCAGCGCAGCCTCCAGCGCAGGCACGTTGGCGTGCAGCCCCGCGCCCTCTACCAGCAGCCCGGTGGCCTCCGCCAGGCCGGCTGCGTGCGCGGGCGCCGCCGGCTCGCCCGCCTGGGCAGCCGCGGCGCCCAGGATTGCGAGCGCCAGGGTGGCTCGATCTCGCACCTCGTCGTCGTTGTCATACAGGCAGCGCCGCAGCAGCGTCACCACGCGCACACGCAGCTGCGGGCAGCCGGCGCCGAACTTGGCCAGCGCCGACACGGCGGAGGCGCGCACGGTGGCGTTCTCCAGGATGACCCGGTTGTACACGTAGCGGATGTACTTGGCCGGCTCGGGTGTCTTTGGGCCCTCGTTGCCCAGCACGTGCAGCACCTGGCTGGACAGGTAGGTGAACTCGCAGTCCTCGATGAACTCGCACAAGTGGCCCAGCCCCGCATCCTTCGCCTCTGGGATGTCGCGGATCAGCGCCAGAATGGCGTCCACGATGGCCTTCTTGTACTCGAAGCCGCCCTCCTCGCGCAAGATGCTGGCCAGGAAGGTCATCAGCGCCCGGTGCTTGCTGGGGTACTTGAGGCACAGAGCGCGCACAGCCTCAACCACCACAATCTTGTTCTCGTCTGCTATCTCCGACAGGAACGCCTGGATCTGCTTCATTAGCCGCTCGACGCTGCTCTCCGCGCCAGTCTTGAGCAGCGTGGTGATTGCCAGCGTGGCGATGCTGCGGTTAGGGTCCGAGATGAGGCCCTCCATGTCCACGTTTGCGGCTGACACAGCGGCAGGGAAGGTCATTGCGATGCGGTTCAGCGTGCGCGCGGCGGCGAAGCGCAGCACCGGCTTTGAGGAGGAGAGGAAAAGCTGGAGGACGGTGATAGCGGGCTGCAGCTCTCGCGGGGTCACCTCCTTGAGCTCAGCCACCGCGCGGGCAGCCTCGAAGATGACAGCCTCGGACTTGTGGCGAAAGCATGATTCCAGAAAGTCGGCGTAGGGGCGGGGCTCCCCGTCGCGAGGGGCGGAGGTGTCGGCGATGACGCGCGCCGTGAAGCGCACCAGCAGCGAGGTGGCCAGCGGCGAGCGTCCGGTGCTGCCGCTGCGCGTGAGGCCGGAGACGAGCTTGGATGCTGCCAGGCGGTCGTTGGCGCGGATGGCGTGCGCCAATGCCAGCGCATGGAACTGGACGGGCGCATGGCGGTTGTTCACAGCCTCCGCCACTTCGTTGCTCCAGCGACGCACCACATCCGCGTTCACGCCCAGCAAGTGGATGCCAGACACCAGTGCAGAGCTGCTCACTACTGGAGACTTGTCAACCACAGCCTGCTTCAGGTACCGCTCCATCTGCATCAGCATGCCGCTGTCCACGATCTTGCACAGCACGCGAATGCTGTTGGCGCGGTACAGGTCAATCTTGCTGTTCATGTCCTTCATCAACGAGCTGGTCACGATGATCACCTCGTCGTTGGCGGGCGATATCTCCTTTATGATCAGGTACACCATGCGCCGCAGGTTCTGGTCTTTGCTCTGGAAAAGCTTGGTGACGCTGAAGAAGACCTCGGTGGCTTCATTCTGTGGGTGGAAGTGAGTAAGCCGTCCGCACGCACGCAGACGCGCGTTGTGCCCTGCGCGCCTTGGAGAAGCTGTCGCCCTGGTTGAGCAGGTAGAGCAGCTTGGTGATAACCTGCACAGCAGTAGATGTCAGGGGGAGGGCAACAGCGTTGCCGTGTGTCCAAGCCGCGCCTGCTGGCACTTGCGCGCGTCCAGCTGCGAGTCGTTGAAGCAGCGCGCTTCTTGGAGGATGGACGCCTTCTCGATGCCCCAGAAGGGGGACACCTCGACTGCGGAGCGGGCGAGGCAAGGGGGCGCAACAAAGCACACGGGGACCAGCGTCAGCTCTCCGCGCGGCTGCCAGCACGCGGGCGGGTGTGCCGTGCGGCACGCTGCTCAGTCGCTGCAGCAGGCGCAGGCCGTGCTGTGGGGTGCTGAAAAGACCGGTTCAACCCTAGTGCTCGGTTGCGACGCCCGCACACGCCCGGGGGCGCAGCCAGGCGTCGCCATAGCACGGCTGACGGGTGCGTGTGCGCAGCGAGCGCACAGCCGCGTCGGGTACGGTGCGAGGCGCCTCCAGGGCTGTCTCCGGGCGACTGACAGGCAGCACTGGAAGTCCGACCGAGAGCGCTCGCCGCAGCAGCAGCCGTGGTGTCTGCGCTACTCACCCTCGTCGTCGTCGTCGCCCTTGCCCTTGGGGAAACCACCCTGGTCGCCCATCTTCCCTGCAGCGAGCGCACGTGCACCGCCACCGCGCAGCGCAGCCACCGCTGTAGCGGCCTGCCACACGGCCCACAAAGGTGCAGGCGCGCCTTCTGGATTGTTCGATTCGATTGTAGAACAACGCCAGTTGAACGGCTTCGAATGGTTCGAACGCGAAGACCATAACTGGCCCGTTCTTCGCCTCCTCCCGTCACCTCTCCGGTGGCTCTTCCCGCTCAGCGTCGCAAAGTCGGTCAGCATGGCGGACACGGTGGCGTACCTGCTGGAGGAGATGGTCCCGGAGCTGGAAGACTTTGAGCGCCGCGGGCTCTTCACGCGCGCCGAGATCAAGCGCATCGTCGCCGCGCGCACGCAGCACGAGTACGCCATGAAGCGCCGCGCGCCGGTCAAGGCGGACTTTCTGCGCGCCATTCAGGTGGGAGCGCAAGCCGTCAGCGCCGCCGCCGCACCCTCACGCGCTCGCTCGCCCGCAGTACGAGGAGAAGCTGGAGGCGCTGCGGCGTCACCGCAAGCGAGTGCAGAACGCGGCAGCGGCGGCTGAGGCTGAGGCTGAAGGGGAGGAGGAGGGGGCAGCCGCCGGCAGTCGACCTGTGCGTCGCCGAGCTCCTGCGGGCACCAGCGGCTCCGGCGACCACGCCATCCTGCGCCGCATCCACTTCCTGTTCACGCGCGCACTGCGCAAGTTCCGTGGCGACCTGCGTTTGTGGGTGCGCACCCCGGGCAACAAGCCTCCCGTGTCGCTCGTGCTGGCTCACTCCCACCCCGCAGGCGCGCCTGTTCGCCTTCTGCCGCGCCCACGGCGGTTCACGTGCCCTCTCGCGCGCCCTCGCCTCCGCACTGGCGCTGCACCCCACCCAGCCGGGGCTGTGGGCCTACGCCGCCGCCTGGGAGCTGCGCTGTCGCCGCGACGCGCCAGCCGCGCGCGCGCTCATGCAGCGCGGCCTGCGCGCCTGCCCGGCCAGCGCGTCGCTGTGGGCCGACTACTTCGAGATGGAGCTGCACGCGGCACACCTGCTGCGCCAGCGCGCGCTGGTGCTGGGCCTGCCAGCCTCCTCGGTGGACGAGGCGGGGGACGATGCTGCGGCGGCGGCGGCGGCGGAGCTGGAGGAGGACCAGGCTGGCGGCGGCGGCGGCGGCAAAGACGAGGCGCTCAGAGTTGGTCGTCAGAAGCTGCTGAGGGGCGCTGTGGCCGAGGCTGTGTTCGACGCCGCGGCAGCTGCGCTGCCCAAAGACGTGCAGCTGCGCCTGCGGTGCCTGGCCGCCCTGGAGCGCCACGACTGGGCCGCCTGGCTGCGGCCCAAGGTGCTGGCCAGCCTGGCGGCGCCGCCGCTGCAGTTCGACGCGCAGGCGGTGGCGGCGCGCGCTGGGGCGGCCGGGGGGCACGCGCAGGGGTGTGCCGTGTTCCAGCAGGCACTGGCGGGCTCCACCGGCGTCCCCGCCACGGAGCTGCTGGACGCCTACGCAGCCTTCCTCGACGGCCACCACGGCGCCGCGGACCGCCTGCAGGCGCTGGCGCGCGATGCGCTGCAGCGCCGCGGGGCGAGCGAGCAGCTGCTGCTCACAGCCGCCCGTGCACTGCTCGCAGCCGGCCGCCGTGACGAGGCGCACCACACGGCGCGAGCCGCGTGCGCCTTCCTGCGCGCCGCGCCGCGCGTGTGGGCGCTGCGGCTGCAGATGGCGGCGGAGGATGCAAGCCGCGAGGAGGGCGACGGCGGGGCTTTTGGTCAGTCCCTCCAGACGCTTTGCGTGGAAGCCCTGCGCGCCACCCCGCCCCCATCCGCGGCGCCGCTGTGGCGCCTGGCGCAGCAGCTGTGCTGCTGTCTGGGCGTGGACGCGGCGCCGGTTGCGGCGGCGATGGCGCGCGCGCACGCCGGGGGCGCGGGGCCGCTGCTGGGCGACGCCGCCGCGTGCCTCCTGCGCGTCGCGGCTGCGCAGAGCGGCGCTGATGCCGCCCGGCGGCTGGCGCAGCAGCTCCTGGCGCTGCCGGGGCCGGCGGCGCAGCTGTACTCAGCGGCGCTCAGCTTGGAGGCGCAGGTGGCCTTCGCCGCCAAGCAGGCGGACGCGCCGGATGCGCAACAGGCGCTGGCGCGCGCGCGGCGCGTGGCCGAGGCTGCGGTGGGCGCTCACGGCGAGGCGGAGGGGGCGCTGTGGAGGGACTACGTTCGCCTGGAGACAGCCGCGGGCGGGGGGCACGCCGCGGCGGGGCCGCTGCTGTGGCGCGCGCGCAAGGCGATGCGGGACGCCAGTGCGCTGGACCAAGTTACCACGGCTTGATCAGTAGAACTAGAATGACTCGAAATCCCATCCCTTACTGAGCGTACACTTGTTGAACGGGCATGGGCTGTCCCATCGCCATCGGCGCAGGTGCCGAGATAATTGTCGGGGGCATCACGTAGACGACCTTGGGCGCACCCGCACCGCGGATGAGGAGCTCACGGTGCTGCTGCATGATGCCGCATGGCGTGAGACCGCCCGCAACAATGTCGTCGCAGGTGTCGCCCTGGATGTTGTAGTGAGCACGCAGGCTCCCGGACGCCAGGCAGGTGAACAGCGGACCAAAGAAGCCCCAGAGGCAGCAGGCGCCGCAGCAGTTGCCAGCGCATATCATGCTGCCGGTAGGCGCGATGGCCGCCATCTGCCCGTGCGCACAGCCAGGGAAAATCAAGGCGCACAGGCAACGGCCGGCCCCGCCCGGCTCGGCGAACATATCACACAGGTCGGTAGACCACGCATTCTGCTTGGGCGCCGGCATGCCAGGCTGCTGGATGGCGCCCACGACAGGCATGGCAGCAGGCATGTATGTAGGCCACAGTCTGAGCCGGCATGTGGGCCACAGTCTGAGCCATGCCCTCTTTTTGTTGACTGGCGGGCCACGCGGGCTGTGCATGAGTTCTGCAGAAGCGTGGGTGCGTGCGGGGCGCGCAGTTGCGCGGGAGGCTAGGTGCCACATGAGGCATCAGATTCCCCGCTTTCCCAGCCCGGAGCCCGCGACGCCCAAGCCGCGGCACGGCCGACCCGCAGACAGCCGCCTTGCTGAAGCACCCGAGAGTGGGGGGCAGCGCGAGGGAGGACGGACAGAGGAGCGAGCCGAAGAAGGGCATGTGCACTGCACTGCTAACTCCCATCCCACCAGCACTCCCGACGCACCGCCGCACCTTCGGAAGTCAACCAGAGCCCGGAGCGACTTTCTGTATACAGGTGCCCTGACCCCTGAGCAGACAGCACGCAGAGCGGCAGGGAGGGGGACAGTTCCAGGCACAGGTGGCATGACTCGGCGGGCATGACCAAATCGTGTTACATGCGGGTGGCAGCCGATGCACGAGCCGAAAAGGTCGGCCCGTTCGGCCATGTGATGGCCCTAGACCCCTGGCATCGGCATTTTACGTTGGCCCCTGCGCGCTCCACGCCCTCCTGCGCCATGGCGGCCGGCGACGACTCGCAGTTCGCGCGCGCGCTGGTGGGTGAGGAGGCTGCCGTCGCTGCGACCCCCATCAAGGGGAAGGGCTCTCGCACTGCAGTCCAAGGCGCCCAAAAGGCGCCCAAAACTCCAGCAGCCGAGCTGGCCGCGGAGCTGGCCGCGGAGGATCATCGCAGCGCGCAGAGCTCAGAGGAGGAGGAGGGTGACGCAGAGGGCGGCGAGGGCGACTTGGTGGATCAGGACGAGGAAGAGGGGAGCGAGGACGAGGAGGAGAGCGAGGAGGAGGAGGCTGGCGGCGTGGGCGAGCGCCTCCAGCCGCGCAAGAAGCTCCACGTCTCGCTTCAGGCGGAGGCGGCGCAGGGCGCGCAGGATGAGATCGACGAGCCGCCGTCTGCCGAGGAGGCGGATGAGGCGGATGAGGAGGAGGCAGAGGGCTCAGACTGGGCCCCCTCGGGGGGAGAGGCGGTGCCGAGCGTCGACGAAGAGATCTCCCGCCGCTCTCGCCGCAAGCGCGCCAAGACCTCGCGCAGCCACGCGGACTGAGGCTCAAACGCCCACCAGCCGGCGACTGCGGACGCCTCCCCTTTGCGTGTCACTCACACTGCTTCCCGGATTTCCATGTACGCGCTGTACGTTTCGTCCAGGATGTCCGACAGGGGCATGAGCAGGAACTTGAGGCCCGGCGCGCCGCCCAGCGCCCAGAAGGCGACCGCCGGCAGCGTTGCGATGGGAGGTGCCTGGGTCAGAGGCGCGCACCCCTCTCGAGACTGGCGCAACTGCACGTCCTCATCGCCGGGCGATGCGCAGAGGTAGGTGCCGCTGGCAGCGACGCTCTCCAGCACAATGCCGCCGGAGGGGTTCTGCTGCATGTGCGTGCGCCACTCGCCGCAGGGCGGAACAGAGGGCTGCAGCGGGTCTGCGCTGTGCTCGCCCAGCGCCATCGACGCGGCGCCGCCTGATTTGAGGCAGAGGAAGGCCCCCGGGCGGTCCATCGCCTCCAGCGCTACAGCGCCCTCGCGCAGCGCCACCAGTCGCCAAACGGCGCGCGAGTGCGCGTCGGTGCCACCCAGGCGGTGCCGCGCAGGGCCGGGCATCTCGGCGGGAGGGTCTGCCCAGCGCACGCCTCCGCCGGCGGTGCGCGTCAGGTAGCGTCCATCCGGCGCCGTGAACGAAGCCAGCTGGGCGCGCGCAGAGTCCGGCACAGGCGCGAGGATGGCCGCCAGGGCTGCCACGCTGGCGCTGCTCCCCGCCAGCGTGCGCGATTCGTCCGTGAGACCGGCCAGCACGAGCGGGCCCCACAAGATTGCGAACAGGTGCTTGAAGGGCTCGCGTGAGTCGGCGATGCGCTCAGCGCGAGCGGCCCCCAACGGGACGCGCAGCCTGAGCGTGTCGCCACCCCACTCTCGCGCCACGGTGAAGAAGCGCCCCGGCGCCAGCACGCCAACGCCAACGCCCACGCCGGGAAGCAGCGGGGAGTCGTTCAGCCATGCGGCCAGAGGCGGCTGGCTGTCGGGCGACACCCAGGAGGGGATGCGCAGCGACAGGGCCGCACGCACGGGCGTGTGGCCGCGTAGAGGCGACGCGCGGAGCTGCACCGTCAAGCTGGCGTTGGCCTCCGCGGATGCGGTCCACAGCGCCGCCGACGACTCCTGGGTCACCTCCAGCCCCGCCGTGTCCCACCTCAGCGTGCTGGTCACGTAGTGCAGCACAAACAGCCGCCTTGCCAGGCCATGCTCCAGGTACACACCGTCACCGAAGCGCGCGAAGGACTCAACCATCGTGCCGCAGCAGCACCAGAAGTCATCGTAGGGGCTGCTCCAACCCGTCTTGCGCCACTGGCTAGGCTGGGCCTTCGAGACGCCCACGCCCATCGGATACATGTACAGATAGCGCCCAAGATCTGAGCCCCTCTGCGCGCCCAGAATGCCGTTCAGCGTGGCGCGCTCGATGTAGTCGGCGTACGCCACGCGGGCCGAGGCGCCGCACTTGGTGCGCAGCAGGGTGGTGGCTGTCTTGAGCGCGTTGTGAGTTGCGCAAGACTCGGCGCTGTGCGTCCCCCCCTCTGACGGCCCTCCCAGCCCAGAGCCCAGCAGCCCAGCCTCGTGCCACAGCTCGCCGTGGCTGGTCCCCCCCGTGGCGTATGTCCGCGTGTCGTTCATCAGCGCAAAGAAGCGAACCGCAGCCGCCAGGAAAGCCTGCTCGCCCGTGTTGGCGAAGCGCGCCAGGGCGCCAGACACCATCGGCAGGTGCGTGTTGGCGTGCAGCCCCGCCAGCGGGTCGTGGCCGCTTGCCAGAGGGCCGTGGAAGCAAGGCTTATCCCAGTATTGTGCGCCACGCTCGAATCGTGCCCCCGCAGCGCGGAGCGCCTCCGCGATTCCTCCGTGCTCCAGGTTCAGGCACTCGCGCCAGTGCTGCAGCCCCCGACTGCGCACCACCGCCTGCGCACGGGCGTCGATGTAGGCTGCCAAGCGGCGCGCCATGGCACCCGCCTGCGTGCTGCCGCCCAGCTTGTGCGCGTCCAGCAGGCCAGCCAGCACCTTGTGGAGCGTGTAATATGGCGCCCACACCAGCGTCTGGTTCTCAAAGCGGTCCAGCAGGGAGGTGGGGAAAGCGGACAGGTAGCCCTGAGCTGTCTGACACGCCTGCAGAGCGGTCACCACGGCCAGCATGGCGGCGCTGAGGCGCTGATCACCCGTGGCCGACAATGCTGCTGCTGTAGCGGACAAATAGTGACCCACAAAGTGTCCTCGCAGCTCGCTGCCGGGGTGCTCCCACCCTCCGTACGGAGTCGCGCCTTCAGCCTGCGCTAGCCCGGCCTGCGCCCGGAAGGAGTACACCAGGCGCTCCGGGTCCAGCGACAACAGGTAGTCCACGTTGCTGGCCGCTGCGTCGGCGTAGGGAGAGGCGCCTGGCGTGAGCCGCACCGCGCCGGGCGGCAGCGGCGAGAGCGGCAGGCGGGCGGACTCCTGGGCGGGATGCACGTGTGAGAACAGCTGCGTCTCAGACGCCCCAGACATGGTGACACCGGGATGGTGCTCCGAAGTCCACCCGGGACCGCTGTAGCGCGGACAGCTCAGTGTGGCATCGCCCGCGCTTTGCCACTGCGGCGAGTCAGCCTCCGTGTCCTCGTCCACCCACTCTGCAGACTCGGCGTGGGCTGCGCCGCGTGGCCTGACATCGAACATCCAGGGTCTCCTCGCAAACACCAGCAGAACAGCGAGCAATGACAGCAACGCCAGCTTTGGCAGATCACGGAAGCATATGTGCAAGGGAGAGCGCCGGCTGCCGGCCAGCGAGGGCGGCAGGGAGCGGGGCGCTGGGCGCAAGCGCGAAGCGCGCGAGGTGCTCCGCATCTCCTCCTGCGCGCGCTAGCAGCAGCACCTTCTAGAGGGCATATCGAAAGTGATGGGCCGTCCGTACGACAGATGTGTGCATGTGTCCGTTTGCTTTCGACTCCCGCCGCCGAGCGCGTGTCGTGCCTGCGGCCTGCGCGCGGGCAGCATGGCTGGCGAGGAGTCCCGGCTGGTGGTGGCCATCCGTCCGCGTCCTTTGGCGCCGTCGGATGAGTGCGATGCAGGCATCCGGCTGGACACCGACTCTGTGCAACTCTGCGGCGCCGGCCCCGGCGGCAGCGACTCCGCGCTCCTCTTCGACCGCGTCTTCACCGCCGCCGCGTCCAACGGCGACGTATACTCGGGCGTGGCTCTGCCCGTTGTGCGCGCGGCGCTCACAGGCATCAACGGCGCTGTGGCAGCCTACGGCCAGACGGGCTCTGGCAAGACGCGCACCATGCGCGGCACGGCGGAGGACCCGGGCATTGTGCCGCGAGCGGTGCGGTCCCGCCAGCGACGCTTTGCACTGTCTCTTGCATGCGAGCTCACCTGCCACTGGCTCCCATTACCGCTGTGGCTGACGCCCCACCTTTTGACCAGGTGCGTGACGTGTTCGCACACGTGGCCGACACGCCGCAGCGGGCGTTCACCGTGCTGTTCTCGTACTTGGAGATCTACAACGAGCAGCTGAAGGACCTGCTCAACCCGAGCGCCAAGCTGGACGTGGTGGAGGGCCTGGCGGGAGTGGACGTGCGCGGCTGCAAGCCGGTGGAGGTCACGGACGTCAACGAGGTGCGCGGCAGCTCGCTCATCGCCCTGCTTGCCACACACTCTACTCCTCGCTGACGCTGTCCGACTGCAGGCCATGCGCCTGCTGGCTGAAGGCGACTCGCGGCGTGCGACCGCGGAGACGGCGATGAACGCGGCGAGCAGCCGCAGCCACGCCATCGTGCGCCTCACTATCACAAGCAAGCCTGCGCACAGCGAGCTGGAGGGCCGCGGCTGGGTGGCGGTGCTGAGCCTGGTTGACCTGGCCGGCAGCGAGACGGCCAAGAAAACGGGTGCCAGCGCGGGCGTGCGTGCGCTGGAGGGTGCCAACATCAACAAGTCCCTCTTTGCACTTAGCCGCGTCATCGAGGCGCTGTCCAGCAAGGAGAGCGGCCTGCCCAAGCCGCCCTTCCGCGACAGCAAGCTGACGCATTTGCTGAAGCCGGCGCTGGAGCGGGGGGCCGCGAGCCTGACTGCGGTGGTGTGCGCGGTGCACCCCGCGCAGGCCCACGCGAGCGAGACGGCCAGCACGCTGCAGTTCGCGCGCCGCGCGCGCTGCGTGGTCACCCGCCCGGTGGTGACGGAGGAGCTGAGCGCCAAGGACCGCGCGCGCCTGCTGGCTGCAGAGAACGACGCCATGCGCCAGGCCATGGCCCAGCGCCAGGCGGCGGACGCGGAGGCGGCTGCGCGGGCGGAGGCCACCGCCGCGGAGGAGGCTGAGGCGGCCAAGGCTGAGGTGGAGGCAGTTGCGGCGCGCCTGGCCGTGGTGGAGCAGGAGGCTGCCAAAGCCGCAGCCGCGTGGGCCAGGGAGGCGGCGGAGCTGCGGGGCCGCATCGCGCGCGGCAACGCGGCGCTGGCCAGCAAGGACGCCCTGCTGCTCGCCGCGCAGGACCAGCCTGGCGCTGGCGGCGGCGCCGGCGCCGCGCCGCAGGACAAGCGCGCGTCCCGGCGAGCCACCTGGGCCGCGGAGGGGCAGCCGTCCCCGCAAAGCGCCGCCGCCGCCGCCGCCGCTTCGCCCGCGCGCGCCCAGGGCGCACACCCCGTGCCCGCCGCCGTGCTCACCGCCGCGGCGCTGGCCATGGCGGCGCTGAAGGCGTCCCACGCCGGGGAGGCGCGCGGGCGGCGCCGCGCGGAGGCTGCTGCGGAGGCCCTGCGCCAGGAGGTTGTGGCGCTGCAGTCGGAGCGCACAGCCTGGCGCTCCGCCGCAGACGAGGCCGCCGCCGGCGCCGCCGCCGCGCGCCAGGACGTGTCCGCCGCCCGCGCCGCCGCCGCCTTCGCGGAGAAGGCGGCCGCGGACGCGCTGGTGGAGACGGCTGCGTGGCGGGACAGCGCCGCCAAGGCTGACGCCCGCTGGCTGCGCGCGCAGCATGACGTGGCGGCGGCGGAGGACCGGCTGCAGGCGGTGCGGGGCGAGGCGGCCAAGGCGCGCCACGAGGCTGACGGCGCGGGCACGCGAGCCGCCGTGGCCGACTCCAGGGCGGCCCGCTGCGAGATCGAGGTGGCCCGCAGCCTGGAGTTGGCCCGATGCGCCGAGGCGGACGCCACAGCGGCGCGGGGCGACGCCGCCGCAGCAGCCGCCGCCGCCGCTGCCGCCACCGCGCGCGCAGGGCACCTCGCCGCCGCCGCCGCCGCGCACGCGCAGCAGGCCGTGGGCGCGCCCGACGTGCTGGCGGCGGCGGAGCGGCGCTGCGTGGCGGCGGAGCTGGCGGCGGACCTGTCTGGCGGCGAGGTTGCTCGCCTGCGCTTCGAGCTCGACGCGGCCAAGCGAGACGCTTGGGCCGCAGGCGAGCGCTGCGCCGAGGCGGAGGCGGACGCCGCCCGCGCCCGCGCCTCCGCAGCGGCCGCCTCCGAGCGCTGCGCGCGCGCGGAGAGCGACGCGCAGGCGCGCATGGCGGACGTCGCCACCGCGCTGGATTGCGCCGCCGCGTCCCGTCGCTCCGCCCACGACGCCGCGGCGGACTGCGAGGAGGCGAGGCGCGCCGCGGCCGAGGCGCAGGGTGCTCTGGCGGCGCTGGCGGCACAGCACTGCAGCGCTCGCGCCGCGCTCGCCGCCGCCGAGGAGCGCTGCGCTGCGCTCGAGGCTGACGTGGCCGTCCTGAAGGAGATCGAGGCGGCCGCGTGCGAGGTGATGGAGCAGCACGAGGCGGCCGTGGCGGGGCGCAGCGAGGCTGAGGAGGCGCTGCAGGCGGCGCTCCTGGAGCTCACCCAGGAGTCCGCCGCCCGCGCAGCCGCCGAGGCGCAGGTGGACCAGCTGCTGGAGGAAGGCGCCACGGCCGGCCAGCAGGCGCTGCAGGAGCTGAGCTGCGAGATTGAGGCGCTGGAGTCGCGAGCAGAGGCTGCGGAAGAGCGGGCAGCCGCCCTGGCAGCCGCCGCCGCAGCAGCCCCAGCGTCGTCGGGCACCCCCATCCCCGCAGCGCCACCGCCGGCGGCGGCGGAGAGCGGCGAGGAGGAGGCTGCGGAGGCTGGCGGGCGACAGCGAGCGCGCGCCACGCTGGAGGCCTGCAAGGCTGTGGCTGCCAGCCTGGTCTCATCACAGTCCACCACCGCGGCGGTGCCCAGTGCGGCGGCCGGAGGCGGGGCGAAGCCCAAGTGCGGCGTGTGCCCCGTCGCCTCCAAGGCACGCGTGGGCGCAAACCCTCACCCGCTGTTCGCCCACATCTCCGTCTGCAAGGCCTGCTTCGGCCCCGCGCGGCTGGACGGCGGCGCGGCATGGGACGCCCAGGCGGAGCGGGGCACCGCCGAGGGGGCAGCACCACTGTGTGGCGTGTGCGCGGGCAGCGAGGCGCTCATGCGCTGCGCCGCCGCGGGCTGCGCGGGCGCCTTCTGCGCAGCCTGCCTGTCGCGCCACTTCCCTGGGGAGGCCCCGCCTGTGGCGGGCGGGGCGCCCTGGAGCTGCTTCCTCTGCCGCGACGACTGCGCTGCGCTGCGCACCGCCCGCGCCAACGCAGTCTTTGCGCGCGCCCACGCGCAGACGCAGCCGCACACGGCGCCCCTCGATGCGCGGCAGATGCCCAGCGCGGATGCCGACAAGGAGAACGTGGGCGTGTCGGGCAAGACAGCCGCCAAGACGCCAGCAGCTTCCGCCCGGCCACGTGGCGCCCCGGGCGCAACCAAACGGCGCCTGGGCGCTAACCGAGCACTAGAGGAGGACGCGCTGCTGTGAACGAACGCACGCTCACGATTTTCTAATGCAAGGCCGCAAGCGCCATAGCTCTAGCATCCAACGATCAAACGCGCGTATCACCCCCGGAATCTCGCCATGTCTTCCAGCACCAGCAGCGTTTCCGCCCGCACTGCCTGCACGCGCGCGCCGATGGGGTCCAGTGCCAGCGCCTCCTGCGTGCGCAGCCCCTCTGCCACCGCCAGGTCTGACAGCAGGTTCACCACACAGTCCAGGAAGCGGCCGGGGCGCACGGGCGGCGGCGCGTTGGGGTCGTCCGCCTTACGGGGCGCGTTGGGGGGCGCAGCAGGCGGGCCGCCCTTCCAGGGCGTGCCCGCCTGCGGGGGCCGCGTGCTGAGCGGTCGCAGCCCGCCGCGCGTGGCCGACGCGTCGGGGTTGTTGCCCAGCTCCAGGGCTTCGCTGAACGCGTGCTGCAGCAGTCCCCGCCGCACGGTGGGGTCCGCCACGGTTACCAGCTCCTTGAGCAGCGCAATTTCCCACCGCGGGAGCTGGCTGGGCGGGAATGCGGCCGTGATCACCTTTGCCTGCGCCACGCGAGCGGCTTTCTCGCTGCTGGCGCCGCTCGGCGTGGCCCCGCCACGTCGAAGCTGGAGCGCGTCACGAGCGGCCTCACGCGCCAGCGTGGTGCGCACCAACAGCTGCGCTTCGGCCACCACCGCGTCGGTGTCCTCCATCTGCTCCACCAGGCGCGAGGCTGCGTTCTCCACGTCGTCTAAGGTGCTGAAGGGCAGCGCAGAGTCCAACCCTTCCACCAGCCCACCCCCCGAGGCCACCGTCTCCAGCAGCAACGCGCGCGCCTCGCGCCCGCTCGTCTGAGTCAGCGCGTCCACGACCTGCAGCTGGAGGTGCGGTGCGCGCGCGTGAGGCCGCGGAGGACCAACAGTGCTTGCGCGAGCCTCGCACGCACCTCCGCAGGAAGCTGACGAGACACGGCGGTCAACGTCTCCTGCCTGATTGCAACCAACAGGCGCAGCAGCTGCGGCTCCTGCTTGGTGCTCGCCGCGTTGATGTAGCTGGCGAAAGAGACGTGTGAGAAAGTGCACAGCACGCAGCTCAACAGCCTACGCACCCGCTCAAGGCGGCCAGGAACTGCTCGTCCAGGTTGTCCAGCTCCGCCAGGACCGCCTGGCGCAAGATGAGCGCGTGGTTGCGCTCCGCCGGGGCACCGTCAACTTCAGAGGTCCCGTCTTCCAGGAAAGCCTGCGGGGCCTCGTCAGACGCTCACGAGCGGCGGCGCAGCAGCGCCACACGCCTGCGTGTTGAAGGAGGAGATGATGCGCTCCAGAACCACAGCGGCGCGCTCCACCAGCTCCTGAGCGGTGAGGCGCTGCCTGGGCCCGCCCTTTGCACCCGACGCCGCCC
>Ga0208951_1000504_pt1 | contig 17957 bp, 16 predicted proteins | sample GreLakmeMI27MSRF_FD_187702 | JGI IMG/M metagenome (GOLD analysis project Ga0208951, IMG submission 187702) | Freshwater lentic microbial communities from great Laurentian Lakes, MI, USA - Great Lakes metaG MI27MSRF (SPAdes) | ecosystem: Environmental > Aquatic > Freshwater > Lake | place: Great... | reverse complement strand
AGCAGGCGGCGCGCTACGCCGGCGGCGCATGGGACGTGGCGGTCAAGAAAAAGCTGCGTAATGCGCGGCGGCTCAAAGCTGCTTCGCGTGACCTGGTGGTCATACCCATGGCCTTCACATCGTTGGTGACGATGACGATGATGCTGTACGGCGCCAAGTACTTCTTCGCCGTCCTCCCGGACATGTCCCTCTACCCCCTGGTGCGTGCACCGCGTGCCTACCACTGCTGCATTTTGACACCCACAAAACATAGATGCTTGCCCACGTGTCGGGTGACAGCTACTTCCTACAGGGAACCCACGACCCCGCGCTCCCTTGCTGCTACATTGCGGCCAGCAAAGCGGACAAGCCTACGAAACTGCCTGCCGGCGTGACGAAAGCCGCGCAGCTGAAGGCGCTTGCTGGCGAGCTGAAGGTAGTGTTTCCCGGCCGCATCCCCGCCGGCAACGACACGCGCGGTGCGGCATGTGCGCTCGACACACCTGCACACATGTTGACGACACCCGCGCAGCCGTGAGCTACCTTGCGCGATCCATCGGCCCGCAGATGGCCAACTTCTACTACAACGAGGTTGCAAACGGCAAGCCTTCCTTCGCCCAGTACTTGGAGACGGCTGAGGCGGGCGCGAAGCGGCCCCGCACCGAGGCGCAGCGTGCCTAGGATGGTACACGTCGATCAGCTCGCACACAAGTAGAGACGCCTCTCAACAGCAGATATAGACTGTGCGCGCCTGCTACTGATGATGTGTTGTAGAAAACATTCAGCCAGCTTCAGTGTGGCTTCAGTGTGAGTTGTGGGCAGCCTAGCCTACAGCCAACCATGTCGTCTCCTTCCTACTCCCCGCCCAGCTGTGGCCCCTCCCCTTCGTCCGCGTGCGGAGCGACGACGACGTCGCGTGCATCTTCAAGCTGCTGCTGCCCCACTTTGCGGGCGACATCGACGTGCGCACCATCAAGGAACGCGCCCCGTGCGACCCTGAGTTTGAGTAAGATGGAGAAGGAAGTGGCCGCGTGGAAGGCGGCCGCGGCCAAGAAGGAGCAGCGCAACGTCAAGAAGTGAGCTGCGTCGAGCGCGGTTGTTGGCGGATCAACCTGAGATGATTCGCTTACGTAAGCAGTCGAACAGCTTGAGTGGTCGTTCGGTGTTCAATCATGTGTCCGACAGCATCCGCGGCGCGCCCGTCGTGGAGGTCCACGAGTAGAGACTTGTTAAGGGCTGCCAGACTGCATGAGCTGCCACGCGCCGCACTGCGGCGGCGCTATAAGCCTGATGACGGCGGGCTGCCCAGCCGCCCGCTGCGCACCTGCGCTGCCACTCAGAGCAGTGCACGGCTCGCAGGCTGCGACGGGGAGGTTGCAGGCGCCGCGAGGAGTGCGGAGGCTCCGGGCGAGGCTGGGTGTCGTCGCTTCTGCCTCCCCTGCCCTAGGCCTGCCGGTGATGGTGAACGGCATCACGGGCAAGATGGGCTTCGCAACTGCGGAGGCGGCTGTCTCACGCGGCCTGCACCTGCTGCCCGTCGCGTTCAGCGGTGCGTGGAGCGTGGCCGGCCCACTCTCCTCTGACTCTGCTCTGCGCGCCCTCCTGCAGCCACACGCTCCGGAGAGCGCGTGTCGTGCGCCGGCGTGACTGTGGAGCTGCAGCCTTACGACGGCGCGGTGTTGGAAAGGCTGAGGCTGAGCCACCCGGCGCGCAGCGCAGCGCCGCCCAGGCTAGCGCCGCAGTCTGAGTCTGAGTTTTGCTGCAGGGCCTGGTGGTGGTGGACTACACGCACCCGGGGAGTGTGCACACCAACGCGCAGGCGCGTGCGCGGCGCGCGGGCACGCCATCATGCCTCTCCCCTGGCTCACCTGGCTCTGTTCTGCGCAGCTGTATGCCCGCCACCGAGTGCCGTTCGTCATGGGCACCACCGGCGGCGACCGCGGCAAGCTGGTACGTCGCAGAAAGGCTGGCGCGTTGACACGTGTGCCCTCACGCCCGTCTCACGTGACCGGTCTATGCAGCTGGCTGAGACGGAGGCCGCGGGCGCCTACGCTGTCATCGCGCCGCAGATGGGCAAGCAGCTGGTTGCATTCCAGGCGCGCATGCCCTGGAAGCGTGCGCCGAGGCTCGGACTAACCATCCTCTGCTGGGCAGGCAGCCTTTGAGTTTATGGCATCGCGCTTCCCCGATGCGTTTGAGGGCTACACGCTGAGCGTCTCCGAGGCGCACCAGAGCACCAAGGTGCGACGCGACAGTCGCCTCTGTGTGCGGTTGGATGCTCAGCCGCGCACACAGGCAGACACCTCTGGCACCGCCAAGGCGCTGGTCTCCTCCTTCCAGGGCCTGGGCCTGGAGTTTAACGTGGAGGACATTGTGAAGGTCCGCGACGAGGCTGGCCAGCGTGCAATGGGGGTGCCTGAGGCGCACCTGAAGGGGCACGCATACCACACGTACCGCCTCACCTCGCCGGATGGCCTGGTCAACTTTGAGTTCCAGCACAACGTCTGCGGACGTTCCATCTACGCGCAGGGCACTGTAGATGCGGTGCTCTTCATCGCTGCGCGTGCTCGTGAGCGAGCCGAAAAGACCCGCTACGACATGGTGGACGTCCTCTCATCTGAGTACAAGACGGCATGATGGCGGCGAGCTGCGATTCTCGTTGCTTGTTGTTGAGCGGCGCGAACGTACGAAGCATCGAATAATAAGAACTCTTCTTGCATACACACAACTTCCCTACGATTTCTTGTGCCTGTCATGCGGCCTTAGGGGCCACATGCGCGTGTGTGCGCTCTGGCCTTCGCGGCCAGCGGGCAGACTGTCCCGTCACCAGCGCATTTTGCGTTCTTCCAGCCAGGCGCGGACTCGCCTGTGCTCACAGGCGCCCTTCGCCAGTGCGCCCACTGAGGAGGGTGCGCACACCACTCACAATTTGGCTTTGGCTTCTGCGCCGGTCGAGGAGCTCCTCCAGGAGCTGGAAGCTGCTAAGACCACGGTGGCCGAGCTGCGGCGCGGCTTGGAGACGGCCGCCCTGCTGGCAGCAGCCCAGCTGGAGGCGCGCGACGGTGAGGCGCGCAAGGCAAGCTATGCTTCTGCCAAAGCGGAGGAGGTGAAGCGCGACGCACAGCTTCGTGCGCGAGAGCGAGAGCTGGACGAGAAGCTCTCCCAGCTGGCGCGCGCTTCGCAGGACGAGCAGCAGCAGGCTCGCTCCAAGTGGGAGGCTCAGCGCAAGACGGCCTTGGCCTCTGCAACTGCCGAGTCGCGCAGCGCAGCCCAGGCTTCCCAGGCCCGCTGCCTTGCGCTGGAAACGCAGCTCTCGTCGATGAGCGGCCTTGCGGAGCGACTCACGGCCCTGCTGCACGAGAAGGCGGAGGCGGACAGCACTGTGGCGGCGTTGACCAAAGCTCACGCCGAGCAGGAGGCTGAGGGCGTGCTGCTCCGCCGAGCGCTGGCGGCAGCAGAGGGCCGCGCAGTCCTGGCCGAGTCTCGCGCCTCTGCGTCTCAGAAGGCGGTAGCTGAGCGCGTGCGCCAGACACTGCATTCCGCCAGCGCAATTGTGCGCAGCGCTGAAGCAACCAAGGAGGAGCTGGAGAGCCGCCACGCAGCTGCGGCGCATGTCTCGCAACAAATGCTGGCGGCTGTCACTGCGCGCGCAGAAGCCGCCGAGGCTCAGCTGGCTCGCTCGGTGCATCTGCTGGATGCGCTGGGAGAAGCTACTGCGGCCAATGAGCGAATGAGTGCGGAGCTGGGTGCGGCGCGCCTTCACATTGCGACGCTGGAGATTGCATGCGCCTCCTTGCGCGTGGCGCGACAGGAGGCGCACGAGGCTAGCCTCTGGCACATCGCGCGCGCAGAGACGGCGGAGGCCAACGTTGAGACCCAGACGACGCGCAGGGTCAAAGCGGCAGAGCAGCGCATGACCACCAAGGTCCGCCTGCTGGAGGCTGACGGCCTGGCCGTGCGGCTCAAGGCTGCGGAGGCGCAGGCGGCGGCCGCAACGGAGGCGTCGCAGAACGCGCAGCACCGCCTGGCTGTGCGCGAGGAGTCGGCGAAGCGTGAGCGCGAAGCAAGCGCACGCGCACTGGCCACGCTTGAGCGCAGCCGCACAGCGTGGAAGACGCGGGCGCTGCAGATGGAGGCTGACGCCGCGGCAGGCGTCTGCGACGTTCGCCCTGCTCGCAGACGGCTGATGGCTACGCTGACAGCGTCGGAGCTGCGCGTGGTCGTCGCACGTGGTCCATGGTGTCCCGAGACCCCAGTCTTTGCGAATGCAGAGCCTCTGCCAGCTGCAGAGCAACAGCAGATGCCAGATGCGTGAGCACTCCGGTAGATGGGCCACTCTCTGCCTACTACTTGAGGCTGGGGGCGGGCGAAAACTGGGTGAAGCAGATAGCAGAACCTGTGGAAGCTGACGGACTATGCACAACATTACTCTAAAACTCGCCAGGTCATTGAAAGCCGAAGCGCGGTGCGGCGGCGGCAGCCTGTTGCTTGCTCGCGGAGGCCTTTTCGCCCTCAGCCTGCACCGAGAAGAAGAGCGTCAGCAGCATGCAACAACAGTGCCTGCGTAAGGCGCGCCCGCACCTCTCTGTATTTTGTGAGGTAGGCTGCACGCGGTGTGAAGTGCGTGAGCGCACGTGTGGACTCGGTGATCTTGCCAGAGCGCAATGCCGCGTGCCAACGCACCTCTGAGTGGCTCTACATACGCCTCGAACCCCAGCGTCGTCATCGCCCACAGCAGGTCGTCCCCGTTGATGGTCTTTCGCTTCTCGCGCTGGCACTTGTCGCTGGCCCTGCGCGGCGGAGCGACTTGTCGTGTCAGCCCTGCCCATTCCATTCCGGTTCTCCGTCCAGGCACGCACTCGCTGGTGATGAACGAAATGAACTCGGACACGCACTCCTGCACGGTCTCCTTCGCGTCCTTTGCGATCTTCGCGTTATGCGGCAGCGCCTTCTTCATAATTCGGCTGCAGCCAAAAGTGCACTGCTGGTAAGCACACACACGCAGCGACGAGGGCGCAGGGGCTGCGCAGAAGCGAGCTGAAGGCGGCATCGCCGTGCGTGTCGCAGCAGCGAGGGGCTTGCAGCTCTGCGTGACGCGCGTGCCTGATGTTTGCGATGGGCAGAAAGCGGTCCTGCTCTCGTCCTGCCTCCATCAGCTCCTCGCCGCCTGCTCCGCCCTCGTCCATGGCTACAGCGTGTGGCAACACACAGAGGGCGAGGGGGCGTGTTGTAGCAGCATCTGGCGAACGACTGGCGGGCGCCCGCCGCCGCGAGGAGCGACGACGAGTCGAACGCTGGAACGCGGAGGGGCCACCTCCTGACTACTCATCACCCAGCTACCCTCGCCAGCACTTTCGCGCCTGTGATATGCGAGCAGTGCGCGCTTGCTGCTGACGAGTGGGACTGTCGATTCAGTGCCACGCATGGAGCAGGCTCGCTGCGGGGCCTGCGCCTGCGTGGCAAAGTTGCACGCGAACACGGCGCTGACGTGCGCAGCGTGCTTGCGAGGAGGGTGCGTTGAGGGTCCGTCCAGCTATGTTTGGAGTGACTCACTATGCGTCTTGACAGCTTCGCCGACGTGCGAGCCCGTCTCGCCGCCCTATGCGCCCTCCGAGATGCCCTGCGAGTGCAGGCTGCTGTTGCGGTGGAGCGTATGGTGCGGGGGGCGCTTAGACGTGGCAACAAGTGCCTGACGTTAGCGCCCAGGCCTTATTGCAGCGCCGCCGCGCCGCACGCGTGGCGCTTGCGCAGCGGTTGGAGAGCGCCGTGTCGCGTCGGGCGACGGTGGCGTCCGAGCTCTCGCGTCTTGCCACTGCTCAGGCCAAGAACGAGAACCACACCAGGCGACCAGGCGCAAGCGAACGCATGCTGGCGCAGTCCGACAAAGAGAGAGAGAGAGAGTCCGTCAAGCAACGTCACTCCAAGCAACAAGCCCGAGCCGAGGGGAACGCCACCCACGCCTCCCCTCTGCCGCAGCTCCTTCGCAGCGCGCAGCTGCAGCACAGACTGGTGACGCAAATGCTGGCCACTGAGAAGCAGCGCGTGATTGCGCACCTGCGGCTGGCGCTGCCTCTCCATTGGAAGCGCAGCGACAGCGGCAGTGGCCCTGCGCGGCGGCCCTCTGCACCGTCACTGCAAGAGCCCGAGTATATCCGCATCTGCGGCGCAGTGCTGCCGGTGGGCAGCGACTTCTCCAGGCTGCCGTCTGCGGAGGTGTCCGCCGGGCTGGGGTGTGTGCCCAGGGACTGAGCATGTGTTGCAGGGACTGACTCATCGCTGCAGCCTGCTGCTGCACTTCACCGTGCTGGCATCCCGCTACCTCGCCTGCCCGTTACTTATGGAGGGGAGCTTCCGGGTGCGTGGATGGGTGCACACGCGCGTCTCTGTGACAGTCTCTCTGACCCTGCCCCAACAGGGCTCCACGTCCACCGTGTGGCGCAGAACCAGCTTCTGGTCGGACGAGAGCAGCGTGGAGCTGCCGCTATACGCGACGAGCCACCTGTTTGGGCGCGAGGGGGAGGAGGCTGTGGGCGTGCAGCCCCACACCGCCCCACCCCCCGCCCTCTGGCCCTCCATCACCTGGTCGTCCGGCGCGCAGCAGGCGGCGGTGCTGGCGCGGGGTGTTGGGCGCATGCTGCTGGACGGCGTGGAGGCAGCTGCGGGGCGCGATGCGTCCCTCACACCGGACTCCTGGGCCGCGCCGCCGGGGCCCGGCACCTCGCAGCGCCTGGCCGCGCTGCACCTGCTCTCCCGATCCATCGGCCAGCTGTGCGCAGCAGAGCTGGGCATGGCGGGGGCGCCCCAACCTCCCTTGTGGCGTCCCTTTGCCCTTATCGCAGCGCTGTGCGCCGGACTGGCTAAGCCCACGGACGCCGGCGCCGCCGCGTCCAGCCGCCCGCAGAGCGCGCGGCTGCTTTCGGGGCTGGAGGAGGAGGAGGATGGGGAGGGAGACGGGTGGACGCGCGTAGAGGCTCTGCCGCCGCCACCCTGCTGCCCGGATGAGGAGGTGCTGCTCTGGGAGAGACTCGTGGGGCGCGGCAGCACAATGTGAGACTCCACGGGCGTTGTTAGTCATCCTGTCCCAGCACCTCCAGTTCAATCTCGCAGGCGCGAGGCAGCAGCCGGTCCTTGCGCAGCACGAGGCTGCAGTCCAGCGTCGTCACTTCAGCCGTGGCCATGAGCATCTCGGGCAGCAGCACCACGGTCTGCTTCCAGTGCGTCGGCGGCTGGCCGGGCGCGTTGGAGAGCACCGCGTCGCAGCCCGGGAAGGTGAGCTCAAACCAGAGCGCATAGCCGTGCACGATGCCACTCCTGCTTGCTCTGAAGCGGCACAGGCCGCCTGTTTCGCTGAGCTCGCCGATGCTCACAGTGGCGCAGTCGATAGAGGCTGCACGGCAGGGCGGCGCGAGCAGTTGCGACGCCTCGACCAGCATCACCAGCGGCTCCTGCACCGCCGCCGCCGCCACGTGCGGCACGAAGGCAGACAGGTCGAAGCCGTCGACTGAGGTCCAGAACTGGAAGTGCTCCGTCGCCCAGGCGTCCATGTTGACGGGCGCTGCGAACACGCGCGCCTCTGAGGGCAGCATGAGGCCGTCCGGCTTGAGCCAGCGTGCCCTGGCAGAAACAACGCTGTCCAACATGCTTTCGTGCAGCAAGTGGAAGCCAACCCACTCGCTCACGAGCACGTCGACCTGCTCGGGCAGCTCCACCTCTTCTGCGCGTCCGTGCAGCACGCTGATGACGTTCTCGAACCCGTTAGCAGCAACAACGTCCGGCAAAAGCGTCGCCAGCCCGGACGCCTCCACCGCATACACCCTCAGCGCGCCCGCGCGTGCTGCATAGAGCGACAGCAGGCCTGTGCCAGCGCCCACGTCCAACACAACTTTGCCGCGGCACACAGACTCTATCGCGGCTCTGAAGGCAGCGTTGCGAGCCGTGTCACGCAGCATCAGCTCGTGCACGTCTAGGTCCGCATACGCGTTGAAGTAGCTCTCATCGTCAACCTCCTGCATAGTGCTGGAGGGTGCCAGAGTGTAAAAGGCTCTTCTAAGGCTGCTTGTTGCGCCAGTCGAACAACAGTTACATATACCGTTGTTCTAATGCGCAGCCAGAAACTCCCTCCGCAGCTCCGCTCTGCAGACGGCAGTGACACGGTCTCCGCAGTCAGCGCTCACATACGGATGAGTCGCCAGCAGTCGCAATGCTCGTGAGACCAAGCGCGCGCTTCTTCCGCGTCACAGCCTGCGTCCACGCCAGCCAGACACGCAGTAATATGTCACCGCTCCCCGCCGCCGACAGTAGCGTGGGTGCCGCAGTCGCAGCTTTGAGGGACGAGCAGGTGAGCTGAGCGCACTCTCGCTCCTCTGCCAGGAGCGCTGATGCTTATTGCAGGCGGTTGCTGTGCCCACGGACACGCTGTACGGCCTCGCTGCCTCCGCGACGAGCGCGGCGGGCATCAGGGTGCGTGTGCCCGCCGCCTGCCTGCTGCAGCGCTTGCTCACGTGCTTCCTCAGCGCCTCTACCACATAAAGGGCCGGGACGCGGCAGTGCCTCTCGCAGTCTGCGTGGCAGACCCGCAGGTGCGCGCTGTGGCTGCGTCCGTCAAAGTGTGGCGGCTGAGCCAGATGCAGGACGTGCCACGCTATGCTCGCACGGACCACCTGCCTCCTGGACTGCTGCACAGCCTCCTCCCCGGTGAGACAGCCTCACTGCGCGCCCCTCTGCGGCGGCGCTGACTGTTGAGCAGGCCCCGTGACGCTGGTGCTTGACCGCCTTCCTGGTGCACTCAGCGCGGAGCTCAACCCCGGCATACTTCGCATTGGTGCGTCCTGCACTGTGCGACGTGCGCTGTGCTCATCACCAATCCTGGCCAGGCATCCGCGTGCCGGACAGCCCCTTCATCCGGGGGGTGGCACGTGAGTTTGGCGCAGCGCTGGCCCTCACCAGCGCTAACATCAGCGGCGGGATGAGCAGCCTGACGGTGGATGAGTTCAGAGAGCTCTGGCCCCAGGCGCGTCCGCGTGGTAGCATAGCATTCCTTCAACCATCCTTCTGACGCTTGCCCCGCAGTGTGCCTGCGTCTTCGACGGCGGCCAGCTGCCCCAGGACCGCCGCGGCTCCACAGTGGTGGACCTGTCCCAGACAGGCACCTTCCTAGTCATCAGAGAAGGCAGCGCGCGGGCAAGCGTGGCGAGCGCGGCGATGGCTCATGGCCTCCATGAACGCACAGAGTGAACGCATTTTCTGTGCACTTAAAGCTACTGCACCTCCGATGCTGCTCGGCGCGCACCAGCACTGCCGCGCGCGACGCACGGAGAAGAAGGCAGCAGCAGCGATCAAATCATTTGATCGCTGCTTTGATCGCTCACATTTGATTCAAATGTGGGCCATAAATAAGCTCATTTTGCAGCGCCCCCGGCTATCTCGTCATTGTCGTCTTTCTGCGCCGATGTAGGCATGCTCACTGCTGACGAGGGCACTGAATGGCGGGCAGAGGAGTGGTCGCTGTGTGGGGAGGGCGGGCGCAACATCGCGCTGCGCGACGGCGCTGGCCGCGTGCTGCGCCTGCTCAAGCGTTTTCCGGCGCGCAGCGAGAGCGGCGTGCACGCGCAGCTGGAGCGGGCGCTTTGGGCCCACCTGGCAGGCTTTGCCTGTGCGTCGCTAGTTGAGCGGAGCTGGCTCTTCGCAAAGCACGTCCTCGTGCCGCTGCTGGGCGCCCACGCGTGTGCCGGCCAGCTGGTGCGCCTGCCGGCAGGCTTTGCGCATGCTCTGGAGGCCCGGCTGTCCTGTCGGCTGGCTGTGGAGGCTGGCCTGGACGGCTGCTGCCTCGCCCTCCTGTTGCCAGACCATGCGGCACTACCCGTCGCCCGGGCTGGCCCGAGCCCCTGCTGGCCCGTGTTCGCGGTTGAGCTGAAGCCAAAGTGCGGCTTCCTGCCCAGCGCCCCGGCGGTGCAGGCGGGCAGCGTGAAGCTCCGCACGAGCCGCTTCGCGCTGCACCAGCAGCTCAAGCTGGCGCAGGGGCGCGTGCGGGAGGTGCGCGCGGCTGGCTGGCCGGGCGGTGCCTGACGCGCCTGACGCGGCCCCCACAGCTCAGCGCCTACTGCCCACTCAACCTCTTCTCCGGCGACGCACAGCGCATGGCGGCCGCCCTGCGCGCGCTGCTGGCGACGCCGCAGAACAACCTGTGCATCCTGCGCGACGGCTTGCCCGTGTTCGGCGGGGCGGGCCGCCCGGCGGACCCCCAGCCCCCAGCAGACGCGGCTGCGCTGGCTGATGCGCTGCGCGGCCTGGTGCCGGCGCATGTGCCTCCCCAGGCGCGATCGGAGCTGCTGGTGGCGCTGCTGGTGCGCGTGCTGGCGGCCACGGGTGTGCTGAGGCACCTGCTGGCGGTGCAGCAGCTGGACAGCGCAGACGTGGAGGGCGCTTACCAGGCGCGTGGCCCCAGTGCGCGCGCGCACGCGGCAGCTGACGCTCAGCCCGCAGGCCTTCTGCCGCCTGGTGGACGGCTTGGAGGAGGGGACCCTGCCCTGCCAGGCTGCGCTGGCCCTGCTGCGCGACTTCCTCACCGCGCACACCGCCAAAGACTGCGCCATCATGGTCACGCTGCAGCAGCTGCCCGCGGATGCAGAGGGGGAGGGAGTGGTGTGTGACCCGCACACGGGGCTCTGCTGCCGCTTCAGAGTCGCATTCCTGGACCTGGACCTGAAGCTCGCGGCGAAGATGCCGGACTATGTTGTGCTGGACCGCCAGGTTGTGGAGGCGGCAGGGACGCGGCACGCCTCCTCAGACCTGTGAACTTGACTCACGGGGCTGCGTGCGCGGGCGCTGTAACCTCGTCGCTGAACAGTAGTAACACGCGTGCGTATCCACGTCTCCCTCCCAGCGTAGTTGGGCAGCCCCGTGGGAGGAAGCCCTGCTGTCGCGCAGCGCGCCCGTGCACATCAGGTCGGCTTGGGTCCCTGCTTGGAGGCGTCCTCTATGTGCTTCACGGGCCTGGGCCGTAGCGCATGGCGTCAGGGCAACACTCCGACGCGTGCTCACACCAGCCCCTCAGCGCCATCCTTCCGCTGAGCGCACCCGGGCTGAGGCTTGGCAGCTGTGGCGCCTTCTTCCTCCAGCCAGGAACGAATGGTCTTCATGTTGCGCCGCAGGAGAGCGCCTCCTTGCCTCACATCCGACTTCATCAGGTACACCACGCTGCCCAGCCCGACCAGCGTGAGGACCAGGTTGGTCATCATGGCGACAGCGCGCTCAGGAGCGGCGCGCCGGCAGGAAGGCAAGCACAGCGTCCTCCGCTGCGGCCAGGAGAGGCGCAGACGCAACAACAGAGACAAGCAGTGCTGTTGAGGCAAGCACGGCCGGCGAAGATACACGGAGCACGAAGCTGCCGAGGGTGAAAGGAGTGGTCGTGGGGCCCTCCGCCCTCGACGAGCCTCGACTGTGCGACCGTGCGTGCGACTCAGCGTTCAGTGTCTCGGCGTCTCCCTCCGCACGCCATCTTGTCGCCTTTAGTGTGCTGTATTGCGATGGGCAGCGCGTTCGATGTATCTCGCACGCTGCACGATGAGTTGCTACAGAACTTCCATGACGCGGTGCGCGCTGGATCGCAGGTTCGCGCACCTCCGTGAGGCGTTGCCTCACGCGCCTTCGCCCCCAGGGCGTCTACGACTTCGCCGAGGAGTTGGGCATCATCGGCGTGGGCGACTCACACCTGGGCGGAGGCGCGTGAGCAGGGGAGTTACCAGGCGCGGGGCGCTCACCTCCTCGTCGCCCTCTGCTCGCCGCGCGCACAGGCCACGACATGAGCGCCGCTGTGATGCCGATGCTTGGGTTGAGGTGCGCACAGTCTGAAGTCTGGCGTCCAGCTGCCGCGGCTGGTGTGAGAGGGTGGCATTTCTGACGCGGTTGGCCCTGGACAGTCCGCTACGCCTCCACGCCGGCGCCGCGAGCAGCGACGTAGCCGCTGCCGCCCGCGCCGCCGTGCTACAACACTCCCGTAAGCGAGCCGCGGACGAGGTGCGTGCGCTTGCAGGGGGTGGGTGAGGCTGGAGAGGCGCTTACGGGCCTACCACTCCCCCTGTTCAGCAGGGGGCTGAGGAGGAGCACGCGGCGCGGGAAGAGGAGCGACAGGGGCCCACTCCGGCCAAGAAGGCCTCCTCTGCAGTGCGTCCGCCTGCGCCGCCTGCCATGTACCAAGCAAGTGCTCACAACACCCACGTGATGCAGCGCGGCGCGCAGCGTGCGACTCCGCCCGCCGAGAAGGCTGGCAAGGGGCTGCGCCACTTCTCCATGAAGGTGCTGGGCGCAGCACTGGCATGCGCCCGGCGCAAGCCCTGAGCGCTCTGCCTCGCCCGCACAGGTGTGCGAGAAGGTTGAGTCCAAGGGACGCACCACATACAACGAGGTGGCGGATGAGTTGGTGGCCGAGTTTAGCCACCCCGACTACGCGTCTGAGCAGCAGTTTGACGAGAAGAACATCCGGCGGCGGGTGTACGACGCACTGAATGTGCTGATGGCCATGAACATCATCAGCAAGGAGCGCAAGGACATCACCTGGCGGGGGCTGCCCACCAGCCCCGACGCAGACCTTGAGGCGCTGCGTGCGGAGAAGCTGCGCGTGCGCCTGCGCTGCGACAAGAAGCACGCCCACCTGGCGGAGCTGGTGGAGCAGCACGGCGCGCTCGAGGCACTGCTGGCGCGCAACGCGGCTGCGCGCGCACTAGGGGAGGGGGGCGCCCCAGCCTCCCGCATAGCCCTCCCCTTCATCCTCGTGCAGACCCGGCCGGGCACCACTGTGGAGGTGGAGATGTCGGAGGACCAACAGCTGATGCACTTCGACTTCAACAGCACGCAGTTCAAGATCCATGACGACGCATTCGTCTTGGGCGGCCTCGGCCTCGTACCCCCCGTCCTCTCTAGCAGCAACGGGCACGCATGAGACTCAAGCACGCATGTAACACACCTGACGTGGTCCCGCCCCGTCTTCGCACCAAAGACTGTTGCGAGCAGAAGTATGGAAAAAACGCCCGCCGCCAAATATTGCTCAAAGTGCCGCCCTCGGCTGTCCCTTGGAGTCTGTGCACAGCTGGTTTCTGCGAAGGTTGCGCAGCCCAGGGCACGCCGCGTCAGACCGCCGCGCCTCGCGCTCTGGGCGCAAGTCAGGGGGGCGTCCGTGCAGCTCGAGGAGCTTCGCGCGGAGTGTCGCGACCATGGACCGCTTCCCGTATAGCAGCGCGGAGTTCAAGAAGGTCAAGTCCATCCAGTTCGGCATTCTCAGTCCAGAGGAGCTGGTCCGTGCTTGCACCTCTGCATGCTTAGGGTTGACGTTGCTGACAGCTCGCTGCACCCTCAGCGGCGCTACTCGGTGGTGGGCATCGAGACCAGCGAGACCTATGAGAAGGGGCGCCCCAAGGCCAAGGGGCTGAGCGACCCGAAGCTAGGCACACTAGACCGTGCAATGAAGTGCTCGACGGACGGCGCCAATGCCACCGACTGCCCGGGCTACTTCGGCCACCTGGAGCTGTCCAAGCCCGTGTACCACGTGGGCTTCATGACCACCATCCTCAAAGTGCTGCGCTGCGTGAGCGTAGCCTCCTCCAAGCTGCTCCTGCAGCAGGTGAAAACCTAGCGCCGCTGCCCTGCGCCCCGCGCGCCCGCTCACGCACACCGCCGCGACAGGACAACCCCAAGTACAAGGAGCTGCTGCGCATCCGCAACCCAAAGTCGCGGCTGCGCAAGTTCGTGGACGCCTGCAAGTCGGTGCAGGTCTGCCCTGAGACGAACCAGCTGCAGCCAGCCTTCCGGCTGGAGGGCGGCAAGATAACCGCCGAGTACCGGGAGCGCAAGCGCGGCGAGGAGGACGAGGAGCTGCCGGACGCGGCTGAGCGCAAGATCACGATGACTGCCGAGCGTGTGCACGAGATCTTCAAGCAGATCAGCGACGCAGACTGCGCGGCGATGGGCCTTAACCCCGCGCACTCGCGCCCGGACTGGATGGTGCTCACCGTGCTGCCGGTGCCGCCCCCCAATGTTCGCCCTTCCGTCACTGTGGACTCCAGCTCGCGCAGCGAGGACGACCTGACGCACAAGCTGGCTGAGATCATCCGCGCCAACGCAAACCTGCGCAAGCAGATCGCCAACGGCGCGCCGGCGCACGTGGTGCTCGAGTTCACCGACCTGCTGCAGTTTCACATCAGCAGCTACTTTGACAACACGGTGGCGGGCCAGCCGCGCGCAACCATGCGCTCCGGGCGGCCCATCAAGAGCATCAGCGAGCGCCTGAAGGGCAAGAACGGGCGCATCCGGGGGAACCTAATGGGCAAGCGCGTCGACTTCAGCGCGCGCAGCGTCATCACCCCCGACCCCAACCTCAGTGTAGACCAGCTGGGCGTTCCCTGGAGTATCGCGCTGAACATGACCTTCCCGGAGACGGTGACTCCTTACAACATCGAGCGCCTGAAGCGCCTGGTTGAGAACGGGCCGCACCCGCCGCCGGGGCAGACTGGCGCGCGGTACATCATCCGGGAGGATGGCACGCGCCTGGACCTGCGCTTCCTTAAAAAGTCCTCCGACCGCCACCTGGAGTTTGGCTACAAGGTTGAGCGCCACATGGTGGATGGCGACCTGGTGCTCTTCAACCGCCAGCCGTCGCTGCACAAGATGTCAATCATGGGCCACCGGGTGCGCATCATGCCCTACTCCACCTTCCGCCTCAACCTCTCCGTCACAACGCCCTACAACGCTGACTTTGACGGCGACGAGATGAACATGCATTTGCCGCAGAGCCACGAGACGCGGGCGGAGGTGCAGGAGCTGATGATGGTGCCCAAGATGATTGTGTCGCCCCAGGCTAACAAGCCGGTGATGGGCATTGTGCAGGACACGCTGCTGGGATGCCGCCTCATCACCAAGCGCAATACCTTTATCGAGAAGGATGTCTTCTACAACATCCTTATGTGGCTGGAGGACTGGGACGGCAAGATCCCTGCGCCTGCAATCCTCAAGCCCCGCCCGTTGTGGACTGGAAAGCAGGTCTTCTCCCTCTTCATCCCCGACGTCAACCTGCGGCGCACCAGCGCCTGGTTCAAGGAGGGGGAGCCGGACGACTTCAGCCCCAGCGACACGCAGGTGCTGATTGAGAAGGGTGAGCTGCTAACAGGCACGCTGTGCAAGCGCACTGTGGGCGCCGGCGGCGGCGGCCTCATTCACGTGATCTGGGAGGAGCACGGGCCGCACGCTGCGCGCTCGTTTTTGAACCAGACGCAGCTGCTGGTGAACTACTGGCTGCTGCAGCACTCGTTCAGTGTTGGCATCGGCGACACCATCGCCGATGAGAAGACCATGAAGTCTATCAACGACACCATCAGCCAGGCCAAGGCTGACGTGAAGAAGCTCATCAGCCAGGCGCAGAGCAAGGGGCTGGAGGCGCAGCCCGGGCGGACGATGCAGGAGTCGTTTGAGAGCAAGGTGAACCAGGTGCTCAACAAGGCGCGTGACGAGGCTGGCAACTCGGCGCAGGGGTCGCTGCCGGACACCAACAACGTGCTGCGCATGGTGACCGCCGGCTCCAAGGGCTCCTTCATCAACATCTCGCAGATGATTGCGTGCGTGGGCCAGCAAAACGTGGAGGGCAAGCGCATCCCCTACGGCTTTGTGGACCGCACGCTGCCGCACTTCACCAAGGACGACTACGGGCCGGAGTCGCGCGGCTTTGTGGCCAACTCGTACCTGCGTGGCCTGACGCCTCAGGAGTTCTTCTTCCACGCCATGGGCGGTCGCGAGGGGCTGATCGACACGGCTGTGAAGACGTCCGAGACTGGCTACATCCAGCGCCGGCTGGTGAAGGCGATGGAAGACGTGATGGTCAAGTACGACGGCACGGTGCGCAACAGCGTGGGCGACGTCATCCAGTTCCTGTACGGCGAGGACGGCATGGCGGCGGAACAGATTGAGAACCAGCGGCTGGACAGCCTGCGCATGAACCGCCGCCAGTTCGAGGAGGCGTTCCGGGTGGACGAGAAGGACCGCCGCACAGCCGAGTGGCTGGCGCCCCAGTGGCTGGACGAGCTGGAGAACAGCGCCGAGAAGCGCGACCTGCTGGCCGCAGAGTTCAGGCAGCTTGGGGAGGACCGCAAGGCTGTGCGGGAGATCATCCCCACGGGCGACGCGTCCATCCACCTCCCCGTCAACATGTCGCGCATCATCTGGAACGCGCAGAAGCGGTTCAGCAGCAGCGGCCAGCGGCGCATGGTGACCGACTTGTCGCCGGTGGAGGTGTTTGAGACTGTGCGCCAGCTGTCCGCCAAGCTGGTGGTTGTCCCGGGTGACGACCCGCTGTCGGTTGAGGCGCAGCGCAACGCCACCGTCCTCTTCAACGTCCTCCTCCGCTCCAAGCTAGCCTCCAAGAAGGTGCTCAAGGAGCACCGCCTCAGCCGCTCAGCCTTCCTCTGGGTGGTGGGCGAGGTTGAGGAGCGCTTCAAGCAGGCCATTGCGGTGCCTGGCGAGATGATCGGCACCGTCGCTGCCCAGTCCATCGGCGAGCCCGCCACTCAGATGACGCTGAACACGTTCCACTATGCCGGCGTGTCCGCCAAGAACGTGACGCTGGGCGTGCCGCGTCTGAAGGAGATCATCAACATCGCCAAGAAGGTAAAGACCCCCAGCCTCAGCGTCTACCTCATCCCCGAGGTGGCCAAGGACAGAGAGAAGGCCAAGGCTGCGCAGGCGTCGCTGGAGTACACGACGCTGCACAACGTCACGCACGCCACTGAGATCTACTACGACCCGGACCCGAAGGAGACGCGCATCGCGGAGGACCGCGAGTTCGTGCGATCTTACTACGAAATGCCAGACGAGGAGGTGAGCACGGACCGGCTGTCGCCCTGGCTGCTGCGCATAGAGCTCAACCGGGAGATGATGGTGGACAAAAAGCTCTCCATGGCGGACGTGGCGGAGCGCATCAGCCAGGAGTTCCACAACGACCTGACGTGCATCTTCACGGATGACAACGCGGAGAAGCTGCTGCTGCGCATCCGTATCGTGAACGATGAGGGGGCCAAGGGCGACGAGGGCGGCGGCGATGAGGACGACGTCTTCCTGAAGCGCATCGAGTCCAGCATGCTCACCCAGCTCAAGCTGCGCGGCGTGAGCGACATCCGCAAGGTGTTCATCCGCTCAGCCGCCAAGCCGCGCTTCGACGACAGCGAGGCGTACACCAACGACACGGAGTGGATGCTGGACACGGAGGGGGTGAACCTGCTGGAGGTGCTGAACCACCCCGACGTGGACCACACGCGCACGCAGAGCAACCACCTTATCGAGGTGCTGGAGGTGCTGGGCATCGAGGCTGTGCGCAACGCGCTGCTCAAGGAGTTGCGCGGCGTCATCGAGTTCGACGGCTCCTACGTCAACTACCGCCACCTGGCCATCCTGTGCGAGGTCATGACGTACCGGGGTCACCTGATGGCCATCACCCGCCACGGCATCAACCGGGTGGAGACGGGGCCCCTCATGCGCTGCAGCTTCGAGGAGACGGTGGACATCCTGCTGGAGGCTGCCGCGTTCGCGGAGAAGGATATGATGCGGGGCGTGAGCGAGAACATCATGCTGGGCCAGTTCAGCAACATTGGCACGGGCGCGTTCACGCTGCTGCTCAACGAGGAGATGCTGCACGATGCCATCGAGGTGAGCGGCTGGGTGGAGGGCCAGCAGGGGGGTATGACTCCAGGGCGTCCGGGCAGTGCGGTGTCGTCGCCGGGCTACCTGCTGTCGCCGCACCTGTCGCCCTTTGACAACGGGGCGATGGCCTTCTCGCCCTTCAGCGAGACGCAGGGGCTTGGGGGGGCGTTCAGCCCGACGTCGCCGGGATACAGCCCAACCTCGCCGGCCTACAGCCCCACCAGCCCCGCCTACAGCCCGACCTCGCCGGCCTATTCGCCGACCAGCCCGGCGTACAGCCCTACCAGCCCGGCGTACACCAC
>Ga0208951_1000503_pt1 | contig 17958 bp, 10 predicted proteins | sample GreLakmeMI27MSRF_FD_187702 | JGI IMG/M metagenome (GOLD analysis project Ga0208951, IMG submission 187702) | Freshwater lentic microbial communities from great Laurentian Lakes, MI, USA - Great Lakes metaG MI27MSRF (SPAdes) | ecosystem: Environmental > Aquatic > Freshwater > Lake | place: Great... | reverse complement strand
TGGTCGTGCACCAGCCGGAAGATGTCCACGGGCGCGGCGGTTTGCACTATGGCGGAGGCGCCCAGGGTGGAGTCCTCCCCAAGGGGGGGCGCAGGCGGGACTCCTGCAGCCGCCTCCCGCTTCAATATGTTCTCCACCCACCCCCGCATTGCGTCCCCCACGCGCTTCAGATACACCTCCCGCGCCGGAGACAGAGCTGCGTGGAAAGGCGCGCGGGCAGCCAAGGCTGCAGGCTCCTCAAAATCCTCGTCCTCGGCCACCTCGCCTTCCACGCCATCAGCCCAGGCCAGGCAGCGCAGGATGTCATCGTTGCTGAGCGCGTCGGCACGCAGGGCCAGCTGGCGGAGGTGTGCCACCAGGGCAGATGCGGCGATGGCGCGCACATCCGTGTCCAGACGCCAGCTTGGCGGGAAGCACCTTGCAGCGGCGGTGTCAAAGTTCTGATGTGCCAGCAGCACCGCATCTGCGCGTGCCAGCGCATGCACAGCCGCCTCCTCGGCGTCTACGTCTGTCGAGGGCAGCGCCCGTGATGAGACGTTGCACAGCGCCGCGTCCACGTGCTCCTTGAATGCCTCACGCACACACGCGGCGCAAGCTTGCGATAGAGAGGCATCGCCCGCGTGCATGATGCCTAGGCGCACGCCTGCGTGGGCGCCAGCCTGTTGCTGCAGCGCGCGCGACGCCGCGTCGTGCACCTCGGCCAGCTGCGCCGCACGGACAAGCACCCCTGGCGAGTGACGCGCCAGGCGCGAGTGGCTGTGCATGTGGCCCAGCATCATGGCGCGCAGAGACGTCCACGTGGCGTCCAGCTCGACCGCGATGTGCGCCAGCGCAGCCTCAGTAGGCACCGAGCCGCTGCTTGAACGCGTCACGCTCGAAGTGGCGCTGCGCTCCAGCGCAGCAGCCGCCACCAGCCCCTGTGCGTCCAGCTTGGACAGCTCCGCGTAGATGTCCTCCAGGTCGTCTGCGCTGGTCAGGTCCGCGGTCGCTATGCGCGACTGCAGGGCGGTGAGCGCGCGGGGCAGGTCGCGCTGCAGCGCATGCACGGAGCGCGCCACCGCGGCTGTGTTGGCCTGGGCGGCGCTCAGCTGGCGCAGAGTGGCCAGCACAGAAGCGCGGCGGGGTCCAGCCTCTTGCTGGGAAAGGGGCACCTCAGCCATCAGCGAGGGGGGCGTTGCTAAGTATCGCACCTCGCAGGTGTTAGCGACGTCACGCGCCACGCAGCGAAGCGCTGTGGCACCTCGCACGGCGCGGCTGAGGGCGCGGGAGGACTCCTCCAGCTGAGCGCACTGTGTCGAGAGAGAGAGGGAGAGCTCGGCTCTCGATTGGCTCAACGCGCACGCGGCGCGCGCGCGCAGCGCGTCGAGGCCGCCCAGCTGCGCGGGCTGCTGCAGCTGCGCAATGACTTGGGCGAGCGCGGCGGCTTGGGCAGCCTCCTGCAACTGGCCGCCGATGTCGCCCTCCACGCCTTCCGAGTCCGACCAGTCACCCTCCTCCTCGCTCACCGTCGCCACGGCAGTGCAGCGCGGGAGGGGCACCAGCGGCATGGCGCCGCAAACCGGCGGGGGTGAGAGGAGAGTACCGCAGCCCTCTCCTAGGAACTTTGTTCCTCTGAGCGCCCACCAAAAGGCACGCCTCCGGGTGCGCTGCGTCCGCTCGCAGAGCTGCTGCGATGTTGGCGTGGACGGGCGGCGCCAAGGCGCGGCAGCGTGAGGCGCGTTTGCTGAATCGCATCGCTCTCGCGGGAACTCACGCCCACGCGACCGGACGCCCACGCGACCGACCGGACGCCTGCAGAACACCAAGAGCCTCACGGGTCGCCAGGCGAAGTACTTTTGCCTGCAGCGCGCACGCGCGGAGACGCAAGCGCAGGCGGGCGCGACGTGCGAGGACGCGGCCAACGCCTGGCCGCTCGCAGCGCCCTCTGAGCTTTCGCCGGAGCCAGCGCCACCGCCCTCGCGCGAGGTGCTCCACCTGCAACAGCTGCTGGGCTTGGCGCAGGCCCAAGGTGCGGGGCAACAACAGGCTGAGCCTCACGCGATGATGCCCTGCGTTCCGCCCCTCCCCGCCGCGCTCTGCCTCGCGCTGCCTGCGCCCGGCGATGAGCACCGCCCGACGGAGCAGGAGGAGTACGTCCAGCTGAGCCGCGAGCCGCGCACAATCCAACCGCCTCCCACGAACAAGCACCACCGAGAGCCTTCGCCAGCGCCTGCGCCAGCGTCCGCGCTAGCGCAGCCCTTCGTGTCGCGCCCGCCGGCACGTTCCAGCTGGTGTGCTCTGAGCTCCCTGATCCTGGATGACTCGGAGGATCCTCAGGGTGCAGACCACGCAGGTCGCTCCTACCACGACGCTGCGCCGCGCTGCGGCGCGCCGGAGCCTCTCATTTCGTTTGCGCACTTGGGCGCGCCCTCTTTCGCGGCACCGCCCGGACAGCCAAGCTCTGACGTGGCAGCTGCCCAGAAGGACCTCCCGGATGACGAGTCCATGTTCCACACTCCACCGGACGCGCCTTGGCCGCCCGACCCGCTCGCCGCCGCGGAGGCCGCATGGGAGGCGAGCGTCGTGGAGCTGATAGGCACGGCAGTGCCAGTCACAGCGCCACCAGCACGCGTAGCTGCCGATGTCAACGCAGATGCGGCGCCCGATCCCGCCACGGAGCTGGGATGCGACGGCGCCGCCTTCGCGCGCTTCTCAGCGGAGCAGCGGTACGTGACGCGCAGCACGGACGCGCACGGGAGCGAACAGGAGGTTGACATCCTGGAGCAGTTCAGCGTGGAGGTGTGCGGCGACGCCGGCGGCGGTATATATGACCCGTTCCAGCGGCTGTTCGACCCGTACGACGCCGGCGGGTGGGACGCCTGCGTGGTGCGCGAGGAGGTGCTGCAGGTACAGGTGCACAGCTCCTCGGTGTCGCTCTCGCCCTCTGGACACCGCGAAGGCCGCTGCGGCGGTCGGCGCACCGCAGCAAAGCGTCCGCGTGCGCCCGTGCGGCGCGCAAGCAGTGCGGAGCAGCGCGTCTGCACCCCAGCGCCGGGCTCGCCGCAGCTGCCGGCGGTGCAGGACGTGGACTGCTACGTGGCCCACCTCTCAGCGCTGCTCAACGGCTGCGCAGAGGCGGCCGCTGCGCCACAGGCTCAAGACGAGAGCGCTTCGCTCGCGTGTCGCCCGGAGCCTCAACTTGTCGCCTTCCAGACGCGCGGGCAGCGCATGGTGCTGCGCGCCTTGGCGCACCCGGCCTGCAGCGTGCCGCGTGCGGAGGAGGCGGAGGACCGCGTGGGCATGCTTGAGAGCGGGATGATGCAACTGCTTGCCATCAACGAGGCGCTGCGCCACCAGGTGGAGTGCAGCGCGTGAGCGAGGGACACAAGAGTGACGAATCGAAGAATGCATGATGATGATGCTGGAAACTAGAAAGAAGAACGAAGAAGAACGCAGAAGCATGCCAGGCGGCCCCTGTCGGTCGGTCACAAGCAATGTCTAGGGCGGCGAAGGCGTGGTGGCGCCGGGGGGATGTACGATGCGGCTGCAAGCCGCCTCCTCGTTGGCTGCCTGGATGCGTTGGCACTCTGCCTTGTGTGTGCCTGTGGTCCACGCCTCAGCCAGACAAGCTGCGCTGCAGAAGGCCGCGGCCCCACATGCGGAGCAGGCGCGCAGGCGCTTGTCGGAGACGCCGCAGCCGGCGCAGAGGAGCGGCGCCGGGTTGCCACCGCGGCACTCCAGCAGCTCGATCAGCTCCTGGTTGCCCGGGTGGTACTTCTTCGCAATATCCAGCGCCGTGTGCCCCGAAGGCGTAGCAGCAGCAGGATCTGCGCCGGCAGCGAGCAGCGCGGCGCAGCAGTAGCGGTGACCGTTCAGCGCTGCAAGGTGGAGCGCTGTCTGACCCTGGTTTGCCCGAGCGTCGATCTCCGCAAGGCTCATCTTCTGGTTTTCGGGGCGCCCGATGAGCAGCGTCACGCAGGCAAGGTGCCCTTCTTGAGCGGCGGCGTGGAGGCAGGAGAACGAATTGTTGTCGTGAGCCGTGCGTGAGGCCCCCGCAGCCAGCAGGGCCTTCACCATGGCGTGATAACCACCCAGACAGGCAAGATGCAGTGGCGTGTCATTGTACGCATCGTTAGGGTCAGCCGGGGGGCGTGGCTTGATGGTGCACACGTCGATGTTGTCCGCAAAGTGGGGCAGCAGCAGCTTGAAGATCTCGGGCTGATTGCAGATGATACTGGCATGCAGAACATTGATGCCATCGGCACTGAAGATGCGCAGATTCGTGTGTGGAATGAGTTCGCAAACGCAAGCTGTTTGGCCGCTACCGACTGCCAGACGCAGTGGCGTGTTGCCCCGAGGTTCACAGCTATTGGCGTCAGCACCAGCCTCCAGCAAGAGGCGCAGCACGTCAATGGCGCCATGCTGGGCGGCTATGTGCAACAGCGAGAGAGATCCTTGTTCAGCGACGGTGTTGGGAGAGAAGCCGTCGGCGAGCAGCAGTCGCGCCAGCGCCGCGTGATTGCTGATCACGCTGTTCAAGAGATGCTTCACTTTTGTTGCGTGTGTGTTGGTGCGCAGAAAGGCCGCGAACCGGGCCGCCTCGCGAGGAGAGGCGGCGCAGCGAACGTTGAGGGCGTCGTGCTCGGCGCGCTGAGCAGCCATGGCAGCCTCGGACATCCTTATTCAGCGGTGCGTGCCTTCCACAGGCGTCGCGTAGCAGCGCAACAGGGCGCGAGGGCGTGCGCGAGGCGGAGAGAGTGTCTCGTTGCAGACCAAGGGTTGGCGCTCAGTTCAGCCCGCGCGCCCACAGCGAAGCGCAGTGAGCACCTTGGCGAGGCTGTAGCACCCACAGGCGTCCGCGATACGCAGAGGGCGGAGGCGTAGGCGGTGGAGGCCTAACAGCGAGAAAGCGCTCGCACAGCCTCGCTCTGTGAACACAGGGGCGCTCGCAGGCACAGGTTGCGCAGAGCCAGTAGATATGTGAGACAGGCTTGCAGAGGGAGCGAGGCGCGAATGACGTAGCATCGAAACGTACGACAACGACGACGTTGCTTTGATCATTACATCACGCGGACAGCGGCGCCTTCAGCGCCTGCGGCGTCGGGTCTGCGCGCACGGCGGCCCTGGTTCCGTAGAGCGCCCTGGACATAGTGTACTCGTTGACGAACTCGCGCAGCTTTGGCACCGTCACGTTTGGCATGACCACCACGTGCGCAATCTCCCCCTCGCACGCCAGCTGCCACTTCTTGACGAAGCTCTCGTCCAGCGGGCGCTCGAAGACGACGGTGGAGGAGAGCTCGTTGAGCATGACGCTCACGCCAGCCTGCTCCAGCATCTTCTTCAGGGCCTGCGCGTTTGCAATGCAAGCCTCTACGTCAGCACGCATGCCTTCGTAGCCCTTGCGCGTGAGCGTGTGCCACATGAAGATCGGCGCGTGGCCGTTGCGGCTGCCCATGATGGTGGCGTCACGGCTGTTAAGGTACTCAATGTCGCTGCTGAGCTTCATGACGTGGCGCTTGCGCGTCATGACGATGCCGCAGGGCATGGGCACGCCCACGAACTTATGGCCCGAGACGGAAACTGAGCCGATGGGCTTGCGGAAGGTGACCACGCCATCGCCAGCGGCATCTGCCCCGCCGCGCCGCGCGTCGCGCACAAAGGGCAACATGAGGCCGAACAGCGCGCCGTCGCAGTGGATGAAAAAGCGCTCCTCTGGGTAGCCGGCCTTTGCCAGAACAGCCAGCACTCGGTCCAGGTCGTCCACCGCGCCCTTCACCGTCGTGCCGATGTTCAAGTTCAGAACCGCCGGGCGCGCCTTGTTGGCCACAAGCTGTCGCTCCAGCTCGTCGTAGTCAATCTCGCCTGTAGGGAGCGTGCCAACTTGCACGCTGTCCATGCGGTACATGCGTGCAGCCTTGAATACGGAGTAGTGCGACTCCTTGCTGGCGTACATGATTGCATCAGGCAGCACCTCTCGCCCCACCAGGAGTCCGTGCAGGTTGCCCTCGGTGCCGCAGTTTGTGACGTAGCCCCAGCAGTCTTCGTCGCTGATCTCCCACAGCCTGGCGAACCACTGCAGCACGCCGATCTCGAACTCGCGGCTGTGCACGCCGTAGTTGGACTCGATGAAGGGGTCTCCCAGGTTGTTGATGCTATACCTGCGGAGGCAAAGGATGAGTCGTCAGCGCTGGCAGCGTCCTGCGCAGCGCTGGGCGCACTTCAGCAGCCCCTCCAGCGGGCCGAAGTCAAAGTCCAGGTTGTAGGGGTAACTGCGTGGGAGATGCATGCCCGTGAGCCTGCACACGTCCACTCTGTACTGCTCACGCAGCACGCACCCCAAGTGGTGCCTCGTGCGCTCCTTCAGCCGCGCCGTGTAGGCCGTAATCACCGCGTCCACCGACTGCTCGCGCTCCTGCAGCGTCGGCGTGAGCATGCTGCGCTGGCGAGCAGCGAGGGTTTGCATTCTCGCAACAGTGGCCGCGTGCCGGACGCAAGACAGGCCCCGAGCGCAGCAGGTTGCGGTACATGACGGTGTGCGAGCGCACCTGAGGCGTGCGGCCCGCCGGGTCAACCACTGGGAGGCCACGGGTAAAGTGGCGGGTGATGCGCCCGTCAACGGGCAGCGCTTGGTACGGCGCCAACTGTACGGGCAGCTCCAGGGGGGCATCCTGTGCGCCTCCCGCGGCGCCCGCGCGAGCAGCCTCGCGCGCCTGGAGCGGCTCGGGAAGGCGCAGCTCAGAGACGGCGGCCACAACCTCTCGCGCGCCGCCGCCGCTGGCGAACCCGCGGCGGGCCAGCGCGCCCAGGGAACTGCGCAGCATGGCGGGAGAGTGCGGGGGAGACGAGGTGCTTTTTGTGTATGTCGTACAAAGGCAGGGTGTGACAGGCTTTGCGAGCGTCCAAGCAACAGTTGTGCAGCGCGGAGCGCGGCGCACATTTGCCATCCTGACAGCGTACAAACGCCACTCCTACGCCGTTGCGTGATGAGAGGCTTCGGCGAGCTCCCGTCTCATTTATACTGTAAATACACCGCGGCATTCCTGCCGAGGCATCATCCATCTGGCCATCCCTGCATCACTCCGGATGCGCGTCTACGAAGGCCCTCATGTGCGCCTGTAAGCCGTCGTCCTGCCCGCCCAGCGCAGGCGGCACCGCCCATGCTCCCACCACCCCGGGCAATTCCTCTTGCGTCAACACGAAGCGTACCTTGGAGGATGTGCGCGCATCCAGCAGCACGCTGATGATGCGCCACAGCGCGGCGAAGAGCCTGGGCGCGCCCAGGATCACCGCGCCGCCCAGCCGCTCCGGGTAGCCGTTCTGCAGTGCCTTGACCATGCCCACAGCCGTGCGAAAGTCGTTGTTCGCTGTCCCAAAGCAGCGACAGTCAAAGATGCACGTCAGAGAGCCACCCGGCGAGGCTGCCACCGCCCCGTCCAGGCACGCAAAGAACGCGGGCAGCGCACCCTCGCGCTGAAAAACGCTCTCAGTCAGCGGCAAACACGTGCGCTGCACACTTACGTGCCACGCACCCGGCGGGCCTCATGGCGGCTGCAGTCGACGGCCATCACCGCGCGGTTCTGTCTGTCCAGCACGGGCGTCCAGGTGAGGAGCTGTCGCTCCAGCAGGTGCGTGACCAACTGGGAACGAGTTGCCGCGAGATGGGGCCGCTCCTCTCGCCACCACTGCTGCACGCTGGCTCTCAGCGCGAGCGCCTTGGGCACGCTGAAAGCGCGAGCTCTCAGCCAACGTAGCGCCTGAGAGGAGCACAGAGAGGGCGAGTAAGGGGAGAAGTCCGTGTCGCTGCCTGTCACCTCTCACCTCCTGCTCGTCGCGCTCCTCCTCCTCGCCTTCCTTCCGAACTAGCGCAAGCAGCTCCGCCAGCCGAGCAGCCTGCACGGCCGTCAGGTGTCCAGGGCGCCCCCAGGTGTCAGCGCAGTGAGTCCTGGAGCCTTTCTCCGCTTCTCCTGTCTCGATCTCGAGCACACAACCAGGGCCCTTAGCCGGAAGTCGCGGCTCCTCAGACGAAGCAGCCCCTGCAGCAACACACGGCGCCGCGTCCCCGCCAGCGCAGGCCGCCTCGCGCACGCCAGGCCCAACAGCAATAGGCAGTTCTTGACACGACAGCGGACTTTCAGCTTGCGCCATCGCAGCACCACGGAGGGTGCGAGCGTGCCGGCGGTCACAAATAGAAATTTTTTTCGTGCGGCATTTTGTTCGCTGAGAGAATCTTGCGATATCCTTACACGGGTTGCATTGCGCCAGCTGTGCGCTGCATGGTTGCGCTCCTTCATCTTGGTTGTGCGCGCTGTGTGTGCTGTGTGTGCTCAGAGCGTGTTCAGCAGCTTGCTGATGATGCTCTTGATGCCTGAGTTTGCGTGTGCCGCCTGCAGCCGCTGCGCGCACTCTCCCTCTTTGGTAGCCATGTGCTGCCCAGCCTCTTTGGCCAGCTGAACCAGCTGCTCCTTGTGGCGCCGCTGCAGCTTGTCCGCCTGCGCGGCGACCTGCGCCTCGTGTGCCGCCAGCTGGCGGCGCGACTGCTCCACCGCAGCCGCTTTGGCACGCAGCTCCCCGGTGTAGCGCTTCATGCACGACTGCAGCCCCGCGTGGTCGCCAGCCAGCTTGCGCTGGAGCTCGGCGTGCGTGGCCGCCTGCTCAGCAGCCGCGGCGCCGGACTCCTCCTCCTGGCGGTCCCGCAGCGCGCCAGCGGCAGCATCCAGCGTCGCCATCGCGCCATCCAGCAGCTTCGCCACGTCGCGCTTCGCGGCGGCGCCAGCGGCAGCCTTGGCGGCGGCCACGATCTGCTGCAGCGCAGCCGCAGTGGAGCCGTCCTCATCCTCCTCCGGAGCAGCACGCGCGCGCTTGTCCGCGCGCCGGCGCGGCTGCAAGAGGGGCTCCTGGCGCTCGTCAGGCTCCTCCTCCTCCTCCTCCTCCTCCTCGCCGCGAGCGTCGAGCGCAGCGGGGGGCTCCTTGCGCTTGCCCGTCGCGCGGCGAGGCGGCTGGGCGGACATGAAGAGCTTGCGGCTGACGCCCTCCATCTCCTCAGAGCCGGTGGCATCGCCGGGCGCAGCGCCGTCATCTTGAGTCTCCGCCGCTGCCCCTCCGCCGCCGCCGCCGCCGCCGCCCAGCAGGTCCTCCAGCATGGACGTGCTGCGGCGGCGCGCCACGGCTGGCGCGGTGGCTGCGCGCTCGCGCGGGGCTGCTGGGGCGGGCTGCTTGGGCTTGCGCGCCGCTGGCCGCGGGGGGAGGGTCTCCTCGCGCTCGTCCGCGTCCGCGTCATCATCGCCCGCAGCGGCAGCGGCAGAGGCAGAGGCCGCCTTGCGTGCCTTGTCCTGCGCCGCCGTCGCGCGCTTCGCGGCAGCCGCAGCCTCCTTCTGCTCCGCGTCGCTCGCCTTGGGCACAGCCTTGGCGGAAGGGGCGCTGCGCGTCTGAGGCTTGCCGGCCACAGCGGGCGCAGGCGCCGCGTGCTTCGCCTTCTTCGACGCAGCCTGCGCAGGCGGCTCACCATCCCCACCACCCTCCACGTCGTTCCGCTCCCCAGACGCAGCCTGAGCCTGCGCCTGCGCCTTGCGCTTCGCAGCGCCGCCGCCGGGCGCTCGCTGGGGCGCAGGCTCCGGGGGTGCCGTCTTGGGAGGGGCTGCCATGCTCGTCTTGCGGGGGGGGTGCGCCCCGGGCGGCTCTCCGGGCGTGACCACCGCGGCGGTGGCGGCGGCGGCGGCGGCGGCAACCGCGGTGGGCTTTTTCTTGGGCGCGGCTGGGGGCGGCGGAGGGGGCGGGGGGGGCATGGCCATGCGTGCGGAGTCGTTGCGTCGGGTCGCCTCGCCAGCTTTGGTGACGTCACCAGCCTCCAGCTCCTCCTGCAGGGGCGCCAGGGGCTCCTCCTCCCGGGGCGCAGGCCCAGCCTTGGCCTGCGGGCGGGCCTTGGGGGCTGCGCTTTTGGGCTTCACAGGGGGGTCGCCCGAGCCCACCGACGTGGTCAGCTGCAGCGCCGCCTTCTTGGCGGCCGCGCCGCCGGGGGTGCGCTTGGCCGGCCATGCGGGCGCCGCCGCGACACAGGCCTGCTCCGCGCCGGTGGCGGCCGGGGAGTCAACCACGTCGCGGGGGTCACTCTCCCGCTTGCGCTGGGCGAGGTGGGCGGCAACCGCGTCGCCCGCATCCTCCGGGCACTCGTCGTCGGAGCCCAGGGCGGCGGCGATGCCGGCGTCGTGCTGAGAGGCTGGCGGCAGAGCGCCGTCGGCGCCGCCGTCAAAGTGCACGTGACGCGAGGGCGCCCCGCCCGCGGCTGCGGCGGCGGCGGCGGCGGCGGCGGCGGCGGCGGCGGCGGCCGTGGGCGGCCGCACGGCCACCGCCGCGCCCCACTGCGCCGGCGCGTGCGCCTCGGCGGGCGCGGGATGCTGGGCGGCGGCGCGCGCAGACGCAGACGGGCGCTGCGCTGAGGGCTCCTCTTCAGTGTCGCTCCCGCTGCCGCCGCCGCCGCCGCCGCCCGGCGCGTCCAGCCCGCTGTCGTCCAGCAGCGTCTGGTGCAGGAAGGCCTGCAGGCCCCGGTCAGGCTGCTTGCCGTGGAAGCAGGGGTCGTCCGCGTCGTGGGCGCTGCATGCCACCCGAGCGCCAGCCTGCGGCACCGCTGCCGCGCCGGCGGCCAACACGCCGCTCAGGTTCATCGCAAAGTGGGCTTCCTGCGACACGCGCCCCGCGGCGCCCCCCAGAGTGCGCAGCAGCTGAGAGCTCTGCGGTGCTGCCGCCACCCGTGGCTTGCTCGCTGCCGGCGCGCGCGTGCCCGCATCATCCTCCATCGCAGCAGTGCTGCCTCCCACGCACGCCTTGGCGCCCGTGAGCACGCTGCCAGAGGGCTTGCCCGTGCGCGCAGTTGCCACTGCAGTCGACATCTTCTTGTGCGCCCCGCCGCCCACGCCTGCGCCAGACACGGTGGGCGCGGCCGTCTGCAGCCGCGGCTGCGCCGCCAGGATGAGGGGCACCACGCGCGCTTCCAGCTCGGGCGCGTCTGCTCGGCTGAAGGTGAGGATGACCGCGCTTTTGGAGGTGCGCAGAGCATCGAACGCCGCCTGTCGCGCCGACTGCGCCGCCTTGCGCGACGCTGCGGGCATCTCCTGCAGCATGTCCTCTGTGTCGTCGTCCATGGGAGATTGGAGCGCTGTGACTGCGGAGAGCAGCGCCAGGTGCCAGACAGGCTGCGGGCCCGGCAGGAGGTCCTTCTCCAGCAGGTCAGCCCCGCCTGCGCAGTGAGGAGCGCCCCGGTCCAGCGCGCGCAGCGACGCGTAGGGGATGTCCACAGGCTCGTCCGCCTCCGGGAAGGGCTGGCTGCCAGGCACGGGCGGTGACGACTCTTCGTCAGCCCCGCCCTCCAGCACCCGATACAGTGTCAGCCCCGTTTGGTTGAAGTCCACCATCGTCTTGTAGGCGTCCCCGCCGATGGACCATCCCCCGGCGGCGCCGACGGCGGGCAGCTCCAGCCGCGTGGGCAGCACCGTGACCGCCTCGGCCGCAAAGCTGAACACCTGGCGCTGCCGCCCGGGCTGCTGCACGTTCAGGCTGCACACCAGCGCGCGCATGGCGGCGAAGCGCAGGTCCGGCTGTGCGGTCTTCTTGCCGCACCCGTTGCACAAGATGGCGTGGAAGGCGTCCAAACACGCGCCAAACGCACCCCCTCCGACCACCTGCACGCGCGTCAGGGCGCATCGCCCGCAGCTGCGCACTGCCGCGCGCCTGGCGCTTGGATGGCTGCTCCGCCGAAGGCTTGCCCTTGAACTCCCCTTTGTTGACGTGGTACAGAACCTGTGACCGAAACCAACGCGCGCCTGAGCACCTGTGGCATCGCACGGGCGGGGATGGGGCGCACCTCCGCGATGTTGATCTGCGTCAGCATGTCGCCGGCGGCGGTGAGCATGTGCAGCAGAATGCTGTTGGGAGAAGGACAGCTGAGAGTGTGCCAGCGCTGCGAGTGTCGCGAACAGCGTGCCTGGACGGCGACATCTCCTCCGACTCGTCTGCGTTGGTGATGATGTCCGTGCGCAGCGCCAGCTGGGCGCTCTTGCTCCTGCCAACGCGCAGTGCGCCCGAGCGAGCGAGCGTCAGGACGAGCTGTGCCTCAGCAGGCGGCTGCGTGGGCGCACGTGCTGAGGCAGTCGGCCAGAAGGCAGGAGGCGCGGCGCCGAATGGCCACGGAGCTGTGGGGCGCGCGTGAGGCTCGACGATGCGGTTCTGCGCAAGCTCGGGCGCAGCTGGTGCCCGCAGCCCCGCGCACGCACAAGGGCGGCTTGCTGGTGGTGACGAGCAGCGTGAGGATAGGCGGGAAGGCTGCGGAGACGCTCTCCGAAACTGCAGGGCGCGTGAAAGAGTGCGTGAGTGGGCGAGGGTGGGCGGGTCAGTGAAGAGTGGGGCACGCACGCTCGCCGCGCATCTTGTTCAGCTCAGTCACAGCCTCCATGATTTCGTTCATGGCGCCGTGTGTGGCGCTCTCGCTCTGCGTGGCGCAGAGCGTGCGGCGTGAGCCGGAGACTGGCCGGAAAGCACAAGGAAACTCGCCTGCTCGCTCATCTCGCCAGCGTCCACGACCAACACCGACGCCAGCGCCCGCAAAGCCTCTGCCAGCGCAGTGGGCACGTGGCACTCCAGGAAGAGCGCCTTGGTCTTGCTGCGCACGCGGAGAGAGGGAAGGGCAGTGAGAGGCCGTTTGGCTGGCCATCCAACGCCCGGACGCACGTGTTGGCGTCGCCTGCGTCCGGCACCGTGCGCGCCAGCTCGCGGATCAGGGGTGTGTGCATGGCGTCGCCCTTGGCGCACTCCTGTGGGCGCACACGAGCAGGGGGTGAGTTGCCCCTTACGAAAGCGCCAAACAGCGCTTCGCGCGCGGCGGGGCTCGCCGTCCCGCCAAATCCGGCGCCTCGCGCGCCCCGGGGACAGGGACCACCTGGCGGGAGGCCGCCGGCGCACGCGCCGCGCGGTGTGAGCTGCGCGCCCGCGTGCCGAGGCCCGGACGACCCGCCGCGCACGAGCATGCGCGCACACGCGCCCGCACGCGCACACGCGCGCACGCGCCTCCCTGAGCCAGTTGACGATGGCGCTGGTGTTCTTCTTGGTGCCCACCAGCGCGAGGCGCTGTCCCGACGAGAGCGCTTTCAGAGCTTCCGCAAGCTCCTGGGGCGCGTTGCCGCCACGCTCCCGCTTCGCCAGCAGCGTATCAGCTTTGGGCGCCATGACCGGCCGCGTCGCACGCGAACGCGGCGGAGGCTGCTCGACTGGACCGCCGTCGTTCGGTCCCGCCATCACGCCATCAGGAGGGACCACCTGATGTGAGGCTCTAAAGAGACCTGACTCCGTTCACAGTGAACTTGTCTGGGTCGCCCCTCGCCTCCTCACGGCCCTGCGCGTGCGCTCCACGCCAGGACGTCCACAGCCTGCCAGCCCACCCCGTTGGACGCGGCGAGGCCCAGCCACGCGCCCCCGGCGCCTGTGGGTCTCAGGAAAAACCGCGGCGCCAGAGGCAGCGACAGCGTCAGCTGGCCGTCCAGAAAGACGCTGAGGAGTCCCACAGCCCCGTATCCAGCCACTGCGCTCAGCGTGCCGCCTCCTGCGCCCCTGAACGAGTCGCCCGCCAGCGCCGCCGCCAGCTGCTGGTCCGTGGGCGCCGCAGCGAACGTCACGCGAGCGGTGTGCGGCTGCCCGTCGGCGAAGGCGGGCGCGCGGTCCGTGGCGCCCAGCCGCGCGGCGGGGTGCTGCGCGCTGTTGGGCTGCGCGCCGCGGGAGAGCGCCGCCACGTGGGGCGTGGCGGGCTCGCCCGCGGAGCCGTCTCCGTGCGAGTCAAACTCCACCGCCAGGCTGAACGGCAGTCCAGCGTAGCCCAGCCCGCTGGCGCCCAGGCCCAGCGTGGCGGCCGTGGGCGCCGCCGCCGCGTCCAGCAGCAGCAGCGCGAGCCCTTCTCCCCGCTGCAGGGTGCAGCCGGCGTGCAGCCTCGTGCGCACCTCCTCGCTGTAGCTGCGCTGCAGCTGGCGCACGTCCGCGCAGCGCTGCGCGGGCTGGGAGAACCGGAAGGTGAGGTTCACGTCCAGCAGCGCGCTCAGCGGCAGCTGCGAGGCGGCATACCACACGGCACCAGAAACGTTGCCCCGCGCGGCCACCAGCCTGGCGGCGGGGCTGCACAGGGGCGCATCGCCGGGCCGAGCGGCACTGCTGGACAGGGTCAGCGTGCCCATGGCAGTCGTGCGCCAGGGTCCGCGGGTGGTGCGATCGCCGACGCGAGAGCCGCCTGCGTCGGCCATCGTCCAGCCGCCCCCGCCCGACAAGCCCCAAGGATGCCTGCTGCCCGCCGCCGCGCTGCGCGAGGCCGCCACCACGCGCGGCGCGCTGAGCCAGCCTCGCGCGCAGGTGGGCGCCGTTGCCTGCGGCTGGTAGGTCCAGTCCTGGGAGCATACGCACGTCTGGTCTTGCCACGAGTCGGCCACATCATAGATGAACTGGTCGCTGGGGTTCCACACCTGATCCGGCAGGCCAGAGTAAGTCTCGTCACTCACGTTGTTGCTCACGATCAGCCCTAGCGAGTTGAACTCCGTGCGTTTGCCGTGCGTGCGCTGAGCGCCTGCACGGTAAGAAACACCGGTGCAGGGCGGGTAGGCGACGCCCCGCAGAGACGACACGTTGGAGATAGCAACCCTGCCAGAGGCGCTCAGGCTGGTGTCCAGCGAGCTGGACGGCTGCGCCATGGAGATGATGTTGGGCAGAGCTGTGCCGTCCGTGGCGGACAGCACGCCCGTGCGTGCGCGCGCCGCCGCCGCCCAGGCTGCCGCGCGCGCGGGCAGCGCGGAGGTTTCCCCGTACGTGAAGTTTGTGACCCGAACGGAGCGCACCAGGCGTCCCACCAGAGTGGAGGGCAGCAGGGCCACATCCACCAGAGTCTGCGTCAGCGGATCTACCAAAGACACAGCCCCAGTGAGCAGCTGCTCCACCGTGAAGGGTCCCACGGCTGAACCGTACACAAACACCAGCCACTGCTCTCGCTCCACAGCCACGCAACGCCGGACGTTGACCACGGCCCAGGGCTGCATGCCGGGCCTGTTTTGAGGGGAGGAGGGGTAGACTGGCTCACCGTTGACGCCTGGTCCCGCACTGCGCGGTTGCGGCGCGCTCGGGGCTGCGCAGGTGCTGCAGTTGCCGCCGCAGGAGCCGCACGAGTCGGTCACCAGGCCGGACATTGGCACCCCGTCGCAGCCGGTGCACTCGGAGGCGTTGAGGCCCCAGCCAGTGCACTCGCCGCATCGGTCGTAGGCGAGCTGGCCGGCTGGTGTGTAGAAGTTTTCGAACACGTTGCTGTGTGGGTCGAACGCCAGGAAGCTTTCCGCCGCGTTGAGCAGCCGGTAGCAGGCGCTGAAGCGCGTGGCGTTGCCCCCACAGGCACAGCAGGCATCGAAGACGAGCCCCGAGTTTGCCCGCCCGTCGCACCCAGCGCACGTGCTGTTGGCCGCCGCGTCGCCCGGCGGGCGGCACACCCCGCACGCGTCGGTCACGGCGCCGCTGTTGGGCACCCCGTCGCAGCCAGAGCAGGAGGCGTTGAAGGCCGACGCGTTGGTCACCGGGTGCAGGCAGCGCCCGCAGGCGTCCAGCACGCGCCCGGAGTTTGGTGACCCGTCGCAGCCGCGGCAGCTGGCGTTGAAGAGCGGGCCGGTGGGGTCGGCGCACAAACCGCACGCGTCCACCCTGCGGCTGCCCAGCGGAGTGCCCCCGCAGTCCGCGCACGTGGACCCGTCGCCGCCGCACACGCCGCAGGTGTCCACGCTCGCGCTGCTGTACGCGGCGGAGCCTGCGTACTGCAGCCGAGAGTCGCTTGCAAACTCGGCGCCTGTGGGGCAGCCGAGGAGTGAGCCAGCCAGCACACAAGCCGCCAGCGGCCTCCAGGCCACGCGCCTGCAAAGTCGAAAGACACGCTAGCAGTAGCACAGCCGGCGGAGACGCACAAAAGCAGCGCCGTGAGCCAGCGACGAGTCATCGTCACCGCCCTCCCCTTGCGCAGCCACCACCGGCGTCCCACATGGCCTGAGCCACCACAGACGGGCGTAGGAGGGCTGCGCGTTCTGTAGTACGACCCATGCACGCCACGACGCTAGAGGCAGTTCCTTTACGCTCTCCGGTCTTGCTGTGTCGCAGCTCTTGCAATGTCGCTTATGTCGCCCGCGGTATCCGCAGCGGCGTGCACTACTCGGCGGCGGCGTTGTGTCACCGCCAGTGCCTGGACCGAAGTGCCTCCTCGCTGTCTCAGTGTCGCCGGCAGCGACAGCGGCGGCGGTGCCGGCGTGCAGGCTGACCTGAAGACCTTCGCTGCTTTTGGTGTCTTCGGCATCACTGCGGTCACCAGCGTGACTGCCCAGAACTCTCGTGGCGTCCAGCACGCCTTGTCCCTGCCACCCTCCGTTGTCGCCTTCCAAATGGCCTCTGTGCTGGCCGACCTGGGCGCGGACGCCATCAAGACGGGCCTGCTGCCCACGCGCGAGTGCGTGGAGGCTGTGGCACAGTTGCTGCATGCTCGCTCGCTCGGGACAAGATATCCGCTGGTAGTTGACCCGGTGCTCGTCTCAACGTCCGGCCACGCGCTGGCGGAGGACGGCGTGACCCAGGCGCTGCGGGACCGCATTCTGCCGCTTGCTCTGGTATTGACTCCCAACCTGCCGGAAGCTGCGTCGCTGCTGGGGCGACCGCTGGCTGAGGTTGCTCGCGAGGACGCGCTGGTTGACGTGGCGCGCGCGCTGGCGGAGCTGGGACCGCAGTACGTGCTGCTGAAGGGCGGCCACCTGCCCGATGACAGTGACGCCGTAGACCTGTTGCTGCGCGCCCGCGACGGCGCAACCTGGCACCTGCGCGCGCCGCGCGTGCGGCGCACGCGCAACACGCACGGCACAGGATGCACGCTGTCCGCCGCCATCACGGCTGAGGTGGCGCGCGGGGCGTCTGTGGAGCAGGCTGTGCGCTCAGCAAAGGCGCATCTCACACGCGTCGTGCGCGCATCCGCCGGCATGCCTCTGGGTGACGGCGCCCAGGGGGCGATGGACCACGGAATGGTGCTGCGCTCGCCGAGGGGCCCCGCCCACGCGGTCTTCGACCCGTCGCTATATTGCATTACAGCAAACACAGCTGCACTTTCGCCCGGCGGGCCCGCAGCCACGCTGGCCGCCGTGGTCGACGCCGTTGCCGGCGGCGCCACCGCTGTGCAGATGCGCGAGAAGGAGCTCCCCACCTCCGCAGCCGTCGCGCTGGTATCTGCCCTGGTTGCGCACTGTCGCCCTCGAGGCGTCGTTGTGCTGGTCAACGACCGGGTGGATGTGGCGCTCGCGGCTGACGCCGACGGCGCGCACATCGGGCAAGATGACCTGCCCGTTGCCACTGCGCGCGCAACGCTGGGTCCCCGTCGCCTCCTCGGCGTCTCCGCCAAGACGACCGCGCAAGCTGCAGCCGCCGCAGACGCTGGGGCGGACTACCTGGGCGTGGGCGCGTGCTTCGCCAGCACCACCAAGAGCAGCAGCGTGGTAGGCGTGTCAGGCCTCGCGGCTGTATGCGCTGCAACCACGCTGCCTGTGGTGGCCATCGGCGGCCTGCAGGCACGCGACGGCAGCATCGCAGCCGCCCTGCGCGCCGGGGCTGCGGGCGTGGCGGTGGTGAGCGCGGTGTTCGGCGCTGGGGACGTGCAGACGGCGGCGGCGGCGCTGCGAGCGGAGGTGGAGGAGGGACGCCGAGTGACGCGATTGCCGTGAGCCAAGATGCGACCACAAAGACAAAGTGTTTCAGAGGTCCACCCGCTGCTCTGTTGTGTGCTGGGGTGCCCTGCCGCCGCAATGCGTGCGTGAGAGCTCGCAGCAGACGCACCTGGTTTGAGGCCCGGTGTTGCATGTCCTGCACGTGATATGGGCAGCGCTGAACGACGAGCGATGCGCGATGCGAGCGGCAGAGGCGTCAATGGCGTCTGTGGACAGGCAACTCCCG
>Ga0208951_1000501_pt1 | contig 17984 bp, 9 predicted proteins | sample GreLakmeMI27MSRF_FD_187702 | JGI IMG/M metagenome (GOLD analysis project Ga0208951, IMG submission 187702) | Freshwater lentic microbial communities from great Laurentian Lakes, MI, USA - Great Lakes metaG MI27MSRF (SPAdes) | ecosystem: Environmental > Aquatic > Freshwater > Lake | place: Great... | reverse complement strand
GGGGGGGGGGGGGGGGGAGTCAGCGACTGGTTTTGGAGCAGCTCCTCTCGCCTCACGCACCGCCGTCTCCTCTGACATGCGCTGCGCGTGCGCCAGCAACGCCTGCGCGGGCGAGCCGCGGGAGGGGGATGCAAGCTGCGCGTCCTTGACGGCCAGGTCCACAGACATGCGCGCCAGCTGCGACAGCAGCTCGTCCAGCTGCTGCGACGCCGCCTCGACCTCGGCGCGCGCCGCCGCCGCACTCGCGCGCTCCGCGTCCAGCTCCTTGCTCAGCGCCGCGATGCGCGTGCGCAGCGCGTCAGAGGCAACCCTGGGCTCGGACGCAGCCGCGCCCAGCTGCTGCCGCAGCGCCGCCGCGGCAGCCACAGCGTGCCCGAGCTCCTCCCGCACGCGCGCCAGCTCGGACGCCAGGCCGCTGGACTGGACAGCCTGGAGGCGCAGCGCCTCGATGGTGGTGCCAGCCTCCGCCTGCGCCTGTGCGGCGCGCTCCAGCTCTTCGGTGGCGCCGGCCAGCGCCAGGCGCATCTCGTCGGTGTACGGGGCGGCCTGGGGGCGCTGCTGCGCATGCTGCAGGCGCAGGGCGGCGAGCGAGGCCTCCAGGTGTGCCAGCGAAGCCTCTGCGGCTGCAGCGTCGGCCTCGCGCATGCTCAGCTCCGCGGCCGCCTGGGCTCGCGCAGCGCGCGCGTCGGCCTGCGCCGCCTGTGCGCGCCTGTGGGCGTCGTCGGCGGAGGCTGTGAGGGCGGCGGCGGCGGCGCGCAGCTCAGTCGCCTGGGCGGAGGAACGGGCCGCCTCCTGCTCAGCCGCTGTGCGATGGCCCAGCGCCTGCGCTGCGCTGCGCTGCGCTGCGTCGGCGGCGTCGGCGGCGCGCGCGCGCTCTAGGGACAGCTGGCGCTCAGCCCCGGCACGCCGCTCCTCGCTCGCGCTCAGACGCAGGGAGAGGGACGCTGCGGCTGCGCCCGCCTCCTCCGCGCGCTGCCGCGCCGCTTGGGCAGCCTGCAGCGACTCCGCCAGCTGCGCCTCCCTTGCCTGCAGCTCAGAGCGCAGCCCCACCGCAGTGCGCTCAGCCTCGTCCGCGCCGCGCTGAGCCGCGGCCAGCTCCGCGCCGCCTGTGCTGCCTGCGCCTGTGCCTCCGCCGGCGCGACGGAGAGCCTCTGCCTCGCTCTGCGAGGCTGTGAGGGCGCAGCGCAGCGCCTCCATCTCCCGCGACTTGAGCTCCACAGCAGCCGCCAGCGCGCCCGCAGCAGAGACGGCATCGGATGCGCGCGCCTGTGCCGCCAGGGCGAGCGTGCGCGCGGAGGCGACTGCCGCCTGCAGCATGGCAACGTCCGTGTCTGTAGCGTCCGGGGCGCCCTCGGGCGGAACTTCCGCGGCGCGCGTCACGGTTATGCGCAGCTGGGAAGGGGCGGGGGCGGGGCGAAAGCGTGAGCGCGGGCGTGCCAGAAGCATGCACGTGGGCGCCAAACACAATGCGCACTGCCGTGAGGCTGCAACCGCGCGAAGGGGCCGCCAGCGCACCTGAGCAGCCTGCGCCTGCGCGGCTGCCGCGGCCGCGACCGCGGCGGTGGCTGAGGGCGCTGCACCAGGCGGCGGGAGGTGGTGGCCCCTGGCCGCCGTGTGCTCCAGCCACGCCGGCGAACTCGGGAGCGCATTGCCGCGCCGCGCCTCGCCTTCCCGCTGCGCCTCCTGCTGTGCCTCCGCGTCCAGCGCCGCACGCAGCGACAGCAGCTCGCGCTCCTTAGCGTCCAGCACCTCCTCAACGCAGCTCAGCGCCTCTTCCAGTGCCGCCAGGCGCGCCGCGTCGCCCACTGCAACCGCAGCGGCGGCCACAGCCGCGGCGGGCGCGCCCCGGGCCGCGCGCTGCGCTTCCGCGGCCAGCTGCTCCGCTCGCAGGCTCAACTGTTCCAGCCCCGCCGCCTGGCGCTCGATAGCCTGGCGCTGTTGCGGCAGCGCGGCGCGGCGGGAGCGACGGGAGCGGCGGGCGGCAGGAGGCAGGGGCGCCACTGCACCGGCGGTCCTAGTGCACCCCTCAAATGCCCTCTGCGCGCCCGCTCGCGGCGCGGCGGACACGCCGCCCAGCAGCATGGGCTCTCGCTCGCAGAACTCCCAGACCTGCAGAGACACGCGAGAGCGGAAGGGTCGAGATCTTTGTGCTTTGCCGCCTTGCATTGTACCGCTGTTATCACGTCGCAGCGTCGTACGCTGCCCGGGATGTCGAACCGAAGTCGACGGCCCTACGCAGGTGCTGTGTGCCTCCTGTGCGTGCTGCTGTTACCACCCCAGACTCAGGAATGCTGGGGGCCTCGCTGGCGCCCTCGCGCCTGCTCCGCCGCGCTCCGCCCCCGCACCGCACTGTCACGCTGCGCGTGTCGTCGCCGGCGGCGCGTGGCTCTCCGCCCGGGGTGCGCCGCAGCGGGAGCTTGGTGGCCCCGCGTTGCGCACTCCCCTCCGCCGACGCGGGCGACGAGACGGAGACGGAGACGCTGCTAGAGCCGGGCGTGCGCGCCGTGGAGGCGTCATTGGCGCCCCTGCGCCGTGTGCTGGTTGGCGTTGACAGCACCCTGAGCGGCTCTCTGCCAGTCCCCCTCACAAGCGACTCGGACGCCGCCGCCGCGCGCTTCTTCGCGCGCATTGGCGCCTCGTACGTCTCCTCCTCCGCGGGCGCGCGCGACGGCGCTGTGGCTGTGGGAGGGGACGGCGCGGCGGCGGCGCGCGAGGCTGGGCGGCTGGAGCGCGAGCGGGCGCTTGCGGCGCTGGAGGTGACGCTGGCTGGTGTGGAGGAGGGTCTCACGAAGAAGGAGAGAGCGCTGGTGGAGCTGCGGCGCCAGGTGGACGGCGAGGGCGGCTGGGCAAACGAGGGCGACGCGGGGTCGTCTGGCCTGCCCGCCCAGGTGCAGGCGCTGCAGGCTGCGCTGAGCGAGGCGCGGGCGGCCACGCAGCAGGCGCTGGAGGCGCGAGACGCGGCGGCGGCGCAGCTGCAGGAAGCACTGGCAGCGGGGGGGCGGTCGGGGGGCGCGCAGGGTGAGGGCCCCCTGCGGGCCGCGCTGCGCGACAGCGCGCAGGAGCTGCTGCTGCTGCGGCGCTACCTGACGGAGAGCCAGGAGGGGGAGGAGGCGCTGAGGAGGGAGCTGGCCAAGGTGCAGCAGCAGCAGGCTGGGCTGGGGGGCCGGGCTGGCGACCAGGACACTCAGCTGCAGCAGGCGGCAGAGGCGCGCGCGACGGCGGAGGCGCGCGCGGCAGCGGCGGAGGCTGCGCAGGCGCAGGCGCAGCAGGCGCTGGCCTCCGCTCAGCAGGCTCAGGCGCAGCTGCAGCTGCAGCTGAGCGCGGCTGAGGGGGCGCAGCGCCAGCGCGAGGCTGAGCTGGCGCAGGCGGCGCAGTCAGCCAGCGCCAGCCGCGTCACCGCCAGCGACGGCCAGGAGGCGTTGCAGCAGCTGCGGGCGCAGCTGGAGGCGCGGGAGCGGGAGCTGGCGCTGGCGCTGGCCGCAGCCTCTGCAGCCTCGGCCGCCCGCGACGCGCACACTCCGGCGCCTCCTCCGACCGCGCAGCTGGCGGCGCTGCGTGGCGCGCTGGGCAGCGCGCAGGCTGCGCTGGGCGTGCGCGACGTGGCGCTGGCCGACGCGGCGCAGCGCTTCGGCGCCGCCAAGCAGGCCCACCTGCGTCTGCTGGCGGAGCTGGAGGCGCGCCTGCGGGGCCTGCAGCGGGAGGCTGGCCTGGGGGAGAGCCGCTGCGTGAGCCTGGCGCTGCAGCTGTCGCAGCTGCGCGCGCTGCTGGACACACGCCAGCTGTCCCTGGCCCAGGCGCTGGCCCAGCTGGAGGCTGCGCGCGGCGAAGGCGAGCGCCTGCGCGCGCTGCTGGACGAGGCGCGGCAGGAGCGGACGCGCGACCAGGCGGCCGCTGGGGAGGAGGAGGAGGCGCGCCGCGCAGAGCTCGCCGCGCTGCGCCTGGCGCTGGAGCGCATGCGCGCGGATGCGCAGCAGCTGGCGGCGCTGCGGGCGCAGACGGAGGCACTGCGGGGCGAGCTGGCACAGGCGCAGGCGGCGGCGGCGGCGGCGGCGGACGGGCGGGACGCTCAAGACGCGCTGCTGGGCCAGCTGGACCAGGCGCAGGACGAGGCGGCTGCGCTGCGTGCCCGCCTGGCCGCGGCGCTGTCGGCGGCCGAGCGCTCTGCCGCGGACGCCGCCGCTGTGCGCGCTGACCTACAGGCTGCGATGCAGCAGCAGGGCCAGGCGGGCGAGCAGTTGGCGCGCGCGCACGCGCAGCTGCTGGATGAGCGCACCGCGGGCGCCACAGCCGACGCGGACTGGCTGGGCGAGGCGTCCCGCCTGCGCGCCCAGTTGGCCGAGGCGCAGGCGCAGGCTGCGGAGACGGCGCGGCGGGCAACCTCGGCGCTCGCCGCCGCCGCGCAGTACATGGGCGGCGATGGCAGCACCTCCGTCACCTTCCGCGTCAAGTGCGACACCCCCTTTGGCCTCAACGTGCGCCTCATGGGCAACGTGCAGCAACTGGGCGCCTGGGATGTGAAGCGTTCCATTCCCATGCGCTTCATCGGCGACGGCATGTGGACGGCGCAGGTCGTGCTGCCGGCGGGGCGCGTCTTTGAGTACAAGTACCTGCTGTGCGGCCAAGGTGGCGAGCTGAAGCGCTGGCAGCCGGGCGCGGACAGCGTGCTCACCATCTTCCGCGACGAGCCAGCCATCGAGGTGGCGGACGACTGGAGCTGCGACCCCACGCTGAGCTTCGTCAAGTGCGGCGACGGGCGGGTGGAGGGCCGCCAGACGCGGCTCTTCACACTGCTGCAACAGATGGCCAGTACGTTCGAAGCGCTCAGCACCAATGTGTGACGGTGTGACCGCTCTCTGAGTGACGACAATCGACGATGTTAACTTGTTAACGTAACTATACTTAGACTCTACTCTTAGAGCGAACCGTAAACGCGTGACGCCGTAACTCTCCAGTCCTGCCAGACAGAGCTACTTGCGCTTCACAGTGGCGCTGGGCGCCTGGCTGCCAATCTCACTGCCAGCGTCGCTTCCGCCACCCAGGCTGGCCGCAGCCTTGCTTTTGGTAGAAGCCTTGCCGAACCCGGTGAAGATGCCCCTCTTCTTCGCCTCTGCGCCCCGCTCCAGCACCAGCTTGAGGTATGGCAGGCCGCTCTTGTCGAACTGTCGCAGCGCGATCTTGAGGTCCTCGCCGCCGCGCAGCGTGATGCGGTGCTGGTCCTCATCTTCAAAAGCGAGGCGGTATGACTCGGCCACCACCTTGCCCACGGCTGCAGTGAGCTGTTCAAAGCTGCATTCGGCGTCAACCTCCAGGAAGCGGATCTCCTCGTCCAGGAACAGCTTCACCTGCACCCGCGAGTCCGGGTCCTCATGCCGCGGCTCAAAGGCACGCAGGCGGTCCAGCTCGGCGGCCATGGCGCCCAGTTCACGCCCCTGCGTCTCCAGCTCCTCCTCCGCGCGCAGCTTCCCTGCGTCTTTGGCGGCCACGGCCTTCTGCAGGCTGAGGCGCAGCTTCTGCTCCGCGTCCAGCTGGCGCAGCAGGTGCTCCCGCTGGCGGCGCTCGTTCTCGTAGTCAGACAGCACGTGCAGGCGCGACTTGCGCTCAGCCTCCAGCTGCTTGCCCACGGAGGCGCGGTCGCGCTCGCAGGCGGCCAGGCTGTCCGCCAGGCCAACGCAGCGGCGGCGCTCAGCCTCCAGCCGCTCCGCAGTGGCACGGTGGAGCGCCTGCTCCTCGCTCAGCTGTGCCTGGGCGCCCGCGTGCGCCGCGTGCGCCCCCTCCAGCTGCGCGGTCAGCGCCTCTAGGGCCTTCTGCCGCGCCTCCAGCCGAGCAAGCAGGTCGCCCCGACTGCGTGCAAACTGCTGCGCCAGCTGCGCCTGCGCGCCCGTGGCCGCCTCGACAGCCATCGCGGCGGCGCGGCGGTCCGCGTCCGCAGCCGCCAGCTGCGCGTGGAGGTGAGCCCTCGCCGCCTCGCCGCCGTGCAGCAGCGCCTGCAGCGCCTCCACGTCGCCGCGACACGCCTGCAGCTGCTGCGCCAGTGCGTCCGCCTGGCTCGCCTCCGCCGCGCAGCCGCCGCGCGCAGCCTGCAGCTCCGCAGCCAGCGCGGCTGCGTGCGCCTGCGCGTGCGCGCGGCCCTCGCACGCAGATGCAGCCGCTGCGGCAGCCTGCTGTGATCGCCGAGCCTCCGCACCATAGGCCGCCTCCGCCTCTGCGCAGCGCGCGCGCTCGGCGGCGACGCGGGCGTCCGCGTCCACCTCGCAGCCCAGCCGACGGTACGCCTCGCTGCCCTCGGGCTGCCGCGCCCAGGCGCGCACGCAGTCCTCCAGCCACGTGTGGTTCACAATCTCTAGGGGGCGACCCTCCAGTCGAGCCAATAGCGCCTTTGTGTACACCTCCGCATCTGGGCGGTAGCACACCAGGTGCGTGGTCGCCCGGGTCAGCGCGCCGCTGAAAGCTGCGCCCGCAGCCTCGGCCAGCTCGCGGATGTCGGCGCGCGCGGGGCCGGTGTAGCCGGACGCGGCGAGCACGCAGGCTGCCATGCCTGGCACGCCCTGAGCGTCCTGGATGGGCGCGTACAGCACCTTTGCGCTGGGCGACAGCACGCGCCTTGCGGCCAGGCAGTCCTCCAGCCAGGCTGAGGAGGGGCAGGTGAGGACCGGCAGAAAAGGAGCCGGGGTGAGGCTGGAGGCGCACCGTAGGAGACGACGGTCTTGCCCTCACGCACCGCCGCCGCGTACTCCGGCCCAGACCGGTACGGCGTCAACAGGTGGGTGCAGGCGCCCGTGTAGCGCTCCACCGTGGCTCCCAGCTGCTCCAGTTCACGCACTATTGCCAGATGGTCCGCCTCTGAGTAGTTGCACACCGCAGCCTTCACACGCCCAAAGTACTCCACCATCGTGGACACGTTCTCGAAGTACTCGGGCGCACCGCGCTGAGAGGCGTCGCCCTGTGGAGCGGAGCGGGAGCCGAGGGAAGCAGCGTCAGCGCTACTTTGAAATGGCGGCCCTTCTCTTGCTCTGTAGCTCCAGCGGACAGCGCACGCTGCTCGTGGCTGTTCACGCACCTGCCGGTCACCGCCGAATATGGTGGGTGGCTCAGCATCGTGGCCAAACGCCAAAGACGCGTGTGCGGCCTCCCCCCAGCTGCTCTCCAGGCGCATATCCATGGAGAGCAATAAAGCGCAGCGGGGCACGCGCGCTAGACGGTCATGGTAGCGCGCAAAGAGAGGTGCTAAAGGAGACGGTGCAAGCGGAGGCAACAAGTGTGGCTGAATAACGGCAGTACATACGCACGCACGGCACATCGCATGACGCACTGTGCCATCGCACCGCCACGCTCATCATAGTTTCATTAGCACAGCGTCGCTTGCTCACCGTCCGCTGCCGGCAAACGTGAAGCCCAGCTTGCGCATGATCTTCGCCCGCCCGTCGGGGACTAACGCCTTGCGTCTCAGTCTGCGCCGCTGTGGCCGCGACTTGGCCGTTGCGCAGTGGCGCTTGCCGACACGCATGCGCAGGAAGTGTCCGTTCTTGGTGCGCTTAAAGCGCTCCTTGAACGAGCTGAACGAGAGCGCGTCAGCGCGCACTCTGGAGCCTCTCAGGGATGCGCAGGCAGGTACACACGCACCTCGGCAGCTTCATCTTCCCTCCAAGCTGAATGCCCTTCGCGAAGCCGCGAGTGTGGGCGGCAAGCGGCGACGGGGGGCCAGGTGCGGCCCCCGGCAACCGGCCGCCAAGCAAGCTTCCAGCAAAGCCGCGCAGTGCCGCTGGCGGGCACCACGGGGCGGCCAGCGGTGCTGCGTGTCGCCCGTGGTGTGTCGCGGCCGCGCGCAGCAACACGGCGTCGCTCAGCGCCGCGGGCAGTGCGGAGGAGCGCGAGAGGGCGGCCGCGACGGCACGGCAGCAACGCGAAAGCAAGGAGCTTCGCAACATCGTTGTGCGAGCACGCACCGGCTAGAGCGACGTGAGGCAACGGGGAGGCAGGAGAGTGCAGTCGTCAGAGGTCAGACCAAACAAAGAGCGAGCGCGCAGAAGACCGACGTGCGCACGACCAAAATCTGCACACCAACCCACCTTCGGTGACTCGATATGAGCTGCACCAGCCACCTGTCGAGCAGTCGCGTAGCGCTGCGCACTCGCGCGCAGGCTGCGTGCAGACAAGCAGGTCGTGTGGCTGCCTTGTCGCCAGTGCAGGCACGTCGGCCCGCGTCTCTCCGCTGGCTCCGCTGTCTCGCTTGGACTCACTTCGCCCGCCAGTCGCCGTTTGCGGGCGAGCGCGCGTCGCTCTCCGTCTCGGCCAGCCGGCATGCTGGTGCCCTCCGGCTCGTGCGTCCGGGCCTGGTGCTTGCTGCGGCTGGTGAAACTGGCGTTGCTGGGGTGGCGGGGGGCACCGCTGTGAAGTCAACCTCCATGCTGGTGGTAGGAGCCACGGGAACGCTGGGTCGGCAGGTGCGCCCTGTGGCCACAAACCCCGCAACGCTCTGCGCCACAGCTTTTGCTTGGACTCACCCTTCCCGCCCGCAGGTGGTGCGCCGCGCGCTGGACGAGGGCTACGACGTGCGTTGCCTGGTCCGCCCGCGCCTTACGCCCGCCGACTTCCTGCGCGACTGGGGCGCCACCACGGTGCAGGTGCGACATCCTCTATGCCCGCAGCCCAGCAGCCCAACACGCCGCCCTGCATACCGCCACCTCTCCGCTGCGCCTGACGCTGCACGTCTGCAGGGCGACCTGAACGACCCGAGTACACTTCCTGCGGCCATGGTGGGAGTCTCCATCGTGGTCGACTGCGCCACCAGCAAGCCCGAGGAGCCCATCCGCAAGGTTGACTGGGAGGCGAAGTGCGCTCTGGTGCAGTGCGCCAAGGCGATGGGCATCCAGCGCTACATCTTCTTCAGCATCGACAAGTGCCACCTGCACCGCGACGTGCCGCTCATGGACCTCAAGTTCTGCACGGAGCAGTACCTGGCGGCCAGCGGGCTCAACTACACCGTGCTGCGTCTGACGGGCTTCATGCAGCCGTTGATCAGCGCCTATGCAGTCCCCATCCTGGAGGAGCAGAGCGTGTGGGGAACAAGCGACACGACGCGCACGGCGTATCTGGACACGCAGGACGTTGCGCGCATGGCGATGGCGGCTGTGCGTCGCGAGGCTGAGACGCAGGGTCGCGTGCTGACGCTGTCTGGTCCGCGGGCGTACACGGTGGCTGAGGTCATCGAGCTGTGCGAAAAGCTGGCCAAGAACGATGCCAAGGTCACGCGCGTGCCGGTGGGGCTGCTCAAGGCTACGCGCGCGGTGACTGTTGCCTTTCAGTGGTTTGCCGACGCAGCGGACCGGCTCGCCTTTGCGGAGGTGCTCATGAGCAACGAGCAGTTCAGCGCGCCCATGGAGGAGACGTACAGCCTGCTGGGCCTGTCGGAGGCTGACACCACCACCCTGGAGGCCTACTTCCAGGAGTTCTTCACGCGCATCCTCGCAAAGGCGCGCACCCGCCTTCATCCCACTCCTGCCAGGCGCACTGCGCTCACGCATCACGCGCTCACAAAAACCACAGCTCAAGACGGTCGGTGCAGAGAGCAAGCAACGCAACCTCTACCTCTAGACGCTTCCGGCCCGGGATGTAACACGCCCACAATCGCCACTGATACATGCGATACTACGCCCGCACCTCAGCAGTTTTCTAGAGCGTGGAACGGCGCGGACGTACACGTGTCACGCACGCCCCGAGCAATGCGTCATCAGGAGCCCCGCCTCCAAGCCGCCGCTGCACACGAGCTCCCTCCGCACAGCGCGTCACAGCCGCCATGCAGACCCTCGCGCAGCCTGCGCGTTTGTCGCTGCGCGCCGCTCCGGCCAGCCGGCGGCCGGCTCGCAGCTCGCCGTGCGGCGCCCGCCGCCTCGCCTGCCAGGCGGCGGTGCTGGAGGTGCCCGCCGAATTCACGAAGGCGCGCAGCGGCACCGCGCTGCGCCGCGAGCGCTGCCGTGACGGCGTGGCGAAGCATCCTCCTCGAGCTTCTGTGCTGAGTCTCCTCGCTCCTCGCAGATCACGCCTATTGGCGACCGCGTCTGCGTGAAGGTCGCCAGCGTGGAGACGAAGACTGCGGGCGGCATTCTTTTGCCCACGGACGCGCAGCGCAAGCCAACGTCGGGTGCACGCCGGCTGCGCACGCTCACCACCTCACCACGCGCCTTTGCTCACACCCGCCCTGCCGCCCAGGCGACGTTGTGTCGGTGGGTGACAAGGCAACTGCGCTCAAGGCTGGCGACACAGTGGTGTATAGCAAGTTTGGCATTGGCGTCACCGACCTGCAGATCAAGGGCGAGGAGTATGCGGTGCTCAAGGAGGAGGACATCATCGGCACCTTCCCTTCCTCCGGTGCGCCCACATGCACAGCTGGTGGCCCAGGCTGGCCCTCTCTGACAGCTGGTGCGGCGGCTCCCTTTGCTTAGGTGCCACCGCGGCGGACGTGAGCCGCCTGCAGCCGATCTTCGACCGCGTGCTGGTGCGCGTGGCTGAGGCCAAGGCGGCCACAAAGGGCGGCGTGCTGCTGCCCGAGAGCGCCAAAGAGAAGCCGGTGGTTGGCACGGTGGTGTCTTGCGGGCCCGGCAAGACGGACGAGCCCATGAAGCTGGTGGCGGGTGACAAGGTGGTCTACTTCAAGTATGCGGGCGACAAGATGGTTGACGACAAGGGCGCAGAGTTCGTGGTGCTGCACCAGAGCGACGTGCTGGGCAAGCTTTGAGAGCCCCACGCACCTCAGTCTGCTGCACGACTCTTCAGAATAACGCAATATGGTTCCCTGGATTGCACGCTCGCCTCACAGCTCCTCGTGCGCGCTCCCAGCTGCGGCCACGCTCCCGGTAGCCACAGCCTCGCCCTCCCCCTCCGGCTGCGCCTGCGGGGGCAGCAGCGTGCACCGGATGTGCGCCACGGGGGGCTCCTGCACCCGGAAGCGGGGGTGCGAGCAGAGCAGCGGCGTGGAGAAAGTGAGCACGTAGTGGCAGGTGGTAGGCTCGTGGACCGACTCGATGAAGTGCGCGGCAGGTTGCGCGGCCGACAGCAGCCCCGGTTCCCCGCCCACTGCACCCGACGCCGATGCCGATTCCGGCGGGCACACGAAGCGAACCTCGGTGCTCCTGCGCGCCGATGTCAGGTCGCAGGGGGTGCCGCCCGTGAACTGGTGGGCGTGAAAGCTGTGTGGGGGCGGGCGTGAGACACGCTGCACTGTGTGTTGGAGGTGCGTGCACCTGTTGAACTGCTGCGCCCCCGGCTCCTCCTCACCCTCCCCAGCCGCATCCCGCTCCGCCTGCGCCTCGTCCGTGGCGTTGGCGTCGAACACGCCCAACACGTACTCAGACAGCTGCGAGGAACAGCGGTGAGCGCTACGGGCGACGGTACAAGAGCAGAACACGCACCACAGACTCCTGCTCCTGGTGAAACTGGCGCACGTGCTTGCGCACACACAGCTCGAAAGTCCACCACCCCTGCGCGCGACGCGCGTGTGTGAGGCTCTGGTAACAGAGACGGAGGGCTGCGCAGCGTGCCTCCATGCGATAGAAGCACCGCTCGGACAGCTCCTCTAGCAGCTCCGACACGCTGCGCTGCTTCAGCGCACTGAAGAGGCGTGAGCAAAAGGCCGGAGGCAGCGCGAGGAGCGATTGCTGCGGTGCTCGCGCCTCGTAGTCCCGTTCCCCTCCTCACCCGCACTGCGCCCATCCTCCGTCGCCTCATTCGCGCCGGGCAAGAGGCAGGAGAAGCTGTGTGGCGGGAAGGCGACGGTGAGGCGTTCATGCTGACAGGATGAGATTTGCACCTGTGCCCGCCCGTACCGCTGCCCCGTGTGGTCCGCGATGACCATGGTGCGCGTGCCAGGCTCGCTGGGTGGAGCCACTCCTGGTGGCGCAGGTGGCTGCAGCTCAGCCGGGCCGTGTGTTGGGCAGGCTGCGAGCACGTGCCTGCGTCGGCGATAGTAGCATTACGCCTGCTCACAGCCACCACATACTTGGGCTCCACCGCCACGTCGGCGTGCAGAGTGCTCAACGAGAGGAGGCACAGCAGGCACGCGGCGCCTCGTAGGCGCATCACGTGCTACAAGACTCCAGCTGGCACGCGCCCTTTCCTTCGCCTCACACAGTAGGTAGTGCGCCCTGCAGCTAGCTGATCAATGACAGAGCAGACGTATGTAGGCGCGTGCGCGATATCCGAAATGACGTCAGTGATCGAACGACGCACGACGGTATACGTTCCAGCCTCCGGGGTGGACTGTTTGACGCCTCTCTGGTGCACTGCTCCTCCCCAGTGTAGTGCTTGATATTACAGCGGCGGCTGTGCGCTCACAAGTCGACATGGGCGTCGATGCTCTTGATTTTGAGGCACAGCACGTCGCCGGGCGCGTCGCCAGGGTCAGCTCCCTCCTTGTAGATGCTCGCGCCAACCTCAATCTGTGAGGCGTGTGCCGGCGTCAGCACGCGAGACGCGAAGCACCCCCCATTGGAGACGCACCTTGACGGGCAGCTTCCCCAGCTTCACGCGCGGGCTGATGTCCAGCGTCTTGCCAACCGCGAAGGCCACACCGCCGGTGATGGCCTTAGTGAGCGTGCGAATGGGCGCGGCGTCGATGGAAAGCGTGGGCTGTTGGGAAAACCAGGCCAGACGGGTGAGCACAGCGCAGTGTGGCCCAGGAGGAGGCGTGCGCGACGCACCCTGCCGTTCCAGTTGCAGTGCGCCTTGAGCTCCACGTTGCAGCTGAGTGCGCCCAGGTCGGCATCCCAGTTCTTGCTCACGGTGCAGCCCTCCTGGTTGAGGCGCACGTCCACCGCGCGCCCCACAGCCGTCTCCAGCTGCCACTGGGGCTGGAACTTCTGTGTGCCAAGGTCGTAGTCGCCGCCCACGGTGGCGGTGACCGCGGTGAGCTTCACAGTCTGTCGAGTCGACGGCGCATCAGCCAAGACTCTCACTCTACGCCACTTTCGCAGACCACACGCAGCGCGGGAGCTGCAGCACAGCTGCCAACGGCGTGAGGCAGTTGCAGTGCGGCCAAGCGCAGCAACTGCCACGGCCCTCCCACTAAACCCTCCGCAGTTCAAAGCTCCACCCACACAACAACTGCGCAGCACAGCACCCAGCCGGCTGGCGCAGCATGTAGGCAGGCGCCGGGCGGCCGGGCGGCCTCGGGTGCAGCAGTGACCCCGCGACGAGACAGTGGCGCGCTCGCACCTTGCGGAAGCGGAGCGTATGGCTTGGTTTCTGGAATACGAATTTGGCCCTCGCAGGCTCCTCCTTGCTCATAGTGTGAGGAGGCCCGAGACACGCTCCGGAAGCGGAGGGGCACGCGTGAACACTCGTCGAACATTCATTTGGGAACATATATGTATAATATCGAGGGAATTGAACAGTCGAATACGCCCGCCCATGCCATAGCCGGCCGGCCGGTACACGGTATACACACGAGGCATGGCGCGCAGGGTGAGCGGGTAAGGAGGTTTGTCACTCGTCAGAGTCCTCAGCGCCCCTTACGCGTCTTGGTGCCTCCCCGCGCCTCCTCCGCCAGCCTGCGCGCTGCGGCGTACTCCTTGGCCGCGCCGGAGCTCGCCTCCGAGAGCAGCGCCGCGACTCGAGCCCAGGCCTTGACAGCCGCCTCGGCGCGCAGGCGCGTCACCTTGCGCTGCAGCTCCTCCAGCTCCATGCGCTTCCCGTCAAAAACCATCGCGGCCAGCGGGTCGAATCTGCGCCGCTCCTCCAGCTGCGTGCAGCGCGCCTCCGTCACTTTCATGTCTCTCACCAGCACGTCCAGCTCAGCCTTGGAGGCTGCGCTGACCTCCATGGCGTAGGCGTGCGGCAGCACCGCAGACAGCAGCACCTGCGCGCCGCCGCCAGCGCCCCCCGCGGCGCCCAGCTCCGCCGTCATGCGCGCCGCCAGCTCCGCATGCGCGGGCGTTGCCGCCTCCTCCTCCCCGTCCACCACCGGGCGCGTCTCGCTCAGCGTCAGCGCCTCCAGCTCCGCGGCGCTGGGGGCGCGCGCGGCGCCGCCCAGCCCGCCCCTGGGCTGCATCCCTGCCGGCAGCGGCTGCTGCGGCAGCGGCACCTCCCCCCTTGCCACCCGCGCCAGCTGTCCGTTTGTGTCCCACTCGGTCATGGCCTCCAGGCGCTCCACCACCTGCGCCATGGTGGGCCGCCGGGCCGCCTCCGCCTCCCAGCACTGGCGCATGAGGCGCTGCAGGTCTGGGTGCACCCAGGGCGCGATGGGCAGGCGTTTCTTCTCGCGCACTACCACGCGCACAACCTCCGCGCGCTTCACCCCGACCGTCTCCACCCACGGCAGCCGGCGCTCCAGCAGCTCCCACAGCAGCGTGGCGAAGCTGTAGACGTCGGCGGTAGCGCCGGAGGCGCCCCGGGGCGGCGCCGTGCCCTGCACGTGCGGGCTGAGCATCTCGGGCGCCATCCACAGCAGCGTGCCCACGGGAGTCCAGCTGGCGGCCGCCGTGGTGGGCGCGAAGAGCGCGGAGGGCCAGGGCGGCGCGGCCGGGCGCGTGGGCAGCGAGCTCTCCAGCCGCGCGGCACTGCCCCAGTCGCAGAGCTTGGCCACCAGGCGGCCCTGCGGCCCCGGACCGCGCGTGAGCAATACGTTGGCGCTCTTGATGTCCCGGTGCGCCTGCCCGGCGGCGTGCAGTGCAGCCAGCGCCCGCGCAACGTCCAGCCCCAGCGCGCGCGCGTCCACCGGGTCGCCGCGCCGCATGGCCGCGAACAGCGTGCCGCCCTCGCACGCCTCCAGCACCAGCAGCGGCGCGGGCGAGAGCGTGGCATGGTGCACCTTGACGATGCCGTCGTGTGCCAGTGGTGTCCAAAGCGCAGCCTCGCTGGTCAGCTCCTCCAACGCGTCAGCCGCAATCTCACCCAGGAGCGCCTTCACGGCCACCGTCTGGCCGGGGGCGGCGAGCCAGGAGGGAGGCGATGAAGAGGTGGGTGCTGCCCTTGCGCTCCCGCCCACCGCGCGAAACACCGTCGCGCGGCTGCCTTTGCCCAGGCGCTCACCCAGCTCCAAGTTCATGGCGCGGCAGGCTGCGGCCACGTCCTCCACGGTCACGGTGGGAGGGGGTGGGGGCGCAGGCGGTTGGGACACCCGCCGGATAAGCTCAGAGCCCGCAGCCGCGCCCGCAGCAGCCATGCCTTTGAGCCCCGCAGCAGCCGCGCCCTTTAGAGCCTCGCCCGCGGCCGCAGCGGCCGCGTCGCCGACGCTGGCGCGCAGCGGCGGGGAGCGTGGCAAGGGCGACCCGCGACCTGCGCTGCCCTTCCCAGGCGCTGAGGCAAATACGAAAAGCGTAAGGACAGGCCGTGGCCGCGCAGCAGCGGAGGGCGCACCGGAAGCGGCAAGTCGACGGCGCGAGGCTGGGGGCGGCGGCGCTAAGGGCCAGACAAAGCAGCACGCAGGTGCTGCCATTGGCGACTGCGCACGACACGCTCTGCACTCAAACTGCGTGAACAGCGACCGCGGAGGGTGGGATCTAGCCGCTGGCGGGCACCGCGCACCGGGCAGTCGGCGGCGCGGCGGAGGAGGGGCCACCTACCGTCGACTCAAAACTGACAGCTGGACTGAATCAGGGATAAAAGGCGGAAGAATACAGAGCGCGCCTTCGTCCTGCGCCTGCCGCGGCAATTATTGGGGCGCCTCACACATTATTGTTCGTCTCTTGCGGTGTGCAGAAGCGCCGCGTAGCGCCAGCGCGCAAAGAGCGTAGCCAGCGCCTTGCGCCTCTTGGCTCTCCCGTGCGCCGTCAGCGCCGCCCACGCTTGCAACGTGACATGCGCAGTTGCGTGCCAGCACGCGAGCGGCGCCGCGCACGCGTAGATGCGGCCCCGGCGCGCACCCGCGCTTGCAGCGTGCGCACGCCAGGCGCGGAAGCACTGCAACCGGCGACGCTGCTGCCAGGCCTCCGTGACGCACGCCGTCAAATGCACATTGGCCGCCGCGGCAGCGCGCGCGTGCTCGCTCCAGCCGGTGAGCACGGCTCGGCAGGCGGCGTGCGCTCTGCGCAGGCGCGAGAGAACTATCGTGGCGCGCCAGCCAGCAGCACGCGCCGCGGTGTCCGCCCAGGCGCGCAGCGCGCGCCTCAGCGTCGCGGCGCGTCCGTGCGTCCGGGCCAGCGCAGCCGTCTGCAGCGCGGCCGTGCAGGCGCGACGCCAGGCGAGGAGCACTCTGCGCTGCACGGCTGTCCTCTTGCGCACCAGAGCGCGCCTCAGCACGCGGCGCTGTCGCACCGCGCGCCTCCATGCCGAGAAGCAGCGCAGCAGGCGCGCCATGAGGGCGCCGCCCAGGCGCGCACGCAGCAGCGCGCGCCGCGAGTGCGCCTCCGCCGCACAGCGCCACCAGGCTGCCAGGCAGGCGTGCCGAGCGCGGTGGCCGCGCGAGGCAAGCACGCGCTGCGCGGCAAGGGCGCGGATGCGGCGGCAGCGCGCCGCGTGGGACCAGGCGGCGAGAGAGGCGCTCAGGGCATGCAGGCGCCGGCGTGCCTGGCCGCGCATCAGCACCAGCCGGTTGCGCCTGCTCTGAACGGTCATCGCGCGCCAGGCTGAAAGCATCGCGCGCGCCCTGCAGCGGCTCGCGCGAGCCAGGAGGGCAGCCACCAGGTCTTTGCGTGAACGCACGTCAGCCACCGCGTGCGCCCAGCCGCTCAAAGCCGCGCGCATGGCGCGCGCGGCGCGGTGGCAGGTGGCGAGCGCAACGGCGACGCGCGCGGAGTGGGCGATGGCGGCGACGGAGCGCCAGGAGTGCAGCACAGCGGCGAGCGCGCAGCGAGAGAGCGCGGCAACCGTCTGCGCCCGGGCTGCACGCAGCGAGCGCGCGCGCTCAAGGCGGGCCCGCCAGGCAGCGAAGCAGGCGTGCAGCGAATGGCCGGAGCGCTCCAGCTCTGCAGCCTCCAAAACAGCCTGCGTCTGCTGCTGAGCGACCTTTCGCGCGGCTGCGCTCTCACTCAGCGCGGCCTGCAGCTTCGCCCGGTGCTGCTCCGCGAACTGCAGCGCTGCGTCTGCGCGCGCCTGCGAGTCAGCCAGCTCCTTCCGTGCGCCCACCGCCACTTCAGACAGCTCCCGCTGGCGCTCGACATCCGCCCGCGCTGCCGCAGCACGCGCCTCCGCCCGCGCCGCGTCGAGCTGAGTCAGGGCCGCGGCAAGCTGCTGCTGCTGTCGCGCGCATGCTGCCTGCAGCTCTGCCGACTGCTCCTGCGCCGCCTGCACCCGCGCGTGGGCATCCGCGGCCATCGCCTGCACGCCCGCGCGCTCCGCGTGCAGCGCCCGGGCGGCGGCGGCGCGCAGCTGCTCGCTCTGCTCTCCCGCAGCGCGCAGGCGAGCCTGGGCCTCTGCTGCCTCCGCCTCCGCCCGTGCCTGCTGCGCCGCGGCGCCAGCCACCGCGGCCGCCTCCCTCTCCTCCGCTGTCGCCGCGCACTGCGCCGCAGCCGATGCCGCCGCGCGGGCGCCCTCCAGCGCCCGCGCGGCGGCGGCCGCAGCCTCTGCGCCCACGCGCTGCGCTGCGGCCAGCTGCGCGTCTGCGGCCGCGCCCAACCGCGCCTTCTCCTGCTCGCAGGCGCGCCGCAGCGCCTGTGCCTCCCCCTGCATGCGCTCCGCCGCCGCGTGCGCGGAGTGGCGCAGCGCGGCGCGCTCCTCCTCAGCCGCCTGGCGCGCAGCGGCGAGACGCGCAGCCGCGGCGGCCCGCTCGCCGCAGGCGGCGGCCTCGGCCTGGTGCAACAGGGCCGCCTGGTGCGCCGCCGCCGCACCCGCCGCGCTCGCTAGTGCCTGCTCTGCGCGGGCACGCTCTGCCGCAAGCGCCTCCTCGCCCTCGCGGTGGGCCAGCTCCGTCGCCGCCGCCGCGGCGGCGGCGCGCTCGTCAGCCGCGTCCGCGTCAGCCCGCATGCGCGTAGCCATCAGCTGGCGTTCAGCAGCAGCCTGCTCCGCCTGCTGCCGCGCCTGCTCCTGCGCCCGCTCCAGCGCCAGCGCCTCCGCGG
>Ga0208951_1000499_pt1 | contig 18004 bp, 20 predicted proteins | sample GreLakmeMI27MSRF_FD_187702 | JGI IMG/M metagenome (GOLD analysis project Ga0208951, IMG submission 187702) | Freshwater lentic microbial communities from great Laurentian Lakes, MI, USA - Great Lakes metaG MI27MSRF (SPAdes) | ecosystem: Environmental > Aquatic > Freshwater > Lake | place: Great... | reverse complement strand
GCACGTACTGCAGCCCGCGCGGGCCTTGCGGCGCGCCGGGAGGGGCTGCGGAAGGGCCGGGGTAGGAGCCGGGAGGAGGGAGGTAAGGGTTACCGCTCGCCGTGTGGCCGTCGAGCACTATCCGAAAGTCGTCCTCCCCGTCCAGCTCGTCCTGCTCGCCCGCGCTCAGGGGCTCGTCCATGACAATCTGGAAGCCGTCGTCGTCGTCCGACTCGGCGGGCGCGCCCGCGCTAGGCAAGGCTGCTGCGTCCAGCAGAGGCACGCCAGACGCTGCAGCGATGGCGGCCTCTTCGTCGGGAGAAGGCGCCGCGTCGCCCAACACCTCGTCGGCGCCGCTCACGTACAGCTGCGCGCGGTGAAGGGGCGTGTGAGGAGGCTGCAGAGAGCACGAGCAGAGGCACAGGAGGCGTGACGCACCTGCCCGTAGAGTTCATCGTCCTCCTCGCCGCCCGCGGTGGACAGCGGTGCAACTGGCGGGGCTACGGCGTAAGAAAAGTGGTGCGAGGCTGGCGGGGTGCGATCCAGGCACAGTATAAAGCAACCCTAGCGTGCAAGCCAGGGACTGGCCTGCTCGAGCTCTGGGCCAGCCGTGCGTTGCAGCCGCGGGGAGAAGCGCCGCGTGCGCGCGCGCGTGTGGAATACGCACCCGCAGCAGGCGTAGGCACAGGCTTGGGCTTGAGGGCGGGCTGGGCCAGAGTTGGCGGTGCTGGCAGGTCGCCATACAGGTCCAGCTCTCCGTACAGGTCCTCGTCCGCCATGCTGAGCCTCGACAGCCGCCGCACACCGCTGCAGCTGGAGCCGATACGGCCCAGGCGCGCGGGTGCCGCCCAACTCGCTCAGTTCTTACGCCTCTTCCTCTCTCTCACGCGGCCGCGCAGCTGCAGAACAGACACACAGTCCGCGGAGGCACGAGATGTGTGCGCGTTGCCGCCATCGTACGACAAAAACGCTTTGCAAGCACAACTCCCGCCCTCGCCTGCCTAGTGCGTTCACTACCTGCCTTCAACGCACGCCAGAGGCCGAGCCCACCCCAAGTGCCCTCAGCATGAGCGGCCCGGACGCGGCCGAAGCGGCGACTGCGTCTGGCGAATATGACCTGACAGGCCAGGTTCGTGCGCGGCGGCTGAGCTGAAGCGCTGCTTCGTCTCACGCCTCCTGCTCTGCCCAGGTGGGCCTGTACCTGGACCGCCACCTGGTTTTCCCGCTCCTCGAGTTCCTTCAGGTGCAGGGCGTCTACCCGGAGGCCGAGATCCTCCAAGCCAAGATCGACATGCTGCAGAAGACCAACATGGTGGACTTCGCGCTGGACATCCACGCCTCGCTCCACGGCCCAGACAAGCCCAGCGCGGAGCTGCTTGCGCGGCGCGCCGAGGTGGTGGGGCAGATGAAGGAGCTGCAGGGCTCTGCCGAGAAGGTGGTCGCCTTCCTCACCAACCCAGCGCTGGTCAAGCAGCTGCGTAACGACCGCGTGTTCAACTTGGAGATGCTTTGCACCGAGCACCAGGCGCGCCGCAAGCCGGCCAGCCGGTTTTCATCCCTCTGCTAGGGTTCTCACAGCTCCGCCGCTGTGCTCACGCTCCTTCGCCCGCCACAGATTGGTGAGGACGACATCGAGGCGCTGTACCGCTACGCCAAGTTCCAGTTTGAGTGCGGCAACTACAGCGGCGCTGCCGAGTTCCTGCGCTACTACCGCAGCCTGTGTTCTTCGCCCGAGCGCAGCGTGAGCGCGCTGTGGGGCAAGTTCGCGGCGGACATCCTGATGCAGGACTGGGATGAAGCCCAGGAGGACATGACGCGGTTGAAGGAGATCATCGACGCAAAGATGGGCGCGAACCCGCTGGGCCAGCTCACGCAGCGCACGTGGCTGGCGCACTGGTCTCTCTTTGTGTTTTTCAACCACGAGAACGGGCGCAACGCCATCATCGACCTGTTCTTCCAGGACCGCTATTTGAGCGCCATTCAGACGCACGCACGTCACTTGCTGCGCTACCTGGCGGCCGCCGTGGTGGTCAACAAGCGGCGGCGCAACATGATGAAAGATTTGGTGCGCGTGCTGCAGCAGGAGAGCTACGCGTACAGCGACCCCATCACCCGCTTCCTGGACTGCTTGTTTGTCAAGTACGACTTTGAGGGCGCGCAGGCTGCGCTGGTGGAGTGCGACGCGCTGCTGCGCACCGACTTTTTCCTGGTTGGCCTGCGCGAGGAGTTCCTGGAGCGAGCACGCTCCTTTGTCTTTGAGACATATTGCCGCATCCACCAGTGCATCGACGTGCGCGCCCTTTCGCAGCGTCTCAACATGCCGCAGGAGGAGGCGGAGCGATGGGTGGTGAACCTGATTCGCAACGAGCGGCTCAACGCCAAGATCGACGCGAAGGCTGGGACTGTGATCATGGGCAACACCACGCCCAGCATCTACGAAACCATCATCGACCGCACCAAGCTGCTCAGCTTCCGCACATTCCAGATGAGCAACGCGCTGCTGACGGCGCTGCCTGGAGGAGCCATAGCAACGTGAGCACACTCGTGCAAGTTGCCAACCATGAGTGAGACAGTCTTCTTCGCTGTCTATGTGTTGCTGTGTTGCGTGTCACGTGTCGTCACTCCGCGATGTCCGCTTGCGTGTGGCTCTCGCGGCTCGCAGCGCCGCCTCGCCCACCTCCTCCCGCACCGTCAACAGCGCTCCGGCTGCGAGCAGTGGCAGCGCAGAGAGCATGAGCGCCCACGCGTACACCAGCGTGGTCGCCCGCAGCCTCGCAACGCCCGCGCATAGTGCCGCGGAGGGCGTGACCATGGCGCCGGCCAGGGTGCAGGTGAGCGCCGTGGTCTCTGCGCTGGCCGCGCAAAAGGAGGACAGCGCCGCCGCGTTGAGCGTCAGCGCCGCCATGCCGCCGCACGTGGCTGCGCTGACGCGCCGGCGCGCGCCCATGTGGCAGGCGGCCAGCGCGCCGCAGGCTGCCAGGAAGGAGACGAGCAGGGTGGCAAAGAGCCTGGGCGCAGCCCTCGACGCGTGCAGCGCTGGGGCGGCGGTGGCGAGCAGCTCGCACAGTGCCATGCGGCTCAGCGTGACCACCAGGTCGGCCAGGCGGCGGGCGGGCCAGGGTGCACCGCCGGTCAGCAGCTGCGGCGCCCACCCTGCGGCGCCCCCCGAGACGCTCCAGGACAGCCAGCCGGGCAACCGCACGCCCAGGCATCGCTGCTCGGGTGGCAGCAGCACGCGCGGCGGCGGCAGCTGTGACACGCGCCGTCGCGCATCCCTTTCCTCGGCCGGCGCATCCGCAGCTTCGCTGCCTCTGTGCCCGAACTCCACATCCTCTCCATCGTCGCTCATCCCGTCGCTCCCGTTCTCCAAGGCGGTGGAGGCGAAGGATGGCGGCGGTTTAGCGCGCGCTGGGGCGGCCGAGGGCGGCGGCAGCGCCATGGGAAGTCCCACGGGCAACAACGACTGTGATTGCGGTTGCGGCTGCGGCTGTTTCTGCTGCGGCGTCGGACGCGGCGCTGCGCTGCGCGGCTGCGAATGCAGCGAGGCTGGTCGCGAGGGCGCTCGCAGCGTGTCTGGCGGCACTGTCCGTGGCGGCTCATCCTCTTCGTCCTCATCATCAGACGCGTTGCCACCCGCCGCCTGCGGGCCGCCGCCCAGCTGCGCGGCGGCGGCGTGCATGGCAGCCACGTGTGCCGCCATGGCTTGTGCGGTGGAGAGGGCGGCTTTGGAGGGGCCATTTGAGGAGCGGGAAAGGGGGCGCGCTGACGCTGCCGCAGCCGCCACTCCTGAGCCGCCCGAGGCCCGCTCCTCTTGTACGGGAGGCAGCTGCTGTACGGGCGAGGGGGAGGGCGAGGGAGCGGCGGGAGGAGCTCCCCGCGGGCGCGGGAGGGGCGCCTGCTCTTCACGATAGGGCGTCCCTGTGCGCTCCGAGGATGCGTCAGTCGCCAGCGTCGCGCCGCGCGAGGTGCGCCGCTGCGGCGCCAGCGAGCTTGCGAGGGAGAGCCGGGAGTCGGGGCGCCCCCCGGTGAGGCTACTGGCGTAGGAACCGCCCCCGACGCGCTCCCGCCGACTCGCCTCCACGCGTGCCGCCAGACGGCTCAACACAGTGCCGTGCGTCTGGGCCGTGAAACCGCTGCCCAGGGTGGTGTAGGACGCCACGCTGCCAGCAGGGCGAGACTGGAGGGGGCGGCCCGAGGCGTTTCGCATGTCAGCGCTCTCGCCTGCGCAAAACTCCAGGCTCGCTCACGCGCCTGTCCGAGCCGCCTTTCCTCCTCCTCCTCCTCCTCCTCCTCTGAGTCGTCCAGGCGCACGTCCGGCACGGTGGATGGGTTCACGCCCAGTGCTGCGAGCGCCGCCGTGTAGGTGCCTCGCAACTCAGCCACCGTGTCAGCCAGCTCGTCCTCGCTGAGCAGCCCGTCCGCGGCGGCCTCGCCAGCCACCTGCACGGGCTATGCGTGAGCGCTGGCGAAAGCGCTGAGCTGCTCCTGGACAGCACGCGCCTGCAGTGCCACGCGCAGTGTGCTGCGCGCCTCCTCCACGCGCTCATCGCGCGACATGGGGACTGCAGAGGAGACTGTGAGTGGCTATGACCGTTGAGCGTTGACCCGACGTCACAGCGTCATCATCACGACCAATCCGCAGGACAGCCTACGGCCTAGGCTGGTGGTCAGAAGCTCAGATCCGTGTATAAGTGTATTGCACGCAAAGACGCGCGTTGTGTAGAGCTCTACGCAGCCGTGCATCCCTCAGGATGCAGCCGCGGGCCATTGTTGCCGCTGACTCGGCGCTCGCCGTCTGCGCAGCCTGAAGGCTGAGAAGCACCCCAATGGGAGCTCATCCGCCGCATGCAGTTGCTGCTGCTGCTGCGGCGGCGTTGCGAGGCCAGCAGGCTCAGGAGAGCTCACGAGAGGTTGTTGCTTCTGCTGCGCATCGCCCGGCGGCGAGTGCCTGCGCGAGCTGGCTGCGCGGCGCGGCGCGGCAGCGCTGTGACGAGGAGGCTGGGGCTGTGCCTGCTGCGGGGCGTCTGAGGGCGGCTGCGCCTGCTTCTGCTCCTGCTCGCCTTGTTCCTCAGCCTGGCGCGCCAGCTCCGCCAGCCCCGCGCCGCGGGAGGGACCACCCACAGGGAGAGGAGTGCGCGGCGATGCCACCCCAACGCCAGCAGCATCCCGGGGAGGAGACACACGCACTCGAACACCCCCACCCTGCTGCAATGATGGCGGAGGCAGCTCCCAAGAAGCCGGCGCCGCCGTGGGCGGCGAGCATGGCTCCTGTTGGGACGGAGTTGCGTCTAATGCGGCTGACGGTGAGGTGGCTGGCACCCTTGCGTGGTCTGCATGCTGCGAGAGCGTCACCTCCGCCAGACGCTCTCTGAGTTGCGCCACCTGCGCCAGCGCGTCGGCCAGCGCCGCGTTGCTGGCGTCCAGGGTTCGTCCCATGAGCACGACGGAGGCGCTGAGGGCTTGCGCGTGCGCGCGCGCGTGTGCGGCGGCTTCTCGCTCGCTCTCCAGCTGCTCCAGCGCCAGGGAGAGCACCTGGTGTGCGTGCGCGGCGCTGTGCTGTGCCGCGGAGAGCTCAGCGGCGTGAGAGCGCTGGGCAGCGTCCAGAGCCGCCTCCTGGGCCTGGGCGTGTGACCCCGGCGCCACCAGGCCCTCGCACTCGGCCGCCCGCAGAGCAGCCAGGTGCCCCGCCACGAAAGAGCTGCGGGGCGCGCCAAGCGGCGGGCTGCTGCTGGGGAGTGGGGAGCAGGCGCGCGAAGCGGGTGTAACGCCCGCCTGGTTCACCGTCACCCGCGGCTCAGGAGACGCGGGCGCACGCACAGCGCATGCGCCGCCGCCGCTGCTGCCGCTGCCGCTGCTGGCGGCGCGCTCGGAGGCGGCCGGACGGGGCTGCGAGGAGAAGGCGGCAAACGCAGACAGTGAGCGCGAGAGGTCTCACGACAATGTGGACCGCCTTCTACGCCAGCGCGGCACACGCACCTGGTAGCTGCTGCCCGCGGCGGAGCGCGGCGGCGGCGGCGGGTCGGTGGTTGGGTCCGGCAGCGTGCGAGCGTCCACGCCCAGCGCACTCAAGTTGCACCGGTACTCCTCCCGCAGCTCAGCCACAGTGAGCCCCAGCTCCTCGTCCGTGAACAACCCGTCCGCGAACGCCTCCTGCGCAACCTGCAGCGACACACGCAGCGTATGCCTGGCCTCCTCTACAGGCACCGCGTACGCCAGCGGGCGCCACGCTTGCGCCTCGGGCATGCGCGCAGCGCCCATCGGGCAGCGCGCACGCAGGCTACAGAGGCGCGGCCAAAGTGCCACGTCACTTTCGAGGACATTGCAGTCACACTCCCTTTCTCCGCCTTCGCAATGCAGACTGCTGCCATGTCCTCTCTGGCTCTGCCCGCGCGCAGCGTGAGCGCCAAGCGCAGCGGTGCGCGCTGATCGCGAGCGTACACAACGTGCGCTCGCTTACTCGCTCCCTAGGCGTTGCTGGCGCCCCGCTGCGCGCCTCGCGCACCGTGGTCCGCGCGGCCCGCCCCGCTGCCATGTCCGTGGTTGCGTGCGTGCCCCACCAGGCCCGCGTGCGTGCGTGGAAGGCTTCGATAGAGCGCAACCCTACCCGCTTCGCGTGCGCTCCGCACTCTCTGCAAAGCGCACCCTACGCCGCCGCCACTGGACGTTGCGCACCACGCACGCCACGCACGAGGCTGCTGCGCTGCGCCGGGGAGTCGCGCTCGCTCGCGAGCACATTCTCTTCACGCCTCGCCTGACTGTTCCCTGTTGCGCAGTGAGAAGACCTTCGACTCCAACTGGCTGCGCAAGGACCCCACGGTGCTGGCCATCTCCTTCCTGGGCTGGACGGTGCCGAGCAGCATCGGAGTGAGCGGCTTCGGAGGAAACTCTCTGTTTGGACTGCTCAACGCGAGCATCGGCGAGGAGCTGGCCAAGTTCCCGGTAGGCCCCGCGCTGGACGACAAGTTCTGGCTGTACCTGATCACCTGGCACACGGGTCTGTTCCTGACGATGCTGCTGGGCCAGATTGGCGTGCAGGGCCGCAAGACTGGGTACTGGTGAAGAGGCGCGCAGCACGTGACTGGTAATGCAGTCAAGCGATCACGACGTTTGTCTTTCTGCGTCGCGAGGAAGGAGCGCCAGCTCCTCGTCCTCGTCGCTAGGCAGGCCCTTACGAGGCGACGGCCGCGGCAGCGCCAGCCCCCACCAGCCCCCTCCCAACGCCGCTGTGACCGTCGCAAAGGCCGCGCCGGCCCTCAGGCCATGCGCCTGAGCGAGCCCACCCACCAGAACGGGCCCCAGCACCCCGCCCAGCGCCGCAACGAAGTTGTAGCTGGCAATGATCGGCCCCGCACGTCCATCCCCTGGAGCCATGCTAGACGCCAATGCCATCACGATGCCCGAGCTCAGCCCGTTGCCCACGCCAGTCACCAATGCAGCTGTGTAAAGCACTGCGCCCGCGTGCGGTCCGGTGCTGGCAGGCGTCGCCAGCAGGAGCATTCCCAAGGCCATGACGCTGCACGACAACGCGCCCGCTGCCCAGCACCCGCAGGTGTCCATGATCCAGCCGCCCAGGGGAAACAGGAGCGTGTCGCCCGCATAGCTTGCGGCGGTGACATAGCCGGTGTTAGCCCGCGAGAAGCCCGCGGCCGCCGCAGCGAGGGGGATGAGCAGGTCACGCACAGAGCGTACGACCGACATGAGAACCGTGGCAGCCCAGGCAGCGCCCACGGGGCGCCAGTTGGCGCGCAAGAACGCGACCAGAGGCAGATGCGCATCTTGCTGCGGCAATGGCGCGTCGCCGGAGGCCTCGGATGGTGCCGGAGACACCTGCTGCTGTTGCCGCATGCGCAACGCAATGAACGGCACTGCCAGACCGCTCACGGCGGCTTGCAACGCAAAGACGGCTCGAAACCCGATGCACTGCGCGAGGATGCCGCCACACAGCGGCGCCAGCAAGCCGCCGATGCGGTACGCGCCGCCGACGCTGGCCAGCACGCGGCCCCGGAAGTGCGCGGGCACCACTTGGCGCACGAAGGTTTGTTGCGCCAGGCTGTAGAGGCTATAGCCAGCGCCCGCGAGGCAGCGGGAGGCTGCGAGAGAGACCACCCCCGACGCGGCGCCGCCCCAGCCGCACGCCAAGAAGTATGTCACGGTGCCCACCAGCGTGGCGCTTCGCACGCCGCCGCGCTGCACCACCAGGCCGCTGGGCAGCGTGGCAAGCAGCGAGCCCACGGCACGCGAGGCTGAAACGACGCCGACGGCAGCAGTTCCGGCGCCAAGACTTGCCGCAAAAAGGGGCAGGATGGGCGTCACCAGCCCCCAGGCAAAAAACAATAGCAACATCGGGATGTACAGCGGGAGAGTGAGAGAGACGAGCAAGGACAGGAGCGTCTCTCCGCCAGACCAGCCAGCGTGTTGCTCTGAACCGGACTGCGCTGCATCGTGCTCCTCGCACTCCGCATCCAGCAGCAGCGGCACGCGCGCGCTCGCTGTGTCCTGCCAGGGAGCACGAGGCGTTCCAGCACCGCCACTCTCGCGCCTCAACTCAGGCTCGCCAGCATCTGGAGCCGACTCACCGCTGGCAGTCCCAGCGCTGAGCATCGAGGCGGATGCAGGCGCAGAAGGCCGCAGGAGCGTGCGCGAGGCGGAGAGAGTGACTTGTCGCGGACAAGGGCTGGCGCTCAGTTCAGCCCGTGCAGCCTGTGCACCCACAGCGAAGAGCAGCGAGCACCCGGGCGAGCGTTCATCACCCACAGACGTCCGCCAGAGAGCGCGGGAGGCGCAGGCGGTGTAGGCCCACAAGCGAGAGAGTGAACGCTCGCGTAGCCGCGCTCTGTGAACACAGGCGCTCACACGCCCAGGCTGCGCAGAGCCAGCGAATGATGTGAGACAGACAGGCTAACGGAGGGAGCGAGGCATGAGTGACGTGGCATCAAAACGTACGACCGCCACCACGCTGACGCTGTAGGCAGAGCTGCAAGTTAAGGGCAATCCGCCAGTCCGCAATCCAATGCACATAACCACAACACATCGCTGAAGTAACCACAGGTCACGCGCCCACCATCCCCAGGCGCCGCTGTGCGTCCCGAATGATGTTCTCAAACACAACCTTGACGCCCATCATGACCAGCGGCACGCCGTTGCCCGGTCGCGTAGAGGCGCCCACGAAATACAGCCCCTCGGCAACCGGCGTCTCCGGCCAGCCCGGCAGCCCCGTTTTGGTGGGCGGACGGAAGCAAGCCAACTGCGTCAGCCCGTGACTGAGTCCAAACACAGCGCCATGAGTGATGTTGTAGCGCTGGGACCACTCCTGAGGGGTGATGACGAACTCGTGCTGCACCATGGCGCGTACGTCGCCCATGCCCTCAGCCTCCCATCGCCGCAGGATAGCCTCACGCCCAGCCGCAACCATGGCTGCCACGTCAGCGCGAGGGGTGCCAGCCTTTGCTGCAGCGGCGTCCTGTTCCGCCAAGTTTGCGACTGGGAGGAGCACCATGATTGACGAGCAGTTGGGGGGGGCTGCGGAAGGGTCCGTGAAGCAGGGGTTGTGCACGTAAAAGTTGAGCTGTCGCGGCGCGGCCAGGTCTGCGGGGCAGCAGGGTCTCCGCCAGCTGCCCTGGAAGTCGGAGGAGAGGAAGACGTTGTGGTGGAGGAGCTTGGGCAGGGGTCCCTTGAGCGCGAAATTGTAGGCGATCACCGAGGCGCTGTACTCCATGCCCTGCAGCCGCTCAGCCTCGGCGGCGTAATCCGCCCCGGCGTCGCTGAGCAGCTGGTCGTACACCCAGGGCAAGTCCGGGTTGGCCACCACCAGGTCGCACGGCAACACCTCGCCGCTCTCCAGACGCACGCCGGTGACGCGTCGCCGCCCCGGCTGCTCCGCGTCGCCGCCGGCGGCGGGCGACAGCAGCACCTGCGCGGCGGCTGCGCCGGTGCGCAGGGAGACGCCGTTTTTGAGGGCGACGCGCTCCAAAGAGTCCCGCACTGTCCCGAAGCCGCCCATCGGGTACCACACCCCGTCGGTCAGCTCCGTGGCGGCCAAGAGTGAGAACACACCCGGCGCGTTGTACGGAGAAAGGCCCACGTAGAGCTCTTGGAAAGAGAAGAGCGCACGAAGCTTGTCGCTCTTGAAATACTGACTCATCTGCCAGTGTTGACTCAACAGCAGCTCCAGCGGGTTCACCTTGAGCGCCAGCGGGAGCACCAGCCCCGGTGTGACAAAGTCCAGCACGGATGTGCTGTCGCGCTCGATGAACGCAGCCACCCCTAAGTCCAGGCTGCTGCGCGCGCGGCCCAGCCAGTCAAAGAAGGCACCGCCGGCGCCGGGCTCCACCGCTTCAAGCTGCGCCTTCAGCTCGCCCTGCGGTGTTGAGAGCGAGGCGTCGCGTCAGTGTCAGCGGGTGAGCGGCTCCCCCTGCGCCGCGCCGCGCCACGCGCCATGTCGTACGACATGTCGAAGCTGGTTCCGTCGCCGAAGTGCGCGCGGTAGGCGGGGGATACCTGAGGACGGCCCAGGGCACGTCAACGTCAGCAAAGGCCCCAGAACGCACACCCCGTTGCCGCGTGTCAGCGCGCCACGAGTCGAGCGCGCACCCGCTGCAGCTGGACGTGATCCTCCATGCGCTCCCCAAGCGCCTCGAAGCACTCGCGGTACTTATCCGGAAAGAGAAGCAACGACGGACCAGTGTCAAAGCGCCACTCCGAAGCGCCGGGAGGGTTATGAGACTGCATGCGCCCACCCACGCCCGGGTTCTTCTCAAGAAGCGTCACTGCGTAGCCTGCACGCGACAGGCGTCCCGCCATGGCCAAGCCACCCACGCCAGCTCCCACTACCACCGCCTTCTGCCCTACCGCACCGCCCGTGGCTGAAGGCGGGGCGACGGGCAGCGTGGCGCTCGCACGCGCACCGCGGCTGCTTCGCGCGTGCGGGCGCGAGGCGCCGCGGGGCGCACAGCACGACAGCGCCATTGCTTCGCAGCACCAACTGGTGGTGCGCGGGGCAATACGCGGCGCGGGTACGCACAGGAGAGGCGGAGGGGCTTCAAGTACGTTCACTACGGGAGTTCGGAAGGAGTCTGTTGGTCTGTTCGGGATGTTGGCACGTTCGTCGCTTCGTCCAGTCCACGCACCAGCCGGCCATCTATCATGCTTTTTCATGCAGCACGTCGTTGGACATGCTGTCTCTGATTGCCGCAAGCACGTGGCTTTGAAGCAGCTGCAGCAGCTCGGGGAGTCCCTCAAGCGTAGCCGTCACCTGCAGCGCCTGGTCGCCGGCCCCGGAGTTCCTTACCAGCTCGTCTAGGCGAGACAGCGCGGCCGCCGCATCTCCGCGGCGTTGCGCGGTGACGAAGATGGGCACCACCACCGGTTGTTGTTGCGCGTCAAGGCCCAGCTGTGCTGCCAGCTGGGCCAGGAGAGAGGCAAAGAGGGGGCCGTGAACGTGCATGCCTTCCAGCACCACAGCTTTACCGTCCTGCAGCGCCTTACGCAGGTCGGAAGTGACGCCCTGACACACGGAGGTGCAGTCTCGGAGGTAGTCGTCTTGACAAGCTGGCTGCCAGGCGAGCTCGCCCGCAGCCTTCCCTTCCCTGCTGGCCACCACCCGGCTGACCCAGTCCGTCTGCAGCACGTTGCTCAGGTTGAGCCGCTGTGCCAGCTGTGCCGCCAGGCTGCTCTTGTGCGCGCAGCAGCTGCCGCCCAGAGTCACCACCAGCGGCCTCCGACGCTGGTGGAAGGCGGACAGCAGCCTGTAGCGCGCCACGTAGTCCTCGCCAAAGCCTCTCTGGCGGAGGTGTCTGAAGATCTCAGCCTCCAGCCGCGACTGCGTCACGTCCAGCTGGTCGCTGTCCACCAAGTGCTTCTTCACCTCCAGCGCAACCTTCACGGCGCTCTCGTACGGCACACAGGAGGCTGTGAGCGTGCGCGTGACCAGGAAACGGCTCAGCACGTGGCTGCGGGGTCCACCACCCTCCGAGTCCGCCGCACAGCTCTCCGCCTCGCCCAGGCGCACGCGGACCTTCACGAAGTCGTACATAGACGAGGAGTGCCGCACGCGCACGGGCGGGCGGGAGTCCATCACGCACACACAGCCACCGGGCGACGTGAAATGTTGCGTGCTGGGGCGCACCGTGGGGTCGAACGACGGTCGATCAGTAGTCACATGTTCGAACAACAGACGCTACTAAGCTGCCACAAGCTACACCGCAATGCGTCTGCTACCTGGCGGTCTTGTGCTCTTCAATCAGCGCCCGTAGCGCCTCCTCCTTTGCGCCTGTGAGCACCGCCAAGAGCGCGCCTTTGCGGTACAGGTGGAAAGTTGGCGCAACCTTGATTCCCAGCTGTTTGCCCAGAGGAGCGAACTCCTTGTTGCAGTTCACCTTAATGAACTGTACCGCCGGCTGCAACTCCGCGTTCCAAAGCGCCAGCTTGGGCGCGATGAGCTTGCAGGGGCCGCACCAGCTGGTGTAAAAGTCCACCACCACCAGCGCGTCTCCGGCGGCCGCCAGCAGCGGGTGGAAGGTGTTAATGTCAGCCTCGGGGAGCGGGGTGGTGTCCGCTAAGGGAGCCGAGTCCAGGCCCTCAGCCAGCACGCCGCCCACGTCATGCCTCTGCGCGTTCCACTCGTGCTGCTTGGAGGCTAGGTTCTGAGGGGGGGAGGGGTGGCACCACTGCTCCTGAGCGCCGCAATATCTGCAGACTGCGGAGGGCGCAGCACACCTTGGCCAGCGCCTCTTTGGCCCGCTGCAGGTCTGCCAGGTCGCCCGTGGACGCGCGCACGCGCACGGAAAGCAAAGACCTGTGCGTGCGGCGGGGAGCAGCCTTGGCACGCGCGCGTCAGTGCGTACGCCCACAAGAGGTGCATGCTTGAGTTGTTGACGCTGCGCGCCCCACAAGCGATGCACCGCCAGAGTGCGCCCCACTGGCGCGGTGTTGCGCAGAGGAGGGGGGGAAACAGCGCTCGTGGAAGCAGAGAGAGCGCAGCACGAGGCAAAGTGCAGTGCACGCACCGCACGCGGCAGCGCCGCGGAGCTGCTGCGTAGCCCCAGCGCGCAGCAGGGCACAGACGACACAGAACGAGAAGACATGGCCGCCACCAAGGGAGCAGCTGTGTCACCAGGCCTCCAGGCAGTCCAGGCGGTCCCACATTCTTCTCCAGGTGGGCCTCCTGCGCCCTCTTGTGCGCCCTCTCCGTGGGCCATGTCGCTGCGCGCGAGCCGCACCACGTTGGTGGCGCCCGCCGCCACACGCGGGCTGTCGCGGCGCACACCCAAGGGGGTTGCCCCACCGCCACGCTCAGCCCCTGCGGCCGCCGAGGAGTGGTGGACGGCGCACGGCGAGTTGTTCCAGGAGGTACCTTCGACGGCGGCGCTGGAGACGCTCCTACAGGCTACGCCGCCGTCGCGCCTGGTCGCCATCGAGTGGCTCTCTCCGTCCTGTAAGGTGTGTGGCGCGCCTCGCACGCGCGCGGCGCGGCCAGCCTGACGCGCGGCGCGACAGCACTGCTCCGCGGCGCAGGAGCTGCTGGCTGTTGTGGCTGGGGAGCTGGCTGAGAGCGTCACTTTTGCCCGAGTCGCCTGCGCCACGCCCGAGTCCAAGGCGCTCTCCAAGGCTGCTGACGTGCGCGCCTTTCCGCTGCTGTCGCTGCACCGGGGCGGCGCCAAACTGCTGGACTTCACACCCTCGCAGCGTGGTGGGCCCCTCACGGCTGCCGCGCGCCTGCGCGAGCTGCTGGAGACGGTGGCTGGGGAGACCAGACCGGACGTGCACTTCACCATGATGGCCGGCAGCGTGCACGTGGTGGAGGGGCCACCTGCCGAGGAACCCAAGAAGTTCGACTACGCCGCCATGCGCGCGCAAGCGGCTGCGCAGCTCAAGGCTGAGGCTGCGGTTGCGGAGGCGGCCGGCGAGGCGGATGCGGAGTGCGACTCGACAGAGGAGGACGAAGAGTGCGCAGTGAAGTGGTGACACTCATCAACGAACCGGCCTTCATCTCGTCATCTGTCCTCCGTGTGTGCTTGAATGCCGATCCAATGATGATAGGCCACCACAAAGAGCACCGCCACGAGCACAATGACTCCCAACAGCGCCACCCGCGCGCCCAGGCCCAGCCGCTGCACGTGCCAGGAAGCATGGGACACCCAGTTGACCACCAGCAGTGGCAGGAAGGCTGGGGGCTGGCCCGGGGTGGATGGGCGCGGGGGTAACCGCAGTGTCATCTCCCCCGAGAGGTTATCTCCAGACTCCTTGCACCAGAGCTCGCCCCCGTGCGCCTCCACCTCGCTCTCCTGCGCCCACTGGTCTGCTGCGAGCAGGCGCCCCCCCGCATCGCGCTGCAGCTGCCTGGCCAGCTGGCGGGTGAGGGTGTTTCCGGAGAGAAGCAGCCGCGCGCAGCGCGTGTTGCCACTCAGCGCGTCGGCCAGCTGCTGGGCGCCCCGGCCGCCCACGCCGTTGAACCGCAGGTCCAGCTCCATCAGCGGCGCCTCCAGGCGCAACAGGGCGGCAAAGGCGGCTGCCGCGGCGTCGCCCAGGGCGTTGTGGCGCAGGTGCAGCTCGATGAGCGCGCCGGACGGGGCGCTGGAGCGCAGCGCAGCGCCGTCGGCGCCGCTGCCGCCGCACTGCGCCTCTGCGCAGCCGTCGGCGAGCGCCTCCGCCAGCGCCAGCGCGCCCGCGTCGCCCAGAGAGTTGTGGTTGAGGTCCAGCGTCCGCAGCGTGCGGCTGTGCCTCACCGCGCGCGCCAGGTGTCTCCCGCCGGCGCTGCCCAGCCCGCAGCTGGCCAGGGACAGGCTGATGAGCCGCGTGTTGCGCCGCAGCGCGGTGGCGAGCGCGCGGGCGCCCTCCGCGAAGAGCGGGTTGTCGCTCAGCCGCAGCGTGCGCAGCCCCAGGGCGTCGTGCTGGATGGCGGCGGCGCAGGCGGTGGCGCCGATGGGACCAAGGCCGCAGCCGTCCAGGTTGAGCGCCTCCAGACAGGGGTGCCCACGAAGGGACCCCACCAAGCTCGCGCACGCTGCGTCGCCCAGCCGGCAGCCAGCCAGGCTCAGCGCACGCAGGTGCTGTCCATGCCGCTGCGCTGCCGCCGCCAGGGCAGACGCCTCCAGGGCTGGCACGAAAGACAGGCCGCGCAGCTCCAGGCGCGAGATGGAGAGCCGCGGCAGAGCCAAAAGCACGCACGCCGCGTCACAGCTGCCGCACAGGCCGCCCACGCGCGCCTCGCGCAGCTGCCTGCACGCGTGGGAGATCTGCAGCAGGTGGTGCGCGGGTAGGAGGGGCGCGTCTCGCAGCGCGCGCAGGCTCAAGAGGGTGGCGGAGCTTTCGAGAGCGACACGTGCCACAACGTCCGCGCTCAGGCCTCGACAGCCAGACACGTCCAGCGTGAGCAGCCCGCCGCCGCGCGCTTGTGCCGTGGCGGCCAGCGCCAGGAAAGCGCCGTCGCTCAGCGCCTCCGCCCGACGCTCAGACCAGCACCCGCCCGGCTCCAAGCCGAGCCACAGCCCCGCCGAGCTGGCGCAGCAGCGCCACGCGCGACACGCGCACGCGGCGTTGGATCGCGCGTCCAGTGGCAGGAGCAGCAGCACGCGGTACAAGAGCACCTCCGGCAGCTCTTCCCACCCTTCGCCTTCAGCCTCCAGTGCAGCCGGGTCTGACCCGAAGGCGCGCACGGTGACGAGGACGTGCGGTAGGGACTCCATGCTGTGGGTGAGGGACCCACAAGGGGCGAGAGGGAGTGGGGCCGGTGGTCCCTAGCGCCAGCAGCTGGTCCCTTTCACAGCGGCAACGCCGCAGCGAGGCAAGGAACACGGTGGGAGTGCTTAGGAGCAGCACCGGGCCCGCGGAGGGAGCGAGAGGTATGAGCTCTTTGTTAAGGTTAACGAAACGCACGTGGTGGTGGTCGGTGGTAAATACAGAGTTTCGCGCACCTTTCGTCGCGCCCGCCTACCAGATGCACGCCCAACCGCGCCCGCCCTGCCTCGCCCGCCGCCCCGCCGCCCGCAACGCAGCGGGGCGCCTGCTGGCGACGCCTCCACATGCCGCTGCCGCGCCGCCGCTCCCGCCGCCCGCCGCGCACGCGCGCCAGGCCAGGGCGGCGCTGCTGGAGCGCCTGGCTCTCACTCCAGAGCGTGGCATCTTCGGACTGCCGGTGCGGCAATCCCAAGCCTTCGCCCACTCTCCTCCGCACTCACTGGCGCCTTGCGCCCTCCCAGGAGGCTCAGCGCGCCGAGATTGACGCCCTGGTGTGCGCTCTGGAGCGACAGACGACGCTGCAGGCTCCCACGGAACAGCTGGCGTCGCTTGCGGGTGATTGGCGTCTGCTCTACACAACGGCGCGTGGTGCTTTTCTCGCCTTGGCGGCGCCCCTCCCCCGCGCTCACGCCACCTCACGGTCCACGCAGCTGTCCATCCGGGGCGGCACGCGCACCAAGCTGGGCTTGCGAGGGGCTCTGACGTTGGGAGAGCTCACGCAGCGCATCGTCTGCGACGCGGACTCCCCCTCTACCGGACGCGCAACCAACTGCGTGCAGTTCTCGCTGGTGGGCGCCCTGAGCGGCTCGTTCACGGTGGACGCCAGCTATGCGGTTGCCTCGCCTCAGCGGTGCGTGCGCAGCCACAGGGGGGGTATGCGTGGCGGGACTGACTGGAGGCGTTTAGGGTGGACATCAACTTCCTGGACAGCACCTTGGAGCCGGAGCAGCTGCAGGCTGTGTTTGGCGCGCAGGTGCCGTTGTTGCTGTCGGTGTTCAACCCGCAAGGATGGTGCGTGCTGCAGCACAGCGTGGCGTGGCTCCTGTGCTGAGCGTGCGGGCGCAGGTTGGAGATCACCTATGTGGACCAGCAGCTCAGAGTGGGCCGCGACGACAAGGGCCTGCTCTTCGTGCTTGAAAGACTCGCTGAGACAGCGCCGTGAGGCACGCATGCGGACGAAGCCGCGAGTGTTTTAGGGTTTAGGGTTTAGGGTGAGTGGTATTCATTCGTAGTATTGGTTCATTCAGGCGTTCAGGCTTCTCTGAAGAGCGTCTCGTCCTCGTGCTCCGCCTTATCAGTGTGAGCCCCTTTCTCGAGCTCAGCGAGCAGCGCTTTCCACGCCCAAGGCGCGCCATGCACCCAGTCCGGCATCGGCGCGACAACTTTGAGCAAAGCGCCAGTCTCTGGGTGTGGCAACCGCAACGACAGCGCATGTAGACAGGCTGCTTCTCCACTGGGACCACCGTAGCGCACGTCACCCACCAATGGCGCGCCTGCAAGAGCCGCGTGCAGCCTGATCTGGTGCGTGCGTCCCTGCAGCGGCGTGGCCAGGAGCAGAGAGGTTGTGCCGTGGTGGCTGGAAGAGAAGAAGCGCAAGCATGTCTGGATGGCGCGAACTCGGTGACCGTGGGGCAGCAGGCGGCCCACGTCCGCGAAGGCATAGGTGCGCCAGAGTCCCTGCGCGCTGCGTCCGTGGCCGCTGCGCAGGAGCAGGCAGGGAGGGGGGGGTGATTGGACGGCGCAGAGCGCGAGATAGCGCTTCTGGACTGCGTGTCGCTGAAATGCGCGCGCCACGGCGGCGAGCGAGGCGGACCCCTTTGGAAGCAGCAGCACGCCGCTGGTGCAGCGGTCCAGGCGGTGCGCCAACGTTGCTGCACCGGCGCCGGGCGAGGCCGCCGCTGCTGCCGCTGCTGCGACGCACTCGCAGTAGCGCCCCGCTGGCTTGTGCACCGCAAGCAGCCAGTGGTCCTCGTAAAGCACAGATGGGGCTGCACCACCGCTCTGGAGGAGTCGAGCCTCTAAGGCCTTGCTTGCAACCGCGCGACGGCACTCCTCCGCGTGCGCAGCCTCGCCGGGCACAGCAGTCAAGGGCACGGGCCAGGAAGACATGCGCAGGGGCGTATCGTGTGAGATAGGGCTTCTTGTTCTACTTTGTTCGGACAAAGCTCCAAACGACAATCCTAGCTTTGGGTCCGCACCGTGTGCACCATGGGATGCTCGTCCAGCAAGGAGGCAGAAAAGGACGCGGCGTTGTCCGCGCCGGCTGTGCCCAGAGCGCGGTGCGTTTGGA
>Ga0208951_1000498_pt1 | contig 18014 bp, 20 predicted proteins | sample GreLakmeMI27MSRF_FD_187702 | JGI IMG/M metagenome (GOLD analysis project Ga0208951, IMG submission 187702) | Freshwater lentic microbial communities from great Laurentian Lakes, MI, USA - Great Lakes metaG MI27MSRF (SPAdes) | ecosystem: Environmental > Aquatic > Freshwater > Lake | place: Great... | reverse complement strand
AACTAAGCAGAGCCTTGCAAAGCTTTGTGGGCAAGAATGTGGGCATTTGCCCTTTTCGAGCGTGAGTCGAAAGCCTCCGGCTTATAGGGCGACTCTTCTTCAACATCTGAATTACGCGACTACTATTTGAATATGGGCCTAAACCTAAGCAAGAACCTCGTGGTTTTCGGCGTCGTACTTTTGTCTTTCGCCTGGAATCTTTTTCTCTTGATTGGCGTAATTTTCAATCTGGAGTTTGTTCAGACACGTGCGGCTGGTGGACAATTCACAGATTTTCCCGCGGGAGTTAGAGTCATTTATCTAATTCAGTCGGCCCTAGTGATTTATCAAGTTTGGATTTTCAAACAAATTTTTCACGCAGAACCAATAAGCATGAAATGGCTACCTAAGCTCTTCGTGATAGTTGGAATTATTGGAATCTTGCTAAACGCTGCATCCCGTAGTTCAAATGAGCGTTGGAACATCATTCCCGCTGCAGTAATTACTTGGGCTTTTTGGTACTACGGAGTCAAGAAGGAAAAATCCGGCTTATAGGGCGACTCTTCCGTAGTACGGAACGCAGTGTCTCCCACTATCTCTAGTGGTTTAAACATAAGAACAATATATCAAATAATTCTCAGGTTGTCTCAGTTTATATCATCAACTTGGCTACCTGAATGGCTACCTAAATTCACTTCACAAAATCACTCAAATAGATGCAAAGAGCTGTTGCACCACAAGAGTCTTAACGGTCTTCATGGACTTTGATTTCTTACCCCTCTTCGGGCCTGCATCACTTCACAAGGTCTGGATAAACAATATTTCTTAATCGTTCCCATTCAACTCTTAATTCCGTGTAGAGATCGTGAGAATTCGGATCGGGAATGATTGGTGCGCCTAGTTCTACAACGATCTCCACCGATTCTTCAAAGGATGAAAATTGACCTGTCGCAACACCAGCAAGAATCGCAGCTCCCAAGGCAGGTGCCTCTACGCGTGCCGCAGGAGTAATTGATACGCCCAGCACGTCCGCCTTTATCTGATTCCATACTTGGCTTCGAGCCTCACCATCGGAAATAGTCAAAGTGCCAACAGGGAGCCCATGACTCTTGACCACTTCAAGTAGTGACGGGTATTGATAGGAGATAGCTTCTAAAACAGAGCGAACAAAATGTGGCCTTTCGTGTTGGCTCGCTATTCCATAAAAAGTTGCTCTAGCTTTGTCATCTTGATACGGAACAGAAGCACCTTCTACAAATGGGTAGCACAGCAGCCCTTCACTTCCCATGTCGATTCGCGCCGCTTGATTTATTAGTTCATCAAAGGGCAAGGCACCTCCGAATGCTTCACGGAACCACCGAAGTGTTGTGCCGGTACCGACTGCAACCATTTCATGCAAGTAAGCATTTGGAACAACGTGGGGCATTAGCCCGATCAATCCAGTCGGGTCATGACGAGGCTGACTATCAACAACTCTCCAACTCATTGAAGATCCAGTACCAATGCTTATGTCCCCCGGATTAATCACACCAGAACCTAAGGCAGCCGCTGGGTCGTCGCCTCCGCCAGCGACCAGAGTTGTACCGGGAACAAGGCCGATTTCAAATGCAATTTTTCCTAGAACTCCGCGTGGTTCCCAAGATCGATACTTCACCTCAGGAAGAAATTCGACTGGTATATCTAGATCTGCGCAGGTTTGTTCGCTCCAGCTTTCATTGCGCCAATCGTTCATCATGCTGCGCGTTGGTCCAGTCGGATCTGTACCAATGTCACCAGTCAATTTGTATGCAAGGAAATCTTTTGGAGTCAGTAAGTTACGTACCTTTGCCCAAACTTCTGGAAGATGACTCTTGGTCCAAACCAAATTCGGCAACCAAAGCCCTGGGATCGGTAATGTTCCACTTCTATCAATTAATTGTTCGCGGCCGATGCGATCGTAGAATTCAGAAGTCTCATCAGGATCGCGTCTATCAGTCCAGTGAATTACTGGTGTTAGTACTTCACCAGATTCGTCTAGCAAAACGGCAATGTCCCGTTGTCCTACGAGACATAGAGCAACCACTTCTTCCGGTGCAACTCCACCAGCTTGAAGAACTTGTGGAATTCCCTTCGCCAATGCGAAATACCAATCGTTTGCATCATTCTCAGCCCAAAAAGGCTGTGGTCGGTGCATTGGATATGCTTGCTCAGCAATTGAAATCACGCCTAGATCGGAGTGGACTAAGGCCACCTTTAAGCAAGATGAACCTATGTCCGCCCCGATTACGTAACCACTCATTACAAGCGCATATCCTTTGGACCTGGCAAAGGCGCTGGTGCAGGTAGTGGCTCAGGTGCACCCGGGAATTGTGCACGCCAGTAGGAAGCGATCCACGCAACCTGCTCTTTCGGAAGTTCTCTAACTTCACCGAACTGTCGAGCAGCTAAATACACTTCACAAGCACCTTCAACTACAGCAGCTGTATGAAAGGCCTTTTCTAGTGATGCTCCATACGAAACACATCCGTGAAATTCCAGGAAGGTAGCGCCACGTTCACGAAGTGCCGGTTCGGTGTAGTAATACATTTGATCGGTTTCAGGCTGTGAGTAAGGGGTAGTGACTACATCTCCACCAGTTGCTTCTACTAGGCCAGTCAGAATTGGTGGAAGCCTCCAACCAAGATTGGCCATTGTCATTACCGCCTTACCGTGCGTATGGACAATGCCACCGATTTCTGGTCGGTTCTTTGAAATCAGTGTATGCATAGTGACTTCGGAGGTTGGTGCAAGATGACCATCAATGATCTCTCCATCGAGATTAACGATCGTGATATCTTCTGGCACTAAAAGGTCGTATTGGCGACCAGAAGGGGTAACAGCGAGTAGTTCAGGCTCCCCTGGAATGCGGCAACTAATGTTCCCTGCCGTTGAATAGACAAGACGCTCTGCTTGCAATTTACGCGCATAGGTGATCACTTTGATTCGTGTTTCAAGCCAAGTATCTTTCATCTTCTTCTCCTTTGATTTTATTTTTGCTTCTTATTTATTAACTAAATGTGTTGAACGTGAATACTCCAAGCCCGATTATGACTAGGAGAAAAAATAGGGGGCGAGATAGCAATTTAAGGATCGATGGGACATCGGAAGCGTCAATGACAACCTTTGCCGGCCATGCACCCATAACTCCATCTATCTGAACTTTGCGATCCTTGATTCGAATCCGCTTAGGCTCAAATGGAAGATCTCCGATCGGTGAACTTACTTTCATGTGATCTCTCCTAGTGCATCTGCCCAAATGCGAGCTTCGATACGTCCGTGCTCAAATCTTGATTTTGGTGAGACCAATGTTGTGCTTTGTACAAATATGTGCTTTGTTCCAAAGTCCGTCAACGCTCCATCAATGTTTCTGTTGGGATGTGCAGGTCCAGCCAGAATGACTGCGTCGCATTCGATACTTAAAGTTTTTTTTGCAACATCGCACTCAAATATTTCAACTCGAGTTGTTCCACGCACTCTAAAGTTGCTCGCATTAACAATATTTCGCGATGTTGCTTCCATTTCCGTGTCATCACTTACGATGCTGGTGCACTTGCCGCCTAGTTTCGTTATCACTTCAATTGTTTTGCTTGCCCAGTGCCCGTCGCCAACAACAACGGCATTACGCCAAAGCAAGACACCAGATTCTAAAAGGTGAAGTGCAACTGTTGCTGGAAACAGTCCAGCTGGTCGATCGCCGGTGAGACCAATCTCGGCGGATGTCGCAGGGCGTATTCCTCCAGCAAAGAAGAGGTATTCTGATTTAATTTTCTGAGTTCCTAGCGGGCTAACAGTTAAGAGGGTCGTCCCATCCCAATGTGTGGCCATACTTCCAAGTTCAAAACTCACACCTAGTTCTTTAGCGGTTTTAAAAAACGCCTGAATCTCAGGATTTTGCCAACCAGTTTCGCCACCTGGAACCGGCAAGCGATCTACAACAGTTACGTTGTTTTCGCGAGCAAGCTCTACTGCGCAACCTAATCCACTGGCGCCGGCACCTACAACGGTGATACGCATTGTTTATGACCCAACTGTTCCACGAGACGTTTGTAAAACAGTGCCAGGTCCGCTCTGTGTTGCGATTGCAGTCAAGAATGAGATTCCTGCAAGGCACAAAGAACCCTGACATCTTCCATATCCTGCACCTGTTCGTTTGCGAACTCCATCGATTGAAGTCGCTGGTATTGGGGATTCAAGTGCTGCCTGAATTTCAGCAGCACTTACAAACTCACACGCACAAACTACTTGTCCATAGAGTGGGTTGTCTTTGACAAGATCCTCAGGATTTTGTGATAAGCGCAATGATCCAATTTTGGGAAGCACGGCAATCGCACTCTTTGAATCTTCCGCATCTAACCCGGCAGCTCTGAGTAGTTCAAGTGTTAACTCACCTGCAGCCGGTGAGATGCTGACCCCAGCGCTGCGATCAGTCACGTGAATAAGATTTGCAATATTCTTATCAACCCTGAGTCGATGAATTTCATCACCTGCAGGTCTATTTGCTGCAAATGTCTTTATTACAGGTGCATCCCATGTTGAAGGTACAAGTTTTGCAGCGTTACTGATTATCCATTCAATAGTTTCAGTATCAGTTGATTTATCATCGGGATCTATTTGATCTTTAGCAGTAGGTCCAAGCAATGCAGAACCGTGGGTTGTCGGCACAACATTGCTTCCTTTGGTTGTTGGAGAGTGTGTTGAAAATACGATCCGTGAAAGCTTGTGCGCATATGTTCTATCGAGAACAACGTATTGGCCCTTGCGTGGGAATGTGGTGAAGTTTTCTCCACCTGACATTGCGCTAATTTCAGCGGCGGCAACACCCGCCGCATTTACGATAAAACGAGCCTCGATAGTTCCCTGATCAGTTCTAATCAAACTTCCATCAGCATTATGTTCGATAGACAGCACTCGTTCGTTTAGCCGGAAGCACACACCATTTTTAGCTGCTAAAGATGCATAGGCTGTCGTTAGTCGAATTGGATCGATAATTCCTTCATCAGGCATCGAAATTCCACGAACAATCTTTGTTGTGACAAGTGGTTCCAGTTGTAGCGCTTCTGCAGGAGTAACTAACTTTGCGTTAACGCCGCACTGAAGGATTTCATCAACGGTACCTACGAGGTGATGAGCTTCCTCTTCATTGAGTGCCACCATAAGTCCGCCGATGCGTCGATATGGAACATTTAGCCTTTTAGAAATTTCTTCCCATAGGGGGTTACTTAAGTTGATCAAGTTGGTTTGCTGAGATCCTGGTGCACCATAGTAGGAAACAGCCACACCTGCGTTCCCTTTGCTTGCATGCTCGGCTACATCAGATTCGGCTTCAATAAGAATGACGCTGGCCGTAGTGCGACTTAACCGCTCAGCAACAGCACATCCCAGTACCCCGCCCCCAATTATGAGGACATCGGCAGAGTTGCTGTTGGGCACGAAATGCTCCTCAAAAGATTGAAACCTTAGAACCTATTGAACAGTATAGTGGGAAATGTTCAGATGATCGCTGTTATTGTTTAAACGAACATAACATCTAAAAGAAATATACAGAAATCGTTGCTTTTATTGTTTGCTTCTTGTTTAATCAAGATATGAGCATTGGCAGGAGCCAATTTCATGAAGGAAAGACCGCTTAATTCTTGAAAGGAGCAAGCGAATGGAAACAAATTCCTCAGATCTAAGCATTGAGCAGCAAATTGCTGCCGATGACAAAGATCTCGCAAAACTGGGGTACAAGAGGGATCTAGTCCGAAGTCTGGGCTCCTTCTCGACTTTTGCAATCGGATTTGCGTTTATCTCGATTTTGACCGGCGTCTTCCAATTATTTGGTTTCGCCTACAACAATGGCGGACCTGCGATGTGGTGGGTTTGGGTAATTGCAGTATTCGGCCAGCTTCTCTTTGCGCTTTCATTTGGCGAACTTGCAGTTAAGTACCCTCTGGCAGGTTCCGTGTACAACTGGTCGAAGCAGATTGCTAAACCTATGACATCTTGGCTGGCTGGAATTAGCCTCACTCTTGCATTGACGGTTTCTACCGCCGCTGTAGCTCTCGCTTGGCAATTCGTACTCCCGTCAATCTGGTCCGGATTCCAATTTGTAGGCGATGGCACTGGCACTTACGACGTTCCGGCTAACGCTGTCATCTTGGGTGGAATCATGATTGCCTTGACGACATTAGTCAGCTTGGCTGGTACAAAAGTTGTATCCATTGTTAACAACATCGGCGTCACTATCGAATTAATTGCCGTTGTTTTGATGATTGTCTTCTTGGGACTAAATGCCCAACGTGGCGTAAGTGTCGTTATGGAAACTAACGGAACTGGGGGAAACCATAGTTCTGGCTACCTGGGTGCCATGCTCATTTCCGTTCTAATTGGCCTTTACGTTATGTGGGGTTTTGACACTGCTGGTTCAGTTAGTGAAGAAACCGTCAACCCTCGTAAAACAAATCCAAAGGCGATCATTAGGGCACTAGTGGCATCGGGTGTTCTTGGAGGTTTGCTTATTCTTACCGCCCTTATGGCTGTTGGTGATTTACAAGCCCAGGAACTCGGGTCTCTTGGGCTTACATATGTAATTAAGAGTGTCCTTGGAAACGCGTTTGGTAACCTTCTTCTCGCCTGTGTTGCAATTGCAATTTTCGTTTGCGCATTAGCTAATCAAACTGGCGCGGTTCGAATGATGTATGCAATGTCACGAGATAACGCACTTCCATTTGGTGGCGCGCTTTCTAAGGTTTCTAAGAAGACTGAATCGCCAGTTGTTCCGATTTTGGTCGTAGCTGTAATTGCTATGGCGGTCTTGATTTCAAACATTAGGCAACCGCAGATTTTCTTAGTAGTTACTAGTTGCACTGTAATTTTGGCGCTCACTTCGTACTCTATGGTTGTTGGTCCATTGACATTAGCCCGCATTCGTAACAAGTGGTCACAGTCTGAAAGTGGATACTTCTCACTAGGAAAATTCGGTCTGATTGTTAATGCAACCGCATTTATTTGGGGCGTAACAATGATTGTGAATATCGCATGGCCGCGCCAAGTTATTTACAATCCATTCGAGCCATTCCACTGGTACCTACAGTGGGGCGGCATCCTGTTTCCGTTTGGTTCACTTCTAATCGCAGCATTGGTTTACGTCACATACCAGCGCAAGCGCATAGGAATTCGTTCCGAACACAAGTCAGGATAGTAATTACAGAACTGCTACTAAATAGAGCAATTCATGGCCGCCACATTGTTATCTGTGGCGGCCATGAGTCTTTCCAAGGTCATTGCGTGTTAGGCCGGGATTAACTACATATAGAGTGATCAGGAAACGAACATGAATCGAACAGAAAGACGGGTGCGGAGTATGGAATACACGCCTGATAGCGCATCTCCGCACGAACGTACTCGGGACAGACGAGCACGAATTCTTGAAATCATTGAAGAAACGGAATTTGTATCTGTACGTGATCTGGCTGAATCTTTTGGATTAACTGAAATGTCAATTAGGCGAGACCTTACCGCTATGGAACTCGATGGTGAGATTGCCAGAGTTCGTGGTGGTGCAACACGTCCGAGAGTTGCACAAGCCTCCAAGCTTTACGCAAAAGGAGCTCAACGCAACGTCGCTCGAAAACAACGCATAGCCAAAGCCACGATAGAACTGATTCCAGTTGACAGTGTTGTTTTCTTTTATTCTGGCTCGACTGTCGCGAGGGTTGCCTCTTCACTTGGTGAATCACAACGAATTTCTTTAACCATTGTTACAAATTCACTTCCCATAATTAATGAAGTGAGTAGCTGGGACGATCCTCACTTAGTTGCTATCGGTGGTACTTACTTAGCGCCCTACATGGCCTTTGTCGGTCCACAGGCGCTTGCTTCGATTGCGCCACTCAATGCCGACGTAGCAATAATCGGATGCGACGGTCTCTCGGCCGAGCGTGGACTCACTACTCCCCACCAACTTGTTGCAAGCATCGGAACAAACATGGTTTCTAGAGCACAGCGAAAAATTGTGGTGGCAGATTCTTCCAAAGTTGGACGCACGGGGTTTACTCCTATCGCCGCGTTAAGCGATGTGGATGTACTTGTAACGGATGACGAAGTTGATTCGCGTCACGTGGCGGAACTTAAAGACCTAGGAATCGAAGTTATCGTTACTTGATTTAATGTCTTGTGTCTGGCGCGCTCGAAGGGATTCGAACCCCTAACCTTCTGATCCGTAGTCAGATGCTCTATCCGTTGAGCTACGAGCGCGTGCGCACCGAAATGCGCTTGCTCAGTCTAGCCCAGATTGCAGGTCTGCCAAAAATGGCAGATTAAGCCGACTACTTAAATGTCTTCTAATGAATCGTGGATAGGGATTACTTGATCTAGGCCCGTAATTCCAAATACTTTAAGCACGCGTTCATTCGTAATAACTAGATCCAATTCAATATCAGCTTCTCGGCAACGTTTTAGGCCGCGAACTATTACGCCCAAACCTGATGAGTCCATAAATGTCACATCAGATAGATCAACTGCAAGTCCTTGCGCGCCCGACTCAAGCGCGGCAATTATGGCGCTATCTAACTCGGGCGAAGTGGCGAGATCAACTTCGCCTGATACCGAAATAACGTAACGAGCGACATCTGGTGTTAGTTCGATCTGCATGAGCGTCCTTCTGGTGTTGTAGTAATAATCTACGGCATGGGTTCCATTGGCTGGGCAATGCCTGCTGTGGCACTGGCCACTAAGTTGGGCAACAAAAATTTCGTTGGGAAATAAGTATTTGGCAACTTTAACTCCACTTTGATTAAAGATTCTGATGCCTGACAGCTCATAGTCGAACTCGTGAAATTCATTTTGAAGTTACGCGCAGACTCGCAAGCTTGGCCATGATTAAATTCCAATTCGAGCGCGCCTGCTGTCGCGCTTGCATCTGCTGTCGCGTTCAATCGCTGTTGGGTAATTACTAACTGGCTAATTGTTGCCAAAATTGGTAGCGCAGACAAAATTGCAAGCACCAATGCAAGTAGCAAAATGGTCACCTGCCCAGAATCATTTAATGCTGTTGGCTTGATGCTTTGCATTAGCCAAACTCCTCAAAGACAGGTTCTAGCCGAGCCCGAGCTTTCGCAGTCAATGTGAAGGTATGGGATAGAAAAGGTAGCCCAATGTTTCTGGTGGTCATAAGAATTACTTCGACGACGTCGCCATCAGGTTTAGCAAAGATTTCAGTTCCTACCGGAAGCGAATTGCGATAAGAATCTGGGAGCGGGTCGCCGCGTCCAATAATTCGGGCGGCCATCACCGCACTACTCTCTAACTGAATTTGTGTGGTCGTTATACCAATGAGCGTGAAAATGATTGAAGCAACAAACAAGATTGCGGGCAAAACGATCGCAAACTCTGCAACTGCATACCCGTGCGTGCGTTGGACTAGCTGCCTGCCCGCACCTAATCCAACGCTTGGCATTCTTGACACTTCTAGTTTGTGAAAAGAAAACTGAATGAACTCTGAATGATTTTCCAGATAAGTGCTTGGAATTCTGGACTCGTCAATAACTTGAGTAAAACTCCACCTAAGCCTGCTGCTGCGATGGTGCCAACCGCATATTCAGCTGTTGTCATACCAATGTCGTTCCTTATTACGTTTAGTAATTTTTGTTTCACGAATTTCCCCATCCATGTTTGTGCGCAAGCGCGCTATCGAATTCTCCATTCGGTACGTGCTGCTTCGAAATAGTCTTCGCTGCGCTGTTGATTGCTGGTTACTGTGGATAGTTGAAAAAGTTTGCTACTAACCCTGCTACTAGTGGCACCACAGCGAGCAAAATAAACGCCGGTAAGAAACAAAGCCCCAGTGGCAGAACACTTTTCACAGCAACTGACTTGATTCGATTTAGCTTGGCCATATCAACTGAAGTTTGGGTGGCCTGCTCAAGTTCAGCTAATTGATCATGAATTGGACTGCCAGTTATCAATGCTGCAATTAGCGAGTCTGTTAGCCCAAGCCAGAGTGAACTCCGAGAAGCTAATGATTCCAGGGCTAGAATTAGCGGTTTGCCCAATTTAAATTGAACTAAGACCGATTCGATGTCGATTCGCGCTGTTGTTGGTAACTGTGGGCAGATGAAAGTGAGTCCATCCAGAATTGTCATCCCAGCTCCAAGACACATCCTTAGTAACTGCATAGTTGCCATAACGCTTGCGATAGTTACGGACTTGTTTGAATTTTTTTCCACTTTTCTATTTTCGATTTTTGGAAGTTGTTTTATTCCAGGTAGCGGAAAAATCAAATAACTTGCTAACCCCAGACTCAGCGCGGCCAGGGTAATCACAGCGGGTCTCGAAGCGCAGTTGCCAATAGCCGCTGAACCCAGGCCCAACCCAATAGCTCTAGCGCAATCCCAATTAGCAGGAAGCTGCGTCCCACACCTGTTGTGAATAGCCAATTGATTGACTGTGAACCAAGCATCATGGCTAGCCCCGATCCAATTATTGGTAAGCCGGCGAGCACCAAAATTGTAGCTTTTGTACTCGCTAGTTCAGTTGTTAGCAACTGCTCCTGCGTTCGATTGCGAATCATTGTCGAAGCCAGATTTGAAAGTGGCTGCGAAATACTTGCGCCAGATCTTGCGCTTGCCTGCATAAGTAAGGCGTAATCTGCCAGTGCCCGGAATTCGAATTCAACTGCATCGTTTTTCATCGCAGTAAAAATCTCAGAGCGAAGTGAAATGCTCTTTCTGGTCTTAGGCAGGAAAGAGTCATTAATCCGGCTCAGCGCAAATTGCAATGCTGCAATCTGAGTGGATCCTGCTAATAGTTGGATTTTGATGCAGTAAATAAATTGCAACTTTTCATCAAAGTTCATTTGCATTTTCTTACGTTTGCGAAACTTAGTTGTTACTAACTTGAATTTAGGTAACTCGAGCGCTCCGGGCAATGGCGCCATAGCTAGGTAGCAAGCAAGCCAAACACAAATAGCGACCCAAAACATTTTCATGCCACAGCGTGCATTCTTGATTTGCGTGATACTGCCGTAGTTTTGGGTTCAATAACTGAATCTTCCAGAATTACTTCGGCAGTTACGGTGCCATCTGGAAGCTTAATAAATTTTGCAATGCTTGCGACCCCGCGATGTTGGAGCTGCGCGTCATGCATTTGAATGACAAAGTGAAACGCACAATACATTTGGGCATGAATTGCTTGTCTTGGTAACCCAGCTAAAAGCCCTAGTGCTTCGATTCGAGTTGGGACACTCAATGCATCGTCCGCATGAATTGTCGTGGCACTGCCATTGTGTCCAGTGTTTAGTGCCAACAAGAGATCACTAATTTCACTGCCTCTGACTTCACCAACAACAATTCGGTCGGGGCGCATGCGCAATGTTTGCCGTACTAAATCCGTCATAGTAACTTGGCCAAATCCCTCGCTGTTTGCAAGTCGAGACTGCACTTTAACTACATGTGGGTGATTGATGTTTAATTCCGTTGAGTCTTCAATAACTATGATTCGATGACACTGATCAACCTGAGAAAGCATGGCTGCTAGTAAAGTAGTCTTGCCGCTGCCGGTGCCGCCGCTAATAATAAAACTTTTTCGCTCCGCAACGATTTGTGTGAGCTTGGCATAAATCGGTTCTGAGAAAGCTCCAAGGGCAAGAAGTTGTTTGAGTGTGTACTGCTGGTTCGAGGGGACTCGAAACGACATTGCGATTCCAGACACAGCAAGCGGCGGAAGAGCCGCATGAAATCGAATACCATTTTCTAGTTGTAAATCCACAAATGGATGCGCATCATCCAAGCGACGATGTCCAAGAGCAGCTAAGTGGCTGGCAAAATCTCGCGCTGCTTGCTCAGAAGGCCAAGCCACTTTAGTTTTTCGTAAGCCCTGCCCTTGATCAACCCACACCTGGTCAAAGCGATTTACCAAAACATCGGTTAGTCCTGGGAGCAGGAGCAAACCCTCTATGGGCCCAAGTCCAAATATTTCAGACAAGACGACATCAATGAGTGTCACTAGGTCGCCATGTGAACTGGTTGGCAATAGTTGTCGAACAATTTCTGTCACGGCGCTGACATCGGGTTTTATACCTTGTTCAATGCACGCAACGCGAACTTGTTCAACTAGTTCATGCGACTTGTTGGATGTCATTAGATTGTGCCAATCGTTGGGCGAGGGCGTTCAAGCTTCGAGTAAAGCCACCTAAGTGAATTCCTGCGACACCAAATCCTTGTTCGATTTGCTCAACTATTCGCGGATCAGAATTTACTACTCCAGCTAATGGCACATCTAAAGACTGGGCGATTCTCAGCGCATCCAGATTCGTGCCTGGCAAATTTCTAATGACAAGTTCGGTAGTTGTGACGTGCTTTGAAATCTTTGAAATTGCTATTTTTGTGGTTGCGCTTCCTCGCACAGTTGATGGCGAAACCACAAAGGCAACATCGCATTGTTGCAAGATTTTTACCAAAGCTATTTGATTGGTAAATCTTGGAAAATCTATGATGACCAGCCCAGACACTCCGCGTAATTGCTCAATGATCGCATCTGGCGCAAACTTCGCAGGAGTCGATTTCGAATCATTGTGAGTGAGCAGTGCTACGCCATCTCTTGCTGGCAGGCCGCGCAGAATATCACTGCCACTTATGGAGCCAGTTAAAGAATGAAAGTCTTGCCATCGCATTCCTGGTTGTGTCTCAACACCAAGCACGATATCTAATCCCGCCGAACTTTCATCCAGATCAACAAGTACAACATCACTAAAGAGTTGTCGGGCATGAAACGCCAGCCCAACTGAAAGCAGCGACGCGCCCGCTCCACCTGATCCTGGAATGATTGCAACACACAAACCCTTCTTGGTGACTGGCGCTGAAAGGTTTGCAACGAGCCAATCTCTAGAGTCTGGGATGACGGCTATATGGTTTGCCGAAAGCTTTGCAGCAAATTGCCAAGTCTGTGGGCCAGTTGCTCCGATTACAACGAGCACGATCTCAGGGTGATTCAAGTTCACTTCTGCGCAATCAGATGCGACGAAAACTCGATACGCACTTGAAAGATCAGCTGCATTTGGTTCACTTTCAATCACTAACGGCGTTTGGGTCACTGCCGCAATTTTTTGAAATTCCGTAATTACTCGATCATCACGAGTTACCAGTAATGCATGCATCAAATCTCCATCTAGTCGAGGAGCTCATTGCACCTGACTTTAAAATGATGTTGCTAGTGCTCACCCTTAAGAAAGATGAGATTTCATCCTGTGTGATTTTTTTGGTTGTGGAAAAGATTACTTCTTAGCATCCGCTAGTTCGGCTAATTGCAGCGCCATTTCAATTCCCTTGCGAATAGCTTCGCCCTGCCACTGGATCCACGCAGCCACACCAACTGCAGTTCCGGATTGATATGATGACAACGCTTTTACATAGGCAGGTCGCCCTAATAGGAACGCGCCATATTCGCTCATAACAAGTCCGTCCACATCAACCTCACGCGCTGCCAAAATCAATCGCGTACTTGCCCGCGCAACTAAATAGGAGCCTTGGGTGAATGGCCTAAGTGTTGCTAACTCCGCATGAGCGATTGCTGCAATCAAAATTACCGGCGCTTTTGAGTTGATAATTAGATCAACCAGCGCAGCAAGTCTTTCTTGTAACACTTGGTGAGGTGGCACGTTACCAATGCGCAGTGGGTCGTCAATGTCATCACTTGTTCGAGGCTGCCCCCGATCACCGTCATTTGACGCAAAAGTATGTAGTCGGGCTATGACTTTAAGCGGTTCCGTTTTAAATGCCAAAGTCTGTAAATCCGCTTCAGCTGTTAGTAACAACCCTTGCTCGGAAAGTGAACCCATGGGCGATACTTCTGGCTCCATAGTTGGATCTTTTGGCATTTGCGCGCCATCAAGAGCGGCAGTTGCAAACCCAGCAATTCTTCTGGTGTAGGGAGTAAGCGCTGCTTGGTGCCGGCGAACTGTGCGATTCCACATCAAGTCGTCAATGGCTTTTAGTGTTATTTCACATTCTTTAGCAACGCCAGGCAATGCTAATAAGTTGCTGAGAGGATCAATCTGATTGAGCGCCGACACTTTTGTTATTTGGAGCCGGGGCGCAGAGTTGTAAGAGTTTGGACAGTATCTGCGAGTGATTTTGCAGTGCGACTACCGAGGGTAATTTTTCTTATTTGTCGCCAAACTAAAAGTCCAAGAATCAGGGCAACGGCAACTAAGCCCGCAACTACCAGAAGAAAGCTGACCCAAAGTTCATAACCCAAAGTGTTTAGGTAGTAAGCGGCTGCAATAAATGCAAAAATTCCAGCAAGGTTCACCATGGCAATTGCGGCAAGAAATAATCCCGAAGATTTAGCCATACGACCGACCGCTTCTTTAGCCTCGGCCTGCGCCAGTTCAATATGGCTATTTACCAAAGAAGTCAGATCGTCTTTGATCGAATTGATCATTGAAACTAGGGTCGGTTCCTGCTGCTCACTCATAGATCTAGCGTAATGCAGACCAGCGCCTCAAAAAATCTTTGTCACTATTGCGTTTTATAGCTCCCAATGGCCCTTGCGCGAATTGAAATTGCCAGGACCGAAACAATAATTGCGACCAAATTTGTAAATATGATTGCGAATTTACTGGTCACCAATGTCGCGGGATCAGCGATGAACGAGACTTCTGCAATCAAAAGTGCGACGGTAAATCCGATGCTTGCCAATGATCCAACGACAACGACATCCCACCAAGATAAATCAGGGTTAAGCGTTCCCTTGGTAAACCGGGAAACCAGGAAAGCGCCTAAAGTCACACCAATTGGCTGACCAATAACGAGTCCACACAACACACCCATTGTGAGCGGATCAGAAAGTGCTTCGCCCAATGTTGTGCCCAAAACATTTACACCTGCAGCCAAGAAAGCAAAAACCGGTACCGCAAATCCAGCAGAAAATGGCCGTAGCTTAACTTCGGCTTTATCGCACGGTGATATTTGCTCGGTTTCAGTTTTGTGAACTCGCATTAGCAGACCCATTGCAACACCAGCAATTGTGGCGTGGATTCCGCTTCGAAACATCGCATACCAAATCACTATTGCGAGTGGAAGAAAAATGAATATCGATGTGACTTTTCGGTTCTGAAGTAAACCAAACAAAAGCAACAAGGCTACGGCAGTGCCAAACCACATTGCATAAAAACCGTGACCATAAAAAATTGCAATTACCAGAATTGCGCCTAAATCATTTACAACAGCAATCGTGAGTAAAAAAGAACGTAACTCCATTGGCAATCGACGGCCAGCAATTGCTAGCACTGCTAGTGCAAAGGCGACATCTGTTGAAATTGGCAGACCCCACGCAGCTTGCGCCGGCGTGCCAAAATTAAAGGCTAAGAAAATTGCTGCTGCCGTAACCATGCCACCTAAGGCCGCGCCAATTGGAACCGCAGCTACCCGGGGATTAGAAAGAGTGCCGAGCACAAACTCATGCTTTAGTTCACAGCCGATCACAAAGAAAAAAATGGCGAGCAAAAGATCTGCCGCCCAAACATTCAAAGTTAAATTCAAATTTAAAGCTTCTGGGCCAACTTTAAAGTTAACTATGGCTTCATAGGAATCAGACCAAACAGAGTTTGCCCAAACTAACGCGAATAATGCCGCTGCCATCAATAACAGGCCACCAACGGTTTCATTTTTAAGGGCGCGAGCTAACCAACGCTGTTCCGTTTCCGGAACTTCGCTAAACACGTCTACTTCGTGGCTCATGTCTTCGACTTTATCCTAAACAGGATTAGTCATCATCTGAAGATGAACTCTTTAATCCATCACCAATTAGATTCATAATTGTTGGATCTGCAAGGGTCGTAACATCACCCAAAGTTCTATTCTCAGCAACATCGCGAAGTAACCTGCGCATAATTTTTCCGGATCGAGTTTTTGGAAGTTCAGCCACTATCAGAATTTGCCGGGGGCGCGCGATCGCACCAATCTCTTTTGCAACGTGAGCTCGTAACTCTTTTGCAACACCTGGGCCGTCAACTGAACCGGCTCGCAAAATTACAAACGCAACGATGCCTTGACCGGTTGTTTCATCAGCTGCGCCAACGACCGCTGCCTCTGCAACTGTTGGATGAGAAACTAATGCCGATTCAACTTCGGTTGTTGAAATGCGATGACCAGAAATGTTCATCACGTCATCAACGCGGCCAAGTAGCCAAATCGCGCCATCTTCATCCCACTTGGCGCCATCGCCTGCAAAATATCGGGAATCAAAACGTGACCAATAAGTTTCTTTGTAGCGGTCCATGTCGCCCCAGATACCACGCAGCATTGCTGGCCAAGGTTTTGTTAAGACTAAATAACCGCCACTGCCGTGACCCACTGCAGTGCCAGCATCATCAAGAATTTCAGCATTAATTCCAGGTATTGGTCCCATGGCTGAGCCAGGCTTTGTCGCTGTAACACCTGGCAGCGGACTGATCATGATTGCGCCAGTTTCGGTTTGCCACCACGTATCTACGATCGGACAATTATTTGAGCCAATAATTTCGCGGTACCACATCCAAGCTTCCGGATTAATTGGTTCACCAACACTGCCCAGCAAGCGCAAACTTGATAAGTCGTGCGCCTGTGGAAACTCATCGCCCCACTTCATGAATGTGCGAATTGCAGTTGGCGCTGTGTAAAGAATCGTTACGCCATACTTGGCAACAATTTCCCACCAGCGTCCTTTGTGCGGAGTATCTGGTGTGCCTTCATAAATAACTTGGGTCGCGCCATTTGCTAGTGGCGCGTACGCAACATAAGAATGGCCAGTGATCCAACCCACATCAGCAGTACACCAATAAACATCAGTCGCAGGCTTGATGTCGAATATCACGCGATAGGTATATGCCACTTGAGTTAAGTAGCCACCAGTGGTGTGCAAAATTCCTTTTGGCTTACCGGTAGTGCCAGATGTATAGAGAATAAATAGCGGATGCTCCGAATCAAAAAATTCTGGCGTATGTGAGGTTGGTTGTTTCGAAACAATGTCATCCCACCAAACGTCGCGTTCACTATTCCAATTAACTTCCTGCTGCGTGCGCTTAACAACCAAAACTTTTTTCACACTCGGGATCGACTCAACAGCTTCATCCACTGCGCTCTTTAATCCAAATGGACTACCTTTTCTAAATCCGCCGTCAGCGGTGATAACTACGCTTGCTGCTGCGTCTTCGATTCGACTACGCAATGACTCCGCAGAAAAACCTCCGAAGACGACTGAGTGCGGTGCGCCAATGCGTGTGCACGCCAACATGGAGATCACAGCCTCTGGAATCATCGGCATATAGATTGCTACTCGATCGCCAGTTTTAATTCCTAGTTCGGTTAAAGCATTTGCGGTTTGACTGACCCGATCCAATAAGTCTTTGTATGTGATGGTTTGGGTATCGCCGCGCTCGCCCTCAAAGTGAATTGCAACTCGCTGTCCATTTCCGGCTGCAACGTGACGATCTATGCAGTTAACGGAGACATTTAGTTTTGCGCCCACGAACCATTTAGAAACTGGCGCGCCTGACCAATCCAAAACTTTGCTCCATGGCCTATCCCATTGCAAGTTTTTTGCTTGCTCATCCCAAAAACTGTCTCGATCTGTTTGCGCTTGAGTGTAAAGATCTGATTTTCCATTTGCTTTCGAGGCAAACTCAGGTGAAGGCGCAAAGATTCGATCTTCGTGCGAAAGGTTTTCTAAAGCTTCACCGCTCATTGGATCCGTACTTTCCTTTAAAATTCGTAGTTATTTTGTTATTAGTAACGATAGTTGTCGCACTTTGAAGTTAGGTCAAGTGATATCCAATAAGTATTGTTAGAAATTATTTAGCGGACTCCGGAACATTCACCAGTACTCACGGCTGGCAAGTCTGAATTTGCAGTACTTACTGCATTTACCGCAGTCATGAACTGCTTGGCAGTTAGCGCGTATCCGGTTTGATCATCTATGGCCGAGGAGGCAAAAATCAGGCCGGCCACACTTCCATCTAAGGCAAGCATCGGGGCGCCCGAGTCACCTTGCTTGATGTC